>WBZN01000007.1_pt1 | contig 345307 bp, 293 predicted proteins | sample 5204281 | NCBI WGS metagenome assembly WBZN01 (sample SAMN12344347, study PRJNA552823) | activated sludge metagenome | biome: Activated sludge suspended growth; feature: Nitrification reactor; material: Wastewater; isolation source: activated sludge from nitrification reactor of wastewater...
GTCTATGGTCCCTTCTACAGCGAAGAGATCGTGGGCGAGGCCCTGCAACCACACCGGCAGCGGGTGCGGATCGCCACCAAGTTCGGCTTCGGGTATGAAGGCACGCGGGTCGCGGGGCGCAACAGCAAGCCCGGGCACATCCGCACCGCCGTGGAAGGCTCGCTGCAACGCTTGCGCACCGACCACATCGACCTGCTCTACCTGCACCGCATGGATCCGGAAGTACCGATCGAGGCCATCGCCGGCACGGTGAAGGAGCTGATCGGCGAAGGCAAGGTGGGCGCCTTCGGCCTCTCGGAGGTGGCGCCGGACACCATTCGTAAAGCCCACGCGGTACAACCGGTGGCCGCGCTGCAAAGCGAATACTCCATGCTGGAGCGCGTGATGGAGCACGGCATCCTGGACCTGTGCGCGGAACTGGGCATCGCCTTCGTGCCCTGGGGTCCGCTGTGCCGGGGCATGCTCACCGGCCGCTTCGGCGCGGACTACGTGCCCGAACCCGGACTGCGCCGGGCTGGCGTGCCCTACTTCACCCCGGAAGCGCTGGCGGCCAACCTGCGCGTGGTGGACCTGGCGCGGCAATGGGCCACGCGCAAGCAGGCCACGACGGGCCAGGTCGCGCTGGCTTGGTTGCTGGCACAGGCCCCCCACATCGTGCCCATTCCAGGCACCACCAACGAAGCGCACCTGCTGGAGAACATCGCGGCACTGGACGTTGTGTTCACCGGACCGGAACTGGAGGAGTTGCGCGCTACCCTGCAAGCGATCCCCACCATCGGCTGCCGCACCCCTGACACCTTACAACAGGACCAATGAACACCCGCGCATTCATCAAGCTGCCCTTCCTGCTCACCGCCCTCCTCCTCACCCGACCAACACACGCCCAACAGATGACGAACGGAACCTTGGAACAACGCATCGCCCGGATCGAGGACCGCATGGCGATCAAGCACGTGGTGGACGTCTTCTCCAACCTGGCCGATGTGAAGCAGATCGACAAGCAGGTGTTGCTTTTCACGGAAGATGCGGTGGTCACCTCGTATTCCGCAGGCACCCTGGTATCGGAACTGAAAGGCCGGGCGCAACTGCTGGCCACCTTCAGCGGTTTCCTTGCGGGCTTTGATGTGGTGTACCACCAGAACGGCCAGCAGACCATCGATGAACTCACGGACAGCACGGCGAAGGCCACCTCGTACTGCCACGTGATCCTGGTGGGCATGCAGGACGGCAAGCGCATGAAGACCACCATGCACACGATCTACAGCGATCAGTTCGTGAAGCGCGACGGGGTGTGGCTCATCGCCAAGCGCCGGTCGGATTTCGTGTGGCGCGAAGCGGTGGAGGTGGGTGAATGAGCGGAGCAACAGCGGGCACAACATGACTGCTTCCCAGGTTCACCACAGAGGCACAGAGGACACAGAGGAAATGCACTTGAACGTGGCTATCGGCGGCGGACCAAAACTCAATTGACCTGCAATGAAGAACGTGATCATTTTCGGAGCCAGCGGCAGCCTCGCGCATGTGGTGATCGCCGCGTTGAAGGGCTTGGGCGATGTGCGGCTCACCCTCTTCGTGCGGAAGAGGAGCCGCCTGCACGGACGCGACGCGGACCGCACCACGGTGATCGAGGGCGATGCAATGGATGCCGCCGCCGTGGAACGCGCGGTACACGGCCAGGACATCGTGTACGTGAACCTCGCGGGCGACCTGGAGCCCATGGTGCGCAACATCGTGCAGGCCATGCGGAAGGCGGGCGTGAAACGCATCATCGCCATCAGCTCCATCGGCATCTACGCCACACCGTTGAAGTCCGTGCTGAAGCCCTACCGCGCCCTGGCCGATGTGGTCGAAGCCTCGGGGCTGGACTACACCATCCTGCGGCCCGAATGGTTCACCGATGCCGACGAGGTGAACTACACGCTGAGCCGTAAAGGCGAGCCGGAGGCCGGGTCGGCGGTATCGCGCAAGAGCATCGCGGCGTTCGTGGCTTCGTTGGTGAAGGACCCCGCGCAGCATGTGAAGGACAACGTGGGGATCAGTAAACCTTGAACACAACAGCAATGGCAACACAACAGAAGGACGTAACGGTGGTGGTGGGCGCGGGCGGCATCGGCCTGGCCATCGCGCGGCGCATCAGCAGCGGCCGCCACATCCTGGTGGCCAACCACAGCCAGGCTTCCGCCGATGGGGCGGCCAAGGTGTTGGAGAACGCGGGCTTTGACGTGACGGCCATGGAGGTGGATATCTCCAGCCGGGCGGCCATCCAGGCGGTGGTCGCGAAGGCACAGGCGCTCGGGCCGATCAAGGCGCTGGTGCAGGCGGCGGGCGTGTCCCCATCGCAGGCGCCCATCGAAGCCATCCTGCAAGTGGACCTCTTCGGCACGGCGGTGCTGCTGGAGGAATTCGGTAAGGTGGTGGCCGAAGGCGGCTCCGGCGTGGTGATCTCCTCGCAATCCGGCTACCGCATGCCGGCGCTCACCGCCGCGCAGGACGCCTTGCTGGCCACGGCATCGCCGGAAGCACTGCTGGAACTGGACTTCGTGAAGAACGTGGAGAGCACCCTGCACGCCTACCAGATGTCCAAGCGCTGCAACTCGCTGCGGGTGCGTGGCGAGGCGGTGCAATGGGCGAAGCGCGGCGCACGGGTCAACTCGATCAGTCCCGGCATCATCGTTACGCCGCTGGCACACGACGAGCTCTACGGCGAGCGCGCCGAGTTCTACCAGGCGATGCTGAAGAAGATGCCCGCAGGCCGCGCCGGCACACCGGACGAGGTGGCCGCGCTGGCCGCGCTGATCATGGGGCCGGAGGGCGGCTTCATCACCGGCAGCGACTTCCTGATCGACGGCGGCGCCACGGCCAATTACTTCTATGGGCCCGATGCGGGCAAGTGATCATGAAAGATCCCCAATTCCACTACGGGTATGTGATCGCCTTCTGCTGCTGCCTGATCATGGGCGTCACCATCGGGCTGGTGATGAGCTGTGCCGGCATCTTCTACGCACCGGTAAGCGCGGACCTTGGCGTAGTGCAAGGCGACTTCGGCCTGTACATGACCTTCGTGTACGGCTTGTCGTTCCTGATGCTTTCGGTGGCCGGCCGGATGATGGACAAGTACAGCGCGCGGTGGTTGTTGACCATCAGCACGGCCGCTGTGGGCGCAGTGTATCTGGCGATGTCGCGGTTCAACGCGGTGTGGCAATTCTACGTGGCCGGCGCCATCATCGGCATCGCCCTTTCGTTCCTGCTCTACCTCAGCTATCCGGTATTGATCAACCGCTGGTTCAATGCCCGGGTGGGCTTCTTCATTGGGCTGTGCAGCGCGGCGTCAGGCGTCGGCGGCGTGTTGTTCAATCCCTTGGGCGGTTACCTGATCCAGGCCCATGGCTGGCGCACCACCTACTTGATCTTCGGGGCCATCATGCTGCTGGTGGTCATGCCCTTGCTGGGGCTGCTGCTGCGGGACCATCCCTCGGACAAGGGCTTGAAGCCGTTCGGGGAGAAGGCGGAAGAGAGCGCCGCCACCAAGGCAGGGATGGACTATGCGGTCGCGGTGAAGACACCGGTGTTCTACGGCTTGATGGTGTTCGCCTTGCTGATGATCGCCGTTTCCACCCTGAACCTGTTCATGCCCAGCTATGTCACCAGTTTGGGGTTTTCGGTGGAGCAGTCGGCGCTGGTGGCCTCGGCGATCATGCTGGGCGTCACCATCGGCAAGGTGGTGCTGGGGTACGTGAACGACCGGAGTTCGCTGGCGGGCGTGATCATCTCCACCGGCCTGGGCATCGTGGGGTTGCTCTGCCTGTTGATGGGGCAGTCGGCCATGGCCTTGATGGTGGCCGGCGGCTTCCTGTTCGGCTGGGCCTACGCCGGGGTCACGGTGGAAACGGCCCTGCTGGTGCGCACCGTGTTCGGCAGCAAGGACTACGCGAAGACCTTCTCCAATGTCTCCATCGCCCTGGCCTTGGGCGGCGCGGTGATGGCGGGCGGTTGGGGCTACCTGGCGGATGTACTGGATTTCAGCTGGATCCTCATCACCGGGACCGTCTTGCTGGTCTTTTCCATGGTCATCGGCGTGTTCGCATTGCGGAAGACCGGATCGCGCTTCGAACGTGGCCTGTAAGCATGTCTTTCCCCATGTCCATCACCCGCAACCTCAGCTTCAAGCAATTCCGTTCCTGGCATCCCTGGAATTTCCTCGCGCTGTTGGCTTTCATCAGCTTCAACGCTTAGGCCTTCCACCTCACCGCCACGAACACCCAGGCCTACGACCGTGGGGGGATCACAAGCTGTGGGGCGGCATCATGAACAGCAACCTGGCCATCTTGGCGACTTGATAGGTACGTGCAATGGAACCCCATCGAACGGATCCTTATGTTCCTGCTGTTACTGATACGGTGACAAAGAAGCGGTCATTGCTGCCAATTCGTGAAGAATCGAAGAAGGATGAAGTCATGACCATCTTCACTTCTTCTTCTCCTCTTCACCAAAATGGAGATCGTGAGGGAAGGCCGGGTCTTTCACACCGACTCAGCAAATTGCTGATACATGCACCACTCCATCGCACATGGCCGATCATCCAATGGAGTTCATCTTATCTTTCCGCTGATCGGATCCAGCCTTCCGTGGCTTGCCTTCAACCCGGAAAGTGCAGTAGCCTGACCACGAACCCTACTGTACGATCCGGGTCCAACACACCGCAATGAAAAGAGCTACCCCGTTCATTCCGCTGGCCGTTGCATTGCTTGCTTCCTGCGGCGGTGCAAACCCGCGGCAGGCCACCAAGGCCACCTTGAAGTCCTACCGCGTGATGACCCTGCAGCCGGACACGGCCGAGATCTACTACGACTTCCCGACCACCATCCAGGGGGAGAACGTGGTGGAGATCCGCCCGAAGATCGACGGGTACATCGAGGGGATCTACGTGGATGAAGGCGCCACGGTGAAGCGGGGCCAACTGCTTTTCCACATCAGCAATCCGCAATACGAGCAGGAACTGCGATCGGCGGAGGCGGCGGTGCGCACGGCGGAGGCGGAGCAGGCATCGGCACAGTTGTCGGTGAACAAGGTGAGGCCGTTGGTGGAAAAGGACATCATCAGCTCCTTCGAGCTGGAATCCGCGGAATACGACCTGAGCATCCGGCAGGCCGCGCTCACCGAGGCCAGGGCCGCCGAGGCCAATGCGCGCACCAATGTGGGCTACACCAGCATCACCAGCCCCATGGACGGCATCATCGGCACGCTGCCGCACAAGGTGGGCAGCTACATCAGCAGCAACAGCACCGACCCCCTCACCACCATCTCCTCCCTGGGGAACATGTACGCGTACTTCAGCGTGAATGAAAAATACCTGCTCGACATTTCCCGCACCATACCCGGCAGCACCTTGCAGGACAAGCTGAAGCACTTCCCGCCCGTGCGCCTGATCCTGGCAGACGGCAGCATGTACCCGGAACAGGGGCGCATAGAAACGGCCAGCGGGCTGGTGAGTACCGAAACGGGATCGGTGAACTTCCGCGCCACCTTCCCCAACCCGCTGGCCATGCTCAAGAGCGGCAACAGCGGCACACTGCGGTTGCCGCGCACCCTGGACTCCGCCCTGGTGGTCCCGCAGAGCGCCACCTACGACATCCAGGGCAAGCACTTCGTGTACGTGGTGCAGGCCGACAGCACCGTGCAGAACACCGCCATTGAGGTGACGGCCACCCCGGACGGCAAACGCTTCGTGGTGAACAGCGGCCTGGCGCCGGGGGACGTGGTGGCGTTGGAGGGATCCAGCGAGTTGAAGGCGGGGCAAAAGATCATCCCGAAGAAGGATTAGGGCGAACCCCTCCAATACCATTGGGACATGCTCAAGACCTTCATCAACCGCCCGGTGCTCTCCACGGTGATCTCCGTGCTCATCGTCATCCTCGGCATCATCGGCCTCGTTTCGCTGCCCATTGAACAGTATCCGAACATCGCGCCGCCCACCATCCAGGTATCGGCCAACTACACCGGCGCCAACGCCGACGTGGTGCTCAACTCGGTGATCGTGCCGCTGGAGGAACAGATCAACGGCGTGGAGGACATGACCTACATGACCTCCACCGCCTCCAACCAGGGCACGGGTTCCATCACCGTCTACTTCAAGGTGGGCACCGACCCAGACCTGGCCGCGGTGAACGTGCAGAACCGGGTGTCCAGGGCCAGCAGCCAGCTGCCTGCGGAAGTCACCCGCTCCGGCGTCACCGTTACCAAAAGGCAGAGCAGCAACCTGTTGATCTTCGCCCTGTACAGCGACAAGAGCGTGTACGACCAGACCTTCATCCAGAACTACGCGGCCATCAACCTGGTGCCCAAGATCAAGCGGGTGAGCGGCGTGGGGGATGCGAGCGTGTTCGGCGCGAAGGATTACAGCATGCGCATCTGGCTGAAGCCGGAGGTGATGGCCAGCTACGGACTGGTGCCGGCCGACGTGACGGCCGCACTGGAGGCCCAGAACGTGGAAGCGGCACCGGGCAGCCTGGGCGAGAACAGCGACCAGGCCTTCCAGTACGTGATGAAGTACACCGGCCGCCTGAAGACCGTGCAGGAATTCGGGAACATCCTGATCCGCTCCTTCGGCATTGACGACCAATTGTACCTGCGTGACGTGGCGCGCATCGAACTGGGGGCGCAGACCTACAGTTCGTTCAACTACGTGAACGGCGAGCCCGGCGCGGGCGTGGCCGTTTCGCAGGTGGCGGGGTCCAATGCGCGCGAGGTGATCGAAGGCACCAAGGCCGTGCTGGAAGAGGCCGCGCTCACCTTCCCGGACGGACTGCACTACACCATGCTGGTGGACGTGGACCAGGTGCTCTCCGCCTCCATCGAAAAGGTCCTCCGCACCCTGTTTGAAGCCTTCCTGCTGGTGTTCCTGGTGGTGTTCCTCTTCCTGCAGGACTTCCGCTCCACGCTGATCCCCGCCATCTCCGTGCCCGTGGCCATCGTGGGCACCTTCTTCTTCCTGCAACTCTTCGGTTTCAGCATCAACCTGCTCACCCTGTTCGCCCTGCTGCTGGCCATCGGCATCGTGGTGGATGACGCCATCGTGGTGGTGGAGGCCGTGCACGCCAAGCTGGACGAGGGCTACGCATCGCCCCGCAAGGCGGCCATCGATGCCATGGGCGAGATCAGTTCCGCCATCGTCTCGATCACCCTGGTGATGGCCGCGGTCTTCGTGCCCGTCACCTTCATCACGGGCTCCGCCGGGGTGTTCTACAAGCAGTTCGGGATCACGCTCGCCGTGGCCATCGTGCTCTCGGCGATCAACGCGCTCACGCTGAGCCCCGCCTTGTGCGCCCTGTTCCTGAAGCCCCACCACGGGGAAAGCCCGCGCAAGAACGTTGTCCAGCGGTTCTACACCGCCTTCAACACCGCTTTCAATGCGCTGAAAGGCAAGTACCGTTCATCGGTGACCTTTCTTTCCTCGCATCCGTGGATGGCGTTCCTGGTGATCGCCGTGTTCAGTGGCGGGCTGTACTTCCTCATGAAGACCACGCCCACCTCCTTCGTCCCCGCCGAGGACCAGGGCACCATTTTCGCGAGCATCAGCCTGCCGCCGGCCTCCTCGCTGGAGCGGACCCGCGCCATCACCACGTTGGTGGACAGCATCGCCCATACCTATCCGGAGGTGGCCACCACCCTGCAGGTGGTGGGGCAGAATTTCATGGCCGGCAGCGGAAGCGCCTACGGCATGGTGATCATGGCCTTGAAACCCTGGGATGAACGAAAGGAGAAAAGCGCCGGCATCAATGCCATCATCGGGCGCATGTTCGCGCAGACGGCGCACCTCACCGATGCCCAGGTCCTCTTCTTCTCGCCGCCCACCATCCAAGGCTTCAGCGCCAGCGGCGGCTTCGAGTTCCAATTGCAGGACCAGGGAGGGCACACCATCCCGGAGTTCTACCAGGTGAGCCAGGCCTTCCTGGCCGCCCTGAACCAGCGGCCCGAGATCCAGTACGCCTCCACGGCCTTCAACCCCAACTTCCCGCAGTTCGAGGTGTCCGTGGACGTGGCCAAGGCCGCGCAGGCAGGGCTCTCCCCGGCCTCGCTGATGTCCGTGATGCAGGCCTACTTCGGCGGGCAGTACGTCTCCAACTTCAACCAGTTCGGCAAACAGTACCGCGTGATCATCCAGGCGGACGACCCGTACCGCGCGAACCAGGCCAGCCTCAACGCCATCCAGGTGAAGACCGCCAGCGGGGCGATGGCGCCCATCACCACCTTCATCGACCTGAAGAAGGTATACGGGCCGCAGAACATCTCCCGCTTCAACCTGTTCACCTCCATGTCCGTGACCGGTGCACCGAACGATGGATACAGCTCCGGCGATGCCATCACGGCCATCCAGGAAGTGGCCGCGGCGGAATTGCCCCAGGGCTACGGCTACGAGTTCTCCGGCATCACGCGGGAGGAGTTGAGCACGGGTTCGCAGTCCACCATGATCTTCTTGCTGTGCCTGGTGTTCGTCTACTTCCTGCTCAGCGCGCAGTACGAGAGCTACATCCTGCCGCTGTCAGTGCTGCTGTCCTTGCCCATCGGCCTGGCGGGCACCTTCCTGTTCGACAAGCTCTTCGGGATCGACAACAACATCTACACGCAGGTATGCCTCATCATGCTCATCGGGCTGCTGGCCAAGAACGCCATCCTGATCGTGGAGTACGCGGTGCAGCGGAGGAAGCACGGCTTGTCCATCCGCCAGGCGGCGGTGGAGGGCGCCGAAGCGCGGTTGCGGCCCATCCTGATGACCTCCTTCGCCTTCATCTTCGGCCTGATGCCGCTGATGCTCGCCACCGGTGCGGGCGCGGTGGGCAACCGGAGCATCGGCACCGGGGCCGTGGGCGGCATGCTGGCCGGCACGCTCTTCGGGCTGTTGGTGATCCCCACGCTCTTCGTGGTGTTCCAAACCCTGCAGGAGAAGGTGGCGCCACCCAAACCGATCGACGATGTGCAGGAATAGGCTCCTCCTTCCCATTGGCGTGGCCCTGGCCTTCAGCGCCTGCGTCACCCGCAAATACGCGCCGCCGCAAGCGCCGGCGGCGGCCACCTTCCGCGGCGATGCGGGCACCGATACCAGCTCCATCGCCAGCATCGCCTGGAAGGACTACTTCCCCGATGCCCAGCTGCAAGCCCTGATACAACAGGCGCTGGACAGCAACCTGGACCTGAAGATCGCCGTGGCCCGGATCAAATTCGCGGAGGCGGGTTTCCGGCAGAGCAAGGCCGCCTTCTTCCCCTCGGCTACCGTGGATGCCGACTATACGTTGAACAAATCCTCGCTGATCCAGGCCCGGCAGTTCGATCCGCGAGCCGCCTCCACTTCCACGGTGGAGCAATACGCCTTGACGGCATCCACCAGTTGGGAGGCGGACATCTGGGGCAAGCTCCGCAAGAGCAGGAAGGCCGCCCTGGCCGCCCTGCTGGCCAGCGAGGCCTACCAGCGCTCCATCCAAACGGAGGTGGTGGCGGCCGTGGCCAACAACTACTATGCGCTGCTGGCCTACGACGAACAACTGCGGATCGCGGAGCGCACCATCGACATCCGCCGCAGCGACACCGCCACCATGCACGCGCTGAAGACCTACGCCGTGGTGACCGGGGCCGATGTGGAACAGAGCGAAGCCAACCTGTACGCGGCGGAGATCCAGGCGGAGACCATCCGGCAGGGCATCCGCGAAACGGAGAACACGATCAGCGTGCTGCTGGGCCGCATGCCCGACAGCATTCCGCGCGGCACCCTGCAAGCCCAATCGATCACCTCGGACCTGCGGACGGGCGTGCCGGTGCAATTGCTCAGCAACCGCCCCGATGTGCAGCAGGCGGAGATGAATTTCCGCAACGCCTTCGAGCTCACCAACGTGGCCCGCACCTACTTCTACCCCTCGCTCACACTCACGGGCACCGGCGGCTGGGCCGTGGCCGGCACGCTCACCGGCTTCTTCGACGGCACCTTCTACGGCTCCTTGATCGCGGGCCTCACGCAACCGCTCTTCAACCAGGGCCTGAACCGACAACGGCTGCGGCAGGCACAGGCCACGCAGGAGGAAGCCCTGTACACGTTCAAGGCCACGGTGATCACCGCGGGCCAAGAGGTGGCGGACGCCCTGTACAGCTACCACAACGCCACGCGCGTCAATGCCTCCCGCGTAAAGCAGGTGGCATCGTTGGAAAAAGCCGTGGACTACACCAAGGAACTGCTGAAGTACACCTCCAACGTGAACTACACCGATGTGTTGACGGCGGAGACCAACCTGCTGAACGCCGAACTGGGCGGCGTGAGCGACAAGCTGCGCCAACTGCAGTCCAGCGTGGACCTGTACCGCGCGCTGGGCGGCGGGTGGAGGTGAGCGGACCGAACGGGCCGTGGGGGAAATCACCTCAACTCGCGCTAACGTCCACGCTCGTGCGTTTTCCCCGCCCCGGTCACTCCTCTCTTTTCACCACCCGCAACCTCCTGCTGAACACCTCGCGCCCGTCCATCAGCACCTGCACCGTGTAGCGCTGCGGCGGGCGGTAGCCCAGGTCGTAGGTGAAGTTGCCCTGTTTCAGCGCGGCGTAGTGGTGTTCCTCCACCGTGTTCTTCTGTTCATCCACAATGCGCACGGTGACGGCGGCGGTGTCGTTGGCGAAGAAGTCCAGCACGGTGCGGCCCGTGGTGCGCGCGGGGAAGAGGCCGATCACCGGCACGGTGTCGATGGGTGAAACGGCGCCTTCCCGCACCAGGAAGCTGTAGCCCACGCCGTCGCCGCAATCGCTCTCAAAGGCCTTGATGCAGCGGCCTTGGCCATCGAGCAGGCGCAAGGTGCCGCGGCCGCCAGCGGTGTTGTACCAGAACTCCAGGCCGTCGCCGGCGGTGTCGGTGAGCTGCAGCGTGTAGCGGCCCGGCGGCAGGTGCAGGCTGTCGGTGTAGAGCGTGTCGGCGCGCAGGCTGCCCAAGGCATGGTCCAGCCAGCGCTTGCCGCCGGTATCGAAGAGCGTGAGCGTGTTCTGTCCCGGCTCGTGGTTGGTGCGCAGTTGCACCATCAGGTCTTGTCCCAGCACGGGCGGCGCGGGGAAGTCCACTTCCTTGCGGTTGTCGCCGGGCCACGCGTCCTTCTTGCCGTTGGGCTTTTCAAGCGCTGCGAAGAAGCGGTTCATGCCGGGCTTCATGTCGATCACGCCGGGCAGCTCCACTTCGGTGGAAGCACCGGAGGCGAGCATGCCGGTCCACGTGAAGCTGTGGGGGGCAGATCCCTTCGTGCCGTAGCGTATGGAGATGCGCTTCAGCACGTCGCTGCCGTTGTTGCGGATGCGGATGCGCGCTGGATCGCCCAGCGGTCGCGGCGCGGCGAAGGGCTGGTCGGCGTGCGGTTCCAACACGGCCTGCAGTTCCGCATCGTGTGCGGCGGAAGGCGGACCGAGCAGGATCGCGTAGGCGCAGATCTGTTCCACTGCCGTGCTGCTGTCCACGGCGTAGGGCTCCATGTCGATGTCCACCGTGGTTTGGGGGACGCCCTGCTTCAAGGGCACATCCACGATGTCGGGCTGGTTGAGCGAGCCGGGGCACCAGTTGGCGCGGTCGAAGATCCAGGTGCCCGCCTGCGGTTGCACCGGGTTGCAGCCGCAGTCCTTCCACAGCTTGCGCACGTTCACCGTGTCGCCGTCCACCTTGATGGTGCGGTGCTTGGCGCAAAACTCGCCGCAGCCGTCCTGCGGGTTCATGCCGTGGCCGGTCTGCAGCACGCGGATGCGCAGGTCCGTGGCGCCGGCGGGCACGTTCACCGTGCGCGGCGGCAGGTCGGCCTCGATGGGGCGCGACTTGTTGCCGTATGCGAAACCGCCGGCATAGAGCGGCACCACGGCCAGCACGGGCTGGGCGGGCTTGCCGAGGATGAAGGTAAAATCCAGCGTGACGGCCCAGCCCCGGTCGGTGTTGGGCTCGTAGCCACCGTGCTCGTAGATCACCGTGCAGCTGTCGCGCAGCAGGCTGCGCAGGTCGGTGAGGTCGGTGGTCCAGGTGAAGTGCCATTGCTTGCTGAAGCCGCCGCCGTAGGGCGTGAGCATGCGGCTCACCTCGAAGGTATCCGGCGTGCCGATGCGGTGTACGAGGATGCGGTCCAAGTAGTCCCAGTCGGCGCAGCGCATGCTGTCCGGGCAGCCGAAGGTGAGGTGGAGCAGCACTTGCCGCACTTCCGTTCTGGCAGAAGGGAAGGCCACGTTCACCGGGTACTGGTGTACACCCCGGTGGGGATCGGTGACGATGGTGGCGCGGTCGTGGGAGATCACATGGAGGGTGTCCTGCGCGGAGAGGCCCAAGGCGAAGCTCGGCAGCAGGAGGAGCAAGAAGGAGCGCATGCGGCAAACTTCGCCACATTCCCGGAACCCGGAGGCATGGATGTCACCACGCCTGCATGCCGGCTACGTCCAGCGGCCATGTGGAGTACCCCATCAATCCTCCAGGTACCCGAACTTGCCTTGGTTGAAATCCTCCATGGCCTGGATGATCTCCTCGCGGGTGTTCATCACGAAGGGGCCGTGCGCTACCATGGGTTCGTTGATGGGCTCGCCGCCCAGCACCAGCACCACCGCCTGTTCCCTTGCTTCGATCACGAACTTGCCCGGTGCATTGCCCATCAGCACGAAGTGGTCCGTTGGAACCGGTTCACTGCCGTTCACACGGATGCTTCCTTCGATCACCAGCAGCGCCGTGTTGAAGTGCGCGGGGAATTCCAGCTCCGCCTTTCCGCCCTTGTTCATGCGCGCATTGTACAGGTGTACCGGTGTGAACGTGGTGGCCGGGCCTTGCGTGCCTTGGTAGTTGCCGGCGATCACCTCCATGCTGCCGCCGTTGTCCGGCAGGGCATGCTGCGCCATTTGGGCGTGGGTGATGGCCTGGTACTTCGGGGGGCTCATCTTGTCCTTCGCAGGGAGGTTCACCCAGAGCTGCACCATCTGGAAGATGCCGCCTTTCTTGCTGAATTCCTCCTCGTGGTACTCCTTGTGCAGCACGCCGGAGGCGGCGGTCATCCATTGCACGTCGCCCTCGCCGATCACGCCGCCGCCGCCGCTGCTGTCGTGGTGCGCCACGCGGCCCTTGTAGGCGATGGTGACGGTCTCAAAGCCGCGGTGCGGATGCACGCCCACGCCGCGCGGCGCGGTGCCTGCGGGCACGTCCCACTTGCTGTTGTAGTCCATCACAATGAAGGGGCTCATGCGCTGCATGCCCACGGTGGCGGGCAGGAAGCCGTGTACACGGAAGCCGTCGCCCACCATGTGTGCACGGGGCGGTGCGATCACGCGCTCAATGGGGCGGTAGCCCGGGTTGTGCACCGGTTCATTGCCTGTATGGCCCGTCATGTTGCTGGCTTTCATCTGGATCGCGTTTTACCCTGCTTAGGGCAAAGATCTGCAATTCCGCAAACAGGAAAAGGACTTCCGGCCGCAGCCCGATATACGGAGGCCCCCTATTGCACGATGATCGAAAATGGGCATGTTCCCCACTATTTCCCGGGGCCGTTGTGCTCCGCCATGAATTGGAGGGCTCAAGGCGACCTACATTTGGTGTGATCGGAGACAACCCGGCCCATGAACTGCCCGATCCCATTTCCGGGAGTGCTTGTGGTGATCATCGGCAGCGCGCTGCCCAACGTACTGCAGGCACAAGGCGGCTCCTTGGATCCCGGCTTCGGTGCGGGCGGGAGCGTGATCACGGACGTGGCCCAGGATGGCGATGTGGCCCGCGCGGTCGCGGTGCAGGCGGACGGCAAGGTCGTGGTGGCCGGATATTCATGGGTGGGGGCGGGCCATGATTTCGTCCTGGTCCGCTTTCACGCTGATGGGGCCCTGGACAGCGGGTTCGGCAGCAACGGCGTGGTTGCCACGGACTTCGAAGGAGGTGACGACCAAGCCCACGCGCTGGTGATCCAGCCGGATGGGAAGCTCGTTGTGGCCGGAACCGCTTCCAACGGTACGGCTTCCCTGTTCGCCGTGGTGCGGTACAACACGGATGGCACCACGGACGGAAGTTTCGGAAATGGCGGCATGGTGACAACCGATTTTGGCATCGGTGCCGCATGGGTCCGCGCCATTGCCTTGCAGCCCGACGGAGGGATCGTGGTGGCCGGTAGTAGCGGCACGGGCCTGGGCGAGGTCATCGCCGTAGTGCGATACACCGGGGATGGTGTGCCCGACACCGGATTCGACACGGACGGAATGGTGATCACGGACCTGGGTGCGGGCTCCGACCGGGCCAATGCCGTTGCGGTGCAACCCGACGGGAAGATCGTAGTGGCCGGGGTGGATTCCATCGGGCCGTTCTCCGATTTTGCGGTGGTGCGGTACCTCGCGGATGGTGCGCTGGACGGCGATTTCGGCATCGACGGCGTGGTGAGCACGGACCTGGGATCCGGTTCCGGCACCGGATCTGATTGGGCCAATGCCGTGGCCCTTTTGCCCGATGGAAGGGTCGTTGCGGCCGGCTACGGCGAGGTGGCCAACAACTTCAATTTTGCTGCGGTCCGTTACCTGCCGGACGGCACCCCGGACGCAAGCTTCAGCGGGGACGGCAGGGTGGCCACCTCCTTCGGCATCGGCACGGATGCGGCCTACGCCATGGCCCTTCAGCCCGATGGGAAGATCATCCTGGCGGGATCCTCGAGCACCGGCTTTCTCTTCGACTTCGCCCTGGTGCGCTACAACCCGAACGGCACGCTGGATGCCACCTTCGGCACGGGCGGCAAGGTGGTCACCCCCTTGGCCGCCATCAATGACGAAGCCTACTCCTGCGCCATTCAACCCGATGGTGGGATCGTGGCGGCGGGATATGCGTTCAATGGTACCAACGATGACTTTGCCGTGGTGCGCTACCTCTCCGACCTGAACGTAGGGCTGATGGATCCTGCCGCCCCCGGCAGGCCTGTGCTGGTGTATCCCAACCCGATCGCGGACGAGACCACCTTGCACTATGAACTGGCCAAGGAGGAGGCGATCTCCATACACCTTGCCGGCATGGATGGCCGCGTTCTGCGGACGATCATTGATCAACAGGTACAAGGTGCCGGCAGGCATCAACAGCCCATTTCACTTCCGCAAGGGCTGGCATCAGGCGCCTACTTCCTGGTGGTCTCTTCGCCATCGGGCAGGGCATGCATCAGGGTGGAACAGGGGAAGTGGTAGCACCGGGCGCATGCACGCATCAGCCCCATGTGGGAACTTGCACCGGCCTGGGGAGCGAGGGTTAATGCATCATCTATTCCGCTGAAACCGGTTCCTCATGGCCCCGCGCACCCCGGATCCATGGTCCCGGCGTATTCCGGGGGTGGTTGGCGAAAGTCCGTAACGGCAGTCGCAGCAACAGGTCGGGTTCTCGGCGGACTTGGGCCCTGTCGCGCTCATGGGCCATTCGGACGGATGACGGTACGTCACCGCTTTACTGCTTCACGAACCGCGCGGTAAGGATCTTGCCGCTCGTGCGGATCCTGGCGGTGTACGCGCCGGCGGCGAGGCCATCGATGGCGATGGTGTTGCCGTTGACGGCCGGATGCGTGGTGGCGCCGTGCATGTCGATCACCTCCACATACAGTGGACTTTCACTGGTGGGCAAGTGGAAGGCGATGCGGTCGTGTGCGGGATTGGGAAGGGCGTGGATGGTCGTTGTACTTGCTGTTTCGCCCAGGCCTACCGTACCAGTGGCCACGCCCGTGCGCAGGATCCGCCCGGCGTAAAGGGAGCCAACGTTCTGATCTCCGGATCGCCAGAAGCTCACCACGCCGCCATCCCCATCGGGCATTTCGATGCGCTCAGCATAGAAGGGTTTGAAGGCAGGTGTGCAGAATGTGCCGAGGCTGGGCCACGCCGCCGTGCCATCCGCGCGTACACGTATGGCCACATACCCGTCCACATTCCCGTCGGTCATGGCGATCACCGCACCACTGTCCGATGCGACCAGTCCCGGCGTGGTGTAGTAGGTGCTGATCTGGATCCCGGGGATACCGTCCACGGTCCAGAGCGGCGCACCGTCCGTATCGAACTTCTGGAGGTACACATCGCCGTTGGCGGCAGGCGGCCTGTTGTCCGCCCAGGCGGCGAACAAGGCACCATCGCTCATGGTGAGCTTCGGCAGGTCGTGGTAGCTGGCGAACATGCACACAGGCATTGGGCTGGCGGGGAAGGTGAGCGTACCGCTGGCGTCCAGGCGGGCCATGACGATATTGCCCGGCACATCGCGCCAGGCGGTGATCTGCGCACCCAAGCCCGTCCCCACGGTGTGGAAACCGTAGTTGAGGCCTGGACTGTTGGCGCTCACCTGCACGTTCAAGGGCCAGGCGTTCGCCCCGTTCATTCCTACGCGCATGGCATACAAGGCGGCTCCGGTGCCATTGCCGGTGCGCCATTGCACCATCATACCGTTGGCATCGTCATCGTGCAACTCGAAGGGGCCGTAGTAGGCCAGATCGATCGTGTTGCCCCCGGTGCCCCACGGAAGACTTCCGTCATTGTCGATGCGCGAAACGTTCACCAGGTTGCTGCCGCCGAAGTAGTTGTCGTACCAGCCCACGTAAGCGCCTCCCGCAGTGGGGATCGCCGTTACCTGATCGAAACCCAGCATGGTGGTGCCAGCCTCATCGAGCACTGTGGGCTGTGCCCAAACCGGGTCGCCGACCGGATCGAAGACCATAGCGTGCAGCGAGAAATTGAACGCGGTCGGTCCGAAGATGTAGTTGATGAGCACGTTGCCATCATCCAGCACTACGGCTGCCAGTTCCCTGATGTTGCTGTCCGGCATGCTGATGAGCAATTTGCCGTTCGGGGTCCACTGGGCGTAGCCATCGGCATCCACGTGTTGGCCGAAGACCTCCCCGTTCACGCCGTCGGTGCGCCTGTCGATCCAGAAGGCGTACCAGCCGCCATTCCCGTCGGGCATCGCTTGCATGCGCACGGGAAGGCCGGTATCGTCGCAGATCTGAAGCGGGTTGGCGGGATCGGTGCTCCATTGGGCAGCGGCGCGGTAGGAAGTGACCATCAACAGGGTCATGAGCAATGCCACGCCCAGGCAAGCCCAGATGGCGACCTGCATGAGACGGTCGATGAGTTTTTCGCGGTTCATGTTGGCGGGGGTAGGTGAGTTGATCCTGACGATCGGTAGTGGGGTCGAAGCAAGTGCGGCCCTTGCCCATTGACAAGGACCACTGAGGGAGCGGTCGTGGCGTTGAGGGAGCGGTGGTTTGCCCGGCCCGACCTTCAACTATGGCCTTCGCAGGAAGAGCAGGCCGGCGCTGCCGCACACCCGTGCCAGGATGCGGAGGACGGCCGGGGAAAGAGGCGTGCCGGGCTTGGGCCACGGTTCAATGCTGGTGCCCGCTGCTGGTGTTCATCATGGCCAGCAAGTAGTAGGCGCCGCCGGTGGCCACATGGGCATGGTCGGCAACGGGCTGCAGGAAGGTGACGGCGGTATAGGCCCCGTCCGTGGTGCCGCGTTTCACCTCGAAGCGTTGGAAGGAGAGGCTGCCAGTGCCGGTCTGCGCCGCTGCTTCCTGAGCGTGTTCATGGGCTGCATCAGGGCCGTGCGCATGATCGTGCTCCTGCCCGTGGGCATGGTCGTGCACCGGAGCCGTTTCTGCCGCGTGATCATGTGCTTCAGCCTCGCTGTGCCCATGGGCATCCGATCCTTCGGTCTTCATAAAAACGTAGTCCTTGCCTTCCATGTTCACGATGGCCTCGGTGCGCACGGCGGTGGTGAGCGCCTTTCCGATGCTCAGGCGTGCGGATACGCCCATGCCGTCGATCAGCCCCTGCTTGTTGCCGGTGATCTCCGCGTGCACGGGAATGGTCTTGGTTTCGCTTTCAAAGGCGCTGCCGATGGCAAATACCACGGCCGTGTAGTTCTTGCCGGGCAGGTTGGTGAGGCTGAGGTCGATCTGCTGGCCGGTCTTCACCTTGGCGATGTCCTGCTCGTAGAGGAACAGGTCCACGTGCAGCTGGTTGTTGTTCACCACGCTGAACAGGGGCGCGTCGCCGCTGACCCTGCTGCCGACGATCACGTGGATGCGGGCGACATTGCCGTCGATGGGGCTGGTGATCTCGGTGGTGGTGCGCAGTGTGCTCGCGGTGAGCTGGTCGGGATTGATGTGGACCAGGCGCAATTGTGCGGCGGTGGCCATCACCCGGGCCTGCAAGGCGGCATGCTCCGCCGTGGCTTGCTGCAGGGTTTTCTGCGCGCTGATGTGCTCGGCGGCCAGCGCGGTCTGCCGCTCCAGTTCCGCCTCGGCAAAGGCCAGTTGCGCCTTGGCGCCGAGGTGGTCCTGCTGCAGTTGGATGATGGCGGGATCGGCAATGGTGGCGAGCACTTCGCCCTTGCTCACCTGGTCGCCTTCCTGCACCAGCACTTCGCGCACGGTGCCGCCCATGATCGCGGTGACATCGGCCTTGTTCTGCGGGGGCACCTTCAGGAAGCCGCTGGCCTGCAAGGTGCTGGTGAGGTCCTTTTGTTCCACGTGGCCCAAGGCGCCGTCGATGGCGGCGAACTGTGCGGCAGTGAGCGTCACGGTGTTTCCGTTGTTGGCAGCGGTCTCCGCGCCGTGGTCGTGCTGGTCGGCTTCCGCCGTGCCGCTGCCGCCGCATGCCGTGAACAGGGTGATCAACAGGAGGAAGGGAGCCGTGCGCAGTAGGGCAACGGTAGGAAGGGGTTGCATAGCCATGAGGTGCTGGTGTGGGTGCGCGGGGCTGAGTGCCCGCAAGGACTATTGGCCGTTGAGGATGCGGAGGTGGAGGATGGTGGTTGCGAGCTCGAGGCGTGCGCGGATGTGGGCGGAGCTCACCTGAAAGGCCTGCTCCATGCCTTGGGCATACTGGAAGTAGTCGGCTTCGCCGGTGCGGTAGGCACGCTCGGCATCGGAGCGCAAGGTGGTGGCCAGGGCGTCGCCAGTGGTTTCGAAGTAGGCCAGGCTGGCGCGCAGTTGCGCCAGTTGGGCCTCGGTGCGGGTGCGCTCGCTGGCGCGTTGGCGCCGGGCGGCTTCGAGCTCATCCAGGGCGGCCTGGTGGCGCAGGCGGGCGGCTTTGGTCCGCGCGCCCTGGCCGCTGCCGGGCAGGGGCACGGAGGCACCGAGGAGGTATCCGGTATAGGGTGCATCGCCGTTGAAGGTGTGGTAGAAGCCACCGCCTTGCAAGGAGGGCGCCCATTGGCTGCGCTCCAGCTTCCAGGCGGCGCCGGCCACCTGGGCCTGTTGCTCCAGCGGGAGCAGCGCGGGGTCGTTGCCCGCAGAGGGCTCGGGGGCATGGGCCAGCAGCAGCAGCTCCGCAGGCAACGGCACGGCACCGGGCAAGGGGCCGGCCCAGCGCTCCACCTCGGCCTGCGCGGCCTGCAGGTCGGCACGGGCCTGCCCAAGCCTGAGCCGCACCTCTTGGGCGCGGCTCTGTGCGCTGGTCATTTCAAGGCGGCCCGTGGCGCCCAGCGCGAAGCGTTGCTGTGCGAAGGCGGCCATGGAGGAGAAGGCACTGTCGAGCTGAAGCAGGAGCTGCACCTGCTGCAGGCCTGCGGCCCATTGCAGGTAGGCTCCGGCGGCGCTCTCCTTCACCAGGGCGGCGGTGCTGAGCTGCGCGCTTTCGGCCAGTTCCAGGCTCGCCTTCAGGTGCTGCGCGCGCCGCGCGATGGTGGTCGGGAAGGCAAGGCCCGTGGTGGCCTGCAGGTTGATGTCCGTGCGGTACGGCCCTTGCAGTTGGCCCTGCATGAACTGCACGTTCAGCGGGGAGAGGCTGAGCGCGGTGTTGCGCAGGGCCTCCTGTTCCTGCACGGCGGCGGCGGCCGCGGTCAGGGTGGGGTGCGTGCGCAGGGCCCGGCCGACCACCGTGTCCAACGGTACCGGCTGCTGGGCGTGTGCGCTGCCGCCGGCGAGCAGGAGCAACAGCAGGGCGGCGGCCACGGGGATCTTCGGGGCGCCGCCCCCGGCGGAAGGTTTCTTTGTACCGCCCATGAAGAGCAGGTAGAGCACGGGCAGCACCAGCAAGGTGAGGGCCGTGGCGGTGATCAAGCCGCCGATCACCACCGTGGCCAGGGGCCGCTGCACTTCGGCGCCGGCGCTGCCGCTCAGGGCCATGGGGAGGAAGCCGAGCGAGGCCACGGCGGCCGTCATCAGCACTGGGCGCAGGCGGATGCGGGTGCCTTTGAGCACGCGCTCCTTCAGGTCGGTGATGCCTTCCTTCTCCAATTGGTCGAAGGTGGCGATAAGCACGATGCCGTTGAGCACCGCTACGCCGAAGAGCGCGATGAAGCCCACGCCCGCGCTGATGCTGAAGGGCATGCCGCGCAACAAGAGCGCAAGCACGCCGCCGATGGCGCTCATGGGGATGGCGGTGTAGATGAGCAGGGCGCGCCTGGCGCTGTGGAAGGTGAGGAAGAGCAGCAGGAAGATCAAGCCCAGGGCCACGGGCACGGCGATCATCAGGCGCTTGCTTGCGGCCTGCAGGTGCTCGAAGGTGCCGCCGAAGGTGTAGTGGTAGCCCGGGGGCAGGTGCAGTCCGGTATCCAGGCGGCCCCGGAGGTCCTCCACGAAACTGGCCACGTCGCGGTCGCGGATGTTCACGCCCACGGCAATGCGGCGCTTGGCATCATCGCGGCTGATCTGCGTGGGCCCGGGAATGAGCTCCACGCGGGCCACTTGCTGCAGCTGCACCTGGCCGCCGCCGGGCAAGGCCACGAACAGCGTGCGCACGTCATCGATGGTCTGGCGCTGCTGCTTGGCCAGCCTTACCACCAGGTCGAAGCGGCGCTCATCCTCGTATACGGCCCCGGCAGCCTCACCGGCGAAGGCGGTGCGCACCGTGCGGTTCAGCTCGCGGATGTTCAGCCCGTACTGGGCCACGCGCGCACGATCATAGGTGATGGTGATCTGCGGCAGGCCGGCCACCTTTTCCACTTGGGGTTCACCTGCACCGGGCACCTCGCCCACGATGGCCGCCACCTGCTGCCCGATCGCCGCCAGGGTGTCCATGTTCTCACCGTACACCTTCACGGCCACGTCCTGCCGTATGCCGGTCATCAGCTCGTTGAAGCGCATTTGGATCGGCTGCGTAGCCTCGAAGAACACGCCGGGCACCACGCGCAATGCCTCCAGCATGGTGTCCTGCAGGGCTTCGCGGGTCTTGGCGGTGGTCCACGCTTCCTTCTCCTTGAGGATGACCATCAGGTCCGTGCCTTCCAGCGGCATGGGGTCGGTGGGGATCTCGGCGCTGCCGGTGCGGCCCACCACCTGCTCCACTTCAGGGAACTGCAGCAGGATCTTCTCCACCTTGGCGTTGTTGGCGATGCTCTGGCTGAGCGAGGCGCCCGGGGGCAGGAAGCTGTGGAAGGCGAAGTCGCCCTCTTCCAAGGTGGGGATGAACTCGCCGCCCATGCGCACAAAGAGGAACACCGCCCCGATGAAGAGGGCCACGGAGGTGGCCACCACCTTGAGCTGGTGCCGCAGCGCGAAGCCGATCAACGGGTTGTACCAGCGCTGGAACCGGTCCATCATGCGGTCGCTGAAGTTGCGGCGGTGGGCGGTGTTGCGCGGCAGGAAGAGCGCGCTCATCATGGGCACGTAGGTGAGCGAGAGGAGCAGTGCGCCGATGATGGCGAAGCTCACCGTGAGGGCCATGGGGCGGAACATTTTTCCTTCGATGCCCACCAGGGTGAGGATGGGGATGTACACGATGAGGATGATGATCTCGCCGAAGGCCGCGCTGCGGCGGATCTTGGTGGCGCTGGCGAAGACCTCCCTGTCCATTTCGCCGCGGGTGAGGATGCGCCCCTGGAAGCGCGCGTGCAGGTGGTGCAGCGTGGCTTCCACGATGATCACTGCTCCGTCCACGATCAGGCCGAAGTCGATGGCGCCGAGGCTCATCAGGTTGCCGCTCACCCCGAAGGCGTTCATGAGGATGATGGCGAAGAGCATGCACAGCGGGATCACGGAGGCCACGATGAGGCCCGCGCGCCAGTTGCCCAGGAAGAGCACCAGGACGAAGATCACGATCAGTGCGCCTTCGATCAGGTTGGTCTTCACCGTGCCGATGGCGCGGTCCACCAACTTGCTGCGCACCAGGAAGGGCTCGATCACCAGGCCTTCGGGCAGGGCCTTTTGGATCGCGGGCATCCGCGCCTCGATGGCCTCCACCACCTTGGCGCTGTTGGCTCCCTTGAGCATCATCACCGATCCGCCCACTACTTCGCCCTCGCCGTTGCGGGTGAGCGAACCATAGCGGGGAGCCGTGCCATAGCCCACCTCGGCCACATCGCCCACCAGCAGGGGCACGCCGCCCTCGGGCGTTTTCACCACCACCCGCCGGATGTCGGCCAGGGTGCGCAGCATGCCCTCCCCGCGGATGCTGTAGGTGTTGGGCCGCTTCTCGATGTACGCCCCGCCGGTGTTTTCGTTGTTGGCCTCCAGCGCGCTGAACACCTCGCCGATGCTCACGCCCATGCTCTGCAGGCGCCTGGGGTCCACGCTCACCTCGTACTGCTTCACCTCGCCGCCATAGCTGTTCACCTCGGCCACGCCGGGTGTTCCCAACAGCTGCCGCACTACGATCCAGTCCTGCACCGTGCGCAGTTCGCTGGGGCTGTATTTGCCCTCATGGCCCGGCAGGGTGTGCAGCACGTATTGGTACACCTCGCCGAGGCCCGTGCTCACCGGCGCCAGCATGGGTTTGCCCGCGCCAGGCGGGATCAGGGCGGCAGCGTCGTCCAAGCGCTGGTCCACCAAGGTGCGCGCGAAGTAGATGTCCACCTCCTCGTCGAACACAATGGTGATGAGGCTGAGGCCGAAGCGGCTGATGGATCGGATCTCCACCAGGTCCGGCAGGCTGGCCATGGCCCGCTCGATGGGCGCGGTGACGAACTGCTCCACTTCCTGTGCGGCCAAGGTGGGCGTGTTGGTGATCACCTGCACCTGGTTGTTGGTGATGTCGGGCACGGCGTCGATGGGCAACTGCGTGAGCGAATACCCGCCGTACAGCACCAGCAACAGCGTGAGCAGGCCGATGATGGCCTTGTTCTGTATGGAGAACCGGATGATGCGGTCGATCATGCCCGGGGTGCGGCGTTGCCGCGGATCATTAAAAGTTCGGGAAGAGGGGGACCAAGGGATGCGGCGCGTTCAGCACGGCATCGGGGTGCGTGGCACCGGCCTCAGGCCCGCGGAGGCTGCCAAATGCCGTCGGGTCCTTCACGCGGCGCGATCCGGTCCTCGGTGGCGATCAACTGCACGTCGATGGGCGCGGGCAGCATCAAGACAGTACCGCAGGCACCGTCCAGCTGAGCTTGCAGCGTTTGTGCGCCACAGTGGTGGTCGCACTGGAAGGGCAATCCCTGATGGCTTTCGCCACGCTCGTGGTGGTGCCTGTCGTGCGGGTAGTGCTCCTCCAGGAACTGCATCCAGCCCATCGGCTGCTCCGCCTGGTGCTCGGCGTAGTGCGCGAACAGCATGGGCACTTTGAGCAACTGGTGCAGCTCCGTGCCCGTGAAGGCAAAGAGGCCCAGGAGAAGGATGGCAAAACGCCGCCGCATGCGCGGCAAAGGTAGTTGCGCGGCGTGAGCGTGGAACAGCCAGGCACGTCCAAGTCAAACAGGGCCGGTCGGGCAGGGAGGCCAAGCCGGCGAATCTCCGCGCAAGCCCCGCGCATTTACCGGGAAATGGGTATGGTACAAGCCTGGGCATGCGGCTACCTTGGAGGACCGGGCGATCAGCCCCCGGGCATCCGGAAAAGCCTGGTGGTCCCCAACAAGTGATGCACCCTTCCCCTATCGAAAATGCCTGCTGCCATGCCCCTCTTCGACCTCCACGCACACTTCAGCTTCAAGCCCGCCAATTCGCGCAGCTTTGCCACCAATGTGTTCCCCGATCCCGACCACTGGAACGAACGTTTCAAGCGGCGCGCCGACTACAGCAAGTTGGCCGGGATCGACAACGATGTGGTGAAGAGCAGCCAATTGCACGGCAACAGTGCCATGGCCGGCGGCTTCCGCGTGATCTGCAACGCGCTCTACCCCCTGGAGCAGGGCTTCACCAGCGCCTTGCTGAACAAGCCCCTGGCCACGCTCACCGGCTTTTCGCCCGAGGTGCTCCAGGACATCTACTCGCGCAAACAGTCCTATTTCCAGCACTTGGAGCGTGAGTACACCAACCTCATCGCCAACCAGGGCAGCACCCGCCACGCCCCTGCGGGCTACCGCTACCGCGTGGTGGACTCCTTCGCCGAGATCGAGCGGACCCTCGCCCAGGCGCCAGATACCGTCTGCATCATCAACAGCATCGAGGGGGCCCATGCCTTCGCCGACAACCTGTTCGACCGGCGCGGCCAACCGGTGAGCATCAACGAGCAAGAAGCCAAGTTCCTGCGGCGTGTGGGCGAGCGCAAGCGCAACAGCTGGTTCGAACTGTACATCGAGGCCATGATCGCCAACATCGACAAGGTCACCACCAACTGGGAGCACACGCCGCTGTTCGTCACCCTGGCCCACCATTACTACAATCACTTGTGCGGGCACAGCCCCAGCCTCACGGACATGGTGCAGATCTTCCTGCCCCAGAGCGGCGGTGCGCCCAACCCCCAAGGGTACGATACCAACTACTTCCACTTGGGCCTGCGGCCGTGGACAAAACGCATCATTGCCCACTTGCTGCGCCGGCGCAACAGCCGCGGGGAACCGGTGCGCCGCGTGCTCATCGACACCAAGCACATGAGCCCCCAGGCCCGGCTGGACTACTACGAGATCGTGGACATGCGCCGGGCCGACAACGACCCCATCCCCATCGTGGTGAGCCATACCGCCGTGAGCGGCCGCCGCGACATGCGGGCCAGCATCGCCAACGACCATGGCCTGCTACCGGGTGAAAAGCAGCGCTCGCGCTATTTCTACAACGGCATCATCAACCTGTTCGATGATGAGATCGTGCGTGTGGTGAAAAGCGACGGGCTGATGGGCTTGATGATCGATGAACGCCGCATCATGGGTGAGAGCATCCCGCCCGAGGCGGCCATCACCATGCCCACCTTCAAGGACAGGGCCCAGGCGAACCGCCGGCTGATGCGCCGTTGGACCCAGGCCAAGCAGGAGCACGCCTGGGGCGATCTGGACGATGCCGCATTGGCGCGGACCCTGAGCACGATCGAAACGGACCGGGCCCCCTTGCTGTCCGAACTGCGGCCGGCCTACCTGAGCGTGATCTTCCGCCAGATCTTCCACGTGCTGGACCTGGCGGCCACGCCGGAAGATCCCGCAAAAGGGTGGAACCACCTCTGCCTGGGCACCGACTACGACGGGGTGATCAACCCCATCGACATTTACCCGCAAAGCGCGGACATGAAAAGCATCAAGCGCGACCTGGTGGATTTTTGGAACCGGACCTGCCAGCACGCCGATCCGGCCATCGCCCAACTCTACACCGGCCACCGCTATGGCCAAAGCACCAATGCCCTGGTGGAGAAGCTGCTCTGGGGCAACGGCATGGATTTCCTGCGCAAGTATTACCACGACGGCTACCTGCTCCAAGGTGTTGTGGCGTGAAGCGGTCCGGCGGGCTACAACTTCCGCTTGTCCCCCAGCCCGATCAGCAAGTTCAGCGCCGCGATCAAGTTGCCGTCCTTGGTGAGGGTGCCGTCGAAGTTCAAGGTGCAGATGATGCTATACTACCGGACTCAGGTACGGTTTGTACAACGCTCAATGTTCCATGGTCTTGGCCAACGCTTTGCGCTTCTTATCCAAGGATCGCTCCAATTTTTTTAGGCGCTTTGGCCCCCCCATGCTTGCTGCACGTTCTTTGGCAACTTTTTCTTCCTGTTTCATGACATCCTTCGCCAATTCACCGACCTGCCGTTGTTTGAGCGCAAGCGGAATGAAAGGAATGTCCACTGTCAGGAAGAATCCGAAGCGCAGGGCGTCATGCGGGTTCAGGTTTACGGCCCCTGCTACTGCACCGCGAAGCTGCGGTGCGTATTGCACGCCGATTCCGTAGGAAATGGGATGTTCCTGAATGCCGTGGATGGCGTATAGACCTGGTGCAAGCACATTGGCAATGCTTACCTCCGGATTGGCGCTCACGGTGTCTTCGCTGTTGAACCGGTAGGTAAGGAGCGCACCGATATCGATGAAGCTCAGAAAGAGCGAATTGCTGGCACGCAGCTGGCGTTCACTTCCCCGTGACTTGGATAGCGCGATACCGATGGGACCCGCAACCCCTCCGAAAGCTTTGGTGCTTCTGCTGTCCTGTAGTTGTTCCCATCCGCCGGTCATCCCGGGGTAGGCATTGATGGATGCGCTGAAATGCGTGGCTTGTTTTACCCGGTAGCTGCCGACTGGCATAATGGCCGATTCAAAGATGGCCTTCACCTCACCACTGCCGGCCTGGGCAATATCGGCAGCAAGGGTCACCAGTTTCACCAAGTCACGGTCCAGGATGCTGTCCTTCGGCAAGGCAGCCTCAATGACGCGCAACACCTGGAGGGATGCCTTGCCATAGTCTTTATTGGCAACGGCGGAAGTCAGTTCGGCAGCCGCGCTCCACCCTTCCCTGAACTTCTTGGAGGAGATGATTTCGGCGGGGGCATCTTTGATCTGAAGGGTTTGGATCATGTGGGCCACTGCGGATTCGCCATGTGTGATAAAGTTGAATAGCTCGTTCGTGTACTCCAGCAAGTATGTACCCTTGTCCAACCTGTCCGGATTTTGGGCCATTGCAATTAGCCGATCTATCGCGCGTGCCAATTCGACCACTTCGTAGAACATGCTGCGCATCTGCTCGACATTGGCACCGGCTCCAACAGCTACCTTGAGCGTATTCAAGTCTTGGTGGACGCGGCCGTTGGCCAGGAGCATACCCAAGTATGCCTTGAGCTCGGCATCGTTCAAGTCCGTTGCGTTCCCTATAAGCAGATCGCCATTGGGGTCTTTCATGCTATCGAGCAATCGGAGTGAGAGGTCGACAAGCGCACCACGGGTCCTCCATGCAGGCGATTCAACATTTTGGTGGATGAGTTCTTCAAGAATTGTATTCCAAGGCCGCCCGTGCGCGACACCATCCACCATGCGGGATGCCAGAAGTATGGAAAAGTCCTCGTCGGTGAGTTCCCCCTTGCAGTTGGATCCTTCCACGCGCAGGAGCGCCATGCCGTACGCGGAAGTGAAGTGTGCCGGGAATTTTTCCAGATCATCCATGAACGCCGCCTTCAGCGTGGCACCGGCTTGGGGAGAGATGTGGTCTCGGCTTTCGCGGAAAATCAATTGCGTCGCGGGCAAGAGCTCTGCAAGTGTGCACAAGGTAAGGGGTTTCTTGCCGGAGCCACAGGCATGCTGCAATACCCTCACGGATTCCATTTTCGAGGCCATCTTGTCGAAATAGGCCAAGGCCAGTTCCTCTTTGATGCGATCCACCAGTACTTCTGAGAGGGCATGAAGAACCTCCGATTGGTTAAGGATCTTGATGGAACTCCCGGTTTGTTCTGCACCACTACCCGGGATCCGATTGAAGTTATTTGCACGATCCAGAAGCATGTCCACACTGTCTAGCAGCGCGTCTATCTGCTCTTGATCAAAGGATACTGAGTTGGCTGTTGGCGAACCAGAGGCGATTCTCATATTGTGGACATCCGCGCCTGTGGAGATACTATCGACGAAGGAACCAAGATCTATGTTGTATTGCGAGCCATTGGCCAGCATGGTGGCCTGTTGGTCAGCGAACGCCTGGCGGTGCTTCACCAGAAGCTTGGAGTAGTGCGCTTCATGCTGCGCAACTAAAGTGCTGGGAAGCATAAGCATCCATGCGATCAAAGTGGATGATAGGGTCTTCATGTTGAACGGGTTTAGAGCAGTATGAGCTTCACTTCGCCCAAGCAATCACGGATGGGGTGGAAAGAGTGGTCCTGTGGTTCAAAAAGCTCAACCACGCCATTCTTGTTCATATACCAGTTTGCGGCGTGTTCGCCGGATGCCCAGGTGAACTTGCCGAAGATGATTCCAACGCACCAGGAGGCGGGAATTCTAGCCCTATTGAGGTTCCACAAGCCGATGCAACCCTTCACGGCGTACGCATAGTCGTCGCAATCGAAGCCTATGCCCAGATCGGGGGGGGCGAGGTTAATGTTGTGTTGGAGGAAGAGATCGATCTCCTTGTGCTCGGGCAGGTAGTATTGGGGGTCCGCACCCCAGAATGCTTGAAGGTCGCGGTGCAGTTTACCGGGCGGAAGTAGAACGCTGAAATGATCGCGGATCGAGCTGGGTGATGCATATGTGGGCATTTGCCGTTCGGTTTGGTTCAGGCAGGTTGTGGATCTACCGGGTCACTGCAAAATGGCAGCTGGATTTCCTGTTTGTTCAGATCATTCATAGGTGGCTTAGGATCCGAGGTACCTCGCCGTATTGCCCACGGCGATCTTCTCAAAAGCGGGTTTGCCGATGCCGTTGATGCAGCGTTGCCACAGATCGGCCTCGGGGTCTTCGCGCAGGGTCATGAAAAAATCGGTGCCGAAGAGGATCCGGTCGCCCAGCGGGCCGTTGATCAAGGCCGGCAGCAGCGTGTAGATGCACTTGTTGAAGAGGATGTAGGAGAGGTCGGTGTACAGGTTGGGGTACAGGAGGGTGCCGTCGGGCTGTTGCAGGCCCATGATGCGTTTCACCTCGTTGTGCCAGTTGTCGGGGTCAATGCCCCTTTTGCGCAGGGGCTGTTCGTACTTGTCCGGCAGCATCTCATCATCGCCGCCGAAGTGGGCGAAGCAGAGCTTGAGCGCGGGGTACTTGCGCAGCACGGGCTCGTAGTTCTGCGGATGCAGGAAGATGTTGCAGCCGTATTTGCTGTCCTTCCACGTGAAGTCGTGCGCTTTGAAGGTGGCGATGCGCCGGTGGATGGCCTGCATTTCCGGGGCGCCGGGGTTGAGCCCGGAGGGCGCGGGGTCGGTGAGCACGTCGTCCATGCGGCCGGTGTAGTAGGTGCCGGTGCGGGTGCAGTGGGTCATCACCGGCACGCCGTTGGCGGCGGCCCACTGGTAGAGTGCATCGAGCCGTGCATCGAAGGGGAAGAAGCCGATGGAGGGATAGAGCTTGATGCCGAAGAAGGCGTGGCGGTCGATCTTTTCCTTCACCCAGTCGCGCAGGGCCGTGCCCCCGAGATGGCGCGGGTCCACGCCCACGAAAGGGAAGAATTCGTTGGGGTAGTGGGCGCGCACGCGCTCCACCTCGGCCAGCTGGTCTTCGATGCGGGCGTGGCGGCTGGGCTTGGTGTCCATGTGGTCCATGTTCAGCGTCAGCGCCACAAAGCGCACATCGGCGCCCATGGAGTTGTAGGCCTGTTTCATGGCCAGGAAGATCTCCTCCTGGCTGTTCTGGGTGCCTACTTCGATGAACTGCAGGTAGCGCAGCAGCTGGCTGTGGCCGCGGCGATGGGCCAGCGCCTTGATGATGCGCCGCATCCAGCGCTTCTCCAGGAAGTACTTGATCTCCTCGGCCCAGCGGTCCGCCCAGGAGGGCAGCACCATCTTGAAGAAGTAGTCCGGGGCGCACCCGCCGGTGAAGACGTGGCTGTGTACGTTGGTGATGCGTGCCATGGCGGGATCAGGTGTTGCGGGCCGTGGTGGACTGCGGCTTGGGCCCGGCGCGGCGCATGTTGATGAGCTTGACCAGCAGTTCGAACCAGAAAGGTGCGCCCATGCTCAGCGAAATGGTGGTGACCCCGATGCCGGCGAGCCACATCAGCAGGTTCATCCACGACCAGCGGTTCCGTTTCTGGAAGTGATTGAGCACGGCGCGCTGCGAAGGCTTGAACTCCTTGGGCACTTCCTTCAGGCGGTCGCCGCTGAACCAGCTCCACGGCGCTTCCCCGGGGTTCCAGCCCAGGGGCAGCTGCCAGCGCCGCACCAGGTCCAGCACCTGTTCGGCCTGCCGCTGGTATTGGGTGTACTGGGTGTCGGCCAGTTGTTGCACCAGCTCGGCTTTTCGCGCTGCAGGCAAGGCCGTGGCCGAAGCTGGCGCCCCCACCGCCCGAAGCATTTGGTCAATGGGGAGCGTATCGGCGGCCGCCATCCGCTTTTGTTCCTCGTATTGGTCGCTCACCCGTTCGGCCTCTGCCACCATGCTGTTGCGCAGGTCCTGGTCCAGCAGGAACACCTTGGTGAGGTGCAGCGAATCCACGTTGAGTGCGAGGGCCACCACCAGCCCGATGATGCGCAGCTTGCGGCGCTGGTCGTCCTTGTATTCGCCCGATGCCCGGTCCATGTAGTCGTCGAACCAGCGGCCCAGTTCCTGTTTCAGGCGGTCCATGTCCAACCGCAGGTCCCCTGGGGCATTTCCGGCGTCGGGCGGCCCGTGCCGTTTGTTGCGGTCAATGAAGTTCACCATCAACCGTTTGAACTCGCTGTCGGCCAGGTTCCGCACGCCCAGTTGCAGGCGTTGGTCCAAGCCGGGGTCCCCGGCCAAGGGTCCGGCGGTGCCGTACACTTCCGGGGTCATGGTATATCGCCCGTCCTCGTCCTTCACATACTGGAATTTCACCGCTTGGTCCGCCAGGGTGTCTATCAAGGCATTGGCAAAACCTTCGGACGGTATGTAGTAGGGATAGCTGTTGCCGTCCCGCCGCATCTTGTTGATGATGGGATGCTGGTAGATGAGGTATCCGAAGTTGCGGTTCAGCGGATCATCGAGCAGCCGGTACACGGCGCGCTGCAGGAACACGCCGCGCTCCTTGATGCACTTGTTCCACGCCTCCAGCAGGATGCTCACCAGAATGCTGAGCAGCGCGTACACCAGCACCAGGGCGATGATGGTGTCCACGTACGGGCTGTTGAAGATGCCTTGGGTGACCGGGTCCATGTCGATCGGTGTTGGGTTCAATCCTTTTTCTTGGTGCGCACGGTGCGCCCGGCGATGGCCTGCACCAGGTCCTCCAGGCGGGTGGGGTCGTAGCCCAAAGCGAAGGAGAGCGTGCTGAGCAGGCCGGCCAAGCGGGTGAACTGTTCGGCCGTGGGTGCGGAAAAGGGCTCGCTGGTGATCAGCAGCATCCCGCTCACCGAAGTGATGTACACCAGGAAGCCGCGCAGCATGCTGTGCAAGGGCTGTTCATGGAGGTAGTCCGCGCGTAGCTCGAAGCGCTCCGCTTTTTCGCTATCGCCTTCTTCCTGTGCTTTCGCAATGCGCCGGGCCAGGCCCTTGAGCGTTTGCACCCGGCTGCTGCAGCCGCCGATCAGCGCGGCCAGCACGCACAGCATGGCCACATTGGTGGGGGTATAGGTGAACGTGGCCTGCACCAGGTTGGTCCAGCTGGCGGAGCCGCTGGTGATGGCCGTGCGGTAGGGGTTGGGATCAATAAGCAGCCCCAGGGAGAAGAGCGCCACCCATGCCAGCAAGGCGATGAACCCCAGCAAGGCGTACGCATTGCGGGTGGCCGTGCTGTCGGGGCTGCGGCCAAGCACTGTGTATCCGTGGTTTTGGGCGGCCATGCGCGGAGTGCTTCATGCGTGCCAACGGTGGTCGATCAGGTCGGCCGATGGGTAGTTGCCGATGCACACGCGGTTGCCCTGGTTGCCGCCCAGCACATGGATCCGGTTGCCGATCTGTTCCAGGAAGAAGGCCACATGCCCAGCGGCGGGGTTGCCCGGCACCTGCCGCCGGAACACGGTGATGCAGCCCAGGCGCGGCTGTGGCAAATGCACGCCCCAACGGGCCCAACTGCGTGCCAATGCACTTCCGGTGCCCGGCACGGTTGCCTGCAGCATGCACCAGTTCACAAAGCTGCTGCACCAGGGCGTTTCATCATCGGAGGCGTGCAGGCTGGTGGCCTGGTGGTATTGCACGATGCGCGGGTTGTGCCGCGATCCCGTGTACTCGTGCACGCCCATCTCGGCGCGGGCAACGGCCAGCCATGGTGGTTCCACAAGCACTTGCACCGGGTCCAGTGGTTCCACATGGTCCGCGCTCACCCAGCCGGTGAGCTCCCCGTCGAGCAGATCGGCATTTACGCGCAGCCACCCGCCCGTGGGGCCTTGAAGCGCCTGCAGCAAGGTGCCACGGGGCAAGCGGCCGATGATGCGGTGGTCCGTGCCGGGGCCGCTGCGCAGGCGCAGCACGGAGGCAGTGGTGCGGTAGGCGGGCATGGGAGCAATTGTTCAGCACCTCAAAGGTGCCTGCGCAACTTGGCCGCAACAATCCCCATTTGCAGGTATTTTTCCGGGTGACGGCACCGGGGCGCAGGTTGCCCGAAGGAACTGCGCGATGCCCGGGCCGGGAGCAGCCTGCTACAGCGCACAGGCAGCAGGAGATGGCCGCTATCGCTTGATGAACGGCCGGGTTTCCACCCGGTCGGCATAGCGCAGCTGCACCATGTAGGCGCCTGCAGGCAACATGCCCACCTCCAAGGTGATCTGGCCCGTAGCATCGGGCAGGCCCGGCAGGCCGGCTTCCACTGCTTGGCCTGCCGCGGTCAGCACGCGCAATTCCCCAACACCGGTAAGTCCGGTGAGCTTCACCTCTTCGGTGGCGGGGTTGGGGAAGAGGGAGATGGCGTTCCCGCTGGTCCCAAGGTCGGGGATCACGGTGGTGGTGCCGGTGTCGCCGGCGTTGATCGCCGTGCCCGGGAGGCTTTCGTAGGCATAGGCCTTCACCAAGGTGGTGTTGGTTTCCATCTTCAGCTCGATCCAGCCGTAATAGGTGTTGCCATCGTCCTGGAAGCGCACGCCCAAAAAGCCGCTGGGATTGCCGAAGGCCCATTGACCGTAGGAATAGAAGCTCACCAACCAACCTTGGGCGTCATTGCGCCAATCGGGATCGCCGGGTGCAATGGGGTCCCCGTTTTCCAAGCGGTCGGGGAACATGTTGTTGCTGTAATACAACCCCAGCACGCTTACGCCAGGGGCTTGGTCCGTGATGCCCACGTAGTGCATGGAGCCGAACTCGGTGCGCGTGATCTCCAGCTCCACCGTTCCGTCGTTATTGATGTCCACGCCGTAGGTGGAGAAGGATACCTCCACGTCGGGGTCCAAGTCGGTGTGGATGATCTGGGCGTCGGCTTCCGGGGCCGTTGCCAGAAAGGCCAGCGCCATGCCGGGGTAGGCGAGCTTGTCGGGGATGGCGGTTTTTCTGCAGGGTACATGTGCACGCATGTTATTGCAGGTTTTGGGGTTGAACGGATCGCCAACGAGAACGAAGGTAATGCCATCACGGCGGTAGGGTGATCTTCTTCTTGTCGGCTGGACTTCGTCCGGTGTGCTTTGTGGAAGGGCTTGTAGCACACCGCTGGGGCCAGGGTGCCTATTAATTCATGTGCCCGAACGTTCGCGGTAGAGCGCCGGGTCCACCGCTTGGGCCATGGCAGCCACGTCCAAGGTGGTGCCGAGGAATGCGTTGACCCGCTTCATCGCGGTGAGCGGGTCGGTGATCACTTCGCCATAGGGCACGCGGATCATGTCCACGTTGGGGCATTGCTCCCGCCAGCGCTCCACCCTGCGCAGCTGCTCATGGAAGGCATGGTGCAGGCCCAGCGGATAGGTTTTGGCTTTTGCCTCCTTTCCGAGGCGCGCCAGCATGCGCCGCTGGGAGCCGATCACTTCTTCGATCCCGCGTTCCATGAAGACCACCTTGTAGTGGTAGCGTGGTTGCAGGTAGGGCAGCAACGGGGCTACCACCTTCACCACTTTACCTACGGCCTGTTCCAGGAAGCTGGCGTCGCGGGCCAAGCCCTTCACGGCGGCGTGCTCCAAGTAGCCTTTCGGGTTGTTGGCGTCCGCCGGGCGCCGGTCATCGGTGAAGGGCGTGAGCCCTGCGGCCACCAGGGCCTGCATCATCATGGAGGTGCCCGAGCGCGGAAGGCCGGACACCACGGTGATGACGTGGGGCGCCGTCCTTTCACCCACTTCCCTGCGCAGGGCCTCGGCCTTGGCCGGTTCACCCAAGTGATCTTGGTAGAGGCTGGCCAGTTGCAGGCGCGCCCGGTTGGTCCCCGGGGCCATCTTCAGGCAAACGGCATAGGCCTGCGCGGCATCGGCATAGCGGCCCAATTGCGTAAACGCCTCGCCCAGGTGGTAATGGGCAAAGGGCCGGTGGAAGTTCAGCCCGATGCCGTGCAGGATCTCCTGTGCGGCGCGTTCCGCATCGCCGTTGCGCAGGTGCGCGAGGCCCAGCCCGTAGTACGCTTGTTCCGCCTGGGGGTCGTAAGTGATCGCCCGTTCGAACGCCGTGATCGCACGCGGCCATTGTTTGGCCTTCAGCAAGGCGTAGCCGCATCGCAACTGCACCTTATCGCCGTATGCGGGGTCCAGGGCCATGCGTTCCAGCAGGGCGATCGCTTCTTTGGTGCGTTGCTCGCCTTGCAGCACGGCGGTCTCCAACAGGCGCAGCGCAGGTTCCTCCCGGTAAGGGCCCGGGTCCTTGGGCGGTGGGGCGTCCGGCCGGTCCTTCGGCGGCATAGCGGCCAGCTGCTTTTGGCGCGCTTCCTCATGGGCCCTCGCCCGGGCCGTGCGCATCTTCTCCAACGTGGCGCGTGCTTCGGGCGCTTTGCCCAGCCGCAGTTGGCATTGGGCCAATTGCTGGCCGTAGCGCAACTGGTCCGGTGCGGCGGCAAAGAGCTCCTCGAACAGCGCCAAGGCTTCCGGATGGCGGCCGCCGTCCACGTAAGCGCGTGCCAGGAAGTAGCGGTTCTCCTGCACCGTGCGCACGCTGGCCTGTTCGGGGTCTTCGCCGGGGTCTTCCACATAGCCCAGGTCCACCAGTTGTTGCAGGGATCCGCGGTCCATGTCCGAAACCGCGTCGGCGGCTTTGTTGCGGGGGTGCATGCCGCAATCACCGGCCACCTCTTCCCAGGAGGGGATCACCTCGATCTTGGGCGGCTGTTCGAAGATGTCCAGCAGCGGCCGCCCGTCCATGTCGCTCGCTATGGGCAGGCCGAAGAGGGTGAGCAGGGTGGGGGTGATGTCCAGCAGGCTTGCGCCGTGCACCAGTTCATCTTGTTTGATGCCCGGCCCCTTGATGCAGAAGATGCCGTAAGGGCTGTGCTCGTAAGCCGGCCCGGCGGGCTCGCGGGGCAAGGCGCTGGGCCGCAGGTGGTCCGGGTGGAAGCCATGGTCGGAAAGCAGCAGCACGGTGGCCTCGGGGCCGGCCAGGTCCAACAGTCGCCCCAGCATCAGGTCGTGGAAACGGTAGGCCGCGGTGACCACGCCCTTGTACAGATTGAACTCGCGCTCCGGGATGTAGGGCCGCCGGGGCGGGTGGAATTTCATGAAGCCGTGCTTGAAGTGGTCGATGGCGTCGTAGTACACGCCCATAAAATCCCATTCCTCCCGCTCCAGCAGGTAGGTGGCGGCGGCATGCACCGTGGAACAATCGGCCAGTACGCGGGCTATGGAGTTGAGCCCCCGTTCCTTGTCCTGGTCCACCTGCGCGAAGTCCGGTACAAAGGGTGCGATGTGGGCGGCGGTGAGCTCCGCCGGGTGGATCCGCAGCCGCGCGAATTCCGCGCCGCGTTCTGCCGGATGCACGGTGCCTTCCCGCAGGGGCCAGGGTTCATTGATCGGCTGGTGTGCGCGCTGGTAGAAATTGCTCACCATCACCCCGTTGATGGGCTCGGCCGGATGGCTCGGCCACCAGCCCAGCACATGGGTGCGTTTCTTTTCCTGCGTCAGGATGTTCCAGATGGCTTTTACGCGGCGGTGCACGTTGGTGACCGGGCGCACGGTCTTGCCGTCGGGGCCGGTTTCAGTGAAGCCCAGGATGCCGTGCTTATAGGGCCGCTTCCCCGTGGCAATGGAGGTCCACAGCATGGGGGACAGGGGCGGGTCCAAGGTGGCCAGGCGCCCGCGCACGCCGCCGCTCACCAGCTTTTCCAAGTTCGGCATCAGGCCCGCGTCCATCAGCGGGTCGATCGCTTTCCAGTCGGCGGCGTCCCAACCGATCACCAGCACCTTACGCTTGGCCATGGGTGCCGTGCTTGGGTGCTTCCTGTTCCTCCATGGCGCTGGCCCGTTTGGCGCGCCAGGCCATCAACCCCCGGTAGCCCAAGGCCAGCAGCGAGAGCGATCCTTCTTTGGTCACCTCGAAGGGCGAGCCGTCCTTGGCAGTGATCTGCTGCTGCGGCGGGCCGTCTTGGGGTTGGTCTCCCCTGTTGCTGTTTGGCATGTTGAGCGATGAATTAGTATCGGCAAGATCAGGTCTTTGCAGCTGGGGCGGAAGGCCCGTGCCCGTGGGCGGTGCTCCGAGAGCGGTAGCTTCAAAATTAGATTGCATCCCGGAAAAGCTTTGGAAAGGCAGGCTGGCAGTGCGGCGAACTTGCTTGTGGCCCGGCCTGGTCCGGGGCATGTGGACAGGTGACCTTGCCACGGCTTGCGGGGTTACGATCGGCCTTTCGCGGTTGTACCTGCTGCGGCCTCTGCAACCGCTTTCCGGTGCCCCGCCCCGGTGTTCAACTTCAGTATTGATTACCTTGTGTGCTCAAACCATTCAACCGCAATGAAAACCAATACTGCGCTGAAGGAGGATGGAGTGGCCAAATGGTTGGGCTACTCCGGCATGGCCACCGCGTTCCTGGCAATGGCACCGGGCGCAAAAGGGCAGGTGGTGTACGTGGACATTGACCCCGATGTGGTCCTGTACCATGCGAACTACAACGTGGATTTTGATGCCGATGGCACGGTTGACCTCACCATGACGCATTTTCATGTATTTACGGACCCGTATGGTACCTCGGGGTCAACGTCAACAGCCTCCAGTCAACGTGCCGGGGTCCAATTTCCGTCGGGAAATGCAGTAGTGGGCACAGTCACTCCAGCCCTCTTGGGTTCGGGTGATCCGATCACTACCGGTTCCAATTTCATTACCGATGGTTTTGCCGTGCTGGCGAATGGGGAAAACCCCAACGCTTACGATTGGTATCAGCAAACCGGGTTTATCGGTTGCCGCTTCGTGGGCGGCGACGGCATGGACCACTACGGTTGGGTGGAGCTCAGCGTTCCTACCATGTACCAATTGGTCGTGCGGGCATATGGCTACGAGACGGAGCCGGGCAAGGGAACCGCGGCGGGTGCCACGGGGAGCGTGGGCTTTGCCGGCAATGGCGTACTGCCTGCGTGGGGGCTGTTGGCCAACCCGGTGAACGACCGGGCCATTGTCAAGCTGCCGCCCGCCACCAACGGGCCCGTGGCGCTGAGTCTGCTCAGCCCTGCCGGCGAAGTGCTGTTCACCGATGCGTTGCACGGCCAGCACATGTACGACCTGCCCATGGCCCGATACGCCCCCGGCGTGTACTTCCTGCGTTTGCAACAGGGTGACCGCTGCAGTGTGCACAAGGTGGTGAAGCAGTAAGCACGGCTGCCCGGCATCGGAGCAAGTACGGCCTGCGGGTCCTATCGGCAACGGGTGCCCATGGCGCTGTTTGGCGCGCGGCATCAACGGATGGTCGAGCTATGTCCACGCTGTGGTACCAGGATGATCCATGCCGACCTGGTCGGCGCCGCCCTTCGTTCATGCCCTTGATCGATCGCGGCGCCTGGCGCATGAAAATGATCCGATGGCCCGGGTACATCGCAACGGCCGCATTCCGGGAACAAAGGCTCAACCGGCCAGGGCGATCAGCCGATCGCACCTTCCGCGTTCCCTTCCCGCTGCCGCATTGCTGCGGCCCTACGCAAAGGCCAGCTCAGGATATTCAAACGGGTCGCTGGCGCGCTCCGGCTCCGCCGCCTTGCCCGTCAGCGGGCGCACGGTCCAGGCTTCCATGCCCTCCTGCGGGTAGGGCAGCACCAACTGGTTGATCCGCTCCGCATCGCGTGCATCCTCCAAGGGCTGCAGCCAGGCGTCCTCCAGTTCCTGCGGCAGGATCAAGGGCATGCGCGGGCCTTCCAACTTGGGGTTGTTGTGGATCTTGGCCATGAGCGGGTTGGCTGCCGTGGTGACGATGGTGAAGGTGCGCAGCACCGCTCCGTTGGCCGGGTTGCGCCATTCGTCCCAAAGGCCCGCCAAGGCAAAGGCCTCGCGCCCCTTCACGTGGATGTACCACGGATAGGTGCGCTTCATGAAGTGCTGGTGCTCGTAAAATCCGTTCACGAAGATCAGGCAGCGCCGTTCCATGGCGGACCTGCGGAAGGCGGGTTTTTCGAAGATGGACTCCCCGCGCGCATTCAACGTCTGCACGCGCAGCTTATGTGCCTGTGCTTCATCCTTGGCCCATGATGGGACCAAGCCCCAGGTAAGCAGCTGCGGCCGGTACGGTTCCGCATCGGTGAAGCCCGCCAGCGGTGGGTGCTCGAAGGCATTGGTGAACACGCGGTCCACCAGGCCGGGCAGCGCCTCCAGCTCCTCGCGCAATTGGTCCGCGATGGCCATGTCGCCGTCATGCACGGCCCGCTTCAGTGCGGCGGTCTTCAGGCTCTTGGCGCTGTAGCACATGGTGCGATGCGATCCCCGAAGGTACCTCCAACACCTTTTTGCCTGGTGCCTGCCGCAGGCGCACCCCGGTTTTACTTGGATCTTTTTGGCACCCGGGCCAAGAACAGTTCTCCGGTCTGCCTGTTTTGCTTGTGAACGACCAAACCAACAACCACATGGCACTGATGAAATTCCGTGGACCGGTGGACGAAGCGTTCCCGGTTGACCGCCTGGCCAGCGACACCTTCGGCTCCAACATCGCACGCCTGCTGGGCAGCGACACGCTTTCACACCATGCACCCCGCGTCAACATCACCGAACGCGCCAAGGATTTCCGCCTGGAAATGGAAGTCCCGGGCTTCGATAAGAAAGACCTGAAGGTGGACCTGCAGGAGGATACGATCACCATTCGCGGCGAACATGCCGCCATGGAACGCCAAGCGGAGGAGCGCTACACGCGAAGGGAGTTCAACCGCTCCTCCTTTGAACGGAGCTTCGTGCTGCCCGCCACGGCCGATGCCGCCAATGTGGCTGCCGACTACACCAATGGGGTGCTCACGCTCATCATCCCCAAGCATGAAGAAAGTCGGCCCAGCACGCGCCGCATCAGCATCAAATGAAGCAGGGAAGCAGCGAACGGGGAGCTCCTGTCAAGCGGCCCCCGGCCACCGCCGCTCCATAATGTCCCAACAGATGAAAGCCCGATCAGCCGCCCAATGGATCGCCTTGGTCGCAGTGGTCACCTTCGGTTCCGTTGCTTGCAGTGCGCAAAGTAAAAAACTGAAGCCGGGCACCGCCGGCCTGCTCGCGGATACGCTCGCCGCAGAGAGACCCAAAGTGAACATGCGCGTGAACAAGGTGTATGACGCCAACGGCAACCTGCTCCAATACGACTCTACCTTCACCAGCATCTGCACCGGCAGTGACAGTCTGCGCATGGACAGCCTGATGTTCCGGTTCATGGAACCGTTCAGCAGCCCCGGCACCATGGGCATGTTCGGCCCCGGCTTGAACGAACGCTTCTTCAACGACAGCCTGCCGGGCTATGATTTTTTCCACGACGATTTCTTCCGCAAGCGCATTGATCTGATGCAGGACATGATGCAGCGAATGGATTCGTTGAAGAACCAATTCTTCCAGGAGCTGTCTTCACCGCCACAGCAGGACAACGCCGGAACGCTTTAGCTTCCATCACCAGCGTGTTCAGCACGCACGTGCCCCGTGCCCGCCCTCTCGCCAGGGCAAACGCATCTGATCTCCTCAACCCACTGGGCCATGGATTCCCATGGATCGTTATGATCCCCGGACGATTTGCCTTTGGCGCGGTGCGCAAGGCAGGCAAGACCATATACCCGGCTTGGTGCTGTTACCCCGCGGACTCATCTAAGAAGGGCCAAAGGCCCGTGACCTTCCAGCCCATGGCATCGCCTTGGGCTGGAAGGTCACACGGGTTCTGGCGGGGCTGAAGGCCACGCACATAGGTTGGACCATACGGCGGAAGGACGAGCAAGGTTCATGATGTTCCGGGCCTGCAGCCCTCCACCGTAGCTACGCACATTCCAGCCCGTAGCACCGGCCACGGGCTGGAATGTGCCGTGCCTTCAGCACGGCAACGGGAGCAGTACTGTACGGGATAGGCCTCCTGGGCAGTGGCCTCCAAACGGCTGCGACGCACCTGCTCAACTCTGGTACGCTTGGGCCGAACTTGGATGGAAAACGGCCGGAAGATTTGATGCGTTTGCCCTGACCCACTCACCCTCCCAACCTCCCCCTCCTCCCATCTTTGCCCCATGCGCGTGATCGTCATCGGGGGAGGCGCTGCGGGCTTCTTCGCGGCATGCACCGCAAAGCGCCACCATCCGGCTGCGGAAGTGGTGCTCTTGGAGAAGAGCGACAAGCTGCTTGCCAAGGTGCGCATCAGCGGGGGCGGGCGCTGCAATGTCACCCACCACCAGCCGCACCTCCGCAAGCTGGCCGCCAACTACCCGCGTGGCGAACGCTTCCTGCGCAAGGCGTTTGAGCACTTCAGCGTGAAGGACACCCTCTCCTGGTTCGCGCAACGCGGCGTGCAACTGAAGGCCGAGGAGGACGGCCGTATGTTTCCGGTAACCGACAGTTCGGAAACGATCATCCATTGCCTGATGGAGGAGGCGGAGCGATGTGGCGTCCGCATCAGCGTGCAGTCGGGCGTGACGGTATTGGAGTTGCTTCCGGCCGGCAATTTCCGCCTGCGGTCGGAGCGCGGCGGGAAAATGGAAGCGGGCCGCGTGATCGTCACCACCGGAGGGCACCCCAAGCTGCAAGGTTATGCCTGGTTGCAGGCACTGGGCCACACCATCGTGCCGCCCGTGCCTTCGCTCTTCACCTTCAACATGCCTGCCGAACCCGTGCGGCAACTGATGGGCGTGGTGGCGGAAACCGTGCGGGTGCGCATCATCGGCACCGGCCTGGAAAGTTCCGGCCCGCTGTTGGTCACGCACTGGGGCATGAGCGGCCCGGCCGTGCTCAAGCTCAGCGCCTGGGGTGCGCGCCAAGTGCACGACCTGGGCTACCGGTTCACCTTGCAGGTGCACTGGCTTGCCGGCCGGGGCGAGCAGGAGGTGCACCTGGCCATGGCCGCCGAAGGCCTGCGGCGCAAGTTGGCGCGCAACGCGGATCCGTTCGCACTGCCGCAACGCCTCTGGGAATTTCTGCTGGCCAAAGCGCAGATCGCGCCGGAGGCACCTTGGGGCAATGTGGGCAAGAAAGACCGCAACCGCTTGGTGGACGTGCTCTGCAACGATCGTTATGCCGTGGCCGGCAAAACCTCCTTCAGGGAAGAGTTTGTAACGGCCGGCGGCGTAGCGCTCGACGAAGTGGACCCGCTGACCATGGAGAGCCGCACGGTACCGGGACTGTTTTTCGCGGGGGAGGTGCTGGACATCGACGGCATCACCGGCGGGTTCAACTTCCAGGCGGCATGGACCACGGGTTTCCTGGCGGGCCGTTCGGCCGGAGCCCATTGAAAACGGAAAACGCCCCGACGTAAGCTCGCAGGGGCGATTTCGGACACGTGCGATCAGAATACCACCTTCTGCCGGCGGATCCGCGTGCGGAACTTCTTGCCGCTCGTTTTGTACTTGAACAACTTGTAGTGCAGCTGTGCCTTCAGAAAGAGGTAGCCGTCATTGTGCTCGCTGTAGCCCCGTTGCTGGCCGGTGGCCGTCTGGCCGGGCACGGCCCCCAAGCTCGGGTCGGAGAGGTAGGCCGAAAGCAGGCCGAAGTTTTCCGCCAATGCGGTTTTATCGTAGTACACCCCGCTCACGTCGTCGATGTAGTCGGTGAAGGTCTTGGTGTATTGCAGCTCCAAACCGATGGTCATCGTTTTGTTCAACGGCCGGCGTACCCCGATGCCCATGGGGATGCACAGCTGCATCAGCGCGTATTCCTCGGGGCCGTTGGGCAGGCCCTGGCCTTCGGTGTGCAGGGGCTGCAGTTCCACCCAGGCCCCGTCGATCTGCGCCATGGGGTTGAAATAGAAGCCGCCCACGCCGGCGAACACGTACAAGCCGGTGCGGCTCGGCGCCATGCCCTTTACTCCGCGCAGGTCGTACAAATGGCCCGGCGCCTCCTGGAAAGGGTGCCATTCAAAGCACACCTGGCCCTCAATGATGTTCGACCGGAAGCTCAGGTTGCGGTTCTGCCGGAACACTTCCTTGGTGAGGTTGTCATGGCCGGCCAGAACGCCGTAGGTGCCCGCGGCGCGCACGGCCAACGACTTCGCCACGTAATACCGGTAGCCCAAGCTGAAGGTGGGCTTGGTCTGGCTCATTTCCAGGTCCCACACAAAGGGTGAACCGATCTGGTTGCGCCCGCCGAGCTCGCCCAGGAAGTTGGAGATGCCGATGCCCGCGCTGATCTCCCGGCGGTGCGTCTTCCAATAGTTGGAGTCGCGGAAGTATTGGGCGCCGGCCGGGGCGGAGGCCGCCAGGCTGGCCAGCAGCAGCAAAGCGGAGAGAGCGTTGGAGAAGCGCACTGCGGTATCGATATGTGCCAAATATAGAAGAAGCAGGCTACCTGCTGCGGGGTGCCGGAACCCACCTTTCAACGGGTGGGCCGGGGATCGGTTGCGAGGGGGGGTGCGGCCGCGCCGAAGGCAGCCCAGGCCGCCACGATGCCCGCGCACACCGAAACGTTCAACGAATGCTTGGTGCCGCCCTGCGGGATCACCAACGCCCCGGTGCAGGCGGCCACCACCGCCTCATCCACCCCGGCCAGTTCGTTGCCCAGCACCAACGCCACGCCTTGCCCCGGGTCCGGCACCCAGGCCGTGATCGGCACGGCCCGCACCGTTTGCTCCACCGCCCATACCGCCCACCCCTGGGCCTTCAGGCGCTGCACCACTTCCAGCGTTACGGGGTGGTGCTGCCAGGGCACCGTGAGCGTGGCGCCCAGCGCCGTCTTCTCGATCTCGCGGTGCGGGGGCAGGGGCGTGAACCCGCACAGGTCGATGCCCTCCAGGGCGAAGGCATCGGCCGTGCGAAAGATCGAACCCACGTTGTGGCGGCTGCGCACATCATCCAAAATGAACCGCAAGCGCCGTTTGGCCATGGCCCGGTAGGCGTCCGGGTGCGGGCGGTCCAGTTCGTCCATGGTCAATTTGCGGTCGGTGGCGGGCATGGGGCAAGGTGTTGAAAAACGAGCGGGCGGATGGCTGCAAAGGACGGAAAATGAAAGGTACATTTCGGGCTGCCCGCCGCGATGGGCGATCTTCGCGCCGATGACCAAGGCTTCCCCGGCAGAAACTCCCTTGATGAAGCAGTACATGCGCATCAAGGCCCAGCACCCCGATGCGCTGCTGCTGTTCCGCGTGGGCGATTTCTACGAGACCTTCCTTCAGGATGCCGTTACCACGGCGGCCGTGCTGGGCATCACCCTCACCCGGCGCAACAACGGTTCCAGCGATATGGAACTGGCCGGTTTCCCCTACCACGCCCTGGACAACTACCTGCCCAAGCTGGTGCGCGCCGGCCACCGCGTGGCCGTGTGCGACCAACTGGAGGACCCCAAACTGGCCAAGACCATCGTCAAGCGCGGCGTTACCGAGGTGGCCACCCCGGGCGTGTCCTTCTCCGACGGCGTGGTGGACGGCCGCAGCAACAACTGGCTGGCGGCCCTCTGCGGCGAGGGCGACCGTTACGGCACCGCCTTTCTGGACATCACCACCGGGGAGTTCCTGGCCGGTGAAGGCGATGCCGGCACCGTGGCCAAAGCCTTGGAGCGCCATGGCCCCAGCGAACTGCTGCACCCCAAGGGCGCCCGGCAGGAGCTGGTGCTGGAGGCGGCCTCGCGTTGGCGCGGCTATGCCCTGGAGCCATGGGCCTTCACCGACGACTTCGCCCAGGATCGCCTGCTGCGCCAGTTCGGCACCAACAGCATGAAGGGCTTCGGCCTGGACGGCCTGCGCCTGGCGCATCGCGCGGCCGGCGCCATCCTGCACTACCTGGGCGAAACCCGCCATGACCGCCTGGGCCACATTAGCGGTATTGCCAAATGGGCCGATGAAGGCCAGGTCTGGCTGGACCGCTTCACCGTGCGCAACCTCGAACTGGTGGCCCCCGTGAACGATGGAGGCCGCACGCTGCTGGCCGCCATGGACCGCTGCGAAACGCCCATGGGCGCCCGCTTGCTCAAGCGCTGGCTGCTGGCGCCGCTCGTGGACCTGGCCGCCATCGGCCAACGCCTGGACCAGGTGCAGGCCATGCACGAACAGGGCGATCTGCGCGGTGCGCTGGGCCCTGACCTGGCCACCGTGGGCGACCTCGAACGCTTGGTGGCGAAGGCTGCCGTGGGCCGCATCAACCCGCGCGAACTGCTGCAACTGGCCCGCTCCCTGCACGCCGCCGAACGCCTGCAAGCAGCCTTGGCCACGGCCGGGGGCACGCTGGCCGCCACCGCCGCCAGCTGGCAGGTGCCCGTGGCCATCGCCGCGCACATCGTGCAACGCATCGAGCCCGAAAGCCCGGTCATCCTCCAGAAAGGCGGGGTGGTGCGCAGCGGCGTGGATGCCGACCTCGATGAGCTGCGCCACATCACCACCCATGCCAAGGAGCTGCTCATGGGCGTGCAGCAGCGCGAAGCGGCAAACACCGGCATCAGCTCCCTGAAGGTGGGCTACAACAACGTCTTCGGCTATTACCTCGAGGTGCGCCACACCCACCGCGACAAGGTGCCGGCGGAGTGGGTGCGCAAACAAACGCTCACCGGCGCGGAGCGATACATCACCGACGAGCTCAAGGCCTTGGAGGAACGTATCCTCAGCGCCGAGGAACGTATCCTGGTACTGGAAGAGCAGCTTTACGGCCGCGTGGTGGAGCACGTATGCCAAGGCATGGAGGCCCTGCAACGCCTGGCGGCCGCCGTGGCCCGCGTCGATGTGCTGCGCGGCTTCGCCATGCAAGCGGCCCAATGGAACTATGCCCGCCCGGTGATCCATGCGGGAAACACCTTGCGCATCCGCGACGGCCGCCACCCCGTGATCGAGCAGCAACTGCCGCCCGGCGAAACCTACGTGGCCAACGACCTCACCCTCGATCCGGATCAGGCCCAACTGCTGGTGATCACCGGGCCCAACATGAGCGGCAAGTCGGCCCTGCTGCGCCAAACCGCCCTCATCGTGCTTATGGCCCAGTGCGGCAGCTTCGTTCCCGCCCGCGAGGCCGATATCGGCCTGGTGGACCGCGTGTTCACCCGCGTGGGCGCCAGCGACAACCTCAGCACCGGCGAGAGCACCTTCATGGTGGAGATGAACGAGACCGCCGGCATCCTCAACAACCTCAGCGCCCGCAGCCTGTTGCTCATGGACGAGATCGGCCGCGGCACCAGCACCTACGACGGCATCTCCATCGCCTGGTCCATCGCCGAGTACTTGCATGAGCATCCGCTACGGCCCAAAACGCTCTTCGCCACGCACTACCATGAACTGAACGACATGGCGGAGACCTACCCGCGCATCCGCAACGCCAACGTGGCCGTGCGCGAGGCCGATGGCAAGGTGCATTTCCTGCGCAAGCTGGTGCCCGGCGGCAGCGACCGCAGCTTCGGCATCCACGTTGCGCGCATGGCCGGCATGCCCCGCCAGGTGGTGGAGCGCGCCGAGCGGGTGCTGCACCACCTGGAACAAGCACACGCGGGCAACCTCGGTGAAGAGGCTTCCAACGAAACCAACGGTCCCCAAGCGGCACGTGCTCCCGTGGCCGGCCTGGGCCGCGAGCCGCAACTAAGCTTTTTCCAGCTGGACGACCCCGCTTTGGAGGCTATCCGCGAGGAGCTCGCCGAGGTGGACATCAACAACCTCACCCCGGTGGAGGCGCTGATGAAGCTCAGCGAGATCAAGCGCAAGGCCGGCGCCGGCAAGGCCAAGCTGCGCAAGGCATGAGCGGGGTACTTCCGGTGCCGGCCGTTGCGGATGACCGGTGGGCACGGCGCTGGGGCTGGGCGCTGATCACCTTGGCCGTGCTGGTGGTGTACTGGCCCCTGAGCACGGTTTCCTACGGCCTTACCTACGGCGATACGCTGGACTGCTGGTTGCCGTGGCGCTGGTTCATCGCCCAGGCCTTCCAAGACGGGCATTTCCCCCTCTGGAACCCCTACGCGCAATCCGGCTATCCCATCCATGCCGATCTGCAAGGTCCGGCCTGGTATCCCCCGGCGATCGCCCTGGCGGGCACCGTGGGGCATTCGCTGTACACGCTGCAGGTGCTTTTCCTAGCGTATTTGGTCATCGGTGGCACCGGGATGATGCGCCTGGTGCAGCGGCTGCACGGCGATGCCTGCATCGCCCTGGTGATCGGAACGGCCTATGCGCTCAGCGGCTTTTTCACCGCCCACCAGATGCACTTCTATGCGGTGATCAGCGCGGCCTGGCTGCCGTGGTTGCTTGCCGCACAGTTCCGCCTCATCGGGCAGCCGTCCGCGCGCCACGCCGCGGAGGCCGCGATCTTCCAAGCGTTGCTCCTCACCGGGGGCAACCACACCTTCACGCTCATCGGCACCTGGTTGCTGCTGGCGCTGATCGCCCTGCAGGTGGTACGCCACTGGCGCCAGGGGCACCGCACCCGGGCGGTGCGCGTGGTCGGTTTCCAGGCGCTTTTCGCCCTGCTCACCGTGGCCATGGCCTGTGGCACCTTCCAGGCCTGGTGGGAGGTGTCCCCGTTCCTGGCCCGCACCGAAGGCATGGCCTACGCCGATGCCGCCATCAATCCCTTCACCCTGCGGGCCATGGGGTCCTTGTTTTTTCCCTTTGCCGTGGGCACCGATGCGGCGTGGCTGGGCACCGATCCCACCATGGCCAACGGGTATTTCGGGGTGATCATTCTCGTGTTGGCCGCACTCGCGATCCTGCGCCGGCGCAGCGCAACGGACCATGCCATCGCCGTTTTCGGCCTCGTCTGTTTCCTGGCATCGTTCGGTGGCACACTGCCGGTGCACCAAGGGCTCTGGGCCGCGGTGCCCGGGCTGGACCTCTTCCGCTTCCCCAGCTACTACCAGTGGTTCGCGATGCTTGCTGCATTGGTGCTGGCCGCAGGCACCCTGCACCAGTGGCCTGAATTGATGAATGAGCGGCCGCGCCTGGTAAAGGGCCTGATCGCCGCCGCCGGGATGGCCGCAACAGCGGCCCTCGTATGGGCATGGGTGCGCCACGGGCATGAACCGCCCTTCGGTGCAGGTGCCACCACCTACGAACGTATTACGGGCCTTTGGCGCTGGCACCGCGTGCTCTTGGTGGCGCCCGCCACGCTGCTGGCCTTGGGCGGCCTTTGGTGGTGGGCCATTGCGCCCAAGCGCCGCTGGTGGGCGCTGCTGGCCTTGGTGGTGCTGGAGATGGGTTGGGCCACCACCTGGGCCCAGTGGAACACCGCCTTGGGCGACTACGCGCCTGCCGCCCTGCAAGCCCGCTTGGAACGCATGCCCGAAGGCCCCGTGTGGCCCCTGCTGCACCCCATGGCCCTGAACGCCAGCAATTCCTCCGCCCTCAAGTACCTCTGGCGCAACACCCAGGTGTTCGAGGGCCGGCCCTCCCACGACGGGTTCAATTCCTTCCGCCTGAAGAATACCGACCGCCTGGCCGCCGATCATGCCGACCTGTTCGCGGCCATGAAACGCCAGCCGTTGGTGTACCTCTCGGACAGCCTGGTGGCCATGGAACACGATGATCCGCAGGCCGTGGATCCCGCCCGCGACAGCGCCCTGGTGGTGGTGGAAGGCATTCCGCCGCCGGACCGGCTGAAGCGGTCAACTGAGGACCGCATCACCATGGCCGGTTTCGACCACGATGGCATCACCTTGCAAACCCGCACCGCCCACGCCACCTTCGCCGTGCTGCAGCAGGCGTGGTACCCCGGCTGGACCGCCACTGTGGACGGACGACCCGCGCCCATCATCCGCGCCAACATCGCCTGCATGGGCACCGTGCTGCCCGCCGGAAACCACGTGCTGGCTTTCCGTTACCAAAAGCCGATCGCCCCGTGGCTCCTCGCCATCTCCCTGCTCACCTTCCTGGGTGCCTGTTGGTGGTTGGTGTGCTCAGGCCCACCTTCCACCTTGGGTTTGAAGGCGGCCTTGCTGCTAGTTACCATGGCCATCGGCTGGTCGCTTTTCGCCCACCGCCCCAAAGCCCAACACCTGCCGCAAGCGGTGCGGTCGCTGCTGCTCCGGATGGAGGAGAGGGATCGTGGATCCCCCATCGTGGTGCATACCGATCGGTTCCCGGCGCTGAAGGAAGAATTCGGCGATCGGCAACCGCAGCCCCTGCGCACCGACGGCCCCGACGGCTTGGACCGGTTGCTGGCCGTGGCCACGCCGTTGCACAACCAGGCTTTTTGGTGGATGGAAGCGGGCCTGCCCACCAACCCGGCGGTGCGGGCCTGGCTGCTGCGCCATCACCGGGTGGATACGGTGCTGATTGACGGCGCGGCGGCGGCCGTGCTGCTGGTACCGGCCCAAGGGGCGTTGAGGGAGAACCTGCTGTATGCCGGCCGGGAACCCACTTGGCTCAGCAGTGACCAGCCTTGGACCCAGGCGTACCGGGTGCCGGTGGCGGTGCCATTGGAACAGGACCAAGGGGCGGTGCTGGTCCATGTGGACTACCTCGCTACCGGCCGCTCCGCGCCGCAGGTGGTGGTGGAATGCCGCAATGCCGCCGGGGACCTCATCGACTACGAAAGTCTGCCCTTGCCGCACATGCCCGGTGATACCCTTCGGGCCGTGGCCGTGAAAGCATTGGGCGAGCTGCGCCGGGGCGATGCGGAGCTGGGCGTTTATGTTTGGAACAACGGCCCCGACAGTGTGCACGTGGTCAATTGGCGCATCGCCACCACGCCGCTCGATCTGGAAAAGTGGTGAATCAGCCGCGCTTGTTGCATCGATCAAAACCACGGCTATATTTGCACCCCGTTACGCGAGAGTAGCTCAGTTGGTAGAGCACGACCTTGCCAAGGTCGGGGTCGCGGGTTCGAGTCCCGTTTCTCGCTCAGTACGAAAGCAGCCCTTGGGCTGCTTTCGTCGTTACGGCTTGCCGATGTTCGATGTTTCCACAGGGTCACCGCCGCGGGACCCTATGGAAACTGAGGTACTCCCCATTCAATGTTTCCACCGGGTCACCGCTTCGGGACCCTGTGGAAACACCGTTCTTCATGGCAGTACGATCAGTTTGCCCGCGTGCAGCGTTCCTTGTTCCTCTTGTACGCGCAGCAGGTAGGTGCCCGGCGCCAGCAGGCCAGCCTTTAGCGTGTGCGTAACCGTGCCCGCAGGCCACGGTTCTTGCCGCACCACTCGCCCGCTGGCATCGTGGATGGTGAGCGTGGCCCGCTTGGGCACCTCGCCTACGGATAGCTGCACCGCCCCGCCATGGCAGGGGTTAGGCGCTATGTGCAACGCCTGCACCTGCATGACCCCGTGTTCCTCCACGCCCACATTAAGCCCGTGCAAGCGGCTGATCAGGCGCTGGTCGGGGTCGTTGGTGGTACCATCATCGTAGCCGTAGTAGGCGCCGGAGATGTAGTAACTGCCATCGTAAGCAGGGGTGAGGTTGATGACATGGTTCATCCATTGGAACGGGCTGGGCGGGTCCAACCAGGTCCAGATGTACCCCCCACACCCGGACCCGGTGAACAGGTCGTCCAGCAGGTAGCCTGCCGTATCGATCAGCGCAATGCCTCCGCGCGGCTCACCGTCGATCTCGGTGAAGGCACCTGTGAGGATGTATTTGTCCGTGCCCAGCGGGGTGATGCTGTTGACGCCTTCCATGAGGTAACCGCCGAGGATGGGATTGTAGTTGTGCACCAGCGGCAAATGGAACGTGGGGTCCATACTGCCATCGGGCAGCAGGCGCATCAGGCAGAGCGTATCGCCATTGGCGAGGTAGGAAGGATTACCGCCGATGAGCATCTTGCCACTGGCAAGTACATGGCTGGTCGTGACGGTAACATAGCCCTCCGGTGCTTGGAAAGTGGTGTCCAAAGCGCCGTCCGGCATCACCCGGAACGTGGAGCTGGGCAAGGGGTGCCCATCGAACAAGGTGGCGTAGCCCGAACAGAGGAATTTGCCGTCCGGCAGGGCGTGCAGGTAGTAGATGTCCGAATTGGTACGGCGGTGAATGCGGGTGGTGTCCAGATAGCCTTGGTTGGTGAACCAGATTAGACCATAGAGCCCTACAAATCCGCGAATACTGTCTTCCAACAAATGCCCACCCGCCACCAATACCCGCCCATCGGGGAACACATGGTAGTCACCACCTTGGAGAAAGCCGCAATAGGGCGCTTGAGCGATGGAGATGTAGCTCGAATCGATTCGGCCATCCATGAAGAAACGGCGTACTACTTGCCCCACCTCGCAATAGAACTGGTCCTGCCATGGTGTGCTCTTTCCGCCCATGGATGGGTATGTCCTGAAATCAGGATCAATGCTGCCATCCGGGTTCAGTCTGGCGCCAAGCCTTTCAATGGGCCACTCGCCAGGCACGGCGATCACGCCGGAGATGATCACATCCCCGTCCGGCAGGGGGTAGGTGCTGTTGATGTACCAGGAGTCGGCGTTGAACCGGAAGGAGGGGTCCAGGTCGAAGGGCTGTTGCGGCCATGCCGCACCGGCCGCCAAGGTGGCGGCCAGTGCGATCAGGGTCTTCATGGCATAGGGGCGTTTCAGGGCCGTACGATCAGCTTTTGTGCATCTACGAGCCTTCCGTCATTCACCAGTTCCACGGTGTAGCTGCCCGGGGCAAGGCGGCGGGTGTCGTATACCGCTTGGCTTTCAGTGTGTTCAACGGGGATCTGCTCCAGCCGGCGGCCGGTGGCATCGCGCAGCAACAGGTAGGCACGGTTGACGGGGGGCTCCAAGCGGTAGTCCATGGCTACCCAAGCGTTGGCCGGGTTGGGTGCCAGCTTCAGCATAGGGGTTGGCGCAGTTGCTCGGTCCACGGGTACTTGCCGGCCTTGGGGCGCCGCATCCTCTCCGCCCGAAAGCGGGGCACGGCAGATGCCGTAACCGAAGCACAACAGGTTCTGTGCCCACTCGGCAGGCCGGTCGTACCAGCCTTCCACCAGCGCTTGCAAGGCGGCGATCTCGTCCGCGGTCAGTTCGGCATCGGTACGGCCGGCATTGCGCCAGCCTTGCACCAGCCCGATGTACTGCTTGGCACGGTCCTTCTCACTGATCTCCCCATCGTTCAGCCGGAACTCATCCGGCAGCCGGTCCATCACCGCGTTGGCGCTGTCAAAGCGGTCTTGCTCCAGGTAGGAGAGGATCTCCATGTATCGGGCCTCCGTGGTGCGTAGCACCTGCAGTGCGGCGCGGATGCTGTCAACGGGCACGGCAGTGGTATCCGTATGGTAGCTGGCCACTACTCCATAAATGGCCTGGCTTAGTTCGCTGCGGCTGAACGCCAGGTCGGCTTCCAGCGAAGTGCGATAGGTCTTCTGGTCCCAGCTGGCCACTATGTTGTCCAAGAGGTACTGCGGCATGTTGCAGGGCGAATCGTATTGAAGCCAGTTCAGGAAGCCTTCCTTTTGGGTGCCATCGGGATTGGCAATGCAGATCTCGGCCACCATGGCCGGGGGCATGATGTTCTTCAGCACCACCTCCTTCAACACCACCACGGAGAGGTACGGGGATTTTTCCAGCAAGGCCGTGCGCAATTCCCACGCCTCGTTCGGCCAGGTGCTTTGGATCTCCTGCACCGTTTCGTCCGTGCTGCCGCCATCGATCAGTTGGTCGTACAGGTAGCGTGTATCGCCATACTCCTGTTTGCGGGCCTGGGCAACGCCCATCAGGTACGCTCGGTAGGCCACCGGCTCCGCAAGCGAAGACACAGGTTCCATGTGCTCAATGGAAGCAACTAGCTCGTCCTCGCAATAGTTGGCATTTTCGGTGTGCGCCAAGGCAACGATTCCTTCCGTGAGAGTGGGCTCGTAGGGGAAGGGTTGCGGATGGTACCACCAGTAGCGGATGCCGGTGATCGGGTTGTCATTGTCGATGTCCAACGTATTGCCGATGAACTCGTTGCCCGCCGCGCCATCCACGGAACCATGGATGGGCCGGAAGACCTCATAGGGTAGGATGTTCGGATCGCTTGTTACGACCCGGATCTTGATCCCTGTGCCGTTTGCATTGGTGACGTTGCATTTGTACAGCAGGCCGTGGACCTGGTCGGTGGTGGAGCAGACCCCTTCGGAAACAAAGCCAATGTGCATGTCGTAGGTATCGTTCCAGCGCACCACGTCGTCGCTGCCTTGTGTCCAGCCCGTAACAAAGCCCTCCGGCTTTACGCCCGTTGGCGTGGTGGCCGAACGCTGTGCCGTGTTGTGCTCCAGCACGAAGCCCTGGCTCTGGTAGCTGTACGTGCCGCGGTTGGCATTTAACCACGACCATTCTTCCGGGTTATCCAATGTAGTCGCATGGCTGCCCCCCACGCTAAATGAGCTGTGTTGCACCTGGAAGGCGGGCACGCCCTGTACATACACACCGGCCACATTGTTGGTGAATTCGCTTTCCTCCACGGTAAAGGAGAACAGGTTGGTGGCCTTGTAGGCATGGATGCCGTGGTCCAGGTTGATGAACTTGGAGGGGAGCACGTTATGGCAGAAGCCGGGCGGTGGCGGCGGCCCCAGGTCGGCGCAGCGGCTGCTTACATGGATCTCCGCATCCAAGCTGCGGATGCCCTGCCCGCGTTTGGAACTTTGGTTCTCGGTGGTGCGCAGGTTCTGGAAGGTGCACCCCAGGTACCGGATGCCCTTCACCTTCCACATTTGGGCATGGACAGCAAAGTCATAGCCGCTCACTGCGTGGTTGTTGTAACCGGCATCCGCCGTGAACGTGGAGCTCGAAAAGCGGCTGTTGCTGGGGAGTTCAAAGCCACCGGGGGTAAGGTTCTTGTACGGGTAGAAGTTCACGCCCACGCGGCAGTTCAGAAACGTGCTCCCGGTGGATTGCAGGATGCCGCCCGCGAATTGCACGATCCCGAACATGTTCTTCTTGCCCAGGGTAACGCCCACCTCGGCATCTTGCACGGTGCTGTTATTGAACACCATTTTACCATGGTTTGGCGGAAAGGCAGGGTTGCTGCCCTGGGGCATGTTGGTGATGGCGCGCACTTCCACGCCGGGCCAACGCTCGGGCCCGCATGCTCCTCCTCGCAGCAGGCAGTCCTTGAACTGCACGAAGGCCCCAGGCTCCACGATAAGGCGGGCGGTGGGGGCGAAGCGCCATTCCATGCCCTGAACATACAGGCGTGCACCGGCCTGGATCACGAAGTCCTGGTTGAAGTAGGCGTGGCCGATGGGCTGCCCGTTGCCATCCAGCGGCCAGGTGCACAGCATAGGACCTGTCAGGCCGTTCTGCGTGGTGGTCCACGGAGTGGTCGGTGTGTTGGTACCGGAATAGGTGAACGGGTGGCTCCACTCTGGCACTTGCTCATTGGACAAGCAGCACTTGCCTTGCTGCAGGCTGGGCACCTGCTGGTCGCGGTAGTTCTGCATGTCCATCAGATACCGCGTGTACGTGTTGTATGGAGAGGACGATTGCAGGACCCCGGATACCGGTGGTGGGCCGATCTGCAGTGTGCCTGGTACAAGGGGGTGCCATACGTGCAGTGCCGGATTTCCTGCTCCCGCCAGGTAGCCTATCCCTGAAGCGTACGGAAAATGGATGGCATGACCGACACCGGAAGGATCGCGGTTCAGGCGGATGTGGCCGTTGCCATACGCAGCTAACTGGCCTGGTGGCAAGCTCAATTCCGCAGCCAGGTCATGCACGGTCAAGGCGGGGTCGTACAGATCGATGTAGCCGATGTACGGCTCGGCGCTTTGGGCGAAATACAGGTATCGCCCCGTAGCGTCGAAAGCAACGCCCTGTACTCTGCCGTGCACGCCGGGAGCGATGGGGGTCCTCGTGTTCACATCGGTCCTGTTGATCAGTGAGACACCGCCAACAAGCTGGATTTTCAGTATGGCCAGGGTGCGATCCGAACTGCCGATGAACCCATCGCGCCAATTGTTGGTGCAGACCAAGCGCACCACTCCATCGCCACCTTGGGCAATGGCAAGGCCCCCGTTCATGTACAACCAAGCCTCCGAGGACCAGCTTGTGAAGTTGTCGGCATTGGCGAGGTGTTGCATATTGGGGATGCCAAAGGGCGTGATGGTGGAGTGGAGATACTCCATGCCGTTCCGTGCGAACAGATACTTCTGGGCCCCGGGTGTGGTGCCCTCATACACCACGTGGTAGATGTTGTTGAGCCGGCTGCTGTGATGGGAACTCCCATACAAGCTGTAATTGCCGGAAGCAATCTTAAAAACGGCCGGATCGCCGGAGATCGGCATGCACGAAGTTGTGTACACCTGGTTGGCCATGTGCTGGAATGCCTGGATATTGGCAGTTACGAGCGGGTGCACGCTCCAATCCTCCAAGTAATGCCATACGCGGCCCTTCCGACCAATTGCCCCATAGTACCTGCTGGGCAACGCAAGGTCCAGAATACTATACCCCAGGAAGGACTTTTCACTCGGGTCCGGCCAATAACATGCCGGGTCGGCACCGGGTGAGTTGTAGTTCCTTGCCCTCCCTGAAATGATGTAGTACTTGTCACAGGTGCCCGGCATCAGTACGATGCTCACCTCCTGCATGCCCGCAGGCAGGCAATCGGTGCAGTTGGGGTCCAGGTCATTGTCGGCCATTTTATAGCCGGCATGGTCGTAGATGTTGCCGTCCTGTGTGAAGAACAGCAGGTTGCCGTTCTCGTCGTACTGCGCATTCTGCGCGTACTGTGCGGCTGTGCCGGTGTAATCCTGGCCGGTGGGCAGCGCACAGACCTCCACCGCGTTGTTCAGGTCGTTGTAGTCCAGCAGTTGGCCGCCGTTCATCCACAAGTTATCCTGCGCCATCAGCAAACCCGCGCCCACCAAGGGGTTCAGCGGGGGGGGCTACGAAAGCTGCCACCAGTAAGGGTTTCAGGAGGTCTGTCGTTTTCTTTTATATGGATTTTGGTGTGTAGGTCTGCTCCGAACTTAATGGTAATTTTCGTACTTGCAAGCTGCCAGCGAGGCGAAGCCGGGCGCGGATATACAGGTCAAAGGGCGATCAGGGTCCATCCGTGCCAGGGCGATCCCATCTGCCATCAAAGCGGAATTCCGTTGTCGGCAACTGTAGGTTGGCGGTGGATCAATTACCACAGGATCCAGGCCCGTGCATGTCCGCGCCTTCAGCGCTGCGGAACCGGTGCATGGCACCGCCATGCGCCGGTTGCACACCTGCCTTCAGCGCGGCACCGTGCATCGGGATGACCACAGCGGGCTGAAGGCCCGCCAGCAAGCCAGCCCGGAGCGAGGCTCCGGGCTGGCTTGCGCCCCCATGCACCGAGCGCTGAAGGCGCGGCACATGCACCTCACGTCCCAGCTTCCAACAGGGCCGGTGTTGGACCGGTTTAGATGCGCTTGCCCTTGCTCTCCGTGCCAAGCCAAGGGCTACATTATGGACCGGGGAGCGGCACACGGCGCGGGTCCATTCCTTGCGGCCCTGCTTCCGGCCGCACCGGAACTGTTGCTCCGCGCCATCTTTGCGGCCCCGCCCGGGTGGTGAAATGGTAGACACGAGGGACTTAAAATCCCTTGGTCCGTAAGGGCTGTGCGGGTTCGAGTCCCGCCCCGGGCACCGTTTTCATGAAGACCCGCATAGCACCTACGCCCAGTGGCTACCTGCATGCGGGCAACGGTGCGGCCTTTGTGCTGGCCTGGCAATTGGCGCAAGAGGCGGGCGGCAAGGTGCTGCTGCGCATCGACGACCTGGATGCCGAACGGGCGCGTACGGAATACGTGCAGGACATCTTCGATACGCTGGCATGGCTGGGCATCGGTTGGGAGGAAGGCCCGCACAGCCCGCAAGAATTGACGGAACGCTGGTCGCAGTACCATCGCTTGGCACATTATCACCGCCTGCTGGCGGAGCTGCGTGCAGCAGGGCACCTCTACGCCTGCGATTGTTCGCGCCGCCTGATCGCCAAGCGGGGCGCCACGGCGGAATATGACGGCCATTGCCGCCGCCGTGGCTTGGACTTGGACGGGCCGGAGATGGCCTGGCGGATGCGCTTGCCGGAGGCGGGCACCGTAGCGCTGCGGGAATGGCCCACAGGCACGGTTCGGCAACATGCGTTGGACCTGCCCGATCCCGTGGTGCGCCAGCGCAACGGCCGTCCCGCGTACCAGGTGGCCTCCCTATCGGACGACCTCCGGTTCGGGGTGGATACCATTGTGCGCGGCATGGACCTGCTGCCTTCCACATTGATACAACTGTACATGGCCGAGGTGCTGGAACATGCGGCATTCTCCAAAGTGGTCTTCCTGCACCATGGCCTGATCGCAGGTGCCGATGGGGGGAAGCTCTCCAAATCGGCCGGTGCGGGATCCTTGAAGCATTGGCGGGAAACCGGCCGGGGGCCGGAGGATGTGCTCGCCTTGGCCGAACGGCTTAGAGCCTCAGCCCGGGCATGAAAGGGCGGGCTGGGTAGGGCAGGGGTTGCACATCCCGGCCCCGGCGCTGCACCAGGCGCAACTGGCCAAGCCGCTCCAGGTCGCGTTGCAGGGTCTTGGGCGAGAGCCGCGCATAGAGCAAGGCCAATTCAGGGTCGAGCCGCAACACCTGGGCCGTGCGCACGGACTTGCCGTGCGCCAGCAGCGCCTTGGCCAAAAGCTGCTGCCGTCGACCGGCTTCGGTGCGGTCCGGGTCCACCAGGCGGGCCAGCCCGCTGTACTCAAGGTCGGTGGCCTGTGCCTGCTGGAGTTCCTCCCAAAGGCTGCGCAATTGTTCGGCAAAGCCCCGGGCCATGTAGGCGATGTACGGGGTGTTGTCGCCACCGGGCCTTGCCGCATGTACCCGTTGCCGCTCGTGCTCGCTGCGGGTGGCCGCCGTGTGCATGGCCAGACGGTGCGCGGCGGCATGGGGCACCCCGGCATGGACCAACAGTTGGTGCCCCAACAAGCGGGCGGTGCGGCCGTTGCCCTCCGCAAAGGGACTGATCCATAGCAGGTAGAGCTGTGCCAGAAAGGCGCGGACCAGGGCAAACGGCAAGCGCTCTTCCTCGTGCTCGGTATCAAAGGCCGGTCCGCTGAGCCAGGTGGCGGCATGGTCCAGCAGGAAGGGGATGTCTTCCGCAGGCACTGCACCAGCGGGACTTTGGCGCACGTTGCGGTAAGCACCTGCTGCGCTGTTCGTAGGCAGGCCGTGCAGCACGTGGGCGTTCATCACCTGCAACGACCAGGCGCCGAGGTCACGGTCTTGGGCTTGGGCCCGGGCTTCGGTCCAGCGCACGGCTTTCACCAGGTTCAGCAGTTCTTGGCCCATGGCTTCTTGGGAAGGGGGCAGGAGCAAGCTGCCTTCCAGCAGGCGGTCCAACTGGTCTTCGCTCAGGGTGTTGCCCTCCATGGAAGCGCTGGCCACCACGCCTTGCAGCAAGGAGATGTAGCTGATCAATTCCGCCTCCTTGGCCGAAAGTGCTGCCTGGCCCAAGCAGTGGCAGCGCGTGGCGGCTTCACCCAGCAGCAACCAGACCGCACGGGGCAGTTGTTTCGGCTCCCAACGAAAGGCAAGCCAGGGATGCGACAGCTCGTAGGACCGCATGGATGTCGCAAAACTGCTCAATGAAAAGATGCTGATAGTGAGGATGAAGGATCAAAGATCAACAGTGCAATGTCCATTTACATGTCCATTTGAATGTCCGGTTCTCAAAAAGGTGAAAAACACCTTGGTATTGCCAAGAAGCGAAGCTATTAACCGTTGGGGCAACGCCTGCTAGGCTGCCATCAGCAAGCCCACCAAGGCCAAAAACAGCGCTGCTGCCCCCAGGATCATTCCCCCGATGGCCAAGCCCTTTCCGCGTTCATCGCGGTCGCGGCACTGGCGGCTGGCGATCAGGCCCAGGGCGAATGCAAGGGCGCCGCCTGCCAATAGAAGCAGGGTGCTTTGGGCCAGAAGGGCTGTTCCTACAGCGGCCACCGCCACCGGCAGTGCGGCCACGGCCTTGGCGTTCCACCGCTTGGGCTGCTGGGAGAAATAGTCCGTGCTGTCGGAGGCCAGGGTGTTGCCATGGGCCACCAAGGCGGACATGGAAATCGCACGATGCACCACCGCAGGCCGTGGGGGCGGGAGCAGCGGAGCGTTGGGGCACGAGGCGGTCACTTCATCCGCCTGATCGTCCGGTCGGCCTTGCTCCACCCGCCGGGTCCCGTCCGCAGGGGGATGTTCCGTGAGCGCCGGGAAACAGGGCGCGCCCTTGGGGCTTGCCGCCCGGTGGGGATCGGCCGGTCGCCGCCCTTGTTTCTGAAGCCAAGGATAGTGTGCGGCAGATTGCCGGTACCCGCCGGCGCAACCTGCCACCAGGCCCAGCAGCAAGAGGCAGGGGAGGAGCGGTTGGCGCATGGCGCAAGCTAGGTTGAAGCAGGGGCCGGTGCAGATATTTCCTTCCGAACCTGCGCCAAAGGCGATCTTTGGCCCATGCACCTGCGCTTGGCCGTTATCTTGTGCATGTCCCTCTCGGGCATGCCGGTAGGCTGGGCGCAGTTGGGCGTCACCACCTTCGGCCTGCAGGTGAAGCCGGTGATCCCCTTCGGCTTTTTCGATGCGGACAAGGTCTACCAGCAGGAACACTTGCACGCCACTTTGGCCTTGGACGGGGGCTTGGCCTTCGGCATGGTGGTGCGCACCGGGATCAGCAAGTCCATTTCACTGGAAGTGGGCTTGGACCAGATCACCCGGCGCTACGATTTTACCATGGCCAACGATACGGCCGGGTATGACGATGCCACCACCGTGCGCTACGTGGGCTACGAGCTGCCCGTTACCTGCCTGGTGTACATCCGGCTGGGGGAGCGCACCTGGATGAACAACGCCTTGGGCGCCAGCGTGGACTTCTACCCCAGCGATGCCAAGCGCGAATTGGCCAATGCCCAAGCTTACCTCTTCCGTCGCAATTGGGCACAGGTGGGCATTGTGGGCAACATCGGGGTGGAGTACCGCACCGAGCGCTCCGGTTTCATCTACCTGGGGGCCACCTTTCACCGGCCCTTTGGGGATATGGCCCAAGCAGATGCCACTTGGCTGGACCGCTATGCCAGCTACCGGCCATACCGCATGTCCACGGGCCTGAGCGGCAGTTACCTCACGCTGGACCTGCGCTACTACTTTCATGAAGACCCGGACAAGGCGCGCCTGCGCAAGGCCAGGGGGCGCTGACGATGCAGACCAAGCGCTCTTTGACCACCTTTGCACCCATGGCAACCCTTAGAAGTGAACGAACCTTGGCCTGGGCCGCCGCCATCCTGCTGGTGGCCGTCGCCTTGGGGGCCTTTGGCGCCCATGGCATCCAAGGCCGCGTGGACGATCGGGCATTTCACAATTGGGGCACAGCGGCGCAGTACCAGTTCATACACGGGTTGGCCCTCTTGGGCTTGGCCGCACTGGAACCACGGCTGCCCTCGCGCGTGGTGGGCTTTGTGCGCATCCTCTTCCTGCTCGGGATCCTCTGCTTTTGCGGCTCGCTATATCTGCTGGCCGTGCGCGACCTGGCGGGGATCCAGGCCTGGGCACGGGCCCTGGGGCCCATCACCCCGCTGGGCGGCCTGATGTTCATGGCCGGTTGGGCCGCGCTGCTGGTAGGCGCCTTCCGCAAGGGCTGACGCCCGTCAACTGGCGCGACCGGGGGGCTTGCCGTACATTTGCGCCTCCAAAATCGAATCCTACTGCCATGAACGAATTCGGATTGAAGCCGAAGAACGCCGACCTGTCGAAGATCGGCTTGGTAAACCTGGGCGACATCTATTGGAACCTGGAGCCGGCGGAACTGGTGGAGCACACCATCGTGAACGGACAAGGCGTGCTGGCGGACAGCGGAGCGCTGGCCGTGGATACCGGTGAATTCACGGGCCGCAGCCCCAAGGACAAGTTTTGTGTTAAGGACAACACCACCGAAGGCACGGTGTGGTGGGGCGATGTGAACATCCCCATGGACCCGGCGGCCTTTGAACGGCTTCGTGAGCGCATGGCGGCCTACATGATGGGGCGCGAGGCCTATGTGCACGATGCCCATGCCTGCGCCGACCTGGCCTTCAAGCTGAACATCCGCCTGGTGGCCGAGCTGCCCTGGGGCGCGCTCTTCGGCAGCAACATGTTCCTGCGGCCCAAGCGCTCCGAGCTGGAGGGCTTTGCGCCCGACTGGCATATCCTGTGCGCCCCCGGTTTCATGGCCGACCCGAAGATCGACGGCACCCGCCAGCACAATTTCGCGGCATTGGACTTCAGCCGCAAAATGATCTTGATCGGCGGCACCGCCTACACCGGCGAGATCAAGAAGGGCATCTTCAGCGTGCTCAACTACATCCTGCCGCAAAACCACGATGTGCTCAGCATGCACTGCTCGGCCAACATCGGCAAGGGCGGTGATACGGCCGTGTTCTTCGGCCTCAGCGGCACGGGCAAAACCACCCTCAGCGCCGACCCCGACCGCCAGCTCATCGGCGATGATGAGCACGGCTGGAGCAATAACGGCGTCTTCAACTTCGAGGGCGGATGCTATGCCAAGTGCATCGACCTCTCCGCCGAGAAGGAGCCCGACATCTGGGCCGCGGTGAAGTTCGGCGCCCTGCTGGAAAACGTGGGTTTCGGCGAAGGCAGCGAAAGCAAGGTGGACTTCAGCGACAAGAGCAAGACCGAGAACACCCGGGTGAGCTACCCCATTGAGCACATCGCCAACCATGCGGTGCCCAGCATGGGCGGCCACCCCAGGAACATCTTCTTCCTTACCTGCGACGCCTATGGCGTGCTGCCCCCCATCAGCAAGCTGGACGCGGGCCAGGCCATGTACTGGTTCCTCAGCGGCTACACCGCCAAGGTGGCCGGTACCGAAGCGGGCATCACCGAGCCAAAGACCGTGTTCAGCGCGTGCTTCGGCGCGCCGTTCCTGCCCCTGCACCCCACCAAGTATGCCGACATGCTGGGTGAGCGCATGAAGAAGCACAACGTGCACGTATGGCTGGTGAACACCGGCTGGAGCGGCGGGGCCTATGGCACCGGCGAGCGCATGAAGCTCAAGTTCACCCGTGCCATGATCACCGCCGCCCTCAATGGCGAGCTGGACAAAGTGGCCTATGCCCACCATCCGGTGTTCGGCGTGAACATGCCCGCCAGCTGCCCCAACGTGCCCGCAGAGATCCTCGATCCGCGCAATACGTGGAAGGACAAGGCGGCCTATGATGCCCAGGCCGACAAGTTGGCCGCGGCCTTCCAGGCCAACTTCAACAAGTACCGCGACAGCGCCAGCGCGGAGATCATCCAGGCCGAACCCAAGGCAAGGGTGAGCGCTTGATCCTTTCGGGCCCGGAAGTTGCAGCGCCCGTATCACGTGCCCGATACACCGTGGACGGCTTGACCGAACGTGCATGCGTACCCGAAACTACCGGTTGTTGGCAGCCAGCACCGTGCTCGTGTCCTCTTGGGCCACGGCACAGCTGGACCCGCTGACCACCATGGTCAACCCGGAGCAGCTGCGCGAAGACCTGGAAGTGGTGCGCCGATCGGTGGAGCAGGTGCATCCGGACCCCTACCGCTACCAGCCCGTGGAGCAGTTGGGCATGCGCTTCGACAGCGTGGCTGCATCGATCCGCGAGCCCATGACCGCCGAGGACTTTATGCGGGCCGTGCGGCCGTTGTTCCACGCCATCGGCTCGGCCGAAACCCGGCTGCTGCCTTCAGCAGCCTTGCAGCAGGCCTATGCGCACCAGGTAAAGCTCATCCCCTTCACCGTGGCGGTGATCAACGGCCGCTTGTACGTGGATGAGGAGCTTAAGGGCTTCCGCTCGCTGCCAACGGCCGCCGAACTGCTGAAGGTGAACGGACGAAGCGGGGCCGAGATCCTCGCCCTGCTGCGCAAGGCTCAAGTGCCCGAAGGCGCCGACACCACCTTGCTGGACCGCCGGATCGAACAGGACTTTCCCTTGATGTACCGCCGATCCGTGGAGGCCGCCGACCGGTTCGTAGTGGAGTACCGCGACCTTTCCGGTGCCACGGGACAGCGGGAGATCTTTGCCTTGACCAAGGACGAAATGCGGCAATCCCGCCGCCCAAAGGGCCTGCAGGTGCAGCCCTGGCGACTGGAAGCGATCCCGGCGACGCGCACGGCATGGCTCACCCTTTCCACCTTCAACGCCGCGGCGTTGCTCGAACAGCGCATAAACCCCGAGCGCTTCCTCAGCGATGTGCTCGGTGCCTTGCGCAAGTCCGAAGCCGCCACCCTGGTGATCGATGTGCGCGGTGCCGGCGGCGAAGATCCCGGCATGGCCGAGGCGGTCTTCAGCTTGATCGCGCAGCAACCGTTCCGCGTGCTCAAGTCCATGTATGTGCGAAGCGGGCGCGTACCCGATTCCTATCGTTATGCGGAGCCGGCACCGGAGTTTTTCGCCTCGGCCGAAGGCGCCTACATGCCTGAGCACAACGGTCGCCGGGTGCTCAAGGCCGATGACCCGCGCCTGGAGAAACTGGAGCCGGCTGCAACGGCGTTCCAAGGCAAGGTGTACGTGGTGTGTAACGGATCGACCACCGGTGCCGCCGCCGCCTTTGTAATGATGGCCAAGCGCACCGGCCGTGCACGCACCGTGGGCGAGGAAACCGGGAGCAATGCCGCCAGCTTCTGCGGGGGGCGCAAGATGCATTTTACGCTGCCCAACACGGGATGCGTGCTGCATGTGCCCATGACCTGCTTCGTGCCGGAAGGCACGCCGAGCGGCCCCTTGGACCGCGGGGAAATGCCCACCTATGGCGTGCCTCCCCGGGTGCAGGACCTGGCCCAAGGGCGGGATACCGTGCGTGAGGCGTTGCTCAACCTGGTGGCCGAGATGCAATGATCAAACAGGCCCAAGGCATCGGCGGGTTGTTCATCCTGGGGGGCGCGGTGCTGTTCATGCAAGCCTGCTCCAGCCCGGTGCAACACACTGGCTGGGACGGTTGGCAGCGCGAACCGTTGCACGCTGCGGAATACTTCCAACTGTGGCGGCGGGGCGAGGACCGGCTGCTGCTCACCTTCGGGCCTGGCGGAACGGTGGATACCACGGGCATCATTGTTCTGGCACCACACGGGGCAAAGGAAGATCTGCCCGGCGGAGCCACCCTGCTGCGCCAGCCGCCCCGGCGCGTGGCATTGTTCAGCACCACCCACGCCTCGTTCCTATCGGCATTGGGCCGTGCGGATGCCGTGGTGGGCTGTGCTTGGACTGACCGCCTGCGCGACCCGCAGGTGGCCGGCATGGCACGGGCAGGCAAGATCACGGAGATCGCCACTGCCGAGGGGTTGGACCGGGAGCGCATGCTGTTGCTGGCACCGGAAGTCTTGTTCACCTATCCGTACGGCAACCCCAAAAACGTCTCCGTAGGCGTGGGGATGTCCACCGTGCCGGTGGCGGAATACCTCGAATGCCACCCGTTGGGCCGTGCGGAATGGATCCGGGCCTTCGGCATGCTGTTGGGGCAGGAGGAACAGGCCGCGGAGCGCTTTCGGGCCATCGTACAGCGGTATCAGGCGGCCATGGCCTCCGTACCGAAGGATTCCCTCGCACCGGCGGTATTCTTCGGCAGCTCGTGGAAGGGGGCATGGTCCGTGCCGGCGGGCAACAGTTACATGGCGCAACTGATCAACGATGCCGGGGGGCGCTACCTCTTCGCCGATCGGCAGTCCACCGGCAACTTGGACCTGGACCTGGAAACGGTGCTGACCATCGGTGCCCAGGCCCATCGGTGGGGGCGAATTCTGGAATTGGACCACCCCGTGGCGGCAACGGATGTCGGCGGCAATGACGGCCGCATCATGGCCTTGCCGGCCTTCACCGGGCATGGGGCGTTCTACGGCAACAGTGCAGAGAGCGACCTCTTCGGCCAGGCCGGCCTGGAACCCGACGTGGTGCTGCTCGACCTGATCGGCATCCTTCGGCCCGAATTGGCCCGTGGGCGCGAGCCGGTCTACTTCAAGCCCGTTCAATAACCTATGCCCAGCCTGCGGTAGAGCTTGGCCATCAGCCACGCCGGGCCGATCAGCAGGAACTGGAGGTCCTTGAGAAAGCTGGGCTTCTTGCCCTCCACGCCGTGGCCGATGAACTGGGCGATCCAGGCCAGCGCGAAGACCGCCAGGCAGATCGCCCATAGCGGCCATGCCGCATGTTGGTCCAGCCATCGGCCTGCCAGCACGCACAGCATGCTGAACACGGCCATGCCCACGGCAATGGAGAAGCTGCGCTGCATGTAAAAGATCCATACCGCCCCCATGGCGAGCAAGGCCCACAGGTAGCGGTCCACATAGGGGTATGCCGGAGCCGGGATGGCCATCAGAAAGCCGGTGATGCTGAAATAGATCAGCGGCACCGCGACCCAGTGCACGGCCACGTTCACCCCGTTGCGGTGGCTCTCGCCATATTCATCGAACCACTGCTGGATGGAGCGTTTGCCCATGCCTGAAGTTTCAGGCAAGATAACGTTCGCGTATGATCCGCAGGTGGTGCTCGGAATGCCCGGCAATGATCCATCCCAGGGCCGGCACGGTGATGTGCTTGCCATTGGCGGTGCCGCTGCAGGCCAAGGCCTCGGCATCGAAACTGTGGAACAGTTCAACGGTGGACCTGCGCACGGCCGCCAATTCACGCAGGATGTCCTCAATGTTGCGGGCTGCGGTGCGCGCCTTGGCCTGGTAGGCATCCTCGTCCATGCTGGGCAGGTTGGCTTGTTCGCCCCGGGCGATGCACAGCGCCCTGTAGCTGAACACGCGCTCAGTGTCGATGATGTGCTGGAACACCTCCTTGGTGGTCCACTTGCCCGGAGCATAGCGGAACTCCCATCGGTCTTCGGGTACCAGGTCGCGGGTGCGGAGCTCCTCCGCGCTGGCATGGTGGAAGGCTGTGGAAAGGTCCTCACCATGGGCTGCCAGCAGGTAAGCACCGTGGTAGGCGGGGAAATCACCCGGTTTAGGCCTTCTGATCGTTTCCATGCCCGAAAGTTACGCTTGGGCGCCGGGTGGCGTTCATTTCGGTGGAAGCACCGAATGCTTGATGCGCACGGCCTGCTTTTCCGGTGTGCCGAACACTTCCTTGAGCACGGTGAGCCAGCCCCGTGAACTGCGCCACCAGTTGGCATGTGTGCAATACGGGTCGGTGAGGGCCACCACGCCCACGCGAACGCCGGGGCCGCAAGCGGCCTGGAACAGGTTGCGCGAACGGCGGGCATGCACGCCCACGGTGGCCACATCAAAGGCGGTAAGACCGTCATTACGGGCCTGGATGCCGAAGGCATGGGCATTGCCCCAGGTACGGCTGCGCGGCAGGCCGTAGGCCGGTACGGCGGTGATCGTGCCGGATGGCACGCCCAGGCGTATCAGCCCATCCCTTGCCTTTTGGGCGTAGGTGGGCCAAGCCGGGGCGTTGACATCTTCAGGGCGGGTGAACCAGGACCGCTCCTGGAGCAAATTGATGTTCACACCGCCTACGGCGGCATCCGCAACGAAGATGGACGGGGCATCCCCGGCAACCCCGGTGGACCATGCCGTAAGTTGGATGCCTGCAGTGCGGCGGGGCAACGGCGCAGTGTACACCTGCGGCTCCGGCCCCACGGACCGGTTCAGCAAGGTGTCGCCGTCCGCGACCAGCGTGAAGCCCGCCCCGGGCAGGCCGCTGATATCCACTTCCAGCGTGGCTTGTGCTGCTTCACGCAACACCACGGAAAGGCCATGGCCGGGCCTGAGGTAGTAGGAGAAGGGGCGTACGGTGCCGGTGGTGTATACCCGGGTGTAGCCACTGTCAAGGACCAGCTGGGCGGCTTGCTGCAAGGCGGCTTCTTCCATCCACCCTTCCACCACCAGCACGTGGCTGCCGGTGCGCCCCGTGATGGCCAAATACGGCCAAGCCTGCCAGGTGATGGCGGCCAGCACCACCAACGGCCCGGCGACCACCCACCAAAAGGTCCTGCGTGTGCGCTTCATTCCCCTGCTTCCTCCAGGCTGTTGCGCAGGGCCAGGAGCTCGCCGCGTGCCTTGGCATCACCGGTGATCAGGCATTGCAGGGCTCCGGCCTTGCACGCTTCCATGGCCGCGGCAGTATGCCCCAGGTCCGCTAGGATCACGGCAAATTGGTAGTAGCAGGCAACGTATTTCGGGTCTTCCTCCACCAACGTGCGAAGGTCCGCTGCGGCAGCCTCCATTTCCCCGTCGCGCTTTTTCTCCATGGCTATGGCGTAGCGTAGGAATTGATCGCCCGGCTCTTCGGCGAGCATGGCGTGCAGTTGGGCGAGGCGGGGGGAGGACATGGGTATGGTCGCACCGCAAATTACTGCGCAAGGACTGAGCTTAGGTAAAAAGCTACCACTTCCGGCCCAACCTGTCCATCACTTGCGCGGTGGTAGGGCCTCCCGGGCGCAGCAGGTGGAAGGTTTCGCCTGCGATGTTCAAAGTTTCGAAGGCGGGTCGGGCATCGTGCAAGCGGTTCCACAAGGCATCATCGCCGCCAACGAAAAGGATGGCTTTGTGCTGCGCTCCCTTTTCTTCCTGTCTGCGCCACCAGCGGCGGTCCAAGCCCACATAGAGCGTGGGCGGCAGGTTGGGCGACACGATGTTGCCGCCGTAGCACAAGGCCAGATGGAGCGACCCGTCCGGACCGTCCAGCCCGACCACCAGATCAGCCTGGTGCCGTGCGGCCACGGTGGAAACGGTATCCGCGTAAGCCACAAAGTCTGAATAGGGCCAGCTCTCCACCGGCACCCCGGTTCCCGGTTGCATGGCTGCATGGGCAATCCCGGCCACGTGCGTGGCTTTATACCAGGTAGTTCCTGCCGCCGCCACGATCAAACAAATGGCCGCTGCCGCGTGCATGCGCCATTTCAGGTGCGACAATGCCCATGCCAGCAGTATTGGAACGGCCAAGTACATGCGGTTGTAAGGGTAGAGCACGTGCCTGAACCCGTCCTGGACTTTCGCGAAGGAAAAGGAGAACAAGATCAGTGGGAAGACCGCCGCAATGGCCCAAGCCAAGTTCTTGTGCCCTTGCCAGGCCGCGAGCAGCGCCACCACGGCCAATGCGGCCAGCACCCATGCCCCATGGTTCCATGCCGCGGGCATCAGCCACTGGAAATGGTCCCCAAGCTGCTGCAACCCTTCAGGCACCAGGTCGATGGGGTGGAACTCCATGCGCCAATCGTCGATGCGGTGTACCATGCGCCACGGCTGCCGGGCGTAGAACTGCATGGACAGGAAGTGTGCCGACAGGGGTGCAATGCTGCCTGCGGCCATGGAAAGCAGAGCGCGGAACCGCTGTTGCGAACCCAGCAGGAACCACATGCTGAAGGGCAGCCCGAAGATGGCCGCGTTGGGGTTGAGGTAAAGAGCGGTACCAAGGATGAAGCCGATGGCAGCGGCTTTTCGCATTTCGGACTTGATCCGAAACGCCCAAGGAAGAGCTCCCAACGCGGCGATACCGGTAACGAAGCCGCGCGACATGGTGGTGATCAGGTCCCACTGCACGGGGAGCAGCAGGGGAATGGCGAGAAAGGCCATGGCGGGCAACCACTCCTTGCTGCGTTTGTGCCAAAGGGAGAAGGAAATGAACGGCAGCAGGGCCAACAGCGAAGTGGAAACGGGCATGGCCGTGTGCATGGGCACGTGGCACCAAAGCAGGGGTACGGCCAGCAGCGATTCCAGGGCGGGATTGTAGTTCTGCCCGTACACGTAGGGTTCCCGGAAGATGCCGTGTGCAAAGTCGTTGGCCACGTTCCAGAAGAGCACATCGTCCGAACCGGCATAGCGCATTCCGAATTCGACCATGGTGGCGGTGCGCACAACGAGCACGCAGATCAGCACGAACCACCAGGCCACGGCCATGCGCCGATCATGGGCGGGGGCGGTTTCAGCCATTATCGGCCAAGTTCACGGATCTTTTCCGGCGTGGCGATTTCGGGATGAAGAAAGCGCCAGCTTTTTTCCCGCCGCAGCCAGGTCAACTGCCGCTTGGCGTAGTTGCGCGTATGCTGTTTGATCTGTTCAATGGCCTCTTCGCGGCCGGTCTTCCCGTCGAAGTGCTCGAAGAATTCGCGGTAGCCCACGGTGCGCAAGGCGTTCAGTTCGCGGTAGGGCAGGAGGGAACGCGCTTCTTCCTCCAGGCCGTCGGCGATCATGCGGTCCACGCGGGCATCGATGCGGGCGTAGAGTTCCTCGCGCGGCAGGTCCAGGGCGATGCGCACGATGCGCAGGTCTTCGCGCTGGCGCGGGCCAATGCGCTGGGCGCTATAGGGCCGTCCGCTGGCAATGCACACCTCTAAGGCGCGGATCACGCGCTGGGGGTTTTGCCGGTCGATGACGCGGGAGATCTCCGGGTCCAAACGGTCCAACTCTTTCAAAAGGTCTTGCAGGCCGTGTTGCTGAAAGCGGTGTTGCAGCCGTTCGCGCACGGCGTGGTCCACCAAGGGCATGGGGTCCAGTCCGTTGGTGAGCGCATCCAGGTAGAGGCCGCTGCCGCCCACCAGCACCGCGATGCCGTGTTGCTTCAAGAGCTCTTGCAGCACGGGTTCCGCCTGCCGCGCGAATTCACCGGCGCTCCACGTTTCCTTCAGTTCCAAGTGGCCCAGGAAGTGGTGCTTCACGCCCAACAATTCTTCTTCCGCTGGCCGGGCGGTGCCGATGCGCATGGCGCGGTAGAACTGGCGGGAATCCCCGCTGATGACCTCCGTGCCGAAGTGCTTGGCCAAGGTGGCGGCCACCCGGGTTTTACCACTGGCAGTGGGACCGCCGATCACCACCAGCAAGCCCTGTGCGTCCATCAGTACTTGTCGCCCAGGTCGTCCACACTGCCGCCGTAGTGCTCGTCGTCCCCATCGTCGTCACCGTACGGGTCATCGCCGTTGTAGGGGTCGTCGAAGGCTTCGTCATCTTCCACGGCCAGCAGTTCCTGTCGGGAATCTTCGCGCGGGGCCTTGCCAACGCTCATGGCCACACGCGGGTAGGTGAGCGCGGGGTCCGGGTCGTCCGTGCCGATGCGCTCCACCAGGAACATCCACATGTGCAGGAAGTCATAGGCATACACAAAGCGCTGGTCGGCATCGCGCACGTGATCGCCCACTTCCACCTCGTGCATCAGCAGGGGCACCTTGCCTTCCTCCCCGAAGCCCAGGTCGGCCAAGGGAATTTCAGTGCCTTTGCCCCATTCGGCGTCGCTTACGTAGAAGCAAGCCATTTCATCACCCGTGAAGCCGAAGGCCTCCTTGATGGCCTGGTGGAACTCGCGGAAGCTTTGTCCTGAACCGATCTCAATGTCGCGGAACGCCTCGCTGGCGTCGTCGATCAGCACGCGGAAACGGTAGATGAGCATGGGTGTGGATGAAGCGCGAAAGTAGCCTGAGATAGGGGTGAATCCGAGTTGTCCGTTGTTAGGGCGTAGTTCGTGGTTGGTGGTGTGAGCGCTCCGAACGCCGAACTACGAACTACGCCCCGGCTCCTCCATCCCCTCCACCACCGTCAGCCCGAGTTTCTTCCCTTCCTCCAACATTAATGGCCAGGCAGCCGCACGGTCGTTGTGTATCCTGCCGTCCAAGATCGCATCCTTGATCACCGTCTTGATGTCGCCGATGGCCTTGCAGGGCGCGATGTTGAACGCGGCCATGATGTCCTCGCCGGTGATGGGCGGCTGGAAGTTGCGCACGCGGTCCTTTTCCTCCACCTCCTTCAGCTTTTCCAGCACCAGTTCGTAGTTGGCCAAGTAGCGCTTCTTGCGGGCCTCGTTCTTGCTGGTGATGTCCGCCTTGCAGAGGATCATCAGCGCGTCGATGTCGTCGCCGGCATCGAAGAGCAGGCGGCGCACGGCGCTGTCGGTGACTTCCTCCTTGGTGAGGGCGATGGGCCGCAGGTGCAGGGCCACCAGTTTTTTCACGAAGCGCATCTGCTCGTCCAAGGGCAGCTTCATGCGGCGGAAGATGCCGGGCACCATGCGGGCGCCCTTGTCCTCGTGGCCATGGAAGGTCCAGCCGCGGCCCTGCTCGAAGCGTTTGGTGCGCGGCTTGGCGATGTCGTGCAGCACGGCGGCCCAGCGCAGCCAGAGGTCGTCGCTGTGCTTGGCCACGTTGTCCAGCACTTGGATGGTATGGTAAAAGTTGTCCTTGTGGCCGATGCCGAATTTTTCCTCCGCGCCCAGCAGCTCCACCATTTCGGGGAAGAAACGCACCAGCAGTCCGCTGTCCAGGAGGAGTTTGAAGCCGATGCTGGGCACCGGTGCCAGGATGATCTTGTTCAGTTCGGTGTGGATGCGCTCGGCACTGATGATGTCCAAGCGCTCGGCGTTGCGCCGGATGGCCTCGAAGGTGGGCGCGTCAATGAAATAGCCCAATTGCGTGGCGAAGCGGATGGCCCGCATCATGCGCAGCGGGTCGTCGCTGAAGGTGATGTCGGGATCAAGCGGGGTGCGGATGATGCCGCGCTCCAGGTCGTGAACGCCGTTGAAGGGGTCCACCAGCGCGCCCCGGTCGGTTTCGTTCAGGGAAATGGCGAGCGCGTTGATGGTGAAATCGCGCCGCTCCTGGTCGTCGCGCAGGGTGCCGGGCGCCACCTCGGGCTTGCGGCTGTTGCGCTGGTAGCTCTCCTTGCGGGCGCCCACGAACTCCACCTGCAGTTCATCCAGCATGAACATGGCGGTGCCGAAATTCTTGAACACATGCACCTTGCCCGCGTTGAGCTCCTTGGCCACGGCTTCGGCATAAGCGATGCCGTCCCCCTCGCACACGATGTCGATGTCTTTGCAGGGCCGGCCCAGCAGCAGGTCGCGCACATAGCCGCCAATGGCGAAGGCGCGTACGCCCATGCGCTCCGCCACCCGCGAGGCGGCCTGGAACAAGGGTTGTTCCGCAACGCCCTCCAAGCGTGTGGTGTCAACGGTAAATGCGGTGGTGCGCTCGGACACGGGTGCGGGATTTTCCGAATGGGGCCGCGAAAATAGGACCGATGGTTCAGTGGGAGGCGCCACAGGCAAAAGCAAGTTCCTATCTTTGGCTACATGAAGATCCCCCTGCAATATGTGAACGATGCGGATGGCAATCTGCAAGCCGTTCAAGTGTCGGTGGAAGAGTGGAACAAGCTTGCCGAACGCATTCGCCACTATGAACAGTTGCTGAAATTGCGGGATGATCTGACGACAGCGTTTTCCCAAGTAGAGCGGATGCGCAAGGGAAAATTGCGGAAGCCCACCTTGACGGAGGTGCTGAATGCCGTATAGGGTCATACCGACGCCGGTCTTTCGAAAGAAGGTGAAGGCCCTTTTGAAGAGGTACCGTTCACTGCGTGATGAACTTATGGCGATCGAGGCGGATCTGAAACGTGATCCACATCTGGGCACCAGCTTGGGCCACGGTGTTTTCAAGGTGCGCGTGGCGATCAAGAGCAAAGGGAAGGGGAAGAGCGGTGGTGCCCGATTGATCACGTACGTGATCACCGAGGACAAGGAGGTCTATCTCTTGAGCATCTATGACAAATCCGAAATGGACAGTTTGGATACCAAGGCGATCAAGGAACTGGTCGCTCAAGTTTCGCATTGAACGAAACGAGTCAGGTTTACCCGAGGATCCAAGATCATTCCCATGGACCAATTCATGCTAGCGGCCATCGACGAGGCGCGCAGGGGCCTTGCGGAAGGCGGCATCCCCATTGGCTCCGCGCTGGTGCGGGACGGTAAGCTCATCGCCACCGGCCGCAACAAGCGGGTGCAGGAGCGCAACCCCATTTTGCACGGCGAGATGGACTGCTTGAACAATGCGGGCCGCATCGGCAGCTACCGCAACACGGTGATCTACTCCACCTTGATGCCGTGCTACATGTGCGCGGGCACCATCGTGCAGTTCAAGATCCCCAAGGTGGTCGTGGGGGAGAGCCGCACCTTCCCCGGTGCACGCAAGTTCATGGAGGAGCACGGTGTGGAGGTGATCGACCTGGACCTGCCGGAATGCGTGCGCATGATGGAGGAGTTCATCGCCGCCAAGCCTGAACTGTGGAACGAGGATATTGGGGGGTAGGGCACAGGGCGTAGTTCGCAGGGAATAGTGCCACGCACCAATCCCTTGCCCTACGCCCTGTGCACTACGCCCTACGAACTGCGAACTAGCTCAGTGCTTCTCCGGGATCGGGATCGTCACCATGTTGTTCGGCTCCTCATGCCCGTTGTGGCAGGTATTGCAGGAAACCTTGTACTGCGATTGCAGGTAGTTGGTCTTGAAATCGCCGTCCACCCCGAAGTACTGCTTGTTCAGCTCCTGCACCATCTTCATCATCTCGATGGTGGTCTGCTTGTGCTTGGTGTCCGCAGCCCAATCCATCTTGTTGGGGTCGGTAGCGCTGTGGGTATGGCAATCGCCGCAGTTCATGTTCAAGGCCACCTCAAAGCTGTGCATCACCTGCATGAGCTCTTCATCCGAGATGTCCTTGGGAAGGATCTTCAGGTTGTTTTCATGGTTGCCGGGCCGGGGTGCCGGGCTGAAGGCATAGCTGCCCACTACCACTGCACCGGCGATCAGGGAAAGGACGATGGTTTTTTGGGGGGAGCGATAGGTCATGATGGAATGGATCGGGTTGGTCTGGATCAGGAGGGCAAGGTACTTAATGTCACGGAATTGTCAGTAGTGTGGATCGGGGTCAGTGCGCAACTGCGTGACCGACACCGATTTCCAGCGCGCACTTGAAATGTCCTTCGGGGCAAGCCTTGTGCCCGTGCAGGCCGCAGGGTCTGCAATACAACGGCTCGGCGCGCTGCACCACGCGACCGTTGGCGTGCAACGGCCCGAATCCGAAGGCTGGCATCGTGCTGCAGAACACAGCGGTCACAGGGGCACGCATGGCGCCGGCGATATGCAGCGGTGCACTGTCATTCACGTAGTTCATCGCGGCGCCTTCCATCAATGCCGCAGTGCCCAGTAGGGAAAGTTTGCCGGCCAGCACCTCGCCGCGCCCGGCTTCCTTGGTGATGCGACCACACAGTGCCACATCACCCGGCGCACCGATCAGCAGCACACGCTGTCCCTTCGGGATGAGCTTGATCAACTTCACCCATTGTTCCGCTGGCCATTGCTTGGTGAACCATACCGACGCCGGCGCGATGGTGATGTATTGCCCCCTCAGGTTCTCCGCCTCAGGACCCTGAGGCCCCAACAGTCCGGCCACCTGTGCGCGTTCTGCTTCCGATGGATACAACCTTGGCAGCGGTCTTGCCCCATCGGTGAGGTGTGCGATCAATGCATTCAAGCGGTCCATCTCGTGCACGCCGCTGTCCGCGACTTTCCCGCGCAACTCGCGCCAATCCGGGATTTGGTGCGGCACCTTGCGCGTGAAGAGGAAGCTCAGCGGGTTTTTGCTGAATCCGATCGTCTCCCTCCCGCCGGAAAGCGCCGTCATCAGCCCGGTGCTGAAGTAGCGCTGCGCATTGATCACGTGGTCGTACCGGCGCTTGCGCAGCTCGCCGATCAGCTGGAACAGTGCGCGGTTCTTGCCCTGCCCCTTATCCCATACGTGGAGCTTGCGCAGGTAGGGATGCCCGTTGAACAGTCCGTCATTGCCCTTGCGCACCACCATGTCGATCGCGGCGTCCGGGTACCACGCATGCAGCTTCTCCGCCAGGCCGGTGGCCAGCACGGCATCGCCCAGGAAGGCGGTCTGTATGATCAGGAACTGCTTGGCCATGCGGGTGTGCCGTTTCCCTTTCTTGCAGTTGTCAGTGGTTCGTTGTTGGTTGTCCGTGGGCCGCGCACCTAATGGCTGACAACTGACAACAGAAAACTACGAACCACGAACTCACCCCCTTACACCGCCACATGGTGCTCCCGTAGAACATCGTTCAAGCTCGTCTTGCGGTCCGTGCTCTCCTTGCGCTGCCCGATGATGAGCGCACACGGCACGCCGTACTCCCCGGCGGGGAAGCGCTTGGGCACCGTGCCCGGGATCACCACGCTGCGCGGCGGCACATGGCCCTTCATCTCCACCGGCTCCGGACCGGTAATGTCGATGATGCGGGTGCTGGCCGTGAGCACCACGTTGGCGCCCAGCACGGCCTCGCGGCCCACATGCACGCCTTCCACCACAATGGCGCGGCTACCTATGAAGGCGCCGTCCTCAATGATCACAGGCGCGGCCTGCACGGGCTCCAGCACCCCGCCGATGCCCACGCCGCCGCTCAAGTGTACGTGCTTGCCGATCTGTGCGCAGCTGCCTACGGTGGCCCAGGTGTCCACCATGCTGCCTTCGTCCACGTAAGCACCGATGTTCACGTAGCCGGGCATCAGGATCACCCCGGGGGCGATGTAGCTGCCGTGCCGCGCGATGGCATGCGGCACCACGCGTACCCCCAGCCGCGCGTAGTTGCGCTTCAACGGGATCTTGTCGTGGAATTCCAGCGGCCCGCACTCCATCGTCACCATCTTGCGGATGGGGAAGTACAACAGCACGGCCTTCTTCACCCATTCGTTCACTTTCCATCCATTGGTGGCTGTCGGCCCGAGCGAAGTCGAGGGCTCCGCCACGCGCAATTCTCCCCGGTCCAGTTGCTCCACCACGCCCTCAATGGCCTGCACCACTTCAGGGTCGGCCAGCAGGCTGCGGTCCTCCCATGCTTTTTCGATCAGTTCGTGCATGGGCCAAAGATCGCCCGATTCCGGTCCGCGGCACTGATGGCTGAAACATGGGATTGCTCCCTCCGGATCTCCGCTCAGGGACCTTGGAGCTATGCGAAGCACGGAGTTGATCCGCCCAACCCCACTTTTGCCCCATGCGCATCCTCGCCATCGACTTCGGCCTCAAGCGCACCGGCCTGGCAGTGACCGATCCGGCGGGCATCATTGCCACGGCCTTGGCCACGGTGGATTCCATGGAACTGATGGACTACTTGAAGCGCTACACCGCCAAGGAGGCGGTGGAGGGCTTTGTGGTGGGCCTGCCGGTGAATTTGGACGGTACGCCTACGGACATCACGGCCAATACCCGGCTCTTCATTGCCGAGCTCAAGCGCCAGTTCCCTAAGCACTGGGTGGAAACCGCCGATGAGCGCTTCACCAGCGTGCTCGCCCAGCGCGCCATGGTGCAAAGCGGCATCGGTAAAAAGGCCCGGCGTGATAAAGGTGCGGTGGACCGCATCAGCGCAGTGATCTTGCTGCAGGGGTGGATGGAGCGGAGGAGGACATAGTTCGTGGTTCGTAGGGAAGAGTGTCTGCACACGTGGTACTGCCTGCATCCAACGAACTACGAACTACCCCCAATACCTTTGCGCCCCTCAACCATGATCCTCCCCATCCGCGCCTACGGCGACCCCGTGCTGAAGAAAGTCGCCGCCGACATCGCCCCCGGCCATCCCGGCCTGAAGCAGTTGATCGCCGACATGTACGAAACCATGTACGCCGCCAGCGGTGTAGGCTTGGCGGCCCCGCAAATTGGCGAGAGCATCCGCCTTTTTGTGGTGGACTGCTCGCCGTTTGCCGAGGATGAGGACGGCAACCCCACGGAGGATGCGCACCTGAAGGACTTCAAGAAGGTCTTCATCAATCCGTACATCGTGGAGGAGGAAGGGGAGGAGTGGGCCTTTGAGGAGGGCTGCCTCAGCATACCCGGCATCCGCGAGGAGGTGGGGCGCAAACCGAAGATCGTGATGCAGTACATGGACGAGGACTTCAAGCAGCACGAAGAAACCTTCGAGGGCTACGCGGCACGGGTGCTGCAGCACGAGCACGATCACCTGGACGGCATCCTCTTCACCGAGCTGCTGGCACCGCTGCGCAAGCGCATGTTGCAGGGCAAGCTGCGCGACATCAGCCGCGGCAAGACCGATGCGAAGTACAAGATGCGATTCACCACCTTGAAATGAAGAAGGTATTTTTTTGTGCCCATAAGGTTGTGGCCATGCTGCTGGTGCTGTCGTCGTGCGGCAGTGGTGCGGAAACTGAAGCAGGGGGCAATGTGGCCGCCGACCGCATCCGGGCCATGGAGGATACGCTCTATGCCACACCGGGAGTGGATCGCAAGGGAGCCCAAGCCTTGCTTGACGTATATCTGTTGTATGCCAAACAGCATCCGCTGGATTCCCTCACGCCGGAGTACATCTTCCGAGGGGCCAGCCTGCGCAGTACGTTGGGCGACCCACAAGGTGCCATTGAATTGTACGAACGGATCATGCGTGATTTTCCCGGGTGGAGGAAGATCCCCGACACGTATTACCTGAAAGCCTTCGCCATAGACAATGGCCTGCACCAAAAGGGTGAGGCGGAAAAGGCGTACCAAACAGTGATCGACAAGTTCCCGGACCACCGCTTTGCCAAGGATGCCGCACAGATGATCGTGAACTTGGGCTATACCGATGAGGAGCTGATCCAGCGGTTTGAGGCCTTGAACGCGGACAGCTTACAGGCCGCAACCCAACCATAGCCCATGGAGATGAGCACAACTAAAGCCGCCCCCTCCAGCGACCTGTTGGCCGGAATGGCGGAGGCGCTGGGCGCCGATGCCTACCGCACCCTGTTCGACCGCTTGGTGGCGGAGCACCGTACCACGGGCCCCGACCAAAGTGAGGAGATGCTGGCCTACACCAAGCTGAACCTGGCCCGCACCGTGCGCAACGAGAAAACCGTGAAGCTGTTGCCGGAGGTGGTGGAAGCCCTCAAGCTCGCTCCGGCCATGAACTGGCTGGTGCTCACGGAGCCTTGGTGCGGAGACAGCTCGCAGGTGGCACCAGTGCTGCACTTGATGGCGGACGCGGCTCCCAACGTGCGCTATGGCCTACTGCTGCGTGACGGGCACCTTGGGCTGATGGACCACTACCTCACCAACGGAACGCGGAGCATTCCCAAGCTGATCGCCTTCGACCTCCACGGCAAGGAACTGTTCACCTGGGGGCCGAGGCCGCAAGAGGCGCAATCCATCGTGCTGGCGAACAAGGCCTTGCCAGCCGATAAGCAATTGCCCAAGGAGGAGCTTTATGCCAAGGTCCACGCGTGGTACGCTGCAGACAAGGGCCGGCACATTCAACAAGAGATGTTGGCGCTGCTTGGGGCACTGGCGTAGGCCGCCGGTCCACCCCTGCGGAAACCGGGCTTAGGTACTTGCGCGGTGCGCGCCCGCTCAGATCCGCACCAAGGCCTGCAGCATGCCAACCAAGTTGGGCATGGGCACTTCGGGAAGCAGGCACGCGGAACGCTCGTCCTGTTCCTTGGCCGTATTCCTGGAAGCATGCTTCACCTGCTTCTTCACCGCAATGGAGGATACCGTGTACTGGCCGTCGGCCAGTGCTTGTACGGCGCGGACGAGCTGGCCGTCATCCACCTTGGCGGGGTCGTAGGTCACCTTGGCATGGCCCGTTTCCGAGCCGTCGGTATACTCCACCTCCGCTTGTGTAACGCCCGGCACTTTGGCCAATGCGCCCTTGATCATGTTGCCGCACATCATCGAACAGCTCATGCCCCCGATGGTCAGGTCGGCCGTGGCCATGGGTTCCCCGGTGCTGATCACCACCTCCACCTCCGTACGGTCTGCCACTGCTCCGCCGTTATCCGATGAAGGGCCATGGCTGCAGGCGAAGAGCAGCAGCACGGAAAGAAGGGGCAACTTGTTCATGATCAGTCGGACTTGGTACAAATGTAGTGATCGGTCCGCCATATGCCGCAGCTAACTCAGGGCCAACGCATCGTAATTCAACTGTCAATGGAAACCGCTGGTAGTCCTAAGGTTGTGAATGGCCCTTCGGCTCCGCCCAAGGCAGTACTCGTAGATCTATCCTAAACACTGCCCTGTGCGGAGCCGAAGGGCCAACACCAGCTAACATCGGTGGTGGCTCTGCATGTTGCACAGCTCCAACAAGCCGGTTCAACTGCGGTCATTTTAATGCGGTTGCCCTTGCAGCTACCTTCGCCCGCGCATCGCAGGATGGACAATGGCAGCGGAAACGGGCGGTTGAAGTGGCTGCTGCTGGCGGTGCTCTCGCTGGTCTGGGGCAGTTCCTTCATCCTGATGAAGCGCGGGCTGTTCCAGGGCGGCGCCCCGGCGCTTTCGCCCATGCAGCTGGCCAGCGCGCGCCTGTTCATCGCCTGGTTGGTGCTGCTGCCGCTGCTCTTCCGCCACGCACACTGGTTCATCGGCCATTGGAAACCCCTGCTGGGCACGGCACTGCTGGGCAACGGCATCCCCGCGTTCCTGTTCGCCCTGGCGCAAAGCCGTATCGACAGCTCCCTGGCGGGCATGCTCAACAGCCTCTCGCCGCTGTTCACCCTGCTGGTGGGCGTGCTGCTGTTCGGGGTGCGCTTCCGCGCGGCCAACTTCCTCGGCGTGCTGCTGGGCCTGGCGGGGGCCTTGGGCACCATCGCCTTCCGGCAGGGCGGCGGGGCTGCGGCCTGGAGCGTGTACGCCATCCTGCCCATCGTGGGCGCGGTGTGCTACGGGTTCAGCGGCAACATTGTGAAGCACGGCCTTTACATGGTGCCCGCCACGGCCATCTCCGTGCTGGCCATCAGCATCGTGGGGCCGTTGGGCCTCGTGGGCATTTTCGCATCGGACCTGCCGCACACCTTGGCCACGGTGCCGCATGCTTGGAGGGCCTTGGGCTTTGTGGCCATCCTGGCGGCGTTCGGCACGGGCATGTCGCTCATCCTCTGGAACCAGTTGATCAAGCTCACCTCGGCCGTGTGGGCGGCCTCCGTCACCTACCTCATGCCCGTGGTGGCCATCGGCTGGGGCCTGTTCGATGGCGAAAGCGTGGCCCCGATGCAATTGGCCATGGTGGGCCTGATCCTGCTGGGCGTGTACTTGGTGAACAAGGGCACCTCGGCAGCGGGCTGAAGGCGCGCGAAGCATACGAGGTGGCGGGGGAAGGTCACGCGAAGGCGCGAAGCCGCGAAGGTTCCATCCAGGGAAAGTGGGGTAATTCACGCGAATCAAGGAGTACTCCTTCGCGGCTTCGCGAGATGCATCGTAACCTCGCGTGATCTGTTCATCCCATCTTTGCCCTCCCATGTACCAAGGCAAAAAGGTCGTTGTGGTGCTCCCCGCCTACAAGGCCCAGCACACCCTGAAGCAGACCTACGACGAGATCCCCCTCGACATCGTGGATGAGGTGGTGCTCGTGGACGACAAAAGCCCCGACAACACCGTGGAAGAGGCCAAGCGCATCGGCATCCGCCACATCGTGGTGCATGAGGTGAACAAGGGTTACGGCGGCAACCAGAAAAGCTGCTACGACAAGGCCCTGGAGCTGGGCGCCGACATCGTGGTGATGCTGCACCCCGACTACCAGTACACCCCCAAGCTCATCACGGCCATGGTGGCGGTGATCGGTGATGGCGTATACCCCGTGGTCTTCGGCTCGCGCATCCTGGGCGGCGGTGCCCTCAAGGGCGGCATGCCCCTGTACAAGTACGTGGCCAACCGCCTGCTCACCCTTACCCAGAACCTGCTGATGGGTGAGAAGCTAAGTGAGTACCACACCGGCTACCGCGCGTACAGCGCCGAGGTGCTGCGCAAGTGCGAATACCACCGCTGCTCGGATGATTTCGTCTTCGATAACCAGATGATCGGCCAGATCTTCTGGAACCGCTTCGCCATTGCGGAGGTCACTTGCCCCACCAAGTATTTCGATGAGGCCAGCAGCATCAATTTCAGCCGTAGCATGAAGTACGGCTTCGGCGTGCTGCACGTGAGCTGGAGGTACTTCCTGGCGCGTACGGGACTGATGGGGTGGGAGCTGCTGGGCAAACGCTGAGCGGGCCGCCGAGCGGCTTACCGGGAAGGAGACTATCAACCATTTCAAAAAACCGGGCGACATTAAAAAGCAAAATCAGTAGGACTAACAAAAAACTAACAAAAATGAAATTCACAACAATTTATTTAGGGGAAAATAAAATAGAATTGTTCAACTCTCTGCTTGGGAAAGAAACTGTTAAAGTAAATGATGAAATGGTATCTTCCAAGTTTTCTATAACGGGAACCGAGCACTTGTTTAGTATAAAAGAACAGGGCAACGAATAAAATGTAAATTAGTTACGGGATTTGGACTTAATGGAGTGGTTTTCGACTTATATAAGAACAATGAGCCAGTTATAGAATCGCCAAAGAATGGATGCTTAACTATATTTCTAATAATTTTCGTAATAGCATTTTTAATTGGTGTGATTGAAATAATATTTTAATGATTTAAAAAGTAAAAGAACTGGCCGTCAAAGAACCTGCTCATAACAAACGAAACGGCAACAGAGCGGTTGTAGTACTTCTATTGAACCGACTCTCGCCCAACTCTCGCTCGCGTTTGTAACGCGGGCGTTTAATTCCGGTCGTTTGCAACGACCATCCCTGAACCACTTCCGCTGGCCACCTGCGCCTGTTGAATATGCGCTGCAAGCACGCCTGGACCTTCCCCCGCGTTGCAAATGCGGGGGAAGAAGGTGCGAAGGATCCTCGGCAACAAAAGATCAGTGCGTGCTGTCCATCACCCTCTCCACCTGCTCCCTCCCGAACCCCTTCCCCACAAAATACCGGATCACCTTTTCGCGACGGATGTAGCCATCGGTCTCCTGGGTGCGCTCCCAGCGCCTGGCCACGGCGTTGCGCAGTTGTGCTGTTTCCTCTTCGGCATCTATGGCCTTCAAGCCTGAGGCGATGCAGCTTGCCGAAACGCCTTTGACCTTCAACGCCAGCTCGATCTTCCTGCGGCCCCAGCCTTTCTGGCGGCTCTTGCTTACGGCGAAGTGCTCCGCGAAGCGCGCCTCGTTGAGGAAGCCTTCACCGATGAGCTGCGCGATGGTCTGCTCCACCTCTTCCTTGTGCCCGCCCGAGGCGTAGAGCTTTTCACGCACTTCCTGCTGGCAGCGCTCCTGGCGGGCGCACCAGGCTCGGGCTTTGTGAAGGACGGTGTTCGCGGAACACATGGAAAGCCGCGAACCTACAACAGCCAACTTCATCCCCTACCTTTGCAATATGGCCATTGAGGAGCGCACCTTGGAACAGCTTCGCAGCTACTTCGCGGCGCAGCCGGTGAAGCAAGCCTTCCTGTTCGGCTCCTTCGCCCGTGGCGTTGCCGATGCGCAAAGTGATGTGGACATCCTGGTGGAACTGGACCACTCCAAGCCCATCGGCTTGCATTTCGTTCAAATGGGACTGGACTTGGAAGCACTGCTAGGTCGGCGCGTGGACCTCGTTACCATGAAGGGGCTAAGTCCGTACGTAAAAGCCTTTGTGGACGGGGACAAGCGACTGATCTATGCGCGCGCCTGAGGCAGACCGGGTACGGCTGCTCCATATTCTGGATGCCATCCGGGAGCTGGAAGAACATGCCTCCATGGTAACGGAAGATGCCCTGGATCAAGACGCCATGCTTCGCTATGCCGTGGTGAAGCTTATTGAGGTGATCGGTTAAGCAGCCAACTTATTGACCAAGGAACTCCGACAAGCCCATCCGGCAGTACCTTGGAACTTGGTCATCGGCATGCGGAACCGATTGGTGCATGACTACTTCCGGATTGATACCACTGTGGTAGCTGAAGTGGTGCGGATCCATATCCCTAAGCTCAAACCCCAGGTGGAGGCAATTCTTCAAGGAATACCGGGACAACCGAAGGTTCCCGGCGGGCACAGCAAGCACGGGCTTGGCGAAGCAGCGCGGTCAACATGGTTGGAGGCATGGCCACGGTTGATCACAAATAGCGGAGGCAAAGGTTAGAAATGTCCGATGTCTCATGTCCTATGCGGTACGTAGCCGCGCATAGGACATGAGACATCGGACAAAGGCAGTATCTCTGAAGTTCCACTACACCGCTACCTCCTTGCCCGCGCTATCGAAGACGTGGAACTCCAGGTATCGGCTGCTGCCTTGCGGCACCACCTTCACCCATTTCTTCCAGCGCCACCACCATTTGTGCTGGATGCTGGGCAGGCCTTTGGTGAAGTAGGCCGCCACGAAGGGATGCACGTGCAGACAAAGCCCGCTCATGTTCTTTTCGCCGTGCAGGTAGTTGAGTCCGTTCTCGATCTCGTCCACGATGAGCACGGGGGCACTAACCTCGCCGGTGCCACCGCAGGTGGGGCAAGCCTCGCTGGTGTCGATCTCCGTTTCGGGCCGCACACGTTGGCGGGTGAGCTCGATCACGCCGAACTTGCTGGGCGGGAGCACGTTGTGCTTGGCCTTGTCATCCTCCATGGCGTCCTTGAGCGCCTTGTGGAGGGTGCGCCGGTTCTCCGGCTCATACAGGTCGATGAAGTCCACGCAGATGATGCCGCCCATGTCGCGCAGGCGTAGCAGGCGGGCCACCTCTTTGGCGGCCTCCACGTTGATGGCCAGTGCGTTGGTCTCCTGGTCGTTGCGCCCGCCCTTGCGGCTGCCGCTGTTCACGTCGATGACGTGCATGGCCTCCGTTTTCTCGATGATGAGGTAGGCGCCACTGGGCAGCAGTACCTGCCGGCCGAAGGCCTGCTTGATCTGCTTGTTGATGCCGAAGTTGTCGAAGATGTCCAGCTTGCCCTTGTAGAGCTTCACGATGCCCACGCGGTCCGGCGCCGTGCGTTCCAGGGTCTGGCGCACTTCCTCGTACACCAGGTCATCGTCCACGATAATGCTGGTGAACTCCTTGTTGAGCACGTCGCGCAGCACGGCGCTGGTACGGTCCACTTCGCCGAGCACCTGCTTGGGCGGCATGGCACTGCGCAGGTTGTGGAACATCTGGTCCCAGCGGTGCAGCAGATGCTTCAGATCGGCCTCCAGGTCCTCGCTCCGCCGGCCTTCGGCATTGGTGCGGATGATGATGCCGAAGTTCTTCGGCCGGATCTCGTGCATAAGCGCCTTCAGGCGCTTGCGCTCGGTCTCGTCGGTAAGGCGGCTGCTGATGTGCACCCGGTTGGTGAAGGGCACCAGCACCATGTAGCGCCCCGGCAGGGTGACCTCGGCGGTGAGGCGCGGGCCCTTGGTGCTGATGGGCTCCTTGGCGATCTGCACCAGGATGCTCTGGCTGGCGCTGAGCACATCGGGCAGCTTGCCCTCCTTCTCAATGTCCGGTTCCAGCTTCCAGTCGGCCAACAAGGAGGACTTCACCGTGCCGGCTACGGCTCCTTTGGCGAACTTGAAACTGTTGCGGTACTGCGGCCCCAGGTCGTAGTAGTGCAGGAAGGCATCCTTCTCATGGCCCACGTCCACGAAGGCGGCATTGAGGCCGGGGGCCACCTTGCGCACTTTGGCCAGGTAGATGTCGCCCACGGCAAAGCCCCGCTCGGTGCGTTCGCGGTGCAGCTCCATGAGGAGCTTGTCGCGCACGACGGCGATGGCCACTTCGCTCCCTTGGGAGCGGATGATCAGATCTACGCTCACGGGAAAAAGGGTAAGGTTGCGCGCCTCGCGACGCAAAATGCCCGAACGGCGCCCCGCGTCCCGCCAGGGGCGGAACGGGGGCAGACCGGGCGATCAACGCCTACCGGTTCTTCTTCTTGTGGCGGTTCTTGCGCAAACGTTTCTTGCGCTTGTGGGTGGCCATTTTATGGCGCTTCCGCTTCTTTCCGCAGGGCATGGTTCAATGGTTAGGCTTGTTCTTGATGTCTTGGATGTACCGGTCCGCCCCGTTGATCAGGGCTGTGTCGGTCACCAATGTCTTGTATTTTTCCAGCACTGCCACGGCCTTCTCCAGGCTGTCCAGTGTTCCGTAGGCCTGGCCCAGGTAGGCATAGGCATCGGGGTAGTTCTTGGGGTCCAAGGCAATGACCTGCTTGAGGCGCACCATCGCCTTGTCGTACTGGCCGCTCTGCCAGCTCAACAGGGCCATGTGGTATTGCGCCTCCACGTTCTCCGGGCGGCTGTCGGCCAGGTCCCTCAGTTTGGTGATGGCCGCCATGGGGGCTTGGCCGTGCGCCATGGCTTCGTGAAGCTCGGCAAGAATGGCGTTCACTTCCGGGTCTTTGCTGGTGGGCGCGTCGCCATGCTCGTGGCCGGCCCCTTGGGCCTGAGGCGTGGAGCCGCTGTTGGGGTCTTCACTGACCCTTGCCGAGGCCGCGTTCTTTTCCACCTGCCCCGAAGGTGTGCGGGGCGCCAGCCACAGGAGCACCACCACCAGTATGGCGGCGGCGATCATGATCCAATGCTGGCGCTTCAGATCCATCAGGCCGGTTTCTTGCTGGCGTTCTTCACCTTGTCCACGAAGACATCCGCCGGCTTGAAGAAGGGGATGTTGTGCGCGGGAATGATGATGGTGGTGTTGTTCTTCAGGATACGCCCCGTTTTTTGTGCGCGGTGCTTCACCAGGAAGCTGCCGAACCCGCGCAGGTGCACGTCCTCGCCGGCTTCCAAACTGTCTTTTACCTGCACCATGAACGCTTCAACGGTGTTCAACACCACCTCACGCTCGATGCCCGTTTTGCTGCTGATGGCAACCACCAGTTCCGCCTTGGTCATGTCCCGATCTTCGTTTTTTGGGGGTGCGAAGATAGTGTTTTCCTTGATCTGCCGACCCGATCATTGCGCATCTTTGTCCCTGTATGTCAAGTCCTTCATGGTTCAGCCAGCAACTACGGCCTTGGTACGCGGCGCATCGGCGCCCGTTGCCTTGGCGGGAAACCTTGGACCCCTACCGCATTTGGCTCAGTGAGGTGATCCTGCAACAAACCCGTGTGGGCCAAGGCTTGGCGTATTACCTGCGCTTTACCGGCCGCTGGCCTTCGGTGGCCGCATTGGCGGCCGCCAGCGAGGATGAAGTATTGAAAATGTGGCAGGGCTTGGGCTACTACAGCCGGGCGCGGAACCTGCTGGTGGCCGCGCGGCAGGTCATGAAGGACCACGGTGGACGATTCCCGGCCACCCATGCAGAACTGGTGCAATTGAAAGGCGTGGGCGACTACACCGCCTCGGCCATTGCCTCCATTTGCTTCGGCAGGCCCGAAGCCGTTGTGGACGGCAACGTGTACCGCGTGCTGGCGCGCTGCTTCGGCATTGCAACGCCCATTGACAGCGCGCAAGGGCGCAAACAATTCAAGGCGCTGGCCACCGAACTGCTCGATGCCCGGCACCCCGGCGACCACAACCAGGCAGTGATGGAACTCGGCGCCACCGTGTGCACACCGCGCAACCCCCAGTGCGGAACATGCCCATTGCGATCCAGGTGCACGGCTTATTCCACCGGCACCACAAGCGAACTGCCCGTGAAGGCGGGCCGGACCAAGACGCGCAACCGCTACTTCAACTACCTGCACATACCGGCCGGAAAGGGACTGTACCTGCAACAACGCGGCGCAGGTGATATCTGGCAGGGCCTCTTTGAACTGCCACTGATCGAAAGCGCACGGCCACTGGACCGAAGAACGCTGGCGGGCGTGCTGGAGAAAACCTTCGGGAATGGCTGGAGCGTGAAGGAAATGGAGACCCGACCGCGCCACGTGCTGAGCCATCAGCAGGTGCACGCCTGTTTTTGGACTGTGATCCCGCCGCGCTCATTCAGGGTACCGGCGGAATGGAAAAAGGTGCCTGCGCGGAATTTGGATCAATATGCCGTGCCACGCCTGGTGGAACGCTGGCTGGCCGGCAAGCCGGGGCTGCTGCCCTCTGGTTGAATTGGCCATGCTATCGCCCTTCCGCTCCTACCTTGGTCCGCATGATCCGCGCTTGCCTCCTGGCCATGTTATCCGTCCCGGCCTTGCTCCACGGCCAAACTCCTCCGCTGATGCCTTGGCCATCATCGGTGGAAATGCATTCGGGGCGCATCGCCTTTGCCGCGCCGCTGCGGCCGGTGGTGGACGGCCCTTCCAGCGCGCGCGTGGAAAGCGCCGTAGCCCGCTGGTCGGCGCGGCTGGCCGATCAGGCAGGACCTGAGGCAACTGCGGAAAGCCGCGGTGGAACGCCGTTGAAGATCCAATTTTCCGCCGTGGGCAACCTGCAAGACCCGGCGGTGGACGGCAGCTATACGTTGCGCATCGACCGCAGCGGCATTGCGGTCCAGGCCCCCACGGACATTGGCGTGCTGCACGCCATGGCCACGCTGTACCAATGTTTGCGCCGCGATGAAGCGGGGTGGGGATTTCCCGCACTGCACATCACCGATGCCCCCCGCTTCACCTGGCGCGGGCTGCTGATCGATCCCTGCCGCCACTACATGCCCCGCCACGTGATCCTGCGCCAGCTGGACGGCATGGAGCTGGTGAAGATGAACGTGCTGCATCTGCACCTTACCGAGGACCAGGGCTTCCGCATTGAAAGCAAACTGCTGCCGGAGCTCCATGAAAAAGGCAGCAATGGCCAATACCTCAGCCAGGAAGACATCCGGGCGATCATCCGCGAAGCGGACCTGCGCGGCATCCGCGTGGTGCCCGAGTTCGACCTGCCGGGCCACGCCACCAGCTGGTTTGCCAGCCACCCCGAACTGGCCAGTGCGCCCGGCCCTTACCAGCCGGATGACCGCTATGGCGTGCTGGATGCCGTGTTCGATCCCACCAATGAGGCCACCTACACACTGCTGGACCGCTTCCTGGGTGAGATGGCCGCGCTCTTCCCCGACCCGTACATGCACATCGGCGGGGATGAGAACAACGGTAAGCAGTGGGATGCCAACCCCGCCATCCAGGCCTTCATGAAACAGCACAACTTGCCGGACAACCATGCCCTGCAGGCCTATTTCAACCAGCGGCTCTACGCGATCCTGAAAAAGCACGGCAAGCGCATGATGGGCTGGGACGAGATCGGCGATGTGCCGGCGGGAAGCGCCCATGCCCTGCCTCAAGATGTCACCATCCAAAGCTGGCGCGGCAAGGAAGGGCTGGTGGGCGCGGCGCGTGCCGGCCGCGATGCCATCCTGAGCAATGGATGGTATATCGATCTTTGCCAGAGCGCGGAATTCCACTACCTCAACGACCCGCTCCCCCCGGACAGCCCGCTGAACGCGGAGGAACGGAAGCACGTGCTGGGCGGCGAGGCCACCATGTGGGCCGAACTGGTGGATGCCCGCAACATGGATACGCGCATTTGGCCGCGCAACGCCGTAGTGGCGGAACGCCTGTGGAGCCCGGCCCATGTGCGGGATGTGCCGGACATGTACCGGCGCATGGATGCCGTTTCCAAACAGCTCGACGCCATCGGCCTGCGGCACAAAAGCGCCCAATTGGAACTGCTGCGCCTGTTGGCAGGCAGCGATGACGTGGCCGGCCTGAAAGGGTTGGTGGACGTGATGGCGCCGGTGCAGGGCTACAAGCGCCACCAACTGGCGGCACATTCCACGCACACGCCGCTCACCGGCCTGGCCGATGCCGCCGTGCCCGACCCGGCCGGCGCCCGCCGCTCCACCGCGTTGATCGATGCATTCCTTGCCAAACGTGATGCCGCTTCGGCCGCCGCGCTCCGCTCCGTGCTGGAAGCCGGCACGAACACCCTGGCCCTGCCCTGCTGCCGCGCCGCCGCAGATGCCCGGAACCACTTGGTAAAAGCGGCATTGGTGATCATTGATGAGCTGCTCAAGGGCCCAGCACCGGATGCCGGAGCGTGCAAGGCTTTCCAAGTGGCATTGGACCGGGCGCAAGGCCCCGTCCAGGAAGCGGAATTCGCCGACCTGCCCGCCTTCCAGCGGCTCTTCACGGCGGCTTGCACGCCCAAGAAATGAACGGGGCGCCCGGCCGTTCGTTATCTTCGCTCGCTCAATTCCCTTGCCCATGAGCGGTGTGAACAAAGTGATCCTGGTCGGCAACCTCGGTGCGGACCCCGAGGTGCGGCATCTTGAAAACGGGGTCACCGTGGCCAACTTCAACCTGGCCACCAGCGAAACCTTCAAGGACCGCCAGACCGGCGAAAAACGCGAACAGACCGAGTGGCACCGCGTGGTGGTGTGGCGCGGTTTGGCCGAGGTGGTGGAGAAATACGTGCGCAAGGGCAGCAAGGTGTACGTGGAAGGCAAGCTGCGCACACGCAAATGGGAGAAGGACGGCATTGACCGCTACACCACCGAGATCTATGCGGAGGAACTGACCATGCTGGACCGCCCGGCCGGGGCCGGCCCTTCCGCCCAAGGCGCTGCCAACCAAGCCAGCCAACCGACCCCCAAACAGGATCGGGCCCAAGTGCCGGATGCGCCGCCCGACAACGAGGACGACCTGCCCTTCTGAGCTTTGGACCGAAGTAGCCGACATCCCCAGCCGTGGGCGCCTGCCATGCAGGACCCGCAACAGCCCACGGCATTCCCTGAACGGGCCGCACATTGATGGACACCCTGGATCCAACGGTCGTGGCCGCTTGGGCAGGCATCGTACTGCTGCTCATGCTCTCGGCGCTCTCCTCCGCCAGTGAAGTGGCGCTGTTCTCCTTGAACGCCACGCACCTGCGCGACCTCAAGGAACGTGGCGGGGCCAGCGGCCAGCGCGTGCTGGACCTGTTGGCCATGCCCAGGCGGCTGTTGGCCACCATTCTGGTGACCAACAACTTCGCCAACGTGGGCATCACCATTCTTTCCACCATGGTGGTGGCCAGCATGATCGACCTGGCCGAGCTCAGTGCCCAGTGGCTCTTCCTGGTGCAGGTCGTGGCCGTCACCGGCATCATCCTCCTGCTGGGCGAGGTACTTCCCAAGGTGTATGCCACCAGCCATCCGCTGCGCGTTGCCCAGATGATCAGTACGCCGGTGGTGGTGCTGCGCTACTTCTGGTCACCCGTGACCCAGCTGCTGATCGGCTCCACCTCTTTCATCGACCGCCGGTACAAGAAGCGCTCCGCCACCGTGGATGCCGACACCTTGGGGCATGCCTTGGAGCTCACCCGCGATGCCAGCACCACGGCCGAAGAACAGCGCATCCTCAAAGGCATCGTGAAGTTCGGCAACATCGAGGCGCGGCAGATCATGCGGGCCCGCACTGAAATGACCGCCTTCAGCAAGGACATCAGCTTCAAGGAACTGCTCGAGGCCATCGTGGCCAGCGGTTTCTCCCGCGTGCCCGTGTACGAGGACACCATGGACCGCGTGGTCGGCGTGCTGTACATCAAGGACGTGCTGCCCCATCTGGAGGAAACCGGTTTTGATTGGAACACCCTGTTGCGGCCCGCCTACTTCGTGCCCGAGAACAAAAAGCTGGACGACCTGCTAAAGGAATTCCAGAACAAGCACGTGCATTTGGCGGTAGTGGTGGACGAATACGGCGGCACCAGCGGCATCGTCACGCTCGAAGACGTGATCGAAGAGATCGTGGGCGACATCACCGACGAATACGACGACGTGGACCTGATCTACAGCAAGTTGGACGACCGTACCTATGTGTTCGAAGGGCGTGCACCGCTCACCGACATGTACAGGATCCTGGGCATCGACGGCAAGTTGCTGGATGAGCACAAGGGCGACAGCGAAACGTTGGGCGGCTTCGTACTGGAGCTTACCGGCCGGATCCCCCAGAAAGGCGAACGTGTTTCCCTGCACAACTTCGACTTCACCGTGGAAAGCGCCGACAATAAACGCGTGCGCCGGGTGAAGGTGCATTTCCGCAATGAAGAAGCACCTTGAAGGCAGGAAGGGGGAAGCCGCATAGGATAGCAAGCGCAGCAGATGGCAACCAGCGACAAGAGGAATGGAAGACCGCCAGGCGTGATCCGCGTGCTGGTGCCGGGCCTGTTGGGCGCGGCGCTGCTTTGGGGGTGCGGTGATGCCCCCCTGCCAAAGCCACGTGGATATTTCCGCATCGACCTGCCGGCAGACAGCACCCATGAAGCTGTGGCCCCTTGCCCCTTCAGCGCCCAAGTTCCGCTGTACTCCATTCTGGTGCCCGGCCCCGGCACCGGTGAACCCAACAGCAGCACCTGCTGGACCAACTTGGCATTCCCTGGCCAACGCGCTGCAGTGCACATGACCTGGCGGCGCGTTCAGGGCGACCTGCCCGAACTGGTGCGCGATGCCCACGCCTTCAAGGAAAAGCACCAGGCCATGGCCACACGGATCCGCACCGTGGACATCCTGCGCGACAGTGCACGCGTGTTCGGCACCCTGTTCCAAGTGGAGGGCAACGTGGCCAGCCCCTTCGTGTTCTACCTTACGGACAGCACCACGAATTTCCTTTACGGCGCCTTGTACTTCGATGTGCACCCCAATGCCGACTCCCTGGCGCCGGTCACCGACCGCATTCGGGGGGACATGGAGCGGTTTGCCCGAAGCCTACGCTGGGAGCCGCCGACCGGTGCGGTGCAGCACGTTCAGCACGGCCATTAGCAGCAGCAGCGCACCCAACTGGTGCAATACCCCCAGGGAGATCCACACTTGGGTGACCAGCGCCAGCACGCCCAAGGTGATCTGCACGAACACCGCCCCGAACAGCAACCGGTCGCCGCCCTTGAGCGCTGCATTCCGCCGGTTGGCATAACCGAACCAGGTGACGGCCGCGGCCACCACCCAGGCGAAGTTGCGGTGGATGAACTGCACCCCGTCCTTATGGTGCGTGAAGTTCTCCCACTGGCTCTCGAAGGCCATCACATTGTCCGGCATGAACTGCCCGTTCATCAGTGGCCAAGTGGGATAGATCCGTCCGGCATCCAGCCCTGCAACGAAGGCACCGTAAATGATCTGCACCACCACAAGCACCAGCAGCCAGCGCGCCCATTTGCCCGCAGCTGTGCCATCGCTGATGTAACTGCGACGCCCCCGGTCAATGTCAAAGATGGTCCACAGCACCAGGCTGAACACCGCGAAAGCCGCGCACAGGTGGATGGCCAGGCGGTAGTGGCTCACATCAGGGTTGTCCTCCAGGCCGCTGGCCACCATGAACCAGCCCAAGGCGCCCACCAGTCCGCCACCGGCCAGTATGGTCCAGCCCCGCCGCATCAGCCAGCCTTGCAACAGGCCCTTGCGCCAGAACCAGATGAAGGGCACGATGAAGACGATGCCCATCAGCCGCCCCCAATTGCGGTGCAGGAATTCCCAGAAGAAAATACCCTTGAATTCGGACAAGGTCATGTGGCGGTTCACCAGCGTGTACTCCGGGACCTGTTTGTACTTGTCGAAGGCCTCCTGCCATTGGGCGTCGTTCAGCGGCGGGATGGCCCCGATGATGGGCTGCCACTCGGTGATGCTCAGGCCGCTTCCCGTAAGCCGTGTAATGCCGCCGATGGACACCATGCAGGCGATCAGGATACATCCCGTGATCAGCCAGTTCACCACCGGTTTCAACCGTTGCTCGCTCGTCTCGGACATGGGGCGCGAAAGTACGGGCGGCTGTTGTCTGATGCCCGTTTTAGGTTGTCCATGCATCCGCTGGCAACGGACCACCGAACTAATTACGGCTGTTCCACCGCACTTGGCCGTTGGCTACCATGCCCATGGGCTTGCCGGTAAGGCGGTAGCCGATAAAGGGCGTGTTGTGAGAGCGGCCCGCGATGTCGCTGGCCGCGAACATCCACTGGTGGCCCGGCGCGAAGAAGGTGGCCTCGGCCATCTCCCCCACCACCAGGTGCGGCACGTCCAACCCCAGCACCGCACGCGGCCCGTGGCAGAAGCGCTCCACGATACGGCGGACCGTCATGCGGCCTTGCAGGGCGGTGTTGGCCACGGCGAAGGCCGTTTCCAGCCCGATGATGCCGAAGGCGGCCTGGCCGAACTCCAGCTTCTTGTGCTCCACATCCTCCGGGCGGTGGTCGCTCACGATGCAGTCTATGGTGCCGTCCTTCACCCCTTCGCGCAGGGCCTCTATGTGCTCGGGACTGCGCAGGGGTGGCATCACCTTGTAATGGCTGTCGAAGCCCCGCAGCACGCCGTCGTCCAGCAGCAGGTGGTGTGCGCAGACACTCGCGGTAACCCTAAGTTTTTTCGCCTTGGCCTGCCGCACGAGCGCCACTCCTTCCGCGGTGCTCACCGCTTCCACATGCAGGCGCGAGCCGCTGTATTCCAGCAGCTGCAGGTCGCGTGCCAAGCGGATCGGCTCGGCCATTGCCGGAATGCCGCGCAAGCCCAACCGGGTACTGGTGACCCCTTCATGCATCTGGCCCTCCACGATCACATCCGGGTCTTGCGGCATGGCCATCACCAGGCCGCCGAAGTTCCGTGCATACTGCAAGGCCAGGAGCATCAGGCGGGAGTTGTGCACCGGCGAAAGGTCATCGGTGAAGCCAACTGCCCCGGCCTGCTGCATGTCGTACAGTTCGGCCAGTTGTTGCCCTTTGCCGCCCTTGGTCAGGGCACCCAGCGGCAGTACGCGCACCGCGTGGCCCTGGCCCTTGCGCAGCAAGTACTCCACTGTGGCACGCTGGTCCACCGGCGGCTTGGTTCCGGGCAACACGGCAACCCCCGTGAACCCGCCGGCTGCTGCCGCATCCAAGCCACTGAGCAAGTCTTCCTTGTACTCCTCACCGGGGTCGCGGAAGTGCGCGCGCAGGTCCACCCAGCCGGGTGAAGCGTGCAACCCTTCCATGTCCACCACCGTGGCATCCCCCTTGGGCAGTTTTGCTCCGACTTCCGCCAGCCTGCCCGCTACAACGTGGAGGTCCATAACGGCGTTGTGCAGGGGGCCTCCGGGATCCGTGATGGTGACTTGGCGAAGGAGCAGATTTTTCATCGGATGGTGCGGATCAACAAGACTTCCAGCAAGAGAAGGAGCAAGGCGGCGGCAATGAACCATTTCCACAGCTTAGCACCATGGTCCAGGCCGCGCAGGTCGGCGCCCAGTTCATTGCCCGACTTTTCCAGCACGCTGATGGTGGAAAGCCCGCGTTTTTCCAGCATCAACTTCAGCTCTGGGGCCGTGTAGGCTGCAAGGTCGCCTTCCTGGCGTGGCAAGTTCAGTGCCAGCATGGCCACGGTATCCTTCATCGCAAGGGCGTAGGCGCCGGGAACCAGGTCTTCGTCATGCAGCACCAAGGAAACCCCGGCCATGGTTCGCCGCACTTCCGGTATGGCATCGGTGCCCCCGGGCCCCCTGAGGTGCGGCGGCGCTTCCCCTGGGAGGTCCACGCCTTCCACGGGGATGGCCACCTCTTGGCCGATGATGTGGTAGAGTGCACCCATGGGCCGTGCAAGTTCGGCCATGCGCAGCAAGGAAGTGACAAACAACGCATGTTGGCTGAAAGTGCCCCCGGCGGCGGAGAGGGGAGCCGCGCAGAGGTACACCCTTCCTTTGCCCACGGGCTCGGCGCTGAGGAAGGCACCGCCGCTGCGCAGCCGCAGCAGCACCTCCGCAGCAGGTGTTGGAACCATGGCATAACGGGTGCGCACCAGCGGCAGGTCCACGTTGGCCGGCATGGTAGTGAACACCTCGCGGTAGAAGGGCGCCCGCAGGTCGATGCGGTCCACCTTTATACCGGCCGTATCGCGGTTGCCGAAGGAAACCCCGAACTGCGCCAATGCTTCCCGGTAGCTCATGGCATCCACGTCCGCCGCCGGGAACACCGCCGCGCTTCCGCCGCCCGCCACAAAGGCTTTCACTGCACCGATCAATCCGCTGGGCATCTCCGGCAAGGCATTGAGCACCACCAGGTCCTGCCGCCCCAGGCCGGCCAGGTCCAGTTGGCGGTAAGCCTGCGTCGTGAAGGTATAGCTGCTGTCGCCGGAGAATACCGCCCCGATATCCCGGTCGCTGGCCTCGTCCGCACCGCTCACCAGCAGCACCTGCAATTTTTCCGCGGTACGGTAGGCGATGTGGAGGTCGTTGTCGAATGTGATCGGCCGGTCCTCAATGGCCACTACGCCAGCATGGGTACCTGTGGCATCGTTGGTGAAGTTGAGCACGGTGTCCACCTGTGCGCCGGGCCCGATGCTGAATGTGGCCATGGCACGCTGGCGCCCGTCGATGCTGAGCTTCAGCGGCACGTTGTGCAGCACCCGGGAACCGTAGTTGCGGATCCGTACGTTCAGCGCTTCGAGCTGGCCCAAACGACGCACGGGGCTGGCGAACCATGCGGAGTCGATGGCCAAGTTGTCCGCACCGGATGCTTCCAACGGCACGATCACCGTTTGCACCGCGCTATCATTGGACCAAGCGTCCACATCCGTGGCGCCCCGTTGCAGGTCGGTGAAAAGGAAGGCGCGTTTCACCGGTGCCCCGCTGCGGGACAAGGCCTCGCGCTGCCGTTCCATCACGTGCGACAGCAGGCGGGCATGGGGTCCCACCTCCGCCCGGGCGGCGGCATCCAGCGCCTCATCACGTCCGAGCAGCACCTGTTGCCGCCCTTCGAACCCGTTGGTGAGCACTTGGAACCGTTCCGTGGGACCGTACGCCATCACCACGTCCTGTGCATCGGTGCGCGCCTGGTCCAGCAAGCGGCCGGCACCGTTCTGGCCGTCCATGCTCCAGCTGTCATCCAGGTAGAGGCTCACCGCCCCCTGGCCGGCGACCACGGCACCGGTGGTGGAACGCAGGTAGGGTTGCGCAAAGGCCAGTACAATGCACGCCAACGCCAACAGCCGTGCCATCAGCACCAGCCAATGGCGCACCTTCTTGCGGGAGCGCGTCTGCTGCGTTACCTCCTGCAGGAACTGCACGTTGGGGAATTCGATGCGCTTGAAGCGCCGGAGCTGGAAGAGGTGGATGATCACCGGGATGGCCAGCGCGGTGAGCGCCCAGAGGAAACCCGGGTAGAGGAAGGCCATCAGGGGTGCAAAGGTGGGGATAGTTCGTGGTTCTGGGGCGTAGGGCGTAGTTCGTAGTTCGTAGGGAATGATGCAACGGTGAAATCCTGCAAACTGTGCCCCACGAACTGCGCCCTGCGAACTATGCTCTACGAACTAAGCCCTACAAACCCAATCCCAACCTGCTGTTCCTCCGCCCGTAAGCAAAGTACACGGCCAACCCCAGCGCCATCCAACCAAAGAAGACGGCCCAGCTCCTGGCGGGGATCTCGATCATCAGGTAGGCGCAGCTGAGCATGCCGATGCAGGGGATCAGCGAGTAGTTGCGCCGGAAGGCCTGAATGGCCGTGCCCAGCGCGAGGAGGGTGAACGCGGCAAGCAGAATGGCCTGGCGGTCCAGGTGCAGGCTGGTGAAGGCATTGGTGATGCGCACGCGGTCCAGCAGCAGGTAGGCCAGCACGATGGCGGGGATGAAGTACTTTCCGGGGATGAACGGGATGCGGAAGCGCTTGCGCCCGCTGGCATCACGGGCATCCGTGCGCGGCAGCAGCAGCACGCCGGCGCACACCAGGGTGAAGGCGAAGAGCGTGCCGATGGAGGTGAGGTCCGTGATGATGCCGCTGGGCGCCAGCAGCGCGGGGATGCCCACCAGCACACCGGTGACCACCGTGGCGAACGCGGGCGTTCCGTACTTGCGGTGGAGGTGGCCGAAGCGCGGCGGCAGCAGCCCGTCGCGGCTCATGCTCATCCAGATGCGCGGTTGGCCCAGTTGGAAAACGAGCAGCACGCTGGTGGCGGCCAGCACCGCACCGATGCTCACCACAAAACCGAAGCTGCCCAGGCCCACCTTGTTGAACACGTAGGCCAGCGGGTCCATCACGCCCTTGAACTCCGTGTAGGGCACCATGCCGGTGAGCACCAATGCGGTGACGCAGTAGATCACCGTGCAGATCACCAGCGACCACACCATGCTGCGGGGCAAGTCGCGCTGCGGGTCCTTGCACTCTTCCGCCGTGGTGCTGATGGCATCGAAGCCGATGTAGGCGAAGAACACCGCGCTGACGCCTTTCAGCACGCCGCCCATGCCGTTGGGCAGGAAGGGCACGTAGTTGGCGCCGTTGATGTACCACAGTCCCACCAGCGCCACCGCCGCCAGCAGCACCAGCTTCAGCAGCACCATGCCGTTGGCCACGCGCTTGCTCTCCTTGATGCCCACGTACACCACGGCGGTGATCAGCACGGTGATCAGCAAGGCCGGGATGTTCATGATCACCCGCCAACCGCCCACCATCGGCGCGGTGGCCCAAGCCAGTGCTTCCGTGGGCTGCCCCAGTTGCAGGGCATGTTCGTAGGCTTCCTTCGCGCCTAAAGGGTCTGTGGCCAACCACGGCGGCAAGTGCAGCCCGAAGGCTGCGAGGATGTTCGTGAAGTAGCTGCTCCACGAGATGGCCACCACCACGTTGCCGATGGCGTACTCCAGGATCAGCGCCCAGCCGATCACCCACGCCACCACCTCACCAAAGCTGACGTAGCTGTACGTGTAGGCACTGCCGCTCACCGGCACTCGCCCTGCGAATTCCGCATAGCACAATGCCGTGAAACCGCACACCGCCGCCGTGATGATGAACAGCAACACCACGCCCGGACCGCCCTCGTAGGCCGCCGCGCCCACCGTGCTGAAGATCCCAGCGCCGATCACCGCCGCCACGCCCATCAGCGTGAGGTCGCGCACGGACAGCGTGCGCTTCATGGTCGGGTGGCCGTCCGCTTCCCGCGCATGGTGCTCCTGCAGGATGCGATCCACCGATTTCTTCCGGAAGAGGTCGTTGGCCATGGGTGTGTTGCCGGGGCAAAGTAGGAAAGGGAGGGGAGATGGCAGCGTGGCAGGGAGTAGTAGGCAGGGGGCAGTAGGCAGGGGGTCCCGTGCTGCCGACTGCCCACTGCCTTCTTCCACGCCCCGCTTTAAACCCGCGCCAGCGCCTGTTCCAGATCCGCGATCAGCAGTTGCGGCTCTTCCAAGCCCACATAGATCCGCACCAGGTCCCAGGGCAATTCACCTTGCGGGTTGCGGGGATCCATCGTAGCGGCCGTGGGGAACAGCAGTGATTCGTAGCCGCCCCAGCTCACCGCCATCAGGAAGCGCTTCAGCGCATTGCAGAAGCGTTCCACCCCGGCCACATCCGCCGCTTTCACCCGGATGCTCATCAATCCCGCGCAGCGCTTCATCTGCCGCCTGGCCAAAGCCTGTTGCGGAAAGCTGTCCAGAAACGGCCAATTCACCTGCACCACTTTCGGGTGCGCCTCCAGGAACTTGGCCACCTGTTCCGCACTGTCAGCGCTGCGGTGCATACGAATCTCCAGCGTGCGCAGGCCGCGCATCAGCAGCCAGGCATCGTGCGGCGAGGGGATCGCCCCCAGGGTCATGAACTCCTTGGCCATCACCTGGTGGATGTGTTCACGGTTTCCGGCCAGCACCCCGCACACCACGTCGCTGTGGCCGTTCAGGTACTTCGTTCCACTGTGCGCCACCAGGTCGATGCCCAGGTCGATGGGGTTCTGGAACAGCGGACTGCTGTAGCTGTTGTCGCAGAGCGTGAGGATGCCGTGCTCCCTGGCGATGGCCGCAACGGCCTGCAGGTCCTGCAGTTCGAAGGTGATCGAATTCGGACTTTCCAAAATGAAGAGCCGCGTACGCGGGGTGATGGCCCGGCGGAAGTTTTCCGCATCGATGCCGTCCACGAACGTGTGCGAAACGCCGAAGCGGTCCAGCAGCTCGTTGAGCAATTTGGTGGTCCAGCCATAGGGCTTGCGCACGCACACGATGTGGTCGCCGGCCTTCACGAAGCTGAGCACGCCCGCCGCGATGGCCGCACTGCCGCTGCCGAAGAGCAGGGCATCCTCCGCGTGCTCCAACGCGGCCAGCTTCTTGCGCACCATGGCCACCGTGGGGTTCGCGCCGCGCGTGTACAGCGGCACGTCGAACTCGTTGCGCATGGCGTTGCGCAGAGCCTCCACCGTGGGGTAGGTGAAGTTGCCGCTCTGCACCACCGGAGGCACCACGGCCCGGAAGCCCGCTTCGCGGTCTTCACCAAGGTGGTTGAGGATGAAGGAGAGGTCGTCGCTCATGGTGCTGCTGTTGCCGGCCGCCGGAAAAACACGAACCCGTTCTTGCGGTACAGCTCGTGCAGCCCGGGAATGGCCGCCACCTCCTTCGCGCTGGTCACCTTGCACACCACGTACACCGGCCGGTCCACATTGCCGGTGATCAGCCAATTTTCGCTTTGCACGCGGGAGTCGGTGATGGGCGGCATGCGCGTGTAGAACCACTCCGCGTAGCTCTTGTAGTTTTTTGTCATCACGTAGCAACGCTCCCGCTGGCGCTGTTCGAAGAACTCCACGGCCGCACGTTGGGAATAGCCTTCGATGTTGTTGATGAAGTAATACAGCGTGATGCTGACGAACAGCGCCGTGCCGCCGAACACCGCCACGATGCCGCTGCGGTACTCACGCTTCGCGAAGAAGCGGTGGCCAAGGAAGAGCACCACGCACATCCACGCCCCCGCCAAGGCTTCCCAGCCCGTCCACTGCACCTGCGCCTCCAAGTTCCCCTGGGCGAATGCGTCGTTCTTCAACAAGGGCACGATCCATTCCGGGTGCATGCCAATGATCGGCAGCACGAGCGTGACCGCGGCGAAGAGCGTGCCGATGCCGCCCATCAGCAGGCGCGACCACAAGGTGGCCTTTCCGCCGTTCCACAGCCGCTCCAATTGCAGCGCCGCCAGGAAGGTGAGCGGGAAATAGCACAGGCTGCTGTAGTGGACGATCTTCGTTTTAACGATGGTGAACAGGATCAGCACGACCCAAAAGAGGATGAGGAGCCAGCGGCGGTAGTTCCCAGTTGTTAGTTGTTGGTTGTCCGGCTCACCTCCTCCGGCACTCGCCCCCCTCTCCTTGGGGGAGGGGCCGGGGGTGAGGGGCTTGAGCATCTCCTGCAGGGCGAACACCGATGCCGGGAAGCAGCCGATGAGCAGCACCACGAAGTGGTAGCCGAAGAAGCCCCCGTGGCCGGCATCCTCGGTGCTGAGCATGGCCACCTGCCGCCAGAAGAAGGCGGTGATGAACACGGGCCCGTTGCGCAGCAGGTCCGCGCCGAACCACAGGCCGGGCACCAGCAGCAGCACGCCCAGCATCAGCAGCACGCGCGGCACGGAGAAATAAAACCGGAACCGGTTCCACACCCAGTACGCCACGGCGCACAGCCCGGGGATGAGCACGCCCACCGGCCCTTTGGTGAGCACGGCCAGGCCCAGCCAAAGCCCGGCCCACGCAGCCGACCGCGTTTTGGCCTGCGGGGAACGCCCCACCGCCGCCGGGGTGTCGGTGCTGCGGATAAATGCCAGGAAGCCGAGGAAGATGAAGAGGTTGAACCACGGATCGATGATGCCGCTACGGAAGTAGAGGTTGGGCAACACCGAGCTGAGGTAGGCCAGCACCCACAGCAACCCGAAGGTGCGGTTGCGCAATTGAAGGCCCGTGCGGAACAGCACCACCAGCGTGGCCGCACCGCACAAGGCGTTGGGCAGGCGTGCCGCGAATTCACCCACGCCGAGCACCGACATGCTGAGAGCCTGCATCCACATAAAGAGCGGCGGCTTTTCATAGAACGGCACATAGCCTATCTGCGGCTGCAGCCAGTTGTGGGTGGCCAGCATCTCCCGCGCGATCTCCGCGAAGTTGATCTCGTCCCAATCGAACAGGTGTACCGCACCCAGGCCGGGCACAAAGAGCACCAGCGCCATTAAGGCGATCAGCCAGGAAATGCTGCGGTTGGAGAGGGCCTTCATGCGGTGCCGAAGGTAGCGGCCTGTGAACTCCGTGATTTCACTCTCGCCCGCAATTGCAACGCGGGGGAAGGTCCAGGCGTGCTTGCAGCGCATATTCAACAGGTGCAGGTGGCCAGCGGAAGTGGTTCAGGGATGGTCGTTGCAAACGACCGGAATTAAACGCCCGTGTTGCAAAAGCGGCGGGAGTTGGATGTTTTACCACACTCATCCGTGTTTGCCAGCGGGGCGGGAAGAAGCGCGGTTAACCGTTGTCCGTTATCGGGACTGGCAACTGACAACGACCAACGAAAACCGGCCGATCACACCTCAGTACCAGATTCGCACGAACTACACCCCTCCCCTCCGTACCTTCGCGGCCCGAAAACCGGCGACTGGCCCGCACCCATGATCACCATCGAAAAGGTCAATGACCTCCAAGAACGCCTCGAAGCCCTGAAGGGCTACCTGGACATTGAGGAGAAGCGCGGCCGCATCAAGGAAGAGGAAAAGTACACGCTGGACCCCGATTTTTGGAACAACCAGAAAAAGGCCCAGGGTGTGATGCACAAGATCCGCGAGCTGAAACGCTGGGTGGAGCTGTACGAAGCAGTGAAACGCGAAGTGGATGACACGGAGGTGACCTACGAGTTCTTCAAGAGCAAGGACGCGAGCGAGGAAGAACTGGAAGCGCAGTTCAAGAAGGCCGCCACCGCTTTGGAGGAGCTGGAGTTCAAGAACATGCTTAGCGCCGAGGAAGACCCGCTGAGCGCGGTGGTGCAGATCACCAGCGGCGCGGGCGGCACCGAAAGCAACGACTGGGCCCTGATGCTGCTGCGCATGTACCGCATGTGGGCCGAGAAGGAAGGCTATGCGGTGAAGATCCTCGACTACCAGGACGGTGACGCGGCCGGCATCAAGCAGGCCACCATGGAAGTGGGCGGCGAGTTCGCCTTCGGCATGTTGAAGGGCGAGAACGGCGTACACCGGCTGGTGCGCATCAGCCCCTTCGACAGCAACGCGCGCCGCCACACCAGCTTCGTCAGCGTGTACGTGTTCCCGCTGGTGGACGAGAGCATCGAGATCGACATCAACCCGGCGGACATCACTTGGGACACTTTCCGCAGCGGCGGCGCCGGCGGACAGAACGTGAACAAAGTGGAGACCGGCGTGCGCCTGCGCCACGCGCCCACGGGCATCATCATCGAGAACACCGAGACGCGCAGCCAGCTGGACAACAAGAACAAGGCGCTGCAACTGCTCAAGAGCCAGCTGTACGAGGCCGAACTGGAGCGCCGCCGCAGCAAGCGCAGCGAGATCGAGGCCGGCAAGAAGAAGATCGAGTGGGGCAGCCAGATCCGCAACTACGTTCTACAACCCTACAAATTGGTTAAGGACGTGCGCACCGAGCACGAGACCAGCAGCGTGGATGATGTGCTCAATGGCGAGATCGATGAATTCCTCAAGGCTTACTTAATGCAGCACGGGCAGAGCCAGAAAGCGTGATGGCCGATCAGACGATCAGAAGACCAGACGATCAGAAAATTAGAAGATCAGAGAATGAGGGTGGTGGGTCACTTGGGAAAAGGAAGGTTTCGCTCTGTACCGCATACCACGGTACAGGTATTCCATTGTCTGATCTTCTGATCGTCTGATCAACACATTGCGCTAGCCATGCCAACCTACACCATCTACCACAACACCCGCTGCAGCAAGAGCCGTTGCGCCTTGGAACTGCTGAAGGAGAACGGCATTGAGCCCACCGTGGTGAACTACTTGCAGGACGCGCCCTCAGTGGAGGAACTGACCAAGCTGGTGGCCAAGCTGGGCATCCCCGCCGAACAACTGGTGCGCAAGAGCGAAGCACTCTACAAGGAGAAGTACAAGGGCCTGCAACTGAACGAACACGAATGGATCCGTGTTATGCACGAGAATCCGCAGCTGATCGAACGCCCGGTAGTGGTGAAAGGCCACAAGGCCGTGATCGGCAGGCCCATGGAAAACGTACAAGAGCTCATAGATAGATCGTAAGGGCAGGACATGTCCCGCCCCAACTAAGGACCAATGGAATACCGCATCGAGAAAGACACCATGGGCGAGGTGAAAGTGCCCGCCGACAAATACTGGGGCGCACAGACCGAGCGCAGCCGCAACAACTTCAAGATCGGCCCGCCGGCCAGCATGCCCCGGGAGATCATCCACGCCTTCGCCTACCTGAAGAAAGCCGCAGCCTTGGCCAACACCGAGCTGGGCAAGCTGCCACAGGAAAAGTGCGACCTGATCGCCAAGGTGTGCGACGAGATCTTGGCGCACCAGCTGGACGATCAGTTCCCGCTGGTGATCTGGCAGACGGGCAGCGGAACGCAGAGCAACATGAACGTGAACGAGGTGGTGGCGAACCGCGCGCACGTGCTGCAAGGCGGCAAGCTCACCGACAAGGACAAGGTGCTTGGCGCCAACGACGACGTGAACAAGAGCCAGAGCAGCAACGACACCTTCCCCACGGCCATGCACATCGCGGCATACACGGCCGCGGCGAAGATCACGCTGCCCGGCGTGCGCAAGCTGCGCGACACCCTCGCGAAAAAGAGCAAAGACTTCAAGGACATCGTGAAGACCGGCCGCACCCACTTCATGGATGCCACGCCGCTCACGCTGGGGCAGGAGATCAGCGGATACGTGCAGCAGCTGGACAATGGCATCCGTGCCGTGGAGAACGCGCTGGAGATGGTGCGCGAACTGGCGCTGGGCGGCACCGCCGTGGGCACCGGGCTTAACGCTCCCGCTGGCTACAGCGTGCTGGTGGCCAAGAAGATCGCCGAGCTCACGGGCCTGCCGTTCGTTACCGCGCCGAACAAGTTCGAGGCGCTGGCCGCGCATGATGCCATGGTGGAACTAAGCGGCGCCTTCAAGCGCCTGGCGGTTTCACTCAACAAGATCGGCAACGACGTGCGCATGCTCAGCAGCGGCCCGCGCAGCGGCATCGGCGAGATCATCATCCCGGACAATGAGCCCGGAAGCTCCATCATGCCCGGCAAAGTGAACCCCACTCAGCCCGAGGCACTCACCATGGTGTGCGCCCAGGTGATCGGCAACGACGTGGCCGTGAACGTGGGCGGCATGCAGGGCCAGTTCGAGCTCAATGTCTTCAAGCCGGTGATCGCCGCCAACGTGCTGCAGAGCGCACGGCTGCTGGGTGATGCCTGCGTGAGCTTCAACGACCACTGCGCCGAGGGCATCCAGCCCAACAAGCCCGTGCTTAAGCAGCACCTGGAGAACTCGCTCATGCTGGTCACCGCGCTGAACACCCACATCGGCTACTACAAGAGCGCGGAGATCGCCAACAAGGCCCACCGCGAGGGCACCACGCTGAAACAGGCCGCACTGGCCCTGGGTTATGTGAGCGCCGAGGATTTCGACAAGTGGGTGGACCCGGCCAAGATGGTGGGCGGGGGGTAGGGCTGGAAGCCGCGCCCACAGCGGAGGAATTGATGAAACTGAAAACCGCAGACACCGTCTGCGGTTTTCAGTTTCGCGCCGTTATACCAATTAGACATTCAATTCCGGCTAAAGATGCGCAGCTATTTTTTCGTAGGGCGATCCGTGACGGGCGTTGCGTAGCGGTGCCTACGGAACGCATGGCTCGGAGAAGCCATGCGGAAAAAGAGCAAGCAGATTGGCTGATATTGAATGCCTAATTGGTATTATGGGCTTCACCGGCTCTTCTTCTCGATCTGCCGCCGTGCCTTTACCACCACTTCTTCCAGCTTTTTCTCCTTGGGCAAAGCGATGCGATATTCCCGTGCCAGCACGCTGTTCGGCAGGCCTCCCAAGGAATAGCGGGCCACGGCATCGTCACGTTCCGTGCAGAGGATGAGGCCCACCGGAGGGTTCTCCTCCGCATGGGTCCAGTGCGCTGCCGCATAGTTCAGGTAGAGGTTCATCTGGCCGGCATCGGCATGCGTGAAGCGGCCCACCTTCAGGTCGATGATCACCAAGCAGCGCAAGCGGCGATGGAAGAACAGCAGGTCGATGCGGTACCACTCCTTGCCCACGCGCAACCGGCGTTGCCTGCCCACGAAGGCGAAGTCGCTGCCGAGCTCCAGCAGGAAGTGTTCCAGTTGGCCCACCAGTGCCGCCTCAAGGTCGCTTTCGCTGTATTCGTCCTTCAGGTCAAGGAATTCCAGGATGTAGGGTTCCTGCATGGCCTCTTCGATCCGGCCTGCGGCGGGCACCGCGTTTTTGGCTGCCGTGGTGCGCTTCCGGCGCGATGCGCCTGTGCGCTCATAGTAGCGCGTAGCAACCTGGCGATCGAGCTGGCGTACGCTCCACCCGTTCAGCAGTGCCTCCTTTTCATAGAACGAACGGGCGCCATCGTCCTCCACGGTAAGCAGCCGCACGTAGTGTGACCATGGCAACGGGAAAGCTTCCGAGAGTGCCTGCATCAACGGGTTTTCCAGTTCCACGGCCCTGGCCTTTCCTGCCTTTTTGAAAACCGCAGACACTGTCTGCGGAATTGGCCAAGTGAGGAAGAACGCCCGCATTTGCTCGATGTTCCGGCGTGAAAACCCGCGCCCGAAGCGCTCGCCGAGGTCTTTGCTCAAGCGCTCCAACAGTTCATCGCCATACCCTGCACGCCGTTTTCCGCCTTGCTCATGTTCCACGATGCGCCGGCCCATTTCCCAATAGGTGGCGGTCATCACGGTGTTCACGGCGCGCGCCGATTCTTGGCGGGCTTGGTCCACCAGTGCGGCCAAACCCTTGAGCACCGCGGTGTAGCCGGGGCGGCGGGCAGGCTTTCCGGGCCCGCCGTCCGTGCGCTTGACCGAGGTGTGGCGTGCAACCTTCATGGAACGAATATCGGCAGGGACGGGTGATTCAGGTACCGCTGGTGGAAGCCACTGTTGAACCAAACGGTATTTGGCGCTTCCGCCGGACCTTTGCCCCATGGTTAAAAAAGGCACCGCGCTGTACAGCATCGTGCATTTCAAATGTCCGTATTGCCGGGAAGGCGAATTCTTCCTGGCCCACCCGTACAACCTGCGCCGCGCGGGTGACTTGCATGAGCGCTGCCCCAAATGCAATGGCCGTTACACCATCGAGCCGGGCTTCTACTACGGGGCCATGTACGTGTCGTATGCGCTGGGCGTGGCCATTGCAGTCACCATTTGGGTGGCCTTCCTGGTGCTGGCGCCGGATGCTGCGCCCCACTGGATCGTGGGCACGGTGGGTGCGGTGATCCTGCTGGCCAGCCCCTACCTCTATGCGCTCAGCCGGATCATCTGGGCCAACATGTTTTTGGCAGGCAGGGGGCCGGGCGGGCTTCCGCCGAAGGAAGAGGAGTGAACGCGATACGGTATCTTGCCGTGGCGATGTTCCACGATCCCGTGCTTCAGGAGGCCTTCAGCAAAGTGGCGGTGCGGCGCAGCTTGAAAGAGGGCGAGGTGCTGATGTGCCCCGGCGACCGGATCCAGTACATCCCGATCGTGCGGAAGGGCAGCCTGCGCATCCTGGCTCAGGACGATGAAGGGCGCGAACGTTTCCTGTACCACATCATGCCCGGCGAGACCTGCTCGCTCTCGCTCACCTGCTGCGAGGCGGAGCGCACCAGCAGCATCATGGCGGTGGTGGAGGAGGAGGCGGAAGTGCTCCTGGTACCGGCCCGTTATGCGGATGAATGGATGGTGTTCCCGGAATGGCGCCGCTACGTGGGCGCGGCCCAGGCACAGCGCTTCCAGGAACTGCTGGACACCATTGGCACGCTCGCCTTCCACAAGATGGACGGCCAACTGTGGGACTATTTGGTGAAACGCGCGCAGGCCACGGGCGATCCCGCGCTGAAGGTGACCCACCAAGTGATCGCCGATGAGCTGGGTTCGCCCCGGGAAGTGATCACGCGGCTGTTGCAGCAGTTGCAGCGGGAAGGCCGCGTGCGATTGGCGCGCGGAACGATCACCGTGGACCTGAGCACCGGGCGGTAGTGATCAGAGGAACGGCTGCAATGCCTGTTGCAACTGGGCAGCGCTCAGCACCCCGCTTTGCCGCCACACCACGCCACCGTTTTTGAAGATGGCCAGCGTGGGCACGCCCCGCACCTGGTAGGCCTGCGCGGCAGCGGGGTTCTTGTCCACATCGATCTTGATCACCGTGGCCTTGTCGCCCACCTGCTGCTTGAACTCATCCAGGATGGGGGCCATGGTCTTGCACGGCCCGCACCAGGTGGCGAAGAAATCCACCACCACGGGCTTCTCGCCGTTGATCAGTTCCTTGAAGGTCGATTTAGCTTCCATGTTATGCCACTGGGCCTTTCACATTCCACCACAAAGTGATCGTAGCCGCAGGGTCTCCTGCGGAAGACCGCTGCGGAAGCGGTAGGATGGCTTGTCGCCGTTGATCAGCTCCTTGAAGGTCGGTTTAGCTTCCATGCTATGACACTGGGTCTTTCACATTCCACCACCGTACCGATCGTTGTCGCAGGGTCTCCTGCGAAAGACCGCTGCGGAAGCAATAGGATGGTGCGTTGCCGTTGATTAGTTCCTTGAAGGTGGGCTTGCCTTCCATCGGTCAGCGCACTTCTTCGTAGTGTACATCCTCAACAACGGCGTTGCTCTTCCGGTTCGCCGGGGGCGCGGCACAGGCGTTGCCGCAGCAACCCGTGTTGAGCACGGCCTGCAGGCCGAACAGCGCGGCCAAGGCATACGCGATCCATTCGCCGTTGTTCCAGGCCGCGCCCAGAAAGGCCAGTGCAAGCCCCAAACGCAGCAAGCGCGCGAAATTCCAGCCGTGCAGCAGCCGCTCCTTCATCCCTTCAGTACGCGGTCCAGGCTGGCCCAACCGCCGCCGTTGTAAGCTTCATAGCCTTGGCCCTTCAAAAAGGAAACGGCCTGTCCGCTGCGGCCGCCGCTCAGGCAGCAGGCTACCACCTTCTTGCCTTTCGGGACCTTGTTCAGCTTGCCCGGCAGTTGGTCCAAGGGGATGTTCACGGCGCCCTTCACATGGCCCGAAGCGAATTCCTGCGCCGTGCGCACATCCAAGATCATCGCGCCTTCAGCGCAAATTGCCTTCAGGTCCTCCTTGGGACCCATGCCGAAAAGTGAGCGGAACATTGGTTCTGTTGTTAGATGTTTGGGCGTGGTTCGTAGTGCTTATGTCACCGTTCACCTGTCTTTGCCCTGAGCGGAGCCGAAGGGCACTTCTTCTCCTCTTCACTCCCTGAGCGGAGCCGAAGGGCACCTCCTCTTTCTTCCTTCTTGAACATCCCGCCGACCAAGCCGCCCATCAGCGCGCCGTAGAGCGTGCTGTTCACGGGATGGCCGGTGATGGCGCAGCCCTCCGTGCAGCCCCAGTAGTTCCAGTACAGCCATCCGGCCACCGCGCCCAGTGCGATGCCGATGCCAATGAGGAGCCATGTCTTCTTCATCACCTTGCGGGAGTTGTGCAAAGATCATGGCTGCTGATCGAAGCGTTGGTGAGGATCCTCACCAAACGGCGTAGAATGGTGCAGGAGCAGACCTGACCACTTGGATCAGACCACCGGTCAAACAAGCGGTTCTACTTGGCCTGGCATACGAAATCCGTGGTGGGCAGCCCCGTCTTTTTGATCGCGGCGAATCCCCCGGCAACGTCCACCACGTTGTGGAAACCGCGCGCCTTGAGGATGCTCGCGGCCGTCATGCTGCGGTAGCCGCCTGCGCAGTGGATGTAATTGGGCTCGTTCTTGCTGAACTCGGCCAAGTGGTCGTTGATGAATTGCAGTGAGGCATGGTGCGCCTGCTCCAGGTGCTCAGCGGCCCATTCGCCCTGCTTGCGCACGTCGAATACCTTCAACTTGTCCGTTTTCATGCGCACTGAAAATTCCTCCGCAGGGATGCTCTCGACGGCATCGGCCTCGCGACCTGCGGATTTCCATGCAGCGATGCCGCCCTTCAGGAAGCCCAGCACGTTGTCGTAGCCCACGCGCGCCAGGCGCGTCACGGCTTCATCCTCGCTGCCCGCGTCGGTCACGATCACCAAGGGCTGCTTCACGTCGGGGATCATGGCGCCCACCCATGGCGCGAAATCGCCGCGCAGGCCGATGTTGATGCTGCGCGGTACGAAGCCATCCTTGAAAGTTTGTGCGGGGCGTGTGTCCAGCACCAGCGCGCCTTCGCTTTCCACCAGGAGTTCCAACTGGTCCGGCGACAGCGCGCGGAGACCGGTCTTCTTCACGGTTTCCAAGCTGGGAATGGCCCCCCGGTTCATCGCCACGTTCTGCGGGAAGTATGCGGGAGGGGGCAGGATGCCGTCCGTGACCTCCTTGATGAACTGCGCCTTGGTAGCGGCCTTCAGCGCGTAGTTCACCTGCTTCTGGTGGCCCAGCGTGTCCCAAGTCTCCTTGCTCATGTTCTTGCCGCAGGCGCTGCCGGCACCGTGCGCGGGGTACACGATCACGTCATCGGGCAGGGTCATGATCTTGTTGTGCAGCGAGTCGTACAGGTGCCCGGCGAGGTCTTCCATGGTAATGCTGCCGGCTTTCTGCGCCAGGTCGGGGCGGCCCACATCGCCGATAAAGAGCGTGTCCCCGCTGAAGATGCAGTGCGGCTTGCCCTGCTCATCCAGCAGCAGGTAGGTGGCGCTTTCCATGGTGTGGCCGGGCGTGTGCAGCACCTTGATGGTCACTTTGCCGAGCTTGAGTTCCTCGCCGTCGGTGGCGATGTGTGCGGGGAAATCCGTCTTGGCTGTGGGTCCGTACACGATGGTGGCGCCGGTGCGCTTGGCGAGGTCCACGTGGCCGCTCACGAAGTCCGCGTGGAAGTGGGTCTCCAGCACGTACTTGATCTTCGCGCCGCACTTCTCCGCCCGGTCTATGTAGGGTTGGCTTTCGCGCAGCGGATCGATCACGGCGGCTTCGCCGTTGCTCTCGATGTAGTAGGCGCCCTGTGCGAGGCAGCCGGTATAGATCTGTTCGATCTTCATGGTATGTCTTGTTTAGTTCACCACAGAGGCACAGAGGACACGGAGAAATGCGGACCTCGATCGCGCCGACCAGTAATACTCTGTGTCCTCTGTGTCTCTGCGGTGAAGGCAATTGAAATTACCCGTTCAGGGTGTAAAGTTCGCGCAGCAGGATGTATGTGCCCATGGCCAGGATGAACCAGCCGAACGCGGGGCGCAGTTTTTCGCTGCTGATGCGCTTGGACAGGCGTGCGCCAACAACGATGCCGATCGCGGCCAAGGCCAGGAAGGGGAGCAGGATCGTCACGTGGTCGGCCAAATGGACATGCCGATCGCCCAAGAAGCCGATGAAGGAGTTCACGGTGATCAGTAACAGCGAAGTGCCCACAGCCCGTTTCATGTCCACACCGGCCAGTAGCACCAGCGCGGGCACGATGAGGAAACCGCCGCCTGCGCCCAGCACGCCTGTAAGCAGGCCCACAAGAAGGCCGATGAGCAGGAGGGAAGGCAGGTGAAGGCGGCCATCACCAGCGGACATTGGGTGGTTCCGGCGGCGGATCATGCTCCAGGCCGAAAGCAGCATCACCACGGCGAAGAGCGCCAGGATGGCCTCTCCTTTGCCCACGGCCACACTTCCAAGGTGCAGCAAGGGGTCCGGCAGGGCGGGCACCATGAAGCGGCGGGTGATGAACACGCTGAAGATCGACGCCGCGCCGAACACTGCTGCCGTGCGCCATTCGATGTTGCCTTGACGGTGGTGGCTGAAGATGCCCGCACCGCTGGTGGCCCCCACGATGAAGAGCGACAGCCCCGTGGCCGTCACGGGGTCTTGCCCGAAGAGGTACACCAGGATGGGCACGGTGAGGATGGAGCCGCCACCGCCCAGCAGGCCGAGGGAGAAACCCATCAGCACCGCACCGGCATAGCCCAAAAGTTCCCAGCTCATTTCTGTGTTTGTGCCGCAATGTGGTGGCGACGGCAGGGGCAAACGTAGGGCGTGGGCGGTAGGCGGAGCGTGTGGAAAGGCACAGCACGATCCACCGCAACAGATGTATATGGGCTCTGCACCGTGATCTACACAACCTCCAGGAGCGCCACCCCGAATTCCTGCGCTTGGTATGTGCGCAAGCCAGGCACTGCCTGCAAGGCGGCCATGTCGGCGGGCTTGCTGCGGGCAATATCCGTGAGCAACTGGTTGGCAGCGATGATGCCGGGGCGTAATTCATAGCGGGCCGCCAGCTCATCCCGCACCGTCTTCAGGCGCTTGAAGCGCTCGTCGAAGGCCGGGTCGCGGGGCCAGCGTTTGGGGCGCTCCGTCCGCGGCCAAAGCTCCTTGGGCACGGCCAGCCCGCGTTCCACTGCAGCCAGGATGTCGGCCGCGTGCTTTTCCATGATCGAGGGACCGATACCCTTCAGTGCAGCCAATTCGGCCGGTGAGGATACGGGTTGCCGGCTCAAGGCCAGCATCACCTCGTTGCCCAGCACCATGAAGGGGGCGCGGTCGATGCGGGCCGCCACGCTGTCGCGCCAGGCGTGCAGTTCGCGCAGGATGGCCAGCTCCTTCGGGCGCAGGGCTTTGGCACCCTTGATGCGTAAAAAGCCCGGCGTTTGGTCGTCATGGGCTTGGAAGGGGATCTCGGTAAGCAGGGCGAATTCCTCCAAGGCCCAATCCATGCGGCCCAGCTGGTTCAGCTTTGTGGCCAGCACGTCGCGCAGGGCGATCAGGTGGCGGGTGTCCATGGCGGCGTATTCCAGCATGCCGGAGGTAAGGGGCCGCTTGGTCCAATCTGCCTTCTGGTAGCGCTTGTCCAGTTGGATGCCGAAATACCTCTTCATCAGCGAGGCCAAGCCCAGCTCGGGCTCGTTCACCAGCTCGGAGGCAATGAGCGTATCGAAGATGTGGCGCACGCGGAATCCGTACATGCGCTTGAGCAAACGCAGGTCGTAGTCGGCGTCGTGGATCACGGTCTCGTTGCCATCCGTGCCCAGCAGCTTGCCCAGCGCGTCCATGTCGGGCAGGGCCAAGGGGTCCAGCAGCCAGGTATCCTTGCGGTCGCTGAGCTGGATCAGCCCGATGCGCTCGTGGAAGCGGTGGAAGCTGCTGGCTTCAGTGTCCAAGGCTATGCAGACCGTGCCCGAGAGGCGGGTCATCAAGTCTTGGAGCGCACCTGCGTCGGCGATGAGGGGAGCTTCCGTCATGGGGCGTGCAAAGGAAGGACTTTTTGAAGGTGCAAGGCGGAAAAGCTGTTGGTAGCAGGCGATGAACCTATCATGGGCCGGCGGCCCGGTGGCAGGGAAAGTAGCCATCCTCCGGACCATTTCCGGTCGGCCAGGCCACCTGCCCCCTCCCGGATCCCCTTAGATGTACCGTTCTCCGGTATCCTTGGTGATCTCTTGCACGAATTGCTTGATCTTCTGCTCATCGTGCTTGCGGCACACCAGCAAGGCATCGGGGGTGCTCACTACAATAAAATCGTCCAATCCTTGCAGCACCACCAAGCGCTGGTCCTGCACGTGCACCATGTTGTTGGCACCATCATGGATGCGCACGGTTTGGCAGGTACCGGTGTTGCCTTGCGCGTCCTTTTCCAATTGGGTGTACAAGCTGCCCCAAGTGCCCAGGTCGCTCCAGCCGAAATCGGAGGGTACAACGAACACATTGTCAGCCTTTTCCAAAATGCCGTAATCGATGCTGATATTCTGGCATTCCCGGTAGATGCGGTCGATGAACGCCTGCTGGCCGGGGGTGCCGTACGCCTGTTCGCCGGTGGCAAAGAGCGATTCCATGGCTGGCAAATGCTTGCTGAAGGCGTTGCGGATGCTGTGGAGCGACCAGATGAAGATGCCGCTGTTCCAGAGGTATTCGCCGCTTTCCAGAAAGCGCTGGGCCGTGGCGTGATCGGGTTTTTCGGTAAAGGCCGCCACCCGCTTTACTTCGGGCCGTTCGGCGGGGCCGTTGTGGCTGAACCGGATGTATCCGTACCCGGTATCAGGCCGGTCTGGCTTGATGCCCAAGGTGACCAGGCAGTCTTCGGCGGCGGCTTGTTGCAGGGCCAAGGCCAAGCGGGCATGGAATTCGGCCTCGTTCTTCACCAAATGGTCGCTGGGTGCGGTGATGATCAGGGCTTTGGGGTTGCGTTGGGCGATGACGTGGTTGGCAAAGGCGATGCAGGGCGCGGTGTTGCGGCGGTCGGGCTCTTGGAGCACCTGTTCAGGGCTGAGTGCGGGCAGTTGCTCCATTACCAGCGCGGCATATTGCGCGTTGGTCACCACAAAAAAGTTTTCCGCCGGGCAAATGGCCGTGAACCGGTCGAAGGTCTGTTGGATCAGGGTGCGGCCGGTGCCGAGGAAGTCGAGGAATTGCTTGGGCCGGTTGGTGCGGCTCATCGGCCAAAAACGGCTTCCGATGCCGCCGGCCATGATGACGCAGTAGGTGTTCTTGTTCTGCATGGAAGATTGGTGGCCGCGGTTCAGGAGGCTTTGCGTGTGGTGAGGGCCTGCTCCAAGTGAACCTCGGCGGTGGGGTCGATCAGGTAGATGCGGCGGTTGTTGAGGCAGCGGCAGCGGAAACGTTTGCGCAACTGACGGCCTTTGATGAAGACCTTGTCGTTGAAGCGGAATACGGTATTTTCCTCCAGCTCCTCCAGAAAGGGTCTGGGATCACGGTCGTAGCGGCGCAGCACGCGCATCAGCCCATGGTCCGTGCAACTGCTGCTGGGTGCGTCGTTCAGGTGGAGGATGAGCAGGCGCAACACGTCGGCCGGAAAGATCTCGCGGCTGAGAAAGGGGCGCATCAGGCGCTTGTACTCGGCCTTCCATTCGGCACCATGCGGCTCGTGGCGGCGGTACTTCCGGAAGGTGGCGAAGTGGGCGAATTCATGCACCAGCACTACCAGAAAGGCATAGCGGTTCAGGTCCTCGTTCACCGATATGCGATGTGCCTGGGTGCGCGTGGCCGTGCGGTAATCGCCCAATTTGGTGGTGCGTGGCGTGCTGATGCGCACGTGCACCGGATTACGGCGCAACCATTGCTCCACCACAGGCCATGCACGGCGCGGAAGATGGGCTTGCAGACGGAGGATGTCAGTGACGGGACGCATCGCAGTATGCGGAGAGAAGGGTTTGTCCACGTTGTTGGCCAACGTGCAGTTGATGGTTGCGGGCGGGCGGCAGCGCATTCCACTTGGGGCAATCACAGCCGCGCTTTTTCTTATGCTTGGTGACCCCATAAGGCGGCCGCTGGCTGGAACAACCTGAAAGTACCAAGAGGACCCCCGTGAGGGCTAAAAATCTGGAGGCGGAGAATGGGCGCATGGGTTGAACAGCGGCCCGCTGCAAGCGGTGGTTGGCAAATGTAGGCGAGCGGCCAACGGAGCGAAAGGCGCCATGAAAGTTATTGGTCCGGGGCAGGGGCCCTACATTAGCCGGTCTTTTTCAGGGCCATGGCGTTGCTATTCCACATTGGTCGGTATTTTATGCTGCTGGGGGAGGTCTTCTCCAAACCCGAGCGGCGCAGCGTATACTGGAAGCGTACCGTGGAGGAGATGGAGTTGCTGGGAGTCAAGAGCTTAGGTATCGTGTCCCTGCTCTCCTTGTTCATGGGGGCGGTAATCGCGATCCAGACCAAGACCAACATCGATTCCCCCTTGATCCCGTTCTATGTGGTGGGCTTCACGGTACGGCAGAGCACCATTCTGGAGTTCAGCCCCACGATCATTTCGCTGATCCTGGCCGGAAAGGTGGGGTCGACCATTGCGGCGGAGATCGGATCCATGCGGGTACGGGAGCAGATCGACGCCTTGGACATCATGGGGGTAAACTCCGCTGGCTACTTGATCCTGCCGAAGATCCTCGCCACCGCGCTGATCAACCCGTTCTTGATCATCATCAGCATGTTCCTGAGCATCTTCGGCGGGTGGATGGCCGGGGTGTTCACCGGTATCATCAGCTCGGAGAACTACATCGCCGGCGTTCAGTGGGATTTTGACCCTTACATTGTTTCCTATGCCTTGGTGAAGACGGTGGTGTTCGCAGTGATCATCGCCACGGTCTCGGCGTACCAAGGCTACTACACCCGCGGGGGCACGCGGGAAGTGGGCATCAGCAGCACCCGGGCAGTGGTGTACAGCGATGTGGTGATCCTGATCGCCAACTATCTCCTTACCCAATTGCTGCTATTATGATCGAGGTGCGGGGCCTATCCAAGAGTTTCGACCAGGTGGAGGTGCTTCAGGACATCAACGCAACCTTCAAGAAAGGGCGGGTGAACCAGATCATCGGCAAGAGCGGCAGCGGCAAGAGTGTGCTGGCCAAGTGCATCGTGGGGCTGATCCGGCCCACGCAGGGCGAGGTGGTCTACGATGGAGAGTCGTTCCAGGCCATGGACAAAGAACGAAAGAAGCTGCTTCGGCAGGAGATCGGCATGCTGTTCCAAAGCAGTGCCCTGTTCGACTCGCTCACCGTATTGGAGAATGTGCTCTTCCCCTTGCGGATGTTCGCTACCCAGAGTGAACACGAGATGCGCGAGCGGGCTGATTTCTGCCTGAAGCGGGTGAATATCGTAGGCCAGGATGCCAAATACCCGGCGGAGCTCAGCGGCGGCATGCAAAAGCGCGTGGGCATTGCGCGGGCAATTGCCATGCAGCCCAAGTACCTGTTCGTGGACGAGCCGAACAGCGGCCTGGACCCCCAAACAAGCATCGTGATCGACAACTTGATCCGCGAGATCACCGAGGAGTTCGATACCACCACGATCGTGATCACCCATGATATGAATTCGCTTATGGGCATTGCCGATGAGGTGTTCTTCATCCACAACAAGCGCCTGTGGTGGCAAGGCAGCCGGGATGAGCTGGCCCGCAGTGATAACCAAGAGCTGCAGGATTTCATCTTCGCGGGAAGCTTAATGCGCCAAGTACGCAAGGCGTTGCGCGGGGAGTAAGGCGGGAAGCGGCGTTGGAGGTTGGTACGGGCCACGTGGCGATCGTATGCATGGCCATACATGCCATGTGTGGATTTTGTAGCCCCGATCTCCTTATTGTTTCAGGTGGTGACTGCATGTAAGTGTGTTATGATTATGCATGGCCATGCATACGTTGGGCAGAAGTGATAAGCTCGGGTGGTTCTTGCCACCGGGCAAGAGTTACGAGGCCAGAGGCCAGCGACTATCAGATGCATGGCCATGCATCTGATAGTCGCTGGCCGGGCGTACTGAAGGCATGCAAAATGTGTAATTCATTGTGAATCAAGGATTTTGGCTAGCATCGATATATGCATGGCCATGCATACGAAAAACAGGGCTGCTGCTCCCATAGCTGCGCCACTCGCTATTCTCCTCTCCGGTATGGAGGATAGAGATCCACCGCCATAAAAAAAACCGCCCCACGAGTGTGGAGCGGTCTTTTCTACAATGAAGTGCGAGGCCGAGATCAGGCCTCTGCGGGCTGCAAGCTGTACTGCTCGATCGGGGGGCAGCTGCACACCAGGTTGCGGTCCCCATAGGCATTATCAACCCGGCTCACCGTAGGCCAGTACTTGGCATTGCGCAAACCGGGCACCGGGAAGGCAGCTTGTTCGCGGCCATAGGCATGGGTCCATTGGTCGGCGATCACCTCTTCGGCGGAATGCGGTGCCATCTTCAGGGGGTTGTCGGCTTTGTCCAGCTTGCCTTGGGCGATGTCTTCAATTTCCTTGCGGATGGTGATCATGGCTTCCACGAAGCGGTCCAGTTCGGCCTTGCTCTCGCTTTCGGTGGGTTCCACCATCAGCGTGCCGGCCACCGGGAAGCTCACAGTGGGTGCGTGGAATCCGAAGTCCATCAGGCGCTTGGCGATGTCCTCCACTTCCACTCCGGCGCTGCGTTTGAAGTCACGGCAGTCGAGGATCATTTCGTGGGCCACCATGCCCACATCGCCTTTGTAGAGAATAGGGTAGTGCCCTTCAAGCCTGGTCTTCAGGTAATTGGCATTGAGGATCGCATAGCCAGTGGCATCGGTGAGCCCGTTTGCGCCCAGCATTTTAATGTAGGCATAGCTGATCAGGAGGATCAGGGCGCTACCGTAGGGGGCCGAGCTCACTGCGGGAATGGCCTTGTTGCCACCGGTGGCTACCAGCGCATGGCCGGGCAGGAAAGGCTTGAGCTTGTCGTTCACGCAGATGGGGCCCATGCCGGGGCCGCCACCGCCATGGGGAATGGCGAAGGTCTTGTGCAAGTTGAGGTGGCACACGTCGGCACCGACCTCCCCCGGGGAGGTGAGGCCAACTTGCGCGTTCATGTTGGCACCGTCCATATATACCAGGCCGCCGTTGGCGTGCACGGCATCGATCACCTCGCGCACGGCTGCTTCATACACGCCGTGGGTGCTGGGGTAGGTGATCATCAGGCAGGCCAAAGTGTCCCTGTACTGCGCGGCTTTGGCCTGCAGGTCGGCCACGTCCACCTGGCCGCGTTCATCGGCTTTGACCACCACCACTTGCATGCCGGCCATCACTGCGCTGGCCGGGTTGGTGCCATGGGCGCTGCTGGGGATCAGGGCGATGTTGCGATGCTGTTCATTGCGGCTGGCGTGGTAGGCGCGGATGGTGAGCAGTCCGGCATATTCGCCTTGTGCACCGCTGTTGGGCTGCAGGCTGGTGGCGGTCATGCCGGTAATGTCGGCCAAGGCCTGTTCCAGCTCCGTGATCAGCGTTTGATAGCCCCCGGCTTGTTCCTTGGGAACAAACGGATGTAGCCCGGCCCATTCCGGCCACATCAAGGGGATCAGCGTGGTGGCGGCATTGAGCTTCATGGTGCAGGACCCCAGCGGGATCATGCCATGGACCAAGGAGAAATCCTTGTTCTCCAAGCGCTTCAGGTAGCGCATCAATTCCGTCTCGGTGTGGTAGGAGTTGAACACCGGGTGGGCAAGAAAGGGCGAAGTGCGCTGGAGTTCCTTGGGCAGGCCGTCCCCGGTGGTAGCGGTTGCACCAGTGTTTTGTTTGCCAGCAGCCTCGGCCAAGGCGGCGATCAGGTCCTGCACATCACGGGCGCATGTGGTTTCGTCCAGGGCAATGACCACACGGTCAGTGTGGAGGTATACGTTGATCGAACGCGCCTCCATGGCTTTGCGCACCTTGTCCGCAGTTGTTCCTGCGGGTAGGCCGAGGGTGATGGTGTCGAAGTACGTGCTGCTGTGCAGCACGTAGCCCAAGGCTTTGGCACCTTGGGCCAGCTGATGGGTGTAGTGGTGGGTTCGCCGGGCGATCTCGAGCAATCCTTGTGGCCCATGGTATACCGCGTAGGAGGAGGCCATAACGGCCAACAATGCCTGTGCCGTGCAGATGTTGCTCGTGGCCTTTTCGCGGCGGATGTGCTGCTCCCGCGTCTGCAGGGCCATGCGCAGGCCTTGGCGTCCACGGCGGTCCTTGCTTACTCCGATGATGCGGCCGGGGATCAAACGCTTGTACTCCTCGGTGGTACTGAAGAATGCGGCATGCGGCCCACCGTACCCCATGGGCACTCCGAAGCGCTGGCTGTTGCCTACGCAAACGTCGGCGCCCCATTCGCCGGGAGGGGTGAGCAGGGTGAGTGCCAGGAGGTCGGCGCACACCGCCACTTTCACGCCGGCTTCCTTGGCCTTGGCCACAATTGCGCGGTAATTGTGCACGGTGCCGTCCATGGCGGGGTATTGCAGGGCCAGGCCGAAGCAGTTGTCCGGGATGGGGGCGCTCAATGCGTCGCCCACTACCAGACCGATGCCGAGGGCTTCCGCGCGGGTGCGCAGCACATCGATGTTCTGGGGCAGCACGTTGCTGTCCACGAAGAAGTGGTTGCGCTCAGCTTCGTCCTTGCGGGGTTCGTTGTAGAACATCAGCATGGCCTCCGCGATAGCCGTGCCTTCATCCAGCAGGGATGCGTTGGCGATGGGCAGGCCCGTGAGGTCGGCCACCATCGTCTGGTAGTTCAGCAAGGCCTCCAGCCGCCCTTGGCTGATCTCCGCCTGGTACGGCGTGTAGGCCGTGTACCAGCCGGGGTTCTCGAAGATGTTGCGGCGGATGGGAGCCGGGGTGATGGTGCCGCTGTACCCCAGACCGATGTAGCTGCGGAAGAGTTTGTTTTTTGCACCCAGCGTGCGCATGTGTTCCATCTGGGCGTTTTCACCCAGGGGAGCGCCGATGTTGTGGGGTTCAGCAGTGCGGATGCTGTCCGGCAACGTGCGCTCCACCAAGGCATCAAGCGATGGCTGGCCGATAACCTTCAGCATAGCTTCCGTTTCTTGGGCATTGGGGCCGATGTGGCGCGCTTGGTAGGCGTTGGGTGACATGGTATGAGGTTGATGGTGCGAAAAAAGGCAGGCAAAGATACCGGGCGGCGGGGTTGATGGATGTCAGCGTTGAAGCACGTGCGTGGGTGCGTGGGTTAGGCCACGCGGAGCGGCGCTACCAGTGGCCCGAAAAGCGGGGGAAGGGCGGATCCGGGCGCATGTTCGAGTGTGTGCGGCGGTGTTCGGGGCGTCTGCCTGCGACCTTGGTTGTCCTGTGTTCAATACCGGCGCCGTGTCCTTCGTGCCGGCATCCTGCCGGTGGGTGGAGGAGGCCACTTCCCCGCAACCCGGCAGCCGGCCAGCAAAGCACGTGGGCGCCAAGGTTGCCGAGGCTTTCCGAATGATGATCGTGGATGGTGCCGGTGTGCCAAGCATTGCCGCAAGGTCCGTTGATCCCCCAGGCAACGGTGCCATACGTCCGGCATGAGGGCTTGCCGGAATGCGATCCATTTGTTTCCGGTGCTGGCCCGTCTGCCACTTGAACACATCGGCGGTTCTTCCATTCTTCGCCAACTTCGCCCCATGCGCTCCTTCACCGTGTTGGGCCTTCTGCTTGCCCTCTCTGTCCATGCCCAGGACAAGATCAACCTGATGAACGGGCAGGTGCTGGAGGGCAAGGTGGTGGGCCAGAGCAGCCTGGAGATCCGCTATGTGGTGCCTAAGAAGCAACGCCTGGTGGAGCGGTCGGAGCCCACCAGCGGCGTGTTCAGCGTTACCGACAGCTTGGGGCGGGAAAAGGTGTGGTATTTCATGGACAGCGTGTTCGGCAATGAATACAGCGTACCGCAGATGCGCTGGTTCATCAACGGGGAGCGCGACGCGCGCCAAGGCTACAAGCCGTGGGGGCCCGTGCTCGGCGGTTTTGCGCTGGGTGCGGGACTCACCATGGCATTGGACCTGGAAGTGAATTCGTTGATCATCCCCCCGGTGTATGCAGGTTTCATGGCGTGGCCACGGGTGTACGTTACCCGCGGCTCCATCAGCGACCCCAACATGGAGGGTGACCCCATCTATGCCACGGGTTACAGCGCCGTGGGCCGCCCCAAACGCGTGCTCAACAGCCTGCTGGGCACCGCGCTGGGCGTGGCCGTGGGCTTTGGCATGAACCAGCTGGTGATCAACCCGGCAGCCGATCGCTGAACCATGGCCGAGGACATCCGGCATCCGGTATGGCGCTGGCTGATCTTCGGCCATATCTGGGTGGCCTTGGCCGTGGGGGCGCAAACGCTTTGGACCACCTTGTTCCTGCATGGTGGTGGACTGGCCCGGCGCTATGCCTTGGCCGCATCCTTGGGAGCGTTCACGGCCTATGGGATCACCCGCCTTGCCCGTGTGGGCAGCCCGGAGGCTGACGTCTATGTCAACCTGCGGTGGTATGCGGCCAACAGGCGCTTGATGTACCTGCTCGTCGGCGGGGCTGGAACCGTGGCATTGCTGCTTATGTGGCCGTTGTGGCCACGGATCTGGCACATCCTGCTGCCTGCTGCGGCACTCACCTTCTTCTACGTCACTCCGTTCACCTCCGGTAGGGGCCGCGGCATCGGCCTGCGTGAAGTACCCTTCCTGAAGGCCATGCTCATCGCCGTGCTCTGGTCGGTGGTGGTGGTGGCCATACCCTTGCACCTGGACAACGCTGCGTTTTCCACTGGTGCCATCATCGCGTATACCTGCATGCGCGTGCCGCTCATCTTGGCTTTGGCCATACTGTTCGACATCCGAGACCAGCCCACGGACGACCCCGCGCTGCGTACGGTGCCGCTGGTCTTCGGCGTCAGAGGTGCCAAGGCCATCGCGGTATTCCTGCTGCTGTGCTCGGCTGCTTTCGAGGTGCTCTTTCTTCGGGGCCTGGGCTACACTACGGCCGCATGGACCATACTGGCCGGTTATGCGTTCGCCATCGTGCTTGCCTTGTTGGCCAAGCCGGTCCGCGATCCATTCTACTATGCCATCCTGGTGGACGGGGTGATGATCGCCGTGCCGCTTTGCGGTTGGTTGGGCACCCACTGGTAAGCCACAGCTATTTTCGCTGCCCACATGCAACTCCCGGAGAACAACCTTGGATCTGCGCGGCAGTGGGATGCGCAAGACCCGCTGAACGCCTTTCGCGAGCAATTCCTCATCCCCAAGGTGGAGCAAACCCCCATCGTTTATTTCACCGGCAATTCGCTCGGCCTGCAACCTGTGGATGCCGAAGCGGCCATCAAGCGGGAGTTGGAGGACTGGGCCCGCTTCGGCGTGGAGGGCCACTTCCACGCACGGCACCCCTGGTTCAGCTACCATGAACGGTTTGGTGCCGGTGCAGCATCCGTGGTGGGCGCGCGGCTCGAGGAGGTGGTGCTGATGAACCAGCTCACCAGCAACCTGCATTTCTTGCTGATCAGCTTCTACCGCCCCAAGGGCAGGCGCGTGAAGATCCTCATGGAGCACGGGCCTTTCCCCAGCGACCGCTACGCCTTGGCCTCGCAGATCGCCCTGCACGGCCTGGATCCCGGGGAATGCTTGGTGGAGATGCAGCCCCGCGAAGGCGAATACCTGTTGCGTACGGATGACATCCTGGCCAAGATCAACGAGATGGGCGATGAGTTGGCCCTGGTGCTTTTCGGTGGCGTGAACTATTTCACGGGCCAAGCCTTCAACATGGAGGCCATCACCGCCAAGGCGCACGAAATGGGTGCGTTTGCCGGCTTCGACCTGGCCCATGCCGCAGGCAACATCCCTTTGCAGCTGCACGATTGGAACGTGGACTTCGCCTGCTGGTGCACCTACAAATACCTGAACAGCGGCCCGGGCAGCGTGGGCGGGGCCTTCGTGCATGAGCGCCACCTGAATTCCGGCCTGCCGCGGCTGGCGGGCTGGTGGGGGCACGACAAGAAGACGCGCTTCCAAATGGGCCCGGACTTCAGCCCCATGCCCACGGCCGAAGGCTGGCAGGTGAGCAACGCGCCGGTGTTCAACATGGTGGTCCACGGCATCGCCTTGGCGCAGTTCGTGCAAGCCGGCATGGAGCGGTTGAGGGCCAAGAGCCTGCTGCTCACCGGCTACGCTGAGGCCATCATAGACGAGATCAACGACAAGCACCTTGCCGGGCTGCAGATCATTACCCCGCGCGACCCCGCTCAGCGCGGCTGCCAGCTCTCCATTGTGGCGCCCGTGAAGGGAAAGACGATCTACAACCGCCTCACTGAGCGCGCCGTTTCCGTGGATTGGCGTGAACCCAGCGTGATCCGCATGGCACCGGTGCCCATGTACAATAGTTTCGAGGACGTGTTCCGGTTTGGCGAGATCCTGAAGGAATGTTTGGGAGTAAGGGCATAGTACGCAGGGCGTGGTTCGTAGTGGAAGAAACACACCAACTGCACGTTGCCCATTTTGATCCACGCAAAGGCCGCTGTACCCCACGACCTGCACCCTACGAACCGCGAACCTGTCACCCATGAAGAACATCACCATTGTCGGCGGAGGGCTGGTAGGCAGCCTGCTCGCGGTGCTGCTGGCCAAGCGCGGCCACAAAGTGGACGTGTACGAACGCCGCGAAGACCCCCGCACCACCAAGGCATGGGAAGGCCGCTCCATCAACCTGGTGGTGAGCCACCGCGGCTGGCAGGCGCTACGGCTGGCCGGGCTGGAAGAGGAAGTGCGCGGTATCACCGTGCCGGTGTACGCCCGCATGACGCACGACCCCGAAGGCAAGACCAACCGCCAGCCGTACAGCATCGACAACAAGGCCAACTGGTCCGTGAGCCGCGGCCGCCTGAACAACCTGCTGCTGGACCAGGCCGAAAAGGTGCCCGGCGTCACCCTGCACTTCGGCTACCGCTGCGTAGACGTGGACCTGGACAAGGCCACCGGCATCTTCACGCGGAAAGGGGAAGAGGCCAAGACGGTTCCCGCCGACGTGATCCTGGGCTGTGACGGCGCCTTCAGCGCGGTGCGGCTCAAGATGCAGTTCGGCCGCATGAACTACCAGCAGGAATACCTGGAGCACGACTACAAGGAGATCGCCTTTCCAGCCGGCCCGGACGGCGCCTCATTGATGGACCCGCAGTGCCTGCACATCTGGCCGCGCCGGTATTACATGCTCATGGGCCTGGCCAACGGAAACGGCAGCTTCACGGGCACGCTCTTCATGCCGCACAAGGCCCTGCCACAAGCTCCCGATGCCGGTTTCGACAAAGTGCGCACCGAAGCCCAGGCCGATGCCTTCCTCAAACGGCACTTCCCCGATGCCTACGCCATCATCCCGGACATGACGGCCCAATACATGCGAAACCCGGAAGGCATGCTGGTGATGGTGCGCTGCAGCCCCTGGATCCACGGCAGTACCGCCGCCTTGCTGGGCGATGCTGCCCATGCCGTGGTGCCCTTCTACGGCGAAGGCATGAACGCCGGCTACGAGGATTGCCACGTGCTCTGCAAGATGCTCGATGCCCACGGCGACGACAACTGGGGTGCGGTGCTCCACGCCTACAACGAGCAACGCGTGGCCAACGGCCATGCCATCGCCGACCTCAGCGTGCGCAACTACACGGAAATGCGAGACCTGGTGGCCGACCCCCGTTTCCTGCTGCGTAAAAAGATCGAAGGGCACCTGCAGGCCAAGCATCCCGACCAGTGGATGCCCTTGTACAGCTTGGTGAAATTCTCCGACATTCCCTACGTGGAAGCCCTGCGCGAAGGCCAGCGCCACGACCGCGTGATGGAACAGGTACTGGCCATGCCGGAGATCGAAACGAATTGGGGGAGTGCGGAGGTGGAGAAGAAGGCCCTGGAACTGCTGAAGCAGGTGTGAGCGTTCACCCCATTGAGCGGAGCACATGGCAGCCACCGAACCTCCGTTTCGGAACTGAATGGCCCCATGGATGTCCTCGTTCACCTGCGCAGGACCTCACGAACAGCAAATCTTTGGTGAACACTCCTTTTCGATATGACCACCGCCGCGCTGATCACCAAGCTGAAGAAGCAATTGGACAAGGAGACCGACCGTGAGGTGCTTCATTCAATTGAATTTCTCTTATCGGAAGGTACCAAGGCAGAGCGGGCCAAACGGAGATTGATGCTCGTTGCCATGAAAAGTGAGCGCGCCATCGCAGATGGAAGGACCATGACCTTGGAAGAGGCCAAATTGAAACTTGCGGATTCCATGGAAGTGCGCCGCACCATGCGCGGCAAGTAGCCAGGTGCGCCCATGCGGATCGTGATCACGGAGCCGGCTTGGGAAAGCTTTGATCAAGCGGTTGGGTTCCTCCAGGCCCAATGGTCCGACAAGGTGATCGACCGAATTGTGGCCCGGATCTGGGAAAGCATCGGCTTGTTGGCGGTGCATCCGCATGGCGGGCAGGTTGAAGAGGATTTGGCATACTTGTCAAAAGGCCACCGGCGCACGGTTGTGGGCCACTTCGAGATCATCTACTATGTGGAAGGAGATGTTGTCTACGTCACGGACATCTTTGACAGTCGACAGGACCCCGGCAAGATGAAAGGCTAAGTACTGCAACATGGATTGACGCGGAACCCACGTCCATCTACGTCCATTTGGAGGGCCATTCGAGCTGCCCTGCCACCCACAGCCCCCCGTTGACACTTCCGTCCCGGTTCCATCGTTAAAGGTGCATACCCGTCCTTCCTTTGAAACGATGAACCGCTACTTCACCCTTGTCCTTGGCATGCTGCTTGTCGGCAGCCTTTGTGCCCAGGGCATCTATGGCCGAAAGCGCCCGGAGATCTTCCCCACCGACGGCAAGATGCGGCGTGGCGGCTTCTACTTCGCGCCGGGCATCACGTACGCATTGCCGCGCTTCAACAACGAGGAGGAAACGGTGTTCCAAAACGCAGACACCACCTACACGGCCTTGTTCGACCCCAATGGCAGGATCGGCCTGTACCTGGAAGCAGGCTGGTTCATCTCCACCCGCGATCCCATCATCTTGGACTACTGGGACTTCGGCCTGGCCTACAAGCAGCTCAAGGGCACCGAGGACTACACCAGCACCTTGGTGCGCGGCGACAGCATCGGGCACATTGCCGGTGGTGGTGCCTTCAACGACCGGCACCTCACCTTGCACGCCAACGCCAACAAGCTCTTCCAGGTGCGCGACTACCAGTTCATCCAATTCAGCCTTGGCGCCAACGTGGACTGGCGTTTCAGCACCGGGCGCGACTACGCCGCCGACCTCACCACGCTGAACCGCTGGGCCTTCCCGCCGGAGATCATCGGTCAAGTTCACGCCAAACTGGGCTACGGCTTCAAGCTCACCCAACAGTTAATGGTGATCCCCGCCATCGAAACGCCGTTCCTCAGCATACAGCCGGGCGACGACGGCAACTTCGGGAAGCTGCAATGGTTCAGCAGCACCTACCGCCCGCTGATCCTCAGTGTACGCTTCCTCTTCCTGCGTTACCCGAAAGGTTGGGCCTGTCCGCCAGTAAAGCAGAACGCCTTTGAGAAGAGCAAGACGGTGAACCCGAGCTACGAACGAAAGTAGCCGATCCTACCCCCGCACAAACGGATTCCCTCTCCGTTCTTCTCCGATGGTGGTTTCCGGCCCGTGGCCGCAGTATACCACCACTTCATCCCCCAAAGCGTATAGTTGTGTACGGATGCTCTCCAGCAGCGTGTCCATATCACCGCCGGGCAGGTCGGTGCGGCCGATGCTGCGCTGAAAGAGCACGTCGCCGCTGAGGATGAAGTGCCGCTTTGGATTGTAGAATGCAATGTGCCCCGGGGCATGGCCCGGCACGAAAAGCACGTCCAGGTGCTCATCACCCAGGGGGATCACCTCGCCCTCCTCAATGAACCGGGCAGGGGCTGGGGGCGAGGCGCAGGCCACACCGAACATGGCGGCACTGGCCGCGGCATGCTCCAACACGGGCAGGTCCTTGGCGTGCAGTTCCGGGGAAAGGCCATAGCGCTTTTTTGCCCAGGCACAGCCCATCACATGGTCCACATGGGCATGGGTGAGCAACACCCGGACGGGCCTGATGCCGTGGTCCCGCAGCCAGTGTTCCAGTTCCCGTTCCTCGTTTTGGTTGCTGCAGCCGGGGTCGATGAGCATACCTTCACCATCCGCGTGCAGCACGTAGGTGTTTTCCTGGAAAGGGTTGAACGTGAATTTTTGGACGTGCATGCCAGCGGAAAAAGCGTGAACTTCGCAACTCTTCCCGCAAAAGTACCCGAGACCGCCGTGTGCCGCCCCATCCGCATCCTGCTGTTGCCGCTGTTGGCCCTGTTGGCGGCGCCCGGCAGTGCGCAGTTCTACAACGGAAGCCAGCAGCGCTTCGGGAAGAACCGGGTGCAATACCGCGAGTTCCTTTGGCAGAGCTACCGCTTCCCGCAGATCGAGACCTATTTCTACAAGGAAGGCCGGGATGTGGCGAAGTACGTCTCCATCAGCGCCATGCGCAACAAGCAGGAGCTGGAGAAGTTCTTCGACCACCCGATCGATGAGCGCCTGCAGTTCGTGGTGTACAACACCCAGAGCGACTTTCGGCAGAGCAACATCGGGCTTACCGACGATGAGCTCTACAACATCGGCGGAGTAACCCGCATTGTGGGCAGCAAGGTGTTCGTGTACAACGAGGGCGACCACGCCCTGTTGGACCGGCAAGTGCGCTCGGGCATCGCCCAGGTGATCTTGGACCAAATGATGTTCGGCGGCAACTGGCGTGAGGTGCTGCGCAACAGCGCCACCATGAACCTGCCCGAATGGTTCACCAAGGGCCTGGTGGGCTATGTGAGCGGACCGTGGGATGCCGCTTCGGAGAGCCGCCTGCGCGATGCGGTGCTGGGCGGGCGGTATGCCAAGTTCAACCGGTTGGAGGGGCGGGATGCCGAACTGGCCGGGCAAGCCCTGTGGAGCTATGTGGCGGATGTGTACGGTACGGCGGTGATCCCCAACATACTCTACATGACCCGTGTAAGCCGCAACCCGGACAGCGGTTTTATGTATGTGCTGGGCGTGCCCCTGAAGGAACTGTTGGAGGAATGCACCAACCATTACCGCACGCGCTTCCTGGAAGAAGAGCGCCAGCGCGATGAGGCGGACCTGGAGGAGTTGGCCGTGAAAACGCGCAAGGCCCGCAGCTATTCCCAGTTCAAGCTCAGTCCGGACGGGCGATATGCCGCCTGGGTGAGCAATGAACTGGGCCAGTACAAGGTATGGCTTTGCGACTTGGGCACGCGCAAGGTGAAGAGGATCGCCAAGGGCGAAAAAAAGATCGACCGCATCATCGACACGAGCTGGCCGGTGCTGGCCTGGCACCCCACTGGCAGTGCACTCACGTGGACCACCGAACGAAAAGGCGAGCTGCTGCTGAACACATGGACGGCGGATGACCGGAAAACGGTGCGCAAGCCCGTGTTCATGTTGGACAAAGTGCTGGACATGGCCTACAGCCCGGACGGCCGAAACATGGTGTTCAGCGGGGTGCGGGAAGGCCGCACGGACCTGTACCTCTACTACGTCATCGGCAACCGGCAGGAGCAGCTCACCAACGACCAATGGGACGACCTGGACCCCGCTTTTGCCGATGGCGGCCGCTCGATCATCTTCAGCAGCAACCGCAGCGACGACACGCTCCGCACCGCCACTGAGCCATTATGGGCTCCTCATGCCAAGGATATATTTCTCTATGACCTGGCCCGTCGGGGCAGCGTGCTCAAGCGGCTTACCGACACGCCAGGTGCCGATGAGCGCCAGCCCGCCATGTTCGACAGCACCCACTACACTTGGTTGAGCAATGCCGCCAGGCTGCAGGACCGCTGGGTGGCGCACTACGACAGTGCGGTAAGCGCCGTGGACACCACCATCCACTACCGCTATTTCACCGTGGCCGCGCGCGGCTCCAACTACAAGCGCGGCATCTTGGAACAGGATGTGGCCGGGCAGGGCCGCATGGCACAATTGCTCTTCAATGGCGGCAAGTACAGGTTTCAGGTAGGCGCAACGGACCGGCTGCAAAGTGCCCTTGGGCAGCCGCCGGCAGAACTGCACGAAGACCAGGCAGTGAAGCCCGGCGGGGCGATCGATCACCTGAGCGCGGTGGTGAAGGTGGCAGTACCGGCAGATAGTGTTGCGGATGCCGTGGACATCCGCAACTACCGCTTCAGCGATGAGGGCGCAGTGCCGCCCAAGGCCCCTCCTGGGGAGCAAAGCCGGCAAGAGGAAGTGCCCGTGGTGGGCCTGGCCGACAGCGGACAGGATTCCGTGCTGGTCACCAAGCTGCAATACCCCGAGCAGCGCAACTACAACGTGAACTTCGCCACGGACGAGGTGCTCACCCAGTTGGACAATAGCTACTCCTCGGAGTTCTACCAGCCGCTCACCGGGGCGGCCGCACTCAACCCCGGCCTAAGCGGACTGATGCGCATGGGGATAAGCGACCTGTTCGAGGACTACAAGATCACCGGCGGCTTCCGTTTGGCGCTGGACCTGAACAACAACACGTACATGCTTCAGTTCACCAACCTGAAGCGCCGCTTGGACAAGGACATCATTTTGCAGCGCCAAGCCACCCAGGGCCTCAGCAACCTGGGCGTGGTGAAGCTGCTCACCCATTCCGCCACCTACCGCGTGTCATGGCCGTTCAACGAACTCACGTCCCTGCGGGCATCGCTCTCCTACCGGCACGACCGCTACGTAACCCAGAGCATCGACCAGCTCTCGCTGCGCGTGCCCAACGCCAGCGACCAAACCGCCAGTGCCAAACTGGAGTATGTGTACGACAGCAGCCGCCCGCGCGGGCTCAACTTGTACAATGGATGGAAGGCCAAGGCCTTCGGCGAGTACTACCAGCAGCCGGACGGCGCAAAGACCGGCATGCAAGTGGTGGGCTTCGACATACGCAACGGTTTGGCCCTGCACCGCGAATTGACCTGGGTGAACCGCTTGGCGGGTTCAGCGTCGTTCGGCAGCCGCAAAGTGCTCTTCTTCATGGGCGGGGTGGACAATTGGCTCTTTGCCAAAACCGATGACAGTGTCCCCATCGACTTCACGCAGAATTATTTCTACCAAAGCTTGGCAGTGCCCATGCGCGGCTTCTACTACAATGCCCGCAACGGCAATGCGTTCGCAATGGCCAACTCCGAACTGCGGCTTCCGGTGTTCAAATACCTGCTCAACAAGCCCCTGCAAAGCGATTTCCTCAGGACGTTCCAAGTGGTGGCTTTCGCCGATGCCGGCACGGCCTGGACCGGAAGCAACCCCTATGCCGAGGACAACTTCTTCAACCGGCAGGTGATCCAGCGCAATCCGCTCACGATCACCGTCCGCAACCAGCGCGAGCCCATCATCTGGGGCTATGGTTTCGGCGCCCGTGCACGTCTGTTGGGCTACTACATGCGGGGCGACTGGGCTTGGGGCGTGGACGATGGCGTGGTCCAAAAGGGCGTGTTCCAATTTTCGCTCAGTTTGGACATCTGAGGAATGGCGGAGCGCATCACGGTGGAGGCGGTGAAGGAATTGGTGAAAGCGGGCCACGCGCATGCCGTGAAGGATCGCAGGCACCTGCACGCCCGGCCGGAGCTCAGCTTCCAAGAGCACGAAACCGCCGCGTATATCGCGGAGCGGTTGCGGGAGCAGGGCATTGAAGTGCGCCCGGGCATTGCGGGCACTGGCGTGATCGGCGTGGTGCAAGGGGCAAAACCGGGCCGCGTGTTCTGCCTGCGCGCAGACATTGATGCACTGCCGATCCAAGAGGCGGAAGGGGCGCCTTACCGTTCCACGAATCCCGGCGTGATGCACGCCTGCGGCCATGATGCGCACACGGCGATGGTACTTTCCGCCGGGCGGATCCTGCATCAACTGCGTGGGGAATGGAACGGCACGGTGCTCCTGCTATTCCAGCCGGGCGAGGAGAAGATCCCCGGCGGTGCTTCGGTCGTGTTGGGCGAAGGAGCCTTGAAGAACCCCGCTCCGGAAGGCATCCTTGGGCAGCATGTCACCCCGGAGCTGGAGGTGGGCAAGGTGGGCTTCCACGCCGGGCCGTTCATGGCCAGCAGTGATGAGGTCTACATCACCGTAAAAGGCAAGGGGGGCCATGCGGCGCAGCCTGAGAAACTGGTGGACCCCATCGTGATCGCGGCACGGCTGCTGCTTGCGCTCAAGGATGAGTTTGACGCGTGGCGCAGGGACAGGCCGCTGGTGCTGGGCTTTGGCCGCGTGATCGCCGATGGCGCGACCAACGTGGTACCTGATGAAGTGCGGATCGCCGGTACGCTGCGCACCTTCGATGAAGGCCTGCGCGCGGAGCTGCACGGGTGGCTGCCGCGCAGGGCCGCCGAGATCTGCGCACAACACGGTGGCTCATGCGAACTTGAAGTAAGGCGCGGTTATCCGGTGCTGGTGAACGACCCGCCGTTGACGGAAAGGATCCGGGGCGCGGCTGCGGAATTTCTGGGAGCGGAGCACGTGGTGGAGATGCCGCGCCGCATGGGTAGCGAAGACTTTGCCTTCTACACCCGGGTGATGCCGGGCTGCTTTTTCCGCTTGGGCACGGGCAATCTGAAGAAAGGCCCCGCGCCGGGCCTGCACACGCCCTCCTTCAACATCGCCGAAGAGGCCATGGCCATCGGGGCGGGCGTGATGGTGTGGGGGGCGTTGGGGGAGCTGGGAAGTGGGTAGTGGGCAGTGAACAGCATCCGCCCCTTACCGCCTTCGAGACGAAGAATGTCCCGGCATCACGCCCAGAGCCAATAGGCCAATAAAGCCCATACGCCGATGAACATTCCGCCCACTGCAATCGTGCCTTTGTGCTTTTTCAGGTCGCGCTTTACCAGCAAGCGATACAGTGCCCAGCCGATAAAAAGGGCCAGCAATCCGATGGCCATCCCGATGCGTGTTCCCATTCCAATTGGATAGATGATCGACGAAAGGGTTAGTTGGCCACTTCGCTCATGAACTTCAACCGCACCAAGCGCAGCTCTTCCTCGCTGAAGTCACTGCCGAACTCCTTGAGGGCATCCTCCAAGCTGTCCGTATCTGCGTCCCGGTAATAGTCCATGATCTCTTCCAAGGCATCCTCGTCCAAGCGGTCCTCCAAGTAGTAGTTGATGTCCAAGCGGGTGCCGCTGCTCACAATGGTCTCCATCTCCTCCAGCAGGTCGGCCATGGAGAGGTTTTTGGCCTTGGCGATGGATTCCAGCGCCAGGCGCTTGTCGATGTTCTGGATGATGTGCACCTTGTTGCTGCTCTTCTTCACCACCGAACGCACCACGGCCTCTTCCTCGGGCCGCTCGATCTCGTTTTCCTCCACGTAAGTGGCGATCAGGTCCACGAAGGGTTTGCCATATTTCTGGGCTTTGCCCGCGCCCACCCCCGTGATCTGGGTGAGCTCATCCACGGTGATCGGATAGCGCACGGTCATTTCCTCCAAGGAGTTTTCCTGGAAGATCACGTAAGGCGCCAGCTTGTTCTTCTTGGCCACGTTGTGGCGCAGGTCCACCAGCATCTTCATCAGGCGCTCGTCGGCGGCGCCACCGCCCTTGCCGTTCACCATCACGTCCTCGTCCGGGGCATCCTCGTCCACGCGCTCGCGTTCCTTGGTGAAGGTGATGGACACGGGCTTCTTCAGGAAGTCCTTTCCCAGGTCGGTGAGGCTCAGGTTGCCGTAGCTCTCAATGTCCTTGTGGAGGAAGCCGCCCACGTTGGCCTGTCGGATCACGGCCATCCAGTGCTGCTCGTTGTGGTCGTTGCCGGCGCCGTAGCTCTTGAGCTTGTCGCCCTTGTAGTTCTTGATCTCGCTGGTTTCAGTGCCGGTGAGCAGGTCGCAGATGAAGCGTGCGCGGTGCCGCTCCTTGCTTTCCTTCACCGCGGCGAGCATCAGCTTGAGGTCGTCCTTGGCCTCGAAATATTCCTTGGGGTTGATGCAGTTGTCGCAGGCTCCGCAGTTGTCGCCGGGCAAGTGTTCGCCGAAGTAGTGCAGCAGGTATTTGCGCCGGCACATGCCCGTTTCGGCATAGCTCACCGTGTCGGCCAGCAGCTGTTTGCCGATCTCCTGTTCGGCCACCGGCTTGCCTTGCAGGAATTTCTCCAGCTTCTCGATGTCCTTGTAACTGTAAAAGGTGACGCACTTGCCTTCGCCCCCGTCGCGGCCTCCGCGGCCGGTTTCCTGGTAGTAGCTCTCCAGGCTCTTGGGGATGTCGTGGTGGATTACGAAGCGCACATCGGGTTTGTCGATGCCCATGCCGAAGGCGATGGTGGCCACGATCACATCCACGTCCTCCATCAGGAAGCGGTCCTGGTGGCTGGCGCGCTGTGCCGCGTCCATGCCCGCATGGTAGGGCAGGGCCTTGATGCCGTTCACCACGAGGGTTTCGGCGATCTCCTCCACTTTCTTGCGGCTGAGGCAGTAGATGATGCCGCTGCGGCCCGCATGCTGTTTCACATACCGGATGATCTCGCGGGCCACGTCCTTCTTGGGGCGCACCTCGTAGTAGAGGTTGGGCCGGTTGAAGGAAGCTTTGAAGACGTTGGCGCCGGGGATGTCGAGGTTCTTGAGGATGTCCTCCTGCACCTTTTCGGTGGCGGTGGCCGTGAGGGCGATCATGGGCACGCGCTTGATCTCGTTGAAGATGGTGCGCAGGCGCCGGTACTCCGGGCGGAAGTCGTGGCCCCATTCACTGATGCAATGGGCCTCATCGATGGCGAAGAAGCTGATCTTGATGTCGGAGAGGAATTCCACGTTCTCCTTTTTGGTGAGGGATTCCGGGGCCACGTACAGCAGTTTGGTGGTGCCTGAGAGGATGTCCTCCTTTACGCGGACGGCTTCGCTGCGGGTAAGCGAGCTGTTGAGGAAGTGGGCCACGCCGTTCTCGCCGCCGAAGCTGCGCAGCAGGTCCACCTGGTTTTTCATCAGGGCGATCAAGGGGCTCACCACGATGGCCGTGCCCTCGCTCATCAGCGCGGGCAACTGGTAACAGAGGCTTTTGCCGCCGCCCGTAGGCATGATCACGAAGGTGTCCTTGCCATCGAGGACGCTTTGCACAATGGCTTCCTGTTCGCCTTTGAATGAAGTGAAGCCGAAGAACTGCCCAAGGGCTTCCTTGGGCGATGAGATGTCGATGCTGGTCATAGCGGGGTCTGTTGGGCAATTGCCCTGGAAAGGATTGATCGCTTAAAAGTAGGGCGATCGGAGGGAAGTACAATGCAATACGTCAAGGAACATTGAAAGCTTAGGAGATCTTGGGCAATCCCTGGATCGCCAGCGGGGGGCAGGGCGCCTGCACAAGGGTCGGCATGGTCGCGCTTCTATATTTGGCGCGGCCTTCATTGGCCCGAGGCGCATGGCTGAACCCAAGAAGGACCTGACGTTCCTGGAGCATTTGGAGGCCCTGCGGTGGACGTTGGTCCGCTCGGCGGTGGCCGTGCTGGTCGGCATGATCGCGGCGTTCGTCTACAAGGATGTCGTGTTCGACGCAATTGTGCTGGCGCCGCAACATCCGGATTTCATCACCTACCGGGTGTTTTGCCAAGTTGCGCTCAAATTGGGGCTCGACCGCTCCTTTTGCATGGACAGCACGGGGTTCACGCTGATGAACACCTCCATGGGCGGCCAGTTCATGGTGCACATCATGGTATCGTTCGTGGCGGGCATCATCCTGGCCTTCCCCTTCATCCTCTGGGAGGCATGGCGTTTTGTGAAGCCTGCATTGGCCAAGACGGAGCGGAAGGCCGTGGGGGGCGTGGTGTTCTTTGCCAGCATGCTGTTTTTCCTGGGCGTGGCCTTCGGGTACTTCGTGCTGGCGCCCATGAGCATCCAGTTCCTGGGCAACTATAGCGTTAGCGGATCCGTGCCCAACCTGGTGGACCTGAACAATTACATCGGCACCATCACGTCGTTGACCTTGTGGACGGGTGTGGTTTTTGAACTGCCCATGGTGGTGTATTTCCTGGCCCGGACGGGGTTGGTGGGCCCGGGTTTTCTGCGCACCTACCGGCGCCACGCCTATGTGGTGATCTTGATCATCGCCGCCGTCATCACCCCTCCCGACGTCACCAGCCAATTGATCGTTTCCTTGCCGTTGTTCGCCCTGTATGAGGGGAGCATCTTCCTGGCGGCCCGCACCGAGCGGCTGTCGGCCCGTCGCACCGCCAATGCCGCCACCGCATGATCCGGCAATTGCTGCGCCTGATCCTTGACAGGCGGTGGGTGGTCCTTGCGCAGGTGGTTGCCGCCTTCCCGTTATTGGCCCAAACCACGCGCATTTCGGGCACGGTAACCGATGCGGCCACCGGCGAGCCGTTGCCGTTCGTCAATGTGGGCTTCGTGGACAGCCGAGTTTCCACCAACAGCGACTTCGACGGCCGATATGTGCTGGATACCTACTACGCCACCGACAGCATTCGGGCAGTAAGCGTGGGCTATGAGCCGTTCACTGCAGCGGTGAAGCGCGACAAGGTGCAACAGATCGACATCCGCCTCAAACCGCAGACGGCCGAACTGGCCGATGTGGTGGTGACCTACAAAGGCAATCCCGCATGGCCCATCCTGCGCCGCTTGGTGGCGAACAAGCCGGTGAACAACCGTGAAAAGCTGGAGGCGTACGAGTACGAGGCCTACAACAAGGTGGAGTTCGACCTGAACAACATCACCGAGGATTTCAAGCAGAAGAAGCTCTTCAAGGATTTCGCCTTCATCTTCGACCATGTGGACTCTTCAGGGGGCAAGCCCTTCCTGCCCATTTTCATGACCGAAACGCTCAGCGAGGTGTACTATAGGCAGAAGCCCAGGACCCGGCGGGAAGTGATCCATGGCACCAAGGTCAGCGGCCTGGAGAACACCAGCATCTCGCAGTTCATGGGCGACATGTACCAGAACGTGAACATCTACGACAATTTCCTGGTGCTCTTCGGCAAGAATTTCGTCAGCCCGATCGCCGATGGCGGGCGGGGCTACTACGACTACTATCTGGTGGACAGCAACTGGGTGGGGCGCAACTGGTGCTACCAGATCACGTTCGCGCCCAAGCGGGTGCAGGAGCTCGCTTTCACAGGCAGCATGTGGGTGAACGACACCAGCTATGCGGTCAAGCGCATCGAGGCCTCCATCGCCCGAGGGGCAAACCTCAACTTTGTGCAGGGCTTCCAGGTGAAACAGGAATACACCGAGGTGCAGCCGGAGGTGTGGATGCTTACCAAGGACCAATTGTTCGTGGACCTCAATGTGGTCAAGGACCGGGGCAAACCCGCGGACAACCCGATCCAAGGGTTCTATGGAAGGCGCACGGCGAGCTACCGTGATTTCACCATCAACGCGCCCAAGCCGCCGGTGTTCTACGAAGGTGCGGACGAGGTGGTGCTGGACATCGACCCGCTGAGCCTCGGGGCGGGTTATTGGGAGGAGCACCGCCACGAGAACCTGACCAAGCAGGAAGTGGCCATCTACCACATGGTGGATACCATGAAGACGATCCCCCGGTTCCGCACCTACGTGGACATCGTCACCACGGTGGTCACGGGCTACTACACCAAAGGCAAAGTGGACCTGGGCCCGTACTTCACCACGTACAGCTTCAACCCCGTGGAGGGGAACCGGTTCCGTATCGGCGGCCGCACCAGCACCAACTTCAGCACCCGGCAGGAGCTCAACGGCTACTTGGCCTATGGCACGCGGGACGAAGCATTCAAGTTCGGCTTGGGCGCCAAGGCGCTCATTGGCCGGGAAACCCGGCAGATCGTGGAGGTGGGCTACAAGCAGGATGTGGAACAACTCGGCGAAAGCGTCAACGCCTTCCGGCAGGACAACATCCTGAGCAGCGTGTTCCGCCGCACGCCCAACACGCGCCTCACCTTGGTGGAAGAGTCCTCGGCGAGCTATCAGCGTGAATGGTTCACCGGTTTGGACAATACGGTAATGCTGCGCTACCGGACGCTGTATCCCTTGGGCGACCTGGAGTACCTGCGGCCCGGGGCGGACGGCGGACAGCCGGAAGTGCTCAACACCATCCACACCGCTGAAGTGGCCCTCAATACCCGCTTTGCCTACCGGGAGAAATACGTCAGCGGCGACTTCACGCGGGTGAGCTTGGGCACCCGCTATCCCACGGTGGAGCTCCACCTGGCCACGGGCCTGCCCAGCATGGCCCGCAGCGAGTATGGCTACACCAAAGCCGTGGCCCACGTGTACCAGCGCTTGCAGCTGGGCACCTTCGGATGGATGCGCCTGAATGCGGAAGCGGGCCGCATCTGGGGCAACTTGCCCTACCCGCTGCTGATCCTGCACAGCGGCAACGAGACTTTCTACTACGACGACCTCGCCTTCAACACCATGAACTACTTCGAGTTCATCAGCGACCGCTACGCCCAGTTGTTCGTGGAGCACCACTTCGAAGGCTTGTTCCTGAACCGGATACCGTTGATGCGGCGGCTGAAATGGCGCGAAGTGGTGGTGGGCAAGGTGGTGGCCGGCGCGTTGGACAGGCAGCGGGCCGAGCAGGAACTGCTGCTGCTGCCCGGCATGTATACCTTGGACGGCGGGCCGTTCATGGAGGTCAGCGCCGGCGTGGAGAACATCCTGAAGATACTGCGCGTGGACGGCGTTTGGCGCTTGAGCTACAACGACCATCCGCGCACCAACCCCTTCGCTTTGCGCCTGAAATTAGCCGTGACCTTCTGAATGATCCTGCGTGCCGACCACATAGTGAAACGCTACAAGCGCCGTACCGTGGTGGGCGGGGTGAGCGTAGCGGTGCACCAAGGCGAGATCGTGGGCCTGCTGGGCCCCAATGGTGCGGGGAAGACCACCAGTTTCTACATGATCGTGGGCCTGGTAAAGCCCAACGAAGGCCGTGTATTCCTGGATGCGACGGACATCACGGACCTGGCCATGTACAAGCGCGCGCAGCGGGGCATCGGTTACCTGCCGCAAGAGGCCAGCGTGTTCCGCAAGCTCAGCGTGGAGGACAACATCCGGGCCATCCTGGAGATGACCAAGCTCACCAAGGCGGAGCAGCACCGCAAACTGGAGAGCTTGCTGGATGAATTCAGCCTGCAGCACGTGCGCAAAAACATGGGCGACGTGCTCAGCGGCGGCGAGCGCCGCCGCACGGAGATCGCGCGGGCCTTGGCCACCGAGCCCAAGTTCATCCTGCTGGACGAGCCCTTCGCCGGCGTGGACCCCATTGCCGTGGAGGACATCCAAGGCATTGTGTCCCACCTCAAGGAGCGCAATATCGGCGTGCTCATCACCGACCACAACGTACAGGAAACGCTGAGCATCACCGATCGCGCCTACCTGCTCTTCGAGGGAAAGATCCTCAAACAGGGCACTGCCGAGGAACTGGCTGCGGATGAGCAGGTGCGCAAGGTGTACCTCGGGCAGAATTTCGTGCTGCGCAGAAAGGTGTGACCGTATGATCGCACGGGCCTGTATCGATCAACAAGCTTTGATCCGCCGATCATTCGTGTAAAGGAACCATGGTCACCGGTGAGGAAGCCTTGCTCTTCGCAGAAGCGTCCGCGGTAGTGCTCAACGTGGCCTTCACGCTGTGCATCGCATGGGAGAAGCGCATCGGCTGGGCGTTGGGTTTAGTGGCTGGAGTGATCGGCGTGGGGCTCTACGCATTGGCGCACACATGGGCCATGAGCGTGCTCAACGGCTACTACGTGGTGATGGCCGTGTATGGCTGGTGGAGCTGGGGCCGCGGTGAAGAGAACCAGGTCCGTACGCAGCGATGGACCTTTCACGCCGTGGTGATCCCGGCGGGCCTTGTGCTGGCGTACGCCACGGCAGTGTTGCTGGGCAACTACCTCAACGGCAACTTCCCGCACCTGGATGCCTTCGTTACGGTGTTCAGCTTCATCGCCACCTGGATGATGGCGCGCAAGTACATCTCCACATGGTACTACTTCATCGTGGCGGATGCCGTGTCCATTTGGCTCAACTGGCGCATTGGCTACTTGGGCTTCGCAGCGCTGAACGCCGTGTACCTCGTGCTGTCCGTGATCGGCCTGGTGAAGTGGGGGCGGTTGTTGGCGCAGCAGCGCCGGCAGGGCATCACTGCTTGATGAACGGCAACACGGTCCGTACCCCGTTCACGGTAAGCCGTACCAGGTAGCATCCTTGGGCCAAGACGCCGGCATCCACGCATGCACGGGTGCCGCTCACGGTGGTGGGCACAGCTGCCCGTTGGCCATCCATGGTGAACACGTCTACGCTTGCCGCGGCCGCTGCTTCCGCAGGGAGGGTGATGAACAACTGGTCCTGCACCGGGTTGGGATGGAGCTGTATCCCGGCAATGGTACCGGGAGCCGGCCGCAGGCCGGTGGTCAGGGTGGTATGGGCAATGTGGTCCATGTTGTCCGGCCCGTTCTGGGAAAGCTCACCGGCGGCGATCAGGCCCAGTGCGCTGTTGTGCGCCAAGGACGAAACCGGTGCGTTGAAGTCGGCCCATGGCGAAAATCCATCGGATGTGCCGTTGAAACGGGCCAAATGGGCACCGGTAGTGCTGCCTTCCTCCAGGTGGAAGTCGCCCCCGATGAAGAGGTGGGCCCCGTCATAGTGCAGCGCATGCACCGCGGCATCGGCAGGGTTGCCCACATTGATGTAATCCAGCGCGTTCGGCATGAGTTCCTCCCACGCCGTGCCGTTTTCCGGAAAGCGGGCCAGGCCGAACTGGGCCGATCCGTTTTGCTTGATGTTGCCTGCTGCGTACAGGCTGCCGTCCACGTCAAGCAAGGTGTTCACCGTGCCGGGCAGTCCGGTCCCCAGGGGTCCCCAATCGCCGCCATTGAGCACGGCCACGTGGTTCAGGTTGGTGCCACCGCCGTTCTGCAATGCGGTGAACTCGCCCCCAACGACCAACTGTCCATTGTGCCAGCCCAAGCCATTGATCAGGTTGTTCAGGGTGCTGCCGAGCAGGGTCCAATTTCCATTGTCCAGGCGTTTCACCACGTCGTCAGAGCCTGCGAAGCCGCTTACGATACCACCGGCGTAAAGTGTTCCGTCATGTGCGAACAAGGTGCGCACTTGCGGGAAGTTGCCCGAGAAAATGGTGCTGTAGCTCCACGCCGTGCCGTTCCAGGTGGCCAGGTCGGTGTAGTTGTTGCTCAGCGCAGATCCCCCGATGTAAATGGTATTGCCGATGATCGCGGCACTGGTGATGTTCCCGGAGACCCCGGTGCCGAGCGCCGAGAAGGTGGAGCCGTCCCATAAGGCCACGTTTTGGGCAGGAATACCTCCGGCTTCGGTGAACTGGCCCACTACCACCAAGGTGTCTTCATTGCCCTGCAGCACGGCCAGCACGGGTCCGTTCACCCCGCCGCCCAACTCCGCCCAAGGCACATCGACAGGTTGCGAACGTGCGGCCCATGCAAGGGTGGCAATGAACACGGAGAGTAACGTCTTTTTCATGGATCAGGGATTTAGGTCGTGCGTTGAACGTATCAATGGCGCAGCCCCAAAGGATGCTGAGCGGCAATTAGACGGCACAAGTTGCGGACAAGTATGCCTCGGCCTTGTGGAATGTGATGAGCGGTGTTGGGCGGCGGGCGGTGGAACGTGCGGGTGGATCGGTGCCTTGCGTGCACGGGCCGGGTCAAGAGGCGACGGCACTACCTTGCCTGCCCATGCGCAAGGTCGTTGTTACCGGTCCGGAATGCAGCGGCAAGTCCGTGCTCTCCGCGCAATTGGCGGAGCGCTTCGGGCTGCCGTGGGTGCCGGAAATGGCGCGGCCCTACCTCGATGAGCTGGGCAGGCCGTATGGCGAAGCGGATCTGCGGCGCATCGCCGAGCTGCAGTTGCGCACGGAAGCGGAGTGCACCGCTGATCAACCTGGTGCCCCGTTGTTGATCTGCGACACTGACCTGATCACCATCCGCATCTGGGGCGAAGAGAAGTACGGTCGCAGCGACCCATGGGTGGTGGAACAAACTGAAGGTCGCCCGTACGACCTGTGGCTCTTGTGCACGCCGGACATCCCGTGGGTGTATGATCCCCAACGCGAGAACCCGCACGACCGTGACCGCTTGTTCGAGGTTTACCGGCAGGTGTTGGAGCGGCTGGGCAAGCCCCATGCGGTGATCCACGGGCAAGGAGCACAGCGCTTGGCCTTGGCGGTGGATGCGGTGGGGTTGCTGTTGCGGTAGGTCGCCTTGGTGCGAGGGTGGCGCTGCATGCACAACGCCGTGTGCCTGCGGCTGCAGGCACACGGCGTCGATGGTTACCGCGTTGCGGGCTGTTGGATAGCGCTCAGTGCTTCAGGAAGGTCTTGGTTCCGACCTGGCCGCCATCGATGATCACCACGCTGTACATGCCCGGGGCAAGGTCGGACACATCGAGGTTGCGCGAGGCATCGCTTCCGAAGGCCTCATTGGCCACCACGCGGCCCACGGCATCGCGGATCAGCAGGGTGCCGCCGGTTTCCGCGGCATAGGTGATGTTCAGCACCTCCTCGGCCGGGTTGGGCGCAAGGCTGAAGCTGAGCGTGCCGGCGGCCATGGGGGCCTCCTTCCAATCACCGCCAGGCGACCAAATGGCAATATGGTTGAGCACGCTGGTGTATGGCGGGAAGATGATGTCCGGCACTGTTTGCGAGGTAAAGGCACCACCGAACACCACACGCCCGCCGTAGGTGGAAACATCCAGCACATCCTTGTTGACATTGGCGGACGGCAACAGCACGCCGGGGTTGGCATGGTACACGGCGAAGTTGCGCCCATGGGCCAGTCCGTAGTTGAAACTGAAGCGGCCTCCCACATAGATGGCGGCATTGTCCACGGTATGGAGGGTAAGGATCCTCGTGTAGCCAGGTGAAGGCAGCAACGGGTTGTTGGGGTCCATCAACGGCTCCCAGGCATTGCCGTACAGCGGATGCTTGGCAAAGCCGAACACCAAGTTGCCATTGGCATCGTACACATCGCCGCCTGCATAGAGCTCGGCGTTCATCATCTCCAGGTCGTACACCGGGGCATTGAGGCCGTCCGAAAGTTGCTGCCATCCGCCGTTGACCAACTGGGCCACGTGCTGGATGCTGGAGTCGACCGGTCCGAATTGGGCCGTGCCGGTGAAGCTGCCGCCGATGGTGAGCGTGCCCCGGAAGCTGGCCATGGCATGGATGGGGCCGTTCATTTTTCCGCCTACGGGCACCCAGGCACTTCCTGAAAGCCTCCTCACCTCATGGTCCGTTCCGGCAAAGCCGCTTGAGCTGCCTGCGGCATAGAGCCGCCCATTGTGCACGTGCAGGGCGTTCACCAGTGGGTTCATGCCGGGGAAGGCATTGCCGTATTTCCAGCTTGTGCCGTTCCACATGGCAATGTCCCTAAGGCCACCTTGGAAGGAACCGCCCACAAAGATCTTCCCACTGTACTCCACGGCGCATTCGGCACGGCCGTTCAGACCGTTTCCCAGAGGCTGGTAGATGGCACCGTTCCAGAGGGCCACGCGCCTGCAGTCCACACCGCTTGCGCTGGTGAAGGTGCCCGCCACGAGCAGCTCGCCGCTGTTCAGGGCGAGCAGTGTGGTTACCGGGGCATCGGTGCCATTGCCCAAGTTTACCCACCCCGGGTTGGAGCCATAGGCAGGCTGGATCCAAGCCAGCTCATCCGCGGTGAAACCATGTTCCCGTGCCCAAACGCCCAGTTCCGGAAGGTTGATCTCGCGTACATAGGCCAAGTTCATCTCATGGCTGATGCGTTCCGCCAGCTCGCGATGACCGCTTTCGATGATGAGCTGCCCCACGGCACACGCGGTGCCGTGCGGATCAATAAAGACAGGGTTGCGGTAGGGCAGCACGTAGTTGATGGGAAAGACGCCGCGATCGGCATACGCCTCCAAGTCGTTGAGCAAGCTGTTGCGCTGGGCCAGCTCCTCGGCAGTGAACCCGGCAGGGACATGTGTTTTGAGATATCCTCCTACCAAGTGCAAATGGGTGGCTATCCGTTCCGCATCGGTGGTGAAGTGCGTGAACGGGCCGTCTTCCAGGAGGTCCGGGGCCATTTTCGGCCACTGGGCATTCACTTCCGTCAGGTGGCGGAAAAGCGTTGCCTCGGTCTGTGGTGCCAATTGGGCAACCGCTGCGGAGGCCACAAGAAGGAGCGGGGAGAGGAGTGCTTTACGCATGGTGCAAAAGGTGTTGCGTTTACAGGGTCCGCTTACTGCGGCATTGGCCGCAGCGTAACGAAGGTAGCGCGGGAAATGGTGGTTTCGACCGGGCCTCCCGGCCGTGTGCGCATCCCTCCCGATCCATTGCATGCCGCCAACCCCTACCTTTGCCCCGTCTTCCACTGGGGTGCCCGCCACGCGCGAGCTGAGATCATACCCGATGAACCTGCGCAGGTAATGCTGCGAAGGGAACCGCACCGGCCCGCCGGCGCACCTCCGTGCCAGACGCAACACACGGAGGAACATGCATCGATCTCAACTATCCTTTCAGAATAGGTCCTTGGCGCGAGCGTCCACGCTCGTGCCATCGAAACTCCCGCAGGGTCACCGCCTCGGGACCCTGCGGTACAACGCCCACAACCTGGCGCGAGCGTCCACGCTCGTGCCTGCACTGCTCGCCATCCTCCTCTCCACCACCCTCTCCGCCCAATCCAGGCTGAGCGGCACCGTGCAGGATGCCGAAGGCACGCCCGTGGCCTTCGCCAGCGTGCTGCTCGGTGAACAAGGCCGCCTTGCGCCCACCGATGCACAAGGTGCCTTTCATGCCAAAGGCCTATTTGCAGGAGACCTGCGCATCCGCATCGGCGCGGTCGGCTTTCAGTCCAGGGACACGGTGGTCAACTTGGCCGAAGGAGACAATGCCGTGCAACTAACGCTGGCACGCAGCATCACCGAGCTCGCTGCCGCCGAGGTCACCGCCCTGCGTGCCGGCGACCGCGCACCGTTTGCCAAAAGCACCTTGACCGCCGATCAGATCGCCGAGCGCAACACCGGCGTGGACCTGCCCTATCTGCTGGACCTGATCCCCAGCGTAGTGGCAGGCAGCGATGCGGGCACCGGCATCGGCTACACCAACATGCGCATCCGCGGCAGCGACGCCACGCGCACCAACATCACCCTCAACGGCGTGCCCTTCAATGATGCCGAAAGCCAGGGTGCTTTCCTGGTGAACCTGCCCGACCTCGCCACCAGCGCGGAAGACATCGAGGTGCAACGCGGCGTGGGCACCAGCACCAACGGGCCGGGGGCCTTCGGCGCCAGCGTGAACCTGCGCACCACTGCCGTGAAGCCCGAGCCTTGGGGGTTGATCGAGGCCGGTGGCGGTTCCTACAACACGCAACGCTACTCCGTCAGTGCAGGCACGGGCCTCATGCAGAACCGCTTCAGCGTAGACATGCGCCTCTCCTCCATCACCAGCGACGGCTACATCGACCGAGCCACCGCCGACCTGATGAGCTATTTTCTGCAAGGGGCCTGGGTGGGTAGAACAAACTCGCTCCGCTTCATCACCTTCCGCGGAAAGGAGGTGACCTACCAGGCCTGGGACGGCGTGCCGCGCGAAGTGCTCGACACCAACCGCACCTACAACGGCTTCACCTACAACAACCAGGTGGACCACTACGACCAAACGCATTACCAACTGCTCTTCGACCAAAAGCTGGGCAAGGATGCCGTGCTGAACCTCACGCTCTTCCGCGTGAACGGCGCGGGCTACTACGAGCAGTGGAAGCCGGACGAGGACATGGCCGACTACGGCATCAGCCCGGAGGTGATCAACGGGGATACCGTCACCACCACGGACATCATCCGCCGCAAATGGTTGGACAACAACCTCACGGGCGTGAACGCCAGCGCGGACATCAAGCTGGGCGCTCACAAGCTGGTGCTGGGCGGCAGCTACAGCGATTACCGGGGCGAACATTATGGTGAGGTGATCTGGGCCCGCTATGCAGGCAACACGGACATCCGCCAACGCTACTACGACAACGATGCGCGCAAGACCGACGCCAACGCCTTCGCCAAGCTCACCTACGCATTGAGCCCCAAGCTTGACCTCTACGGCGATCTGCAGGTGCGCAACGTCACGTACAGCTTCCTCGGCTTCAACAACGACCTGGACAACGTGACGCAGGAGCTCGCATGGAGCTTCTTCAACCCCAAGGCCGGCCTGCTTTGGCGCGTGAATCCAGGCGGCAAAGCCTACGCCTCCTTCGCCGTGGCCAACCGGGAGCCCAACCGCGATGACCTGGAGGAGACCACGCCCGCCAGCCGCCCCACCGCTGAACGCCTGTTCGATTATGAAGCAGGCTATGAATACCGCACAGGGCGCTGGAACGCGGGCATCAACGGCTACTACATGAACTATGAAGACCAGTTGGTGCTCACCGGTGAATTGAACGATGTGGGCGCCGCCCTGCGCACAAACGTGCCGCGCAGCTACCGGGCCGGCGTGGAGCTGATGTTCGCTGCGCAGCTCACCAAACGCCTGCAATGGCAGGCCAACGCCACCTTCAGCAACAACAAGGTGCTCGACTTCACCGAGTATGTGGACGATTGGGACAACGGCGGCCAGGTACCGATTCACTACGCCACCAGCGATCTCGCCTTCTCGCCGAACATCATCGCGGCCAGCCAGCTCGGCTTGCGCGTGTGGGGCAAGCCAAAGAAAGGACGTGCCGAGCTCACCTTCATCACCAAGTACGTGGGCAAGCAGTACTTGGACAACAGCAGCAGCGCCGACCGCATGCTGGATGCCTACGTGGTACACGACCTCCGCGCCAACGTTTCCTTGTTCAGTCTGAAGGGGACGAAGAGCGTGGACTTCAACCTCACCGTGCGCAACCTCTTCAGCGAGTTGTACGAGAGCAACGGCTGGAGCTACAGCTACATCAGCGAGGGGAGGAGGCAGGAACAAGTGGGGCTCTTTCCGCAGGCGCCGATCAACGTGCTGGGCGGGGTGAGCGTGCGATTCTGATCACGGATGGGATGAACAGGATTTCTTTTGACAGGATTGCAGGATCAACAGGATGGAGAGAGAGCAGGTAGGCATTGCCTCCCACTTCTCCCTGTTCAAGACAAGCATTCATCCTGCCATCCTGTAAATCCTGCAATCCTGTCCGAAAACACCGCTCCCGTCATTCCTCACAACCGCACCGCGGCAGCCAAGTACTTGTGCACCTTGCCCACGCGCTCCACCTGTCCCTTGGCGGCGAAGCGTTCGTAGAAGCCCTCATCGCGGAAGTCGCGCACCAGTTGGCCCCAGGGGGCTAAGCGCTGCGTCCAGCGACGCTCGCGGCCATCGGGGTCGGGGTCCTTCGCGTTGAGGTCGGCGCACACGCGGATCATCGCCTTCAAGGTCACCGGCTTGGTCACGTTGTACTTCGGGTCACCCCAGGCATCGCCCCAAGCGCTGCGGGCGGCCCTTAGGAACTCCTGCAACACGCGGTAGCGTCGTTCCACGGCGGCATCGGTGATGCGCTCGGGGTCCTTGGTGTTCCAGCTTTTCAGGATCCAGCGGTGTACTTCGTTGAACAGCTCGGCCTGCATGATCCACTTGTCCTGCTTGCTGCGGTTGCCCAAGCGGTTGATGCGGTAGCGCAGCGGGCTGTCGGCCTCGTTGTACAGGCGCTCCAGCACTTTCGCCGCCAGTCGCTTGTCGGGCTTCTCCCAGCTCACCCGCTCGTAGAGGTCGATCAGGTGGCTCTTGTTGATGCGCGTGGGCGTGCTGTTGATGATCACGAACATCTCCGCAGCGAAATCCTCGCTCTGCCCGTCGAAGATGATGCACGGCACGTGGATGCTCTTGGCTTCCTCCGGGTGCGAGCGCAGGTAGAACTCCAGCGCGGCCAGGCGGTGCTGCCCGTCGATGATCAGGTATTTCTCGCGCGGCTCCTTCAGGTCGCCCACGTTCTGCAACTGGCCCATGGGCGAGAAGTCCAGCGTTTCCGAGGTGAACAGCAGCACCGTGCCGGGAATGGGCGGCTGGGTGACGGCCGTTTCGTAGAAGTTGCGGATGGCTTTGATCTTCGCTTGCGACATGGCGCGCTGGAAGGCATCGTCCTTGCGCTCGATCTGCTGGATGAAGCCGGCCACCTCATCCTGCTTGTCGATCGTGGCGGCAGCGATGGGCGCCTCGCCCTCGGCGTAGAAGCGGCTGATGAAGCGGACGCGCCGCAGCACGTCTTCACACGGGTAGCTCACGAAGTAGAAACGGGCGTCCTTTTGGGGAATGCGGGTGGCGATCATGGACCGAAAGTAGTGACGGAATGATCCGTTGAAAAGGGGAGGGCCTCACCCGTGTACCGCCCCGCTCATCGCAAAGTTCCGTTCGGGATCCAGTTTGGCACACGGTGATTCCAACCACTCCGAACCTGACCCTGCCCAATTGGATCAAGGAATGCACAATCTCGCGGATTATTATCTATTGAACTGGACCTTTTCCTATACTTGTTACACCACGGCACGCTCAAACTCTCCTTGACCATGCGGTACTCACTCTCCCTAGTTGCGCTCACAACCACTGCCATCGCGGTATTCGCGCAATCCCCCCCCCGATCCCTTCAATGAACCCATTCCAATGGACATGGGTTATTGGGAAAACTTGGGGCAATTGACCGACCCAGAAGGAAATCAGACGTTCGAGGCTGCATTCTACTCTGAAGGATGCTATCCTGTGGGCTTCCCTGCCAACGGGAGCCGCGTTTCTTATACAGCCTCCCAAAGCAGTAACGATAGCTTGGTTCCGGATACCTTGTTGCGTTGGGATGTGCAGTTCATTGGTGATGGGGTGCAGCAGGTGAACCCGGTGGGTTCGGCGCCGCATGCCGATTACCGGAATTTTTACTTTCCACATTGTGGGGAACAGGGCATCACGAATGTGCGCCGTTTCGAACGCGTGGTGTATTCGGGCATCTATCCGGGCATCGACCTCCACCTTTATCATGGGGCTGGTGGGCAGAAGCTGGCCCTTGTTTGCCAGCCCGGAAGTGACCCGGCCGGTATCCGTATGCTTTTTGAAGGGGCTTCAGGGCTCAGCATCGCCGCTGACGGTGGTTTGCAATTTCCGGTACTGTCGCAGGTGATCACACTGCCGCATCCGTTGGCCTACCAGTATGAAGGATCCAATGTCCTGAACTTGCCCCAGGAGAACTTCGGGTTTGTTTTGGAGGGGAATGAGGTACACTTCAACCTCGGCGCGTTTGACACGGCGCTGCCCTTGGTGTTGTTCATGGGCAATGAGGCAAGCGAGTTCAGTGCGCTGGGCGGAAATAACGGTCTTTGCTGGAGCACCTATTTCGGCGGCAATTTTGGGGAGCGCATTGGAGGAAGCAGCTTGGACCGCAATGACAACCACTATGCAGCTGGTTGGATGAACTCAAGTTGGGCTTCATTCCCACAGACCGCTGGCTCTTATGGTCCGTACAATCAAGCCACACTGAATGGTTTTGTAAGCAGGTTCACCGACCTTGACGAATTGCGTTGGACTACGTTGTTTGGTGGGCTATACCCTACCCGTACCATGGCGTACGATGTGGCGGTGAAGGACTTGGGTGATGGTAACCCGATGTCATACGTGGTTGGCTATACCAATAGTGCCAACTTTCCGGTTCAATCGGCATCACCGGCATATTTTGACGGTATCGGTGTTGCAGGCGTGGACCAGGGGTTCATTTTCAAGGTTAATGGGGTTGGAGAGAGGGTTTGGGCGACGTATTTCGGTGAGCAGAATACTCAAGTGTTGGGAGCTGCAGTTGGCGGCTCCACGGAGGTGATGCTTACTGGATATTCGAGGAATTTACCCAATGAACAGGTTACGCCCCCTACGGGTTCCTCCCATTATGCTTATGCAGGAGGTGGCAAGGATCTATTTGCGGCAATGCTGAATGCATCCGATCAATTGGCATGGAGAACATTCTACGGTGGGCTGAATGAAGATGTCGGGGCGGACATAGTCTGCTCCCCGGTCAATAAAGGAGTGTTCTACATTACGGGATGGACCAAAAGCAGCAATTTCCCCCAAGTGGTCAAGGTTGGTGCGAACAACCATGGTTACTACGGGGGGATGGATCGTATCCTGCTGCGTTTTGATCCGTGGTGCCAATTGAAATGGGCCACTTGTTTTGGAGGGCCGCAGGATGAGTATGTTACCATGGAAAGCTTGGAAGTGGACTGGACGGGGGATGTGTACATGGTGGGGGCGACCGATTCCCCCACTTTCCCGTTGCTTTCAACATCTTATCCTGGTGCGTTTTTCGATGGGACGCACAATGGTGACACGCAAGGCTTTATTAGCAGGTTCAACCGTACAACGCAAGCACTTGAATGGTCCACGTACATTGGAGATGGAGAACATTCATTCACCACTTCCATTTCTTCATCAAAGGGCATGGCTGGCTTGTTTGTCGGGGGTGAAGTGCGAAATGGGTCTATCCCACTTGTTGCCGGATATGGAAGTTGGTACTATCAGCCTTTCGTTTATCCCAACCAGAACGGTCCGACCACATACTATCAAGATCCCTTCATTTGCCGCATTGACAAGAACAACGTGGTACAATGGTGTACTTATTTTGGCGGTGAAGCCGGACAGGGCGAGTATATTCAGTCCTTGTCTTGCCCCAAGCATAGCCAGACAGTATTAGCGTATGGGGATACCGACAAGGGCTTGAACATAAACTCATTCTTCCCTCTTCAACCATCAGTCTGGCCCTTGGCCTACTATGACGCAACCTTCAATTCAGGACCTTCTAGCCTGAGTGATGTCTTCATCACTCGCTTTTGTTCCGGTGCGCAGCCGTTGCAGAAGGAAGGCGCAAGTATTGGTGAGCAAGTAGGCTTTCCGATTGTTTGGATAGGGGGCCATGAGTATCGGATCACTGGAGTGAGCGGGTCTGGAAGGTTGGAGGTCATGAACTTGGTCGGTCAGGTGGTCCACACGAAGTACTCTCCCGGAGGCGATGGCAATACCTTCACCTTCAAATTAGATGGGTTGCCCTCGGGCATATATATCGTACACTTCCCTGGCATTCCCGCACAGCGTATCATCATTTCCCAATGAGGTACAAGCTGATGTTGGTGTGGGCGGCAACCTTGTTTGCCGCCCATGCAAGCGCCCAATGGTGGGAAGGTGTTGGTTTACCTGGCCTCGTGGACGGAGTTCAGGAAATCTACGAGGACACTGCCACCAATACGATGTATTGCTTGGGAGCGCTTCAACTGGGGCTGGGCCAACCGTATGTTTTCCAGATGTACCAGAATGGAAGTTGGACTGCTTCCGAACCGTTTAATTACAATGTAAAAACAGCGAGGCGTTACAATGACACCTTGATCGTGGGGGGGTCCTTCACCTACATTGGAGGTGAACCCTTGGGCCAGACTGGGGGGCAACAGATCCAGTACAGTGCAGCGTATATAGATGGCCAATGGATTCCATACGGGGAATTTAATGGTGTGGTCTTTGCCCTCCGTGTGTTGGGCGGGTCGCTCTATGCCGTAGGCTTTTTTACGGAAGTGGATGGCGCACCCTGCGGCGGCGTGGCAAAGCGTGAAGGCGGCCATTGGGTGCCGGTGGGGAACATGCCTGCCACGCACGATCCTCCATTGTGGACAGACCTCACGCTCTATCAAGGGAATTTGGTTGTAACAGGCACCGCCACCTTCGAGAACTTGCCCTTTAAGCACATCATCCAATATGATGGACAGAATTGGGTGCCGCTTGGGCAGGGCATTCTTACCAGCATGGGCGGTGGTGGCTGCTTGGCGGTGTACCACAATGAACTGTACGTGGGCGGGATCTTCAAGCTCAGTGAAGGCAATGTGGGCCACTGCATCATGCGATGGAACGGGCAAGCATGGCATCCGGTAGGCACCAGCGTACAGGACGAAACCGGCGGATACCAGTATGCCATTGGCGTTAGGGAGTTGTTGGTAAAGGATGATCTCCTGTTTGCGTGCGGCGGGTTCAACTATGCCGGCAATGTGCCTGCGGCCTACACGGCAACCTGGGATGGTGACCGGTGGTGTGGTTTCGGCGGCTCCTTAAATCCCATGCTTGGTGCAGTGGGCATGGGCTTTTTTGGGGATACCCTGTTTGTAGGCTGCGGTATTTCCGCAGATGGCCAGCCGGTGAACCACTTGGTGCGCTACATCGGCGAAGAATGGGGGGATTCATGCAGCGTGCCCATGGGGGATATTGGGATGGGCATGGCCTCGCAGCCCAGCAAGGAGAAACTGGCTTATTTGGCCAACCTTGGCAATGGACAGTACCGTGTGGTTGGTGAAGTGACCGGGCGCGAGCTGCGTGTGTTCGATGCGGCGGGCCGGTTGCAATGCGTGCTGTTGCTGCACCCGGGGCCAACTGGTACGGAGCCCTTCAGCTTGGCCGGTTTGGCCGCAGGAAGCTATGTGCTGGACCTTGGTGGCCAATGGCGGGGCCGCGTGGTGATGGTGCCATAAGTCCGTGAAGCCGATCGGGTTTTTGCGGAGTACACCGGTCTGTTACCCGTGCACCGCCCCGCTCATCGCAAAGATCCGCTCGGGGTCCTCTTCAAAGGCGGTGCCCACCACCAGCACATCGGCACCGGCCTCGCACAGCGCGCGGGCCGTGTCCGCATCGCGGATGCCGCCGCCCACGATGATCGGTAGGGCCACGTTGGCGCGCACGGCGGCGATCATCTCGGGCGAAACCGTGCGCTGTGCGCCGCTGCCGGTGTCCATGTAGATGGTGCGCAGGCCCAGCAAGGCACCGGCCAGCGCCGTGGCGGCTGCAATGCCGGGCTTGTCGTGCGGAATGGGCACGGTTTGGCTCACGTAGCTCACCGTGGTGGGCTTTCCGCCATCCACCAACAGGTAGCCCGTGGGGATGGCTTCCAGGCCCAAGGCCCGCACGGTGGGCGCGGCGTTCACATGGTGGCCAATGAGCAGCTCCGGGTTGCGGCCGCTGATCAGCGAGAGGAAGAGCAGCGCATCGGCGTGTTCGCTAAGCTGGGCGGGGCTACCGGGAAAAAGCACCACGGGGCGGTCGCTCCACTGCTTCACCAATTGCACACATCGGTTGAAGCTGGCCGAGGTGAGCAGGCTTCCGCCCACGAAGATCAGGTCGGCTTTGGCCATGCAGGCGTTCTGCACGGTGCGTTCCAGCACGGCCTCGTCCTGCCCGAAGTCGGGATCGATCAGTACGGCAAGCAGCTTGCGTCCTTCCGCCTTGGCCGCCTCCAACAGTGCCAGCACGCTCATGGGGCGAACTTAATTCCCAGCGGATGGACAAGTCGCCAAAGGGTCAATTTGACAAATTGCCAAAGGAACAATTCGCCGAAGATCCGAACCCGCAACCCTTCAACCCGCAACAGTTCGTAGGGTGTAGTTCGTAGAGCGTAGTTCGTAGGTTGTCGGGGCTGTTCACCAATCACCAACTCCTGTTCACCTCCCCTAAAAGCCCTACCTTTGCCACCCTTTTCAGATCCACAACGACCATGCCCCAGACCGCCGAACAGCTCAAGTACAAAGTGAAGGACATCACCTTGGCCGATTGGGGCCGCAAGGAGATCGAACTGGCCGAGGCCGAGATGCCGGGACTGATGGCGCTGCGGGCGCAGTACGGCAAGGAGAAGCCGCTGAAGGGCGCGCGCATCGCCGGTTGCCTGCACATGACCATCCAAACGGCCGTGCTGATCGAGACCCTCAAGGAACTCGGCGCCGAAGTGAGCTGGAGCAGCTGCAACATCTTCAGCACCCAGGACCATGCCGCCGCCGCCATTGCCAAGGCCGGCATCCCCGTGTTCGCCTGGAAAGGCATGAACGAAAAGGAATTCGACTGGTGCATTGAGCAAACGCTGCACGCCTTCCCCGGCGGCGAGCCGCTGAACATGATCCTGGACGACGGCGGCGACCTCACCAACATGGTCTTCGACCGTTTCCCCGAGCTGGCCAAGAACATCAAGGGCCTCAGCGAGGAGACCACCACCGGCGTGCACCGCCTGAAGGACCGCGAGAAGAACGGCACCCTGGTGATGCCCGCGATCAACGTGAACGACAGCGTGACCAAGAGCAAGTTCGACAACAAGTACGGCTGCAAGGAAAGCGCCGTGGACGCCATCCGCCGCGCCACCGACGTGATGATGGCCGGCAAGGTGGCCGTGGTGGCCGGCTATGGCGACGTGGGCAAGGGCACCGCCGCTTCGCTGAAGGGCGCCGGCGCCCGCGTGATCGTCACCGAGATCGATCCCATCTGCGCGCTGCAGGCCGCCATGGACGGTTTCGAGGTGAAGCCCATGGCCAACGCCGCGCCACGCGCCGACATCATCATCACCACCACGGGCAACTGCGACATCGTGCGCGGCGAGCACTTCGAGGTGCTGAAGGACAAGTGCATCGTGTGCAACATCGGCCACTTCGACAACGAGATCGACATGGCCTGGCTGAACAAGAACCACGGCAAAACCAAGGTGGAGATCAAGCCGCAGGTGGACAAGTACACCATCAACGGCAAGGACATCCTGATCCTTGCGGAAGGCCGCCTGGTGAACCTGGGCTGCGCCACCGGCCACCCCAGCTTCGTGATGAGCAACAGCTTCACCAACCAAACCTTGGCCCAACTGGAACTGTGGAAGCACAGCGACAAGTACGAGAACAAGGTGTACGTGCTGCCCAAGCACCTGGATGAAATGGTGGCCAAGCTGCACCTGGCCAAGATCGGCGTGGAGCTCGAAGAACTCAACGACAAGCAGGCCAAGTACATCGGCGTGCCCAAGAACGGCCCGTTCAAGAGCGACGAGTACCGTTATTGATCAGGGAAAAGTTCGTAGGGCGTAGTTCGTGGAATGCGGCCCGGAGCGCCATGCTCCGTGGCCGCATTTTTACAGGGTATAGGGAGTGGTTCGCAGCGCGAAGTTCGTAGGGCCAAGTGCGCCCTACGCCCAAGGCTCTACACCCTACGAACTCCCCCTCAATTGAAGATCCTCAACACCGTCCCGTTGAACGTGGTGTTGTAGCGCTTCAGGCCGAAGACGGCGGGCCCGTTCACTACGCTGCCGTCCAAGAGCAGAAAGGCGCTGTGGCAGCATGCGGTATCGCGGGCCATCACCTGGCTGTCATCCACCGTCACCCGGCATTGATCGGCCGATTGGTAGGTGCAGTGGCGATCCAAGGCGCTGAATTCATCGGTGCTTTTGCGGTAAACGATTAGCCCCTCGGAACCGCCGATCACATAGGCCCAGCCGCCCACCACCTGCAAGGCGTTGTACTCGGGCAAGTTCAAGTTGATGCTGATGTCCACCGAAACGAGCGGGACCGCCACGGCCTGCTCCTTTTTGCAGGCGGTGGTCAGCAGGGCCGCCAATGCCATCAGTGCTGCAAAGTGTGGGAATGCCTTCATCAACAACGGATCGTGGGTGCTTGTTGGAGCATGGCAAAAGTACGGCGTATAAAACGGCTTGATCTTGGCAGCCGCTTGGTAAATGGCGCGCTGGCTCAAACGTATCTGTTTGTCGCTGCTTCCGCTGATGGTGGCGGCCACGGCGTTGCATGCGCAGGCGGGCATCGGCCAACGGGACCAGGAACGGATCCAGGCGGAAAAGAAAAAGACCGACGCCAAGGAGGTGAAGAAAGAGGAGAAGCGCCTTTACAAGAAGCACCTCTCCAACCAGGACAAGGCCACGCGCAAACGCATGAAGCGCAACAAACGGCGTGCGGACAGGCAAGGCAACAGCGGCCACCGGGAACCCTTCTTCCGGAGGCTCTTCGGCACCCGGCACTAGGGGTCGGACGTGTATACATCGGCTTGGATCGGGCAACGGGGATCTTGGCGGCGGGCAACTTGGGGTGATACCTTGGCCCTGCATCAACGCCGGAGCGCACCCCCATGACCCCCCCGAGAACAACAGGGCACTTTTGCGGAAAATCGGCTTTCCCGCGTCCATCAAGGGATTGCGGCGATTTGCACGATCCGGGACTTTTCTATCTTTACGCCCCCTCGTTGCCTATCATTCAAGAACGTAACAACCCCTCGTTGATGCTGAGAAAACTATGCTCGGCCGCTGTCATCTTCATAAGCAGTGCGCTCGGCCTGAACGCCCAGGTGGGTTCGGGCACCCTTCAAGGCGTGATCAAGGACAAGGGTTCGGCGGAGCCGCTCCCCTTTGTGTCCGTTGTGGTGGAAAACCGCGGAACCCGGGTGGCTGCGGGCCAGTCGGATTTTGACGGCAACTTCCGCATCACGCCCATTGAGCCCGGCACCTATGACGTAACGGCCAGCATGATGGGCTACCAGCCCCTGAAGGTCACCGGGGTGGTGATCAACAGCAACAAGATCACCTTTCAGGACTTCAACCTCAACAGCGGGGTGGAACTGGAGCAGGTGGAGGTGGTGCGTTACAAGGTGCCCCTGATCGACAAGGACGGCGGGGCCTCGGGCCAGACCGTTACGCGCGACCAGATCGCCAAGATGCCCACCCGGTCGGCCTCGGCCATCGCCACCACCGTGGCCGGTGCCAGCACAGCCGGCACCGGAGGCGGAGTGAGCATCCGCGGCAGCCGCTCGGAGAACACCTATTACTACATCGACGGGGTGAAGGTGCCCGCCGGGGCGGGCATCGGCCTGCCCAAGAGCGCCATTGAGGAAGTGCAGGTGATCACCGGCGGGGTGCCGGCCAGCTACGGCGACGTTACCGGCGGTCTGGTGAACATCACCACCCGGGGGCCCAGCCGCAGCTTCTTCGGAGGGGTGGAATACCTCACCTCGGGCTACAAGGTGGGTCCGGATATCACTGACATGGCGGGCTTGGACAAGTATGGCTTCAACCAGTTGGAAGCCAGCCTCTCCGGGCCGCTCTTCTTTAAAAAGGACAGCTTGGGCAACAAGGACAAAGCCCTGCTGGGCTTCTTCTTCAGCGGCCAATTGACCGATGTGGTGGATGGATCCCCCCTGTGGGGCGGCGACCTGCGGGTGAAGCCCGAAGTGCGCGACCAGCTGCTCAGCACCCCTTACCGGGTGGTGGACGTGGCCGGCCAGTCCGTAGTGCGCTACAACTCGGATTATCTGCGCGACAGCGACGTGGAGAGCATCACCACCCGCCAGAATGCCCGCAGCCGCAGTGCCTTGGCCTCCGGCAAGATCGATATTGCCACCACCGAAACGATCAACCTCACCGTGGGCGGCTCCATGGACCTGGGCAAGAACCAGGACTTCAACCGCAACAACAGCCTGCTCAACGCCGAGAACAATACCGAGTTCAAAAACTCCACCTGGCGCACCTTCCTGCGCTTCACCCAGCGCTTCAACAGCCAAGAGGAGGCCGCAGGCAGCGAGGAAAAATCGGGCGGCATCAAGAACGCCTACTACAGCGTGCAGTTGGACTATTCCCGATACACCCAGAAGAGCGCCGCACAGGACCATGGCGACAACCTGTTTGATTACGGCTACCTGGGCAAGTACACCACGGATCGGATCCCGACCTACGATCCCTTCACCGGCAAACAGACCGGCTTTATGGATACGCAGGTGCACTTCACGCCGTCGGACCTCAACCCCGATGCAGCGGCCTTCCCCGCCCAGTATTTCTCCCTCTTCCCCGAAGGCTCGGCCTTCTACCAGAACAACCTGAACATCACCCAGAGCGGCGGCCTGCTCAACGGCCAGCTGCCCGGCAGCGTGTACAGCTTGTGGAACAACGTGGGCGGCCTGAGCAACCGCTGGTCGCAATACCAAAGCGATCAGGCCCGGGTCTCGGCCACCGGTTCCGCCGAGCTCGGCAAGCACAGCGTGAGCGTGGGCGTGGAATATGAGCAGCTTACCCAGCGTTCCTACCTCGTTGCCCCGGTGGGCCTTTGGGGAACCGCCCGCCAGCTCACCAACTTCCACCTGCGCGAATTGGACCGCAGCGACAGCACCTTGGTACAAGGCCCCGGCGGAGTGATCTACACCAACTACGACCGCTTGGTGGGCGACGACCAGACCATTTTCGACTACAACCTGCGCAACGCCTTGGGCCTGAACCCCAACGGCACCGACTTCATCGACGTGGATGCCCTGGATCCTTCCATCTTCTCCTTGGACATGTTCTCCCCGGACGAGCTGATCCAGAACGGACAGGGTAATTTGATCAACAGCTACTACGGGTACGACTATACCGGTGAGAAGCTCACCAGCCGGCCCAGCTTCGCGGACTTCTTCAACGATTACAAGATGATCGGCAACGACACGGCCTACACCCGCCTGCAGGCGCCGTTCCAGCCGATCTACGTGGCGGGCTATGTAATGGACAAGTTCGCCTTTGACGACATCATCTTCAACGTGGGCGTGCGCGTGGACCGCTACGATGCCAACCAGAACGTGCTGAAGGACCCCTACCTGTGGCGGCCGGCCTACAAGGCAGGCGATGCCACGGTCCAGAACCTCTACACGGCCACCAACCCGCGGCCGGGCAACATCGGCGATGACTTCGTGGTGTACGTGAACAACAGCGCAGAGCCCACCGCCATCGTCGGCTACCGGGATGGCGACAATTGGTACAATGCCCAAGGCGAAACCGTGGTGGACCCCACCGTGTTGCGCCAATCCGAGGGCATCCAGCCCTATCTGGTGGACTACCTGAACGATCCCGCAGGCAGCCTGGTGGGTTCCAAGTTGCGCCAGGAGGCTTTTGAGGTGTACAAGCCGGAAGTGAACGTGATGCCCCGCATCGCCTTCTCCTTCCCGATCAGCGATGAGGCCGTGTTCTTTGCCCACTACGACATCCTTACCCAGCGCCCCACCGGCTTCGGCCGCTTGGACCTTCAGGGCTACGCCTACATCGAGAACACCGGCGCCATCCTCAACAACCCCAACCTGAAGCCCACCAAGACCATCGATTACGAACTGGGCTTCCAGCAAGTGCTCAGCAAGGCTTCTTCCTTGAAGCTTTCCGCCTACTACCGTGAACTGCGCGACCAGATCCAGGTGCGCAACGTGGCCCAAGCCTGGCCGGTGAGCTATCGCACTTACGACAATATCGACTTCGGCAACGTCATCGGCTTTACCACCACCTACGACCTGCGCCGCACCAAGAACGTATGGCTGCGCGGCAGCTACACCCTGCAGTTCGCCAAGGGCACCGGCAGCGACCCCAACACCACCCTGGCGCTGATCAATGCCAACCAGCCCAACCTGCGCACCATCTTCCCCCTGAGCTTCGACCAGCGCCACCGCTTCCAAGCCACCGTCGATTTCCGTTACGGCGAAGGTGCCGATTACAACGGACCGATCCTCCTCGGCAAGAAGCTGTTTGAGCGCACCGGCATCAACTTCGTGGCCGACCTGGGCAGCGGAACGCCCTACAGCAGGTCTTCCCGTATCACCAACACGGGCGAAGGCACCGGCACCAACCAGTTGGAAGGTACCCTCAACGGGGCCAACCTGCCCTGGCAGTTCAACACCGACCTGATGCTGGACCGCGACATCCCCCTGACCTTCAACAAGGACGCCGGCGACAAGGCTAAACGCGCCAACCTGAACATTTACCTGTTGGTGAACAACGTGCTCAATACGCAAATGATCACCGGCGTATACCGCGCCACGGGCTCGCCCAGCGACGATGGCTTCCTGGCATCCGCACAGTACAGCACCTACATCGCGGGCAAGAACGATCCGCAGAGCTACCGCGACCTGTACGCCCTGAAAGTTGATTCCCCCTATAACTACGGCGCTCCCCGCACCATTCGTTTGGGTGCCCGCCTCGATTTCTGACCCCATAGAAAGGCCTGAACCATGAACACCCTACGCCTTACTTCCTCCCTCCTGGCCATCACGGCAGCCACGGTGCTTTCCGCCCGTGAGGTGCCCGGGGCCGGGCCACGCTCCGGCGGCCAAGCCGGTGGCGGCCGGGCAGCGGCCTGCGCGCCCTCCACGGCAAAGGCTGAGCTGGACCTCAACAACGTAAGGGCCCGCATTGAGACCGGCGGCAACCTGTGGCAAGACCGCGAAGGCGCCGGTGGCCCAGCCTACGAGGTGCCCAAGACACCCGATAACACCGGCCCCAATGCACTCTTTGCCGGCGCCCTCTGGATGGGCGGCCTTTCACCCGACAACGTGTTGAAATTGGCCGCCGTGCGCTTCCGCCAGGTGGGCAATGACTACTGGCCCGGCCCGCTCACCGCCTACGATACCATCAACCACACCGGTGATGCCTCCATCGACGGATCGGTGTGCACCGAATTCGACCGCACCTGGAAGACCTACCGCATGGACGCCCAGCGGCAGGATGCCTACTTCCGCTGCCTGGCCGATCCGCTGTGCGACCCTGCCGTGGAATTTGCCGGATACACCGTGCCCGGCTACTTCTTCGAATGGCCGGCCCACGGTGACGTGTCCAAGGGGCAGGACTACAATCTGGCGCCTTACTTCGATTCCCCCTATGGCGAACAGGACGTGTACGACCCCGAGAACGGGGATTACCCGGGGTACGACCTCAAAGGGGTGATCGACTGCAAGGCCAAGCGCCGCGAAGATGCCGTGCCCTTGTTCGGCGACCAGAACATCTGGTGGGTGTTCAATGACAAGGGCAACACCCACACCGAGTCCGGCGGCCAGCCCATCGGCATGGAGATCCGCGCACAGGCCTTTGCCTTCAGCACCAACGACGAGATCAACAACATGACGTTCTACAACTACGTGTTGATCAACCAAGGCACACAAACCCTTACCCAGACCTACTTCGGCCAATGGGTGGACGTGGACCTCGGCGGTGCCAACGATGACTATGTGGGTTGCGACGTGGAGCGCGGCCTGGGCTATGGCTACAACGGTGATGCCGTGGACGAGAATGCCAACGGCCACCCCGGCTATGGCGGCCCCAACCCCCCGCCTCCGGCCATTGGCGTGGACTTCTTCGAAGGGCCGTACCAAGATTATGACGGCATGGACAACCCGCTGACCAACAACTGCCAGGATGCAGTGGATTCTCTCGGTATTGTCTACGGTGGCATCGGCATCGGCTACGGGGATGATGTGACCGACAACGAGCGGTACGGCATGCGTGCCTTCGTGTACCACAACAATGCCTCCGGTGCCATCGGCGACCCCAACAACGCAGGCCAATACTACGGATACCTGAAAGGGATCTGGGGGGACAACACGCCCATGACCTACGGCGGCAACGGCTACAACCCCGGTGGAGGCGGTGTACGTTCGTACTACATGTTCCCGGGCTCCTCCGACGACTTGGGCTGGGGCACCAGCTGCGTGCCGCAACCGGTGTGGGACGAGGTGACCGCCGGCAACGCACCCGAAGACCGCCGCTTTATCCAGAGCGCCGGCCCCTTCACCTTGGAACCGGGCGCCTACAACAACATCACCGTGGGCGTAGTGTACGCCAGGGCCGGTGGTGGCGGAGTGGACGCCAGCATCAACCTGATGCGCCAAGCGGACGACAAGGCGCAGTCCCTGTTCGACAACTGTTTCCGCATCCTCAATGGCCCGGACGCACCGGACATGGCCATCCAGGAGCTGGACCGTGAGCTGATCCTCTACCTCACCAACCCGCAGGGCAGCAACAACTACAACGAGGCCTATGTGGAACTCGATGCCACCATTCCCGCAGTGAGCTTGGTGACCACCTACGAAACCCAAACGCTGTATGATACCGCGGGCAACGTAGTGGGCCAGTTCGAGGTTCCCACCGGCACGGCGGAGGTGAACAACGATCGCAACTACCGGTTCCAAGGCTATCAGATCTTCCAAGTGGTGGACGCCACCGTATCACCCGATGAATTGACCAATACGAACAAGGCGCGATTGGTGGCGCAGGTGGACATCCAGGACGGCATCAGCCAGCTGATCAACTGGGAAGCCAATGCCGACCTGAACATGCCGGTTCCCGTGGAAAAGGTGAACGGACGCGATACGGGTGTGGTGCACTCCTTCCGCATCCTCGAAGATGCGTTCGCCACGGGCGATCCGCGCTTGACCAACTTCAAGACGTACCACTTCATGGCCTTGGCCTACGGGTACAACAACTACCAGGAATACGACCCCAACACCTTGACCGGCCAGCCTTATCCGTATCTGGCGGGCCGCAAGTCCACCACCGGATCGATCCGTTCCTATGCCGGCATTCCGCACAAGCCAAGCGTGGAGAATGGAGGCACGGTGCTGAACGCACAATACGGTGACGGCTTCGAAATCACGCGCCTGGAGGGCCAGGGCAACGGTGGCAACCGGATCGCCATCTCCAAGGCCAGTTTGGACGCCATCGTGGCCTCACCGGACGGCCGCATCAACGAGGTGAAATACCAGAAAGGCCTGGGCCCGGTGAACATCAAGGTAGTGGACCCGCTGAAGGTGCCCGCCGGTGATTTTGAACTGTGGTTCACCGACACCACCACCATTCCCACGCCCACGGCCCCGGTGACCTACACGCGCTTGCAGGATGCCAGTTGGATGCTGGTGCGCTTGTCCAGTGCGCCCACCAGCGCAGACACGGTGCGTTCCACCCGTACCATCCAGTTGCAGAACGAACAGCTGATCCCCCAGTGGGGCCTCTCGGTATCGATCATGCAAACGTTGTACGGCGGCATCGGCGACAAGTACACCAAGTTCCTCGGGTCCGACCCGCTGGGGGTGCCTGCCGATTGGTACGCGGGCATTCCGGACCAGGAAGGCGAGCAGGTGCAGAACTGGATCCGTTCGGGCTCGGCCGTGGATGAAACCTTGGAGTACCCCGACAATGAGGGTGCCGATCCGCAACAGGCCTATGAAAAGGTGATGGGCGGTACCTGGGCACCTTGGGCCGTGATCGGCCGGGCCAAGTTCCAGCCCGGCAGTGAGGCCTTCAAGACCACCCAGGTCAACTCCATGATCAAGGACAGCCCGAGCATCCAGGTGGTGTTCACCCCGGACAAGAACAAATGGAGCCGCTGCGTGGTGGTGGAAACCTGCGATACCGCAGCCTTCACCACTCCGGCCAACGTGAAGAAGCTCTACATGCGGCCGGTGCCCAGCGTGGACAAGAACGGCATCCCCACCGGCTCTCCGGGCTGCAATGAAGGGGAGGCCACCTTGGTGGCCTCCACCGGAATGAGCTGGTTCCCGGGCTACGCCGTGGATGCCGAAACCGGTGAGCGTCTCAACATCTTCTTCGGGGAGAACAGCTTTGCCGGCGGCGGCATTGGCCGCGACATGCTCTGGAACCCGAGCGACCAGATGTACAACGACATGGGCGAGCCGGTGTTCGGTGGCGGCCACTGGATCTACGTTACGGCCAACCGCAAGCGCTACACCACCGAGTCCTTGGCGGCCAACCGGATGCCCCAGTACGACCAGTGCACGTACATCCGGAACAAAATGGGCGACAACAACGCCACCTCGGTGGCCGCCGTGTATGACGGCGTATCCTGGGTGGGCTCCGCCCTGCTGGCCACGGGCCGGCAGATGCTGAGCGCCCAGCAAGGCCTGGTGCCCTCCGAGCTCTCCATCCGGCTGAACGTGAACAAGCCGTACTACATCTATGCGCCGCCCTTTGCCAACTACACCCCGGCGATCACCAACACCAACCGCAACCAAGGGTTGCCGCTGTACACCTTCAACACGGGCAGCAGTGTGGCGGAAACTAATGTGACCAGCGTGGGAGAGGATGGGCTGGACCTGATCGGCGTAGTGCCCAACCCGTACTATGGCTACAGCGGTTATGAAACCACGCGATTGGACAACCGCGTGAAGTTCATCAACCTGCCCCGGTCCTGCACCATCAGCATCTACACCGTGAGCGGCACCTTGGTGCGCAAGTACAAGAAGGACAATGAACTGACCTACTTGGACTGGGACCTGAAGAACAACTACAACGTACCCATCTCGGGCGGCACCTACATCTGCCACATCGAAGCTCCGGGCCTGGGTGAACGGGTGATCAAATGGTTCGGGGTCATGCGTCCTGTTGACCTTCAGAACTTCTAAGCCCTCACCACTATGGCAACAATGTTGAAAAGCATGAGGATGATGAATGCAGGAGCGCGTATGATGGCGGGCATCGGCTTGGCGTTGGCCGCAGGCAACGCCATGGCCGGCAACCCGGACCGTGCCGGTTCGGCAGGGGCCACCCAATTGCTCATGAACCCCTGGGCCCGCAGCAACGGTTGGTCGTTGGCCAACAGCGCCTCGTTGACCGGGGCGGAAGGCATGTTCGGCAACGTGGCCGGCCTGGCCCACGTGCGCAAGACCGAGATCCTGTTCACCAGTACGCGCTGGCTGGAAGGCAGCGGGGTGAAGATGAATGCCGTGGGCTTCGGGCAGAAACTGGGGGAAAGCGGGGTGATCGGCATCAGCGCCACCACCTTGTCCTTCGGCGATCTGCCTGTGACCACGATCGATCAGCCCGAGGGAGGGTTGGGCACCTTCAGCCCCACCCAGGCCAACATCGGGCTGGCCTACTCCAAGGCTTTCTCCAACAGCATCTACGGCGGTTTGTTGGTGCGCGTGGTATCCGAGTCGGTATCCAACGCACGCACCTCGGGCGTGTGCTTTGATGCGGGCATCCAGTACGTCACCGGCCCTTCGGACAACATCCACTTCGGCATTGCGCTCAAGAACGTGGGGCCGGCCATGGAGTTCAGCGGCGACGGCATGGCGGTGCAAGGGCTGCTGGTGGGCGGCGACCACACCCTCACCTTGGAGCAGCGTTCCGCCCAGTTTGAACTGCCCTCCATGATGAACATCGGCGCAGCCTACGATTTCAACTTCACCGAATTGCACCGCCTTACCGTAGCAGGTACGTTCATTTCCAATTCCTTCACCAAGGACCAATTCTCCCTGGGCGCCGAGTATGCGTTCAAGCAGATGATCCATGTGCGTGCCGGGTATCTCTACGAGAAGGATGTGGCCGATGCGGAGCTGCGCGAAACCGTCTTCACGGGCCCCAGTGCCGGAATTAGCGTGGACCTGCCCTTCGGCGAGGAGAAGAAGAGCGCCATTGCCATTGATTACGGGTACCGCGCCACCAATCCGTTCAACGGCGTGCACAGCATCGGTGTGCGGCTTAGCCTTTGAACGCGCCTCGTTTCTTACCCCATTGAGAAGGGCCCGGAAGGGCCCTTCTTCATGTTTCCACACGTTGGCCACCGGCTTGTTCGTGCGGCAAGCCTTCCGTAGGCCCGGCCTGGAAAGCCGGAATGGATCACGGGATCCAGGGTGCCGAGCACTGTTCGCGTGCAGCCGGCGAGAGGGGCCCTGCGAACCGGCCGGCGGCCTGTTGGATACGGCCCGCGAGGCAGGGACAGTATCTGGTTCTTTGGTATAGTTCTGTTGTTACCTGACCGTACTGCAATGAAAACCACAAGGAGCGATTTTGCAGCCTTGGCCGCAATGGGGTTGCTTGCCGGGTGTGCCAAGGCCTCGGGGGATGTTCCCGCAAGGCGGCAGGAACGGTTACCTTTGCATATCAGGGCATTTTTCGGACGTGGGGCCGGGTCATGTTTCCATGGGAAATGTTGCCTGCCCCATTGCCTTGAAGGAACGAAGGAAGCGAACCAAATACGAGCAGCCGTTGCACGGCAGAGACCCCGATGAGCACCCCGGCCTATTACACCGAGGAAGGCCTGCGCAAGTTGCAGGAGGAATTGCACCGCATGAGAACGGTGGACCGCCCCCACATCAGCCAGCAGATCGCCGAGGCCCGCGACAAAGGCGACCTGAGCGAGAACGCCGAATACCATGCCGCCAAGGAGGAACAAGGCCTGTTGGAGGCCCGCATCGCCAAACTGGAGGAAACCATGGCCAATGCCCGGGTGATCGACCCTGCCCAAGTGGAGGAAGGCAAGGTGTTCATCCACTGCACCGTGAAGGTGAAGCAGCAGGGAAGCGGGGCCGAGCGCGCCTTCACGCTGGTGGCCGAGAGCGAGGCGGACATCAAGACAGGCAAGCTGAGCGTAACCTCGCCGATCGGGCAGGGCCTGCTGGGCAAGCAGGTGGGGGAGGTGGCCGAGGTGCAGGCCCCCAACGGCACCATGCGCTTCGAGGTGCTGGAGATCAGCAGGCAATGAGCAGCATCTTTGCACGGATCATCCGCGGCGAGATCCCATGCCACAAAGTGGGTGAGGATGACCGCTACCTCGCGTTCTTGGACATCAACCCGGTGCGCATGGGCCATACGTTGGTGATCCCCAAAGTGGAGGTGGACAAATTCTTCGATCTGCCGGCCGATGTGCTTGCGGGCATCATGCCCTTCGCCCAAGGGGTGGCCCGGCGCATGGCCGCTGTGCTGCCGTGCGACCGCATCGGGCTAAGCGTGATCGGGCTGGAAGTACCGCACGCCCATGTTCACCTGATCCCCATCGATTCCATTTACGACATGGACTTCTCGCGGCCGAAGGTGAAGATGTCCAACGAGGCGTTCGCCGCTTTGGCCGAGCGTATCCGGCAAGCCTGATCCGTTATTCCTTCACGCGCCCGGGATTGTTGCGGACAAAGCTGCCCCAGTCCGCCTTGCCGCGGCGCGCAGGGGCGGGTGCGGGCATGCTGCCGGTGCCTTGTGCGAAACAGTGGCAAACGGCCACGGCCAAGGCATCGGTGGCATCGGTACTTTCGGGCAAGGTGCCGGCAACCAGGATCCTGGGCAACATCGCCGCCACCTGTTCCTTGGTGGCGTTGCCCCTGCCGGTGATGCTCTGCTTCACCCGCTTGGGTGCATACTCCGCAACGGCCAGGCCGTACTGCAGAGCTGCCGCGATGGCCACGCCTTGGGCACGCCCCAGCTTCAGCATGCTCTGCACGTTCTTGCCGAAGAACTGCGCTTCGATCGCCAGTTCCTGCGGGTGGTGCTTGGCGATCACCGCAGCCACGTGCCTATGGATCTCGTGCAGCTTCAGCACCGGGTCTGCCGCAGGTTGGATGTGCACGGCTTCGGCGCGAACCAGCTGCAGCGATCTCCCGTTGGCCCTGATCACGGCAATGCCCATCACCGTGGTGCCCGGGTCGATCCCCAGGATGATCCGTTCGCCCGGCGCCGGGTTCCGGCTACTTTTGGCTGCTTCCCCTTGCTGGCTGAACATTGATGACGCGCCGTACGCTGCTATTGGTCCGCTTGGGGGTGTTCCTGGCAGCAGGGGGCTACCTCTGCTTCTACTTGGCCGGGGCCGAAAGTACGCACCGCTCCTGGGGTGATCTGCGTGCCGCACTGGGGGGGGCGAGCGCATGGTTCTGGCCGCTGATGTTGGCGCTCACTGGCCTGAATTGGGGCATGGAGGCGTGGAAATGGCGCTGGCTGGTGGCCGGGTTGGAGCCGATGCGTCTCTCTCGGGCATATGCGGCCACGTTGGCCGGGGCATCCATGGGGATCTTCACGCCCAACCGTGCGGGCGAGCCCGTGGGCCGGGTGCTGTTTCTGGCGCCGGAGAATCGTTGGCAAGGTGGCCTGGCCACGGTGCTGGGCAGCATGTCGCAACTGGTGGCCACGCTGCTGGCGGGCACGCTGGCCTTGCTCTGGTGGCGCGGCGGCATGGGGGCAGGGCGATGGTGGGAAGGCCCCCTGTTGATGCTTGCGGCGCTGGCGGGCATCTCGGCCCTGCTGCTGTTCCTGCGCCCGCAGTGGCTGGGCCGGTTGGTGCGCGGCGTTCCGGTATTGCGCAAGGTGTACGGTACCGCCGGTGTGGTGGAGCGGTATGCCGCCAGTAGCCTCTTGGCGGTGTTGGGCATGAGCCTCGCACGGTACGTCGTGTTCTGGCTGCAGTACGTGTTGTTCCTCACCGTGCTGGGCGGCATTGCTTGGCAGGGTGCCGCCGTGGCCGTCCCCCTGATCTTCCTGGCCATGGCCCTGTTGCCCACCATGCTGCTTTCCGAACTGGGCGTGCGCGGTTCTGTGGCCGTGGCGCTGCTGGCACCGATGGGCGGCTCACCGGCCATGGTGGTGCTGGCCTCATTTGGCGTGTGGGCGGTGAACCTCGCGCTACCGGCCGCGGTGGGCGCCGTGATCCTGCTGGTGGCACGCATCCGGTCGAAGCCATGAGCCTGTTGCTGCTGTTGGCCTTGTGCGCATTCGGGGCGACCATGGCCTTTGCCATGGTGCTGGGCGGATGGCGAGAGGCGCTGGCCCGGGAGGTGCAACAGGCCGCAGCAGCCCCGGGAAGGCCTGTGCCCACCGAAGGGTTGAGCCTGGTCATTCCCGCACGGAACGCGGCCGGCACCATCGTTCCCCTGTTGCAGGACCTGCATGCCCAGCAGTGGCCCAAGGAACTCATCGAAGTATTGGTGGTGGACGATGGCAGCACCGACGGCACGGCGGAGGCCGTGGGCAGCATGATGCGCACCTGGCCGGGCCTGCGCTTGCTTACAGCCACGGGTGCGGGCAAGAAGGAAGCCATTGCGCAGGGTGTGGATGCGGCACGATGGCCCTGGGTGCTGCTCACCGATGCCGATGTGCGATGCAGGCCCGGCCGGGCAAGAGAGGTGATGCGCGTGCTGCAGGAGCAGCGGCCGGACCTGTTGTTGCTTCCGGTGGCCACCGTAGGCAGCGGGTTGCTGCAACGCGTGCAGTGCGATGAGCAGGCCGCCTTGGCGGGGGTGGCCGCAGGAACGGCCCTGCAAGGGGTGCCGCAGTTGGCCTACGGGGCCAACTTGGCCTTTGGCAAGGAGGCGTTTTTGGCGGTGGGCGGCTACACCGGCGATCGCTGGGCCAGCGGCGATGACCTCTTCCTGCTGCGGCGCATGCGCAAGGCAGGCCGTGCCGTAGCTTTTTTGGCGCACCCGGAAGCCTTGGTTGAAACGCTGGCGGAACCAACGCTCAGCGGCTTCTGGAACCAACGGTTGCGTTGGGCAGGCAAGATGCGGGGCCTGGGCGGCGCTGGCCGGTGGCTGGCAGCGGCAGGCCTGCTGCTGCCGTGGTTTCTGCTGTACGTTACCTGTTCCATCACCCTGGAGGCCCTGCTGCCCGTGAGGCCCATGGCCATTCTGCTGTTGATCGCCACGGCCTGGTTGCTCTGGGCCCTGCCCGTGGTGGCGCTGGTGCGCACCGTGAAACAGCTTATGGCAGCCGGGGACACGGGCAGGGAAGACCGTTCGGGGGCGTTGGGCACGGTGCTCTCCTTGCTCGCCTTCTCCTGCTACGCGCCGCTGATCGCCGTTGCATCCCTGGTGCTCAAGCCCAAGTGGAAGGGGAGGGCGCTGTGAGCCGGTAGCGGGCAGTGCGGGTCAAAAGGGCAGATCGTCCTCGTCGGCGGCGGGAGGCATATCGGCCACGGACGGCGCAGGTATGCCCCTTGCGGGCGCGGAAGCGGTGGCTGGGCGGACCGGGGCGGCAGCGGGGGCGCCCATGCCGGATTTTTCGATGCGATCCCCACGCAGGCTGAGGAAGTGTTTGGTCACGCCGTCGCGGCCGGTCCATTCGCGGCCGTTGATGAAGCAGGTCACGGCCACTTGGTCGCCCGGGGCAAAGGCATCCAGCAAGCTGGTGCGCTCCTGGGTGAATTCCACCGGAATGTGCTGGGGGTATTGCCCCGCTTGTTCGGTGATCACCAGTTCGCGCTTGCTGAACTTATCACTGACCTGCTGGGTTTGCCCCACCAGTTTCACCGTGCCGTTGATCGTTACAGTTGCCATGTGTTGAAGGCCATTGCGGCCGGATTTGAGGTTATCGTTCGTTGAAGGCGAGCAGCGTCATCCACGCTTGTTCGCGGTGGCCTTGTGCCAGCAGCTCCTTGGCGCGCCGGTGAAGGGCCTCTTCCAGGGCGGCCGGATCGTGGGCCAGGCGGATGAAGAGCTCCGGGAGTTCGGTGAGCTTGTATTCGTTCACGGCCGTTTCATCGGGAATGGTGCGCAGGCTACCCAGCTGGCCCAGGTCATTGCCGGAAAGCGTACGGCTATTGCGCACGGCGGCGGGCAGGGCATCCACGCCCACGCCGTAAGCCTGGTTGGGCTGGGTGAGCTCGAACAGGGCATCGCCATGGGCGCGGCAATAGTACGCGCCGCCCAATCGGCCCACCAGGTCGAGCCGACGGTGGTCCAGTTTGCCCTGGGCATCGAGCATGGCCTCATCCACGTGCACCAGCACCACCTCGCACACCACCAGGTTTGCGGCGCCGCCGCCGGTGCCGGTCTCGATCACTTGGGTCACCTTGCATTCGAATTGCACCGGGCTCTCCTTCACGCGGAAAGGCCGCACCTTGGCCGACGGCACCGGGGTGAGGCCGGATTTGGCGAACTCGTCCACGCCTTCGGGAAACTCGCCGCTGGCCACGGACACCTGCTGCACCATGGCATAGGTCACCACGTTGATCACCACCTCGGGCACCGCCTTCACGTTGTGGTAGCTGTGCTTGGTGGTGTTGTCGCGGCCGCGGCGCGCCGGGCTGAAGATGAGCACCCCGGGGTTGGCGCCGAAGGCGTTGAAGAAGCTGAAGGGGCTGAGGTTGGGCCGGCCTTGCGCATCGATGGTGCTGGCCAAGGCAATGGGCCGTGGCCCGATGGCGCCCGTGAGGTACCCGTGCAGTTCGGGAACGGAGACCAACGCGGGATCGACGAGCTTCATAAAAACACGGGCCGAAGGGGACGGCGAAGGTAATCCGCCAACGGCAACCGGGTTATCTTTGCCGCCTTGCCGGGGCGCGCCTCAACGCGGTTTGGCGGACGGACGGACGTGGCGGAATTGGTAGACGCGCTGGTCTTAGGAGCCAGTACCGTGAGGTGTGGGGGTTCGAGTCCCCCCGTCCGTACAGCATAGGCCGCACTTGGCAGCAAACTCCTTGATGCGGTACGCATCCCGAAAAAACGAACACCCGATCCTGCGGCCGCAGTTGCGGCCGGCAACATTCATCCCATGAACATTGAACGCGAGGAAACAGGCAACCTGACAGCAACGCTGAAGCTCAAACTGGACCCGGCGGATTACGCCCCGGCCGTGGAAAAAACCTTGAAGGACCAGCGCAAAACGGCCTCTTGGCCCGGCTTCAGGCCCGGCCAGGTGCCCATGAGCATCATCCGCAAACGCATTGGCAAAAGTGTGCTGGTCAACGAGGTGGAACGCCTGGTGGACAGCAACCTGCGCAGCTACATCGAGGAGAACAAACTGCGTGTGCTGGGCCAGCCCTTGCCCAACCACGAAGGTGTGGACCACAACAACTGGGAGGAGCCCGGCGAGTTCAACTTCCGTTACGAAGTGGGCATGGCACCGGCCATCGAGGTGAACATGGACGCCAAGCTGGGAGTGAAGCTGCCGGTGGTGGACGTGAACGAAGAGCTCGTGGACAAGGAAGTGGCGGACATGCAGCGGCGCTTTGGAAAACTGATCGACGTGGAGGCCGCCGGCGACAAGGACATGCTGATCGGCGACCTGATCGAGCTCGACGGCGCAGGCCAGATCAAGCCGGGCGGCCTGATGAACCGCACTACCATCACCATGGAGGACCTGGCCGAAGAGGTGCGCAGCCTGTTCCTGGGCAAAACGGCGGGCGATGCGGTGGAGGTGGATCCCCACAAGGTGAGCAAGGGCCATGACGACCTGGCCAAGATGCTGGGCACGGACCATGAGGCGGTGCACCACCTGGCCGGCAACATGCGTTTCCGCATCGCGGAGATCAAGCGGATGGAATCCTTGGAAACCGGGCCGGAGCTGTTTGCCCGGGTGTTCGGGCCGGAGGCCGTGGCCGATGAGGCGGAATTCCGCGCCAAGGTGAAGCAAGGCCTGGAGGAGATGTTCCGCCAGGACAGCGAGCGCATCTACAAGCGCCTGGTGGTGAACGCGCTGATGGACCAAGCCTCCATCGGCCTGCCCGATGCTTTCCTCAAGCGTTGGATCGCCGTGACCAACCAAAAGCCCATCACCCCGGAGGAAGTGGAAAGCGGCTATGCTGAATATGCGCAGGGCTTGCGCAAGCAGTTGATGCAGGACCGCATTGTGGAGAAGTACGGGTTGGAGGCCAAGGTGGAGGAGATCACCGAATTCGCCAGGCGGTACATGTCCGGGCAATTCGCGCAGTATGGCATTCCCGAGCCGGAGGAAGCACGCTTGCAGGAAATGACCGGCCGCATGCTGGGCGACCAGGAGCAGGTGCGCAAGATCCGCGACACCATTGTGGAGCGCAAGCTCATTGCCCACTTCAAGGCCATGCTCAGCCCGGTGGAGGAACGCCTGTCGCTGGACGACTTCGTAAACTTGGCCCGCCAGGCCTAAGGGAAAAATTGCATCCGGCCGTCTTCCGTACCACAAGCACCGCCTGTACATGGTTCCACCAGACGAGTTCCGCAAACATGCGGTGAAGCACTGCGGCATCAGCAGCACTTCACTGGACGGCTACATCACCCGGTCAATGACCCCGTACATCATCGAGGAACGCCAGCTCAATGTGGCGCAGATGGACGTGTTCAGCCGCTTGATGATGGACCGCATCATCTTCTTGGGCACCGCGGTGGACGACCAAGTGGCCAACATCATCCAGGCGCAGCTGCTCTTCCTGGAAAGCGTGGACCCGAAGAAGGACATTCAGATCTACCTCAACAGCCCCGGCGGCGAGGTGTATGCGGGCTTGGGGATCTATGACACCATGCAGTACATCGTGCCGGACGTGGCCACCATCTGCACGGGCATGGCCGCCAGCTTCGGGGCCGTGCTCTTGTGCGCGGGCGCCAAAGGCAAACGCAGCGCGCTCACCCACAGCCGGGTGATGATCCACCAGCCGCTCGGCGGGGCCCAGGGCCAGGCCAGCGACATGGAGATCGTGATCAACGAAGTGAAGAAGCTCAAGAAAGAACTTTACGACATCATCAGCCACCACACCGGGCAACCTTTTGAAAAGATCGAGAAGGACAGCGACCGTGACCACTGGATGATCGCTGCCGAGGCGAAGGCCTACGGCATCATTGACGAGGTGCTCACGCGCAAGGCCTGACCCACCAACGAACGAATACCTGCCAGATGTTCCACAAAGACGAATTCAAGAAGTACGCGGTGAAGCACCGCAACATCAACAGCTTGGCCTTGGATGGCTACATCCAGGCGTCCATCACCCCGTACATCATCGAGGAACGCCAGCTGAACGTGGCGCAGATGGACGTGTTCAGCCGCTTGATGATGGACCGCATCATCTTCCTGGGCACCGGCATCAACGACCAGGTGGCCAACATCATCCAGGCACAACTGCTCTTCCTGGAAAGCGTGGACCCCAAGAAGGACATCCAGATCTACCTCAACAGCCCCGGCGGCGGCGTGTACGCCGGCCTGGGCATCTACGACACCATGCAGTACATCGTGCCGGACGTGGCCACCATCTGCACGGGCATGGCCGCCTCCATGGGGGCCGTGCTGCTGTGCGCCGGTGCCAAGGGCAAGCGCAGCGCGCTCAAGCATGCCCGGGTCATGATCCACCAGCCCATGGGCGGTGCCGAAGGCCAGGCCAGCGACATGGAGATCACGGTCAACGAGATCAAGAAGCTCAAGAAGGAGCTCTATGAGATCATCAGCAGCCACAGCGGCCAGCCGTTCGACAAGGTTTCCAAGGATGGCGACCGCGACTACTGGATGATCGCCGAAGAGGCCAAGGCCTACGGCATGATCGATGAACTGCTGGTGCGCAACCCCAAGTAAGCCAAGGCGTTCCGAACTTGTTCCCGCACCTGCACCAAGGAAGGCCGTTCAACAACGGCCTTCTTTTTTGCCCACTGGTGAACAAGTATATCCGGCCGGCCCGCTGGCGGGTTCCGTATCTTCGCGGTCCGCTGCGGCGTACCAACGCCAAGCTGTTGCCACATGGAAAAGAAAGAGGTGAAGTGCTCCTTCTGCGGGCGAGACAAGCAGGACACCAATGTGCTCATCGCCGGCATCACCGGGCACATCTGCGACAGTTGCATCACCCAGGCACAGGCCATCATTGCCGAAGAACTCGGCCAGCGGGAAACCGCGGAGCTCGAAGGCAGCTTGGCCTTGCAGAAGCCGGCGGACATCAAGGCGTTCCTGGACGAGTACATCATCGGGCAGGATGACGCCAAGAAGGTGCTGAGCGTGGCGGTGTACAACCATTACAAGCGGTTGATGCAACCCGCCGGCCATGCCGATGAGGTGGAGATCGAGAAGAGCAACATCATCCTGGTGGGCGAAACGGGCACCGGCAAAACACTGCTGGCCAAAACCATCGCCCGCATGCTCAACGTGCCCTTCGCCATTGCGGACGCCACCGTGCTCACCGAGGCGGGTTACGTGGGCGAGGATGTGGAGAGCATCCTCAGCCGCCTGCTCCAAGCAGCGGATTACGACGTGTCCAAGGCCGAGCGCGGCATCGTGTTCATCGACGAGATCGACAAGATCAGCCGCAAGAGCGACAGCGCCAGCATCACCCGCGACGTGAGCGGCGAGGGCGTGCAGCAGGCCTTGCTGAAGCTGCTGGAAGGCTCCGTGGTGAACGTGCCGCCACAAGGCGGGCGCAAGCACCCCGAGCAAAAGTTGATCCAGGTGGACACCCGCAAGATCCTCTTCATTTGCGGGGGAGCCTTCGATGGCATCGATAAGATCATCGCCCGGCGCGTGCGCAGCAGTGCCGTGGGCTACAGCGCCAGCAAGGCCGCGCGCATCGGCGATGAAAACCTCTTGCAGTACGTGAGCCCCACCGACCTGCGCAGTTACGGCCTCATCCCCGAGCTCATCGGCCGATTCCCCGTGCTCACCTACCTGGATCCCTTGGACCGTGACACCCTGCGCCGCATCCTCACCGAGCCCAAGAACGCGCTGGTCAAGCAGTACATCAAGCTCTTCGAAATGGACCGCGTGAAGATCAGCTTCGACAAAAAAGTGCTGGACTTCATCGTGGACCGGGCCATTGAATACAAGCTCGGCGCGCGCGGGCTGCGCAGCATCTGCGAAGCCATCATGACCGATGCCATGTACGAGATGCCCGGCAACAACGAGCATCCCAGCGAACTGCGGATCACCCTCGGCTACGCCCGCGAGAAGTTCGATCGCTCGCGCATGAGCCAGTTGAAGGTGGCTTGACCCACGGCACGCCTGCCGTTCACATTTTTTCGTGGCTCCCCTTCACGGGACCGCATGTGCCGGGCGCTGGCCGCAGGCTACCTTCGTGCCGTTCAAAAACCGGTACCCATGAAACGAATTCTTCTCCCGGTGGCTGCAGCCGCACTCACCTTCTCGGCATCCGCACAAGAGCTGCCCGCTTCCAGCCCCCATGGCGAGTTGGAACAAGTGGTGGGCCTCACCGAAGTGGATGTGGACTACTCGCGCCCCAGTGTGCGCGGCCGCAAGATCTTCGGCGACCTGCTGGCCTATGACAAGCTCTGGCGCTTGGGCGCCAACGCCAATACCACCGTGGAGTTCAGCGGGCCCGTGGTGGTGGAAGGCCAACAGCTGGCCAAGGGCAAATACTCCCTGTTCGCCATCCCCGGCAAGGACTCCTGGGTGATCATCTTCAACAAAAACTCCAACCTGTGGGGTGAAGGCGGCTACAAGGAAGCCGAGGATGCCCTGCGGGTAACGGTGCGCGCGCAGCCGACTGAATTCACCGAAACCCTCACCATCTCCTTCGATGATGTGAAGGACGACAAGGCCCGAATGGACATCCGTTGGGAAAACACCCGCGTCAGCGTTGGGCTGCATGCCGACGCCACGGCCCAAGGCATTGCCAACATCAAGGAAGCCTTGGCCAAGCCCGATGCCAAGGCCGGGGCCTACCACGGCGCCGCCCGCTTTGCCTTGGAGCGCGGCATCATGACCAAGGAAGCATTGGAGTGGGCGCAAAAGGCCGCCTCCATGGACCCCAAGTTCTACGTGCTCCACACCTTGGCGTTGGCCCAAGCGGCCAATGGCCAAAAGGCGGCGGCGATCGCCACGGCGGAAACCAGCATGGCCGAAGCCAAAAAGGCGGGAGATACGGCATACGTGCGCAAGAACGAAGACAAGATCAAGGAGTGGAGCGGGAAGTAGTTGCCACCCCCGAACGCAGCAAGGCCCCTGTTCCTCCATGGAGCAGGGGCCTTGCTTTTAACTAACCCGGTGCAACACGGATGGGATCGCGGCCATCCGTGTCCTTCCGTGTTTCGTTTCACCGATCCGTCCCCTGCGGACCGGACCAGGAAGAAGGTAACGGACAGGAGCCCGCTCATTCGTGCCGATCCGCGGGATGCTTGGGTCATGCACAGGGTTCCACAGGGCGCATTCCTGCCAGGGATCAACTCCACCTGCAACGCGAACCGCCCCCTCGTGGCTGGCACGAGGGGGCGGTTCCTTGTGGGCAAGGGCCTTGGAGAGGCTTACTTCAGTGTGATGCGCTGCACGTTGGCACGGGCGCCATCGCTAACGCGCACCGTGTAGATGCCGGCGGCATTGCCGCTCAGGTCCAGCGTAGTGCGGGTACCATTGAAGCTGGCGGTCTCCACCACTTTGCCCAAGGCGTTGAACACCTCCACGTTCATCTTGCCTGGGTTTTCCACGCGGATCTCCACCGGGCCGTTGGTGGGGCTGGGGTACATGGTCACCCCTTGCAAGCTGGCCGCTTCCTGGATGCCGATGGTGGCGCTGCTGCTCAGCCGTACGCCCCAAGCCGTTCCATTTCCACCGTAGAGGTAATTGTTGTCTGGATCCACAGGGGTCCAGAGCACGCTGGCCATGCCCGGCTGGGGTACGGTATTGTCATCCACGATGTACACGTCACTCTCCCCTTCCTGATACAACTTCACCCCTACGAAATAGCCTCCCGGTGACAGGGTGTAGGGGTCGAAGAAGGCCACGGATGCTTCGCCTGCGGCGATGTCGTCTTCGGTGATGACCCGGATGTCCGATTCCACCAACGGGGATCCCGGGGTGGCGGGCGAAAGCGTGTAGGCAGCCGTGTCCGCCACGGTGGCAATGAAGAAGCTGCCGACCTCGGTGGATGCCCCCAGCAGCATGGTCACACCGGTCACGGTCATGTCCTCGTGTAGCTCCACGTAGTTCAGGAAGCGTACATCCTGGGTGTTGTCAGCGAAGGAAGCGGTTCCTGCTTGGGAATGCGACTGGATCGAATCCGGATAGACTCCCACACCATCCAGGCCGTACACGTCTTCGGTCACTTCGAAGTAGCGGTATCGTTCGTTGTTGGATGGATCATCATCCTGGCCAATGGCATCGCTGGTAACCGTGAAGTGCGCGGTGTAGAGCCCCAAGGGCAGGGGAAGGGGAATGGTAAGGTTGGCATCCGCAACTGCGGTGTCGGCGTTCTGGATGTCCGGCAAGTTGATCGAAGTGGAAGCCACTTCGGTGCCACCGCTGTTCTTCAGGCTGACGTTCACCGTGATGTTCTCCTGTGTGTTCAGCCCGAAATTGGAGATGCTGGCACCCACGTTGATCGTGGAAAGCATCTGGCTTTGGGGAACACGGCCAAATTCGTAGCCACCACCGAATTGCGAGGTGTAGCCATAGTCCATCACCAGTTCGTTTTCCGGGATCGGGGACAGTTCAACATCATCGATGGCCCAGTAGTACTCCCAACCGCCCCGCCATTGGAATTGCAGGTAAACCGTGGACTGGTTGGCGGCCACCGAACTGATGTTCACCGCCACCGACTGCGGGTTATAGGAGAAGCGTTCGCAAGGCGGGGTGGGGTTGCCGGTTTTCAGGCAAGGGAACGGTGCGAAGTTGGTCCAGTTGACACCGTCGGTGCTTACCCGGACCTTCACTGCCGTGTCCGCGTCATTGTCATAAACACCAATGGTGCTCTTCATGGTGAGCAGCACGGAGGGTTGGCCGGAGCAATCGATGGCGCCGGTGGTCAGGCGGGTGAGATGGTTGGTGGTGGGCGCGGAGGTCAAGCCACGGTCGGAGTTGGCCCACAAGTAGCCATTGGATGCACCGGGGGCAAGAAAGGTGAGGATCTGCTCCCAGTTGAGCGAGGCCACGGTAACAGCGCCGGGGTCGTTGGACCATTCGAAGTTCACCGGTGTTTGGCCGCCCGGGGTCAGGTCGTCCACGGTGGTCCATCCTGCCGGCAGACCGCCATCGGAAAAATCCTCAGAGTAGAAGGCGGCACGGGCAGCGGAAGCAGCTGTAACCGTTGGTGCAGGTGGATGCATGGCAGGCCATGCGGGGTTGTGCTGTTTGGGGGTCTTTAGCAGCGTATGGTGCTGCTGGGCCTGGGTAGCGCCGACCATGGCGGTAAAGGCCGCAGCGCTGAGGTAGAGTTTAAGCATCGTGCAACAGAGGGGTTGGTTTGACATGCAAGTTACCATGTGGAACGATCTGGAAGGAAGCTGCATGGCTTCCGCATGGAGCGGGAAGGCGCCGCCACCGTGCCAACCTTTGGTGAAAATGGAACACCCCCGGCAGCAGGGCCGCCGGGGGTGTTCAAAAAGGAGTTGTACGACTTACTTCAGCGCAATGCGCTGCGTGTTGGTGCGTGCCCCGTCGCTGACGCGTACGGTGTACATGCCAGCGGCGTTGCCGCTGAGGTCAAGCGTGGTGCGGGTGCCGTTGAAGCTGGCGGTTTGCACCAGCTTGCCCAAGGCGTTGAACACCTCCACGTTCATCTTGCTTGGGTTTTCCACGCGGATCTCCACCGGGCCGTTGGTGGGGCTGGGGTACATGGTTACACCGGTGAGCGTGGGTATTTCCTGCACGCCGATGGTGCTGCTGCTGCTCAGACGGATGGCCATGGCGTTTCCATTCCCGTAGATGAACTGGGCTTGGTCATCGTTGGGGATCCAGAGCATACTGGCATCCGCGGGCTGTCCCACGGTGATGTCATCCAGTACGTACAGTGCATTGCCACCTTCCTCATAAACGCGGACGGCCACGAAGTAGGCATTGGGTGAAAGCGTGATGGGGTCGATGAAGGCCACGGAGGCGGACCCGTTGTCGATGTCATCCTGGGTGATCACGCGAATGTCGGATTCCACCAAGGGGTTGGAGAGCAAGGTGCCCACATAGGCCTCGGAGGTGTCATACACGGCGGCAATGAAGTAGCTGCCCGGATCGGTGTTGTTCACGCTCAACAGGATCTCCACCCCGGTGAACGTCTCTTGGGTCGTTACCGTGTAGTAATTCAGGAAGCGCACATCCTGCGTGTTGTCCGTGAAGGACCCGGTTCCCATGGTGGTCAGTAAAACAATGGAGTCCGGGTAGGCATTGATCCCATCCAAGGAGTACAGGTCGTCGGTCACTTCCAAGTAGCGGTACACGGTGTTATTGGCCATGTCCTCGTCGGAAGCGATGTCATCGCTGGACACCACGTAGGTGAAGGTGTACAGACCTACGGGGGCAGGGCTGGGGAACGTGATCGTTTCCTCGGTCACCACCGTGTCGTTGTGGTTCATGGTGCTCAGGTTCTCCGTGGCTGTGCCGATCGTGGCACCGCCGGGACCGGTCACCGTAGTGGTCAGGGTCACGTTGGTTTGTGCTTCGCTGCCGAAGTTCACCACTTGTGCGCCTACCGATACGCTGGTGGACATCTGGGAAACGGGGATACGTCCATATTCATAGCCGCCACCAAAAGGCACGGCGTAACCGCTTTCAGCGATCATCTCATAGGCCGGCAGGGTGGTCAGGCTCACATCGTCCACCATCCAAGAGTAATCGCAGCCACCTTGGTAGCGGAAGCGGATCCAAGCCGTTGCGGCACCGCCGATAGCGTCAGAAAGGTCCACGAACAACAGTTCGGGGTTGGGGCTGGCGGCGTTCACGGCCAAGGCGCTATTCACCTCAATGGTGGACCATGTGGTACCGTTGGTGCTTGTTTCCACATAGGTAAAGCCTTGGAAATTGCGGTAGTACTGCTCAAACTGGAGCACTACGCCAGGGTAGGCGCTCAGGTTGATGGGGTTGGCGGTGGCCACCCAGGCATTTTGGCTGCCGCCGCAGAGCAGGTCCGAGTCAAAGAGCGCAAAGCCGTTGCTTGCGGAAGTTGATGCAATGGGTGGAATGGCAAAAGCTCCTGAAGGGGCGGTGGTGCCGATCACCCAGTTGTCGTTGTTCGGGTCGTTCTCATTGCCGATGGACCAGTTGGAGGCTGTGGAGAAATCATCGGACCAGATCACCGCCCGGTCGAGGGATTGCACATGCCTGGGGTGATGCGCGGCTGGGGCAACAATCTTCTCCTTCAAATAACGGCTTTGGTTGCCAAGGAGGGTTTGGGCCATGGTTCCGCTGCCGCAAAAAGCAACAGCCAAGGCCGTGATGTAAAATTTGTTCATGGTCTTCAGCAACTATGGGTTGAGGGTTAGTACGCGTACAAAGTTAACGATCGGTGGCAAACGTTCACGCAGGTGGGCCAGTGGTGTTCCAGCCTGCCGCGCCCCTTTGGCGTGGTATGGAAGGGTATCGGGCCGTGGTCGGAGGGCTTATGGCCTCCGATGAACGATCCATGGCTTGGTGTAGCCGATCGCATCCCTCCAGGGTGAATGCGTTGTTGAAACCAGGGCAGGTATGCCCGGCCGAACGAAGAGGCCAGTTGGAACAGGCGGGGGCATCTTCGGGAGAACCGTCAGGCGCACCGGGGCACGCGCATCAGGAACCTTCGCCGGTTCCGTGGTCGCCTGCCGGTCGGCGTTCCGTGTGCACCAAGGGCACGATCACATTGCGGCGCACCCAGCGCGGCAGAATGATGGCGCCGATCAGGATGTACGGGTAATAGCTCACCAAGCGCCACAGCAGGGCAATGGCGGGGGCTAGCCCGGGAGCCACGTACATGCCCAGGAAGTCGTTGAAGATGAATTCGGCCAGGCCGCTGCCGCCGGGGGTGGGACTGAGCAGCACGATGATGCCCATGACCACCTGCTTGGCGTATACCACCAGGTCGCTGAAGGCGAAGCCGTGGGGAAAGGCGTGGAGGATGCAGTTCACGATGCTGTAACGGGCGGTCCAACTGGCGAAGGTGGTGAGCAGCGCGGGCCACCAGTAGCTCCAGCCTTGGTGCTTGAGGCCCTTGGCGGCCACGATGAGCTGGTCGCCGGTGGTCACGGCGGAACGGCGCCAGCGGCGCAGCAGCGGCGCGGAGAACAGGCCCACCAGTGCCCGTTTCACGAACACGGGGTTCACGAACAGGGCATAGGCCACGAAGAGCTTGTAGGCCAGGATGATGAAATATACCGTCCAGAAGGCCACGAAGATGCTTTTGCCCAGGAAGGTGCCGTTGAACTCCGAGCCTTGGAAGAGGGCGTCGTGGCCTGCGAGCACATACACCAACGGTGCCATCACCGCCAGGAAGATGCCGTCCAGGAAGGAGGTGAAGGTGATCACGGTGATGCTGGTGCCGGTGTCGATGCCTTCCCGGGAAAGGAACCAGATGGCGAAGAGGAACCCGCCGCCGATCATGCCCGGGGCCAGGGCGCTGGCGAATTCCCAGAGCATGATCACGATGAACGCGCGCCACCAGGTGAGCTTCCTGCCGGTAAGGTGGCGGATGCGCACCATGTACATCCAGTCGCGCACCACCAGGCTGCCCAAGGCCAGCAGCATCCAAAAGGAGGTGCTCCAGGTCCATTGTACGGCCTCCAGCGCGCCCAAGTCGGCGGTTTGCCAAATGAGCAGCGCGGTGATGCCCAGGCCGATCACCACGGGCAGCAGCATTTTGCCCGCACTGAAGTTCTTGAGGATGTCCACCTCGTTGTTCACCATGGCGCTGCGCTGTTGCCGATCGGGTGGAAGGCCTGGGCGTTCATGGTGATCAGCGCGCCGAAGATCGCGGATGCCGTTCAGTTGGTGCCCTCGCGGCGCTTGAGTTCGTCGCGCAGTTTGGTGGCCCCTTCATAATCCTCGGCTTCGAGCGCTTCCTTGAGCAACTGCCGCAATTCCTCCGGGCTGGCCTTGCGGAGGTCTTTCTTTTGCGGGGTATCCTCGGGCGGGGCCTGTTGCGCCTGTTCCTCTTCCCCTTCCTCCATCTTCAGGCCGGCGGCCGCCAGAATGAACTCATAGGTATGGATGGGACAGTTGAAGCGCAAGGCCAGGGCGATGGCATCGCTGCTGCGGGCGTCCACTTCCACGGTGCGCCCGCTCTGCTGCAGCACGAGCTTGGCGTGGAAGATGCCCTCCACCAGGTCGTTGATCACCACTTCCTGCAGCCCGATGGTGAATTCATCGCAGAAATTCTTGAACAGGTCGTGGGTGAGCGGCCGTGCCGGGCGGATGTTCTCCACTTGGATGGCAATGGCTTGGGCTTCCACCCCGCCGATGATGATCGGCAGCCGCCGGTCGCCATGTTTTTCCGCCAGGATAAGCGCGTAGGCTCCGGCGTGGGTGTGGCTGTACGTGATGCGGAGGAACTTCAGCTCGACCTTTTCCATGGCGTTGGTGGCGGGGCGGTGAAGGTAAGGGGTGCGGCGTTGGCGGCGATGCTTGGCGGTTGTCCGTTTGCGGCCGGGTGTTGTTCCATCACATCCCGCCATGCGGCTTGAACATGCGCAACCACCGCATGTTCCGGTGCATCCGTTGCAGAGCAAACGGGTGCACGCAATGGGTGCGGCAACCGCTCCCCTGGCGACCAACAAGCGGCAACTACTTCTCCGCGTTCAGTTTCTTCGCGGCCTCGATCAACTTGGGCAGCACTTGGAAGGCGTCGCCCACGATGCCGTAGTCGGCCGCCTTGAAGAAAGGAGCTTCGGGATCGTTGTTGATCACGCAGATCACCTTGCTGCCGTTCACCCCGGCCAAGTGCTGGATGGCGCCGCTGATGCCGATGGCGATGTAGAGGTTGGGCCGGATGGCGAGGCCGGTTTGCCCCACATGTTCATGGTGCGGGCGCCAGTCCATGTCCGACACGGGCCGGCTGCAGGCGGTGGCGGCGTGGAGTTCCTTGGCCAATTCCTCCACCAGGCCCCAATTCTCAGGGCCTTTCATGCCGCGGCCCGCGCTCACCACGATCTCGGCCTCGGGCAGGGGGATGCCTTCGCCGGCCTTGCGCACTTCTTTCACCGTGACCTTGGCCGTTCCGGTGTCGCCGGTGAATTCCTCCACGGTGGCAGTTCCTTGGGCGGCCTCCACGGGAATGCTGTTGGGCAACAGGCTCACCACCTTCACCGGGGTTTTCAATTCCACCCAGGCCTGGGCCTTTCCGCTGAACACGTTGCGCTTGATGTGGCCCTGTTCGTTGGGCAACGTGGTGGCACCGGCCACCTCGCCGGCCTTCAGGCGGGCAGCCACGCGGGGGGCAACGGCCTTGCCGGTGTCGTCATGGCTGCAGATCACCCATTTGGCACCCTCCTTGGCGGCCACATCGGCCACAAAGCGGGCCAGCTGCTGGTTATCAGCATCGCCGATGTTGCGGGCCACCGTCACCTTGTTGGCATCCAGCGCGGCCAAGCGGTCGGCCGGGGCATCACCGAAGGTCGCCAGGGTCAGGGTGGTGCCTTCCTTGTTGGCCAGTTTGCGGCCGTAGGTCAATGTTTCCAATGCGCTCTTGGCCACTTTTGCGCCGCGGGTGTCGGCGAATACGATCACGCTCATGTTTCTTGCTGTTTGTGTGCGTCGATCCGGTGGATCGGCGGTACAGTGGGTATTAGATCACTTTGGCTTCCGTGTGCAGCAGCTCGATCAGCTTGCCGGCCTCCTCGGCCGGGATCAATTTCACGGCCTGCTTGGGCGGGGGCAGCTCGAACTTCACCGAGGTGCTCAGCGCTTCACTGGCCACGGCCGGCACCACCTGCAAGGGTTTGGTGCGCGCCGCCATGATGCCGCGCATGTTGGGGATCCGCTGTTCGGCCATGCCCTTGGCACAGCTCACCACCAGGGGCAGGGCGCATTCCACCACCTCCACGTCGCCGCGCACGTCGCGTTCTGCGGTGGCTTTCCCGCCGGCCACGTCCAGCTTGGCCGCCAAGGAGATGAAGGGCAGCTCCAGCAGTTCGGCCACCATGGGGCCCACCTGGCTGCCGTTGTGGTCGATGGTTTCCTTGCCGGCCAGCACCAGGTCGAAACCTTTGTCTTTGGCGTAGGCGGCCACTTGCACGGCCACATCGTGCCCATCCTTGGGTTCGGCATCCACGCGTACCGCATCATCGGCACCGATGGCCAGGGCCTTGCGGATGGTGGGCTCGGTGGCCGCGCCACCCACGGTGATGGTGGTCACGCTGCCGCCTTGGGCCTCCTTGAGCTCCAGGGCGCGTACCAAGGCGTACCATTCGTCGTAGGGGTTCACGATGAACTGCACGCCATTGGCGTCATACGCCGTGTTGTCGTTGGTAAAGGCGATGCGGGCCGTGGTGTCCGGCACATGGGAGATGAGCACAAGGATCTTCATGGATGCGGGATCGGTATGGGGCGGCAAACTTAAACACTGCCGCCATGCCGGAGCCTGGTTGCCCGAACCTGTACGCTTCGGTGACAAGGAGCGGGAAAGCCCCGCGCTACCGCAGGGCTTTCCCTTGTTCGTTCCGGTAAAAGTTGCCTCACTCGCTTACGACCAAGCGCGTGCTGTGCACCTGCTCCCCGGCGATCACCTGCACGAGGTAAATGCCCTGTGCCAATGCACCCACCTCCAACTTGCAATTCATGTGGCCCCCCGTCACCGGTAGCACCGTCGCCATGGCTTGGCGGCCCGTGGCGTCGTATAGCTCCACTTGCACATTCTGCATGAATGCGCCCAAACCGCTCAGGGTGAGTTGCACTTGGTCGCCATAGCTCGGGTTAGGCCAAGTGCTGATCGCCGAGCCTGATGCATCGGGGGGCGAAACCGGGTTGATGGAAACGGTTGCGTCATCGGATAAGGCCCGCGCAATGTTGTTCCGGCCAACTCCGTGGTAGTTATGGAAACCCCCACCGATCAAGATCCTTCCATCGGGTTGAAGGTCTAATGCCTCGACGCTCGGATAGGCCGCATCCACGCCCGGCCCGGGATCAAAATCGAGGTCAATGATGCCATCGCCGTTTATCCGCACGATCCCCCTGCGCGGCATCCCTTGATATTGCTCAAACGGTCCACCGATCAAGATCTTGCCATCCGGTTGAACGGCTATGGCATTGACAATCTCATACCCACCGGAGATGCCGGTCCCGGGATTGAAGGTGGCATCCAGGCCGCCATCGCTTTCTACCCGTGCGATGCCGTGCCTCGGGGTTCCGTTGTACTGGGTAAACTGGCCGCCGATCAACATGGTCCCGACCAAGGGCTGAAGGACAATGGCCTCTACCGGGTCATTTGGACCCGTTCCGGGTTCGAAATCCGGGTCCAAGCTGCCATCGCTGTTGATGCGTGCGAAGTTCTTCATAGCCGTTCCGTCGTAGGTGATGAAATCCCCCCCGATCAGGATCTTTCCATCGGGTTGAAGGGCAATGGCCCGAACGCCGTAGTAGGGTGAATTTGTACCGGACCCTGGATCGAAGCTGGCATCCAAGCTACCATCGCTGTTGAGCCGTGCGAGTTGCTGGCGTGGCGTCCCATTATAGGAGGTGAACGCCCCGCCGATCAGGACTTTGCCATCAGGCTGCACAGTGATGGCCTTGACGTAGACATTGAAAAGGCTATCCAACCCCGTCCCGGGGTCAAAGCTGAGGTCCAAGCTGCCATCACCGTTCACCCGTGCGATGCCGTTCCTCGGCATCCCATCGAAGGTCTCGAATTGTCCACCGACCAAGATCTTTCCATCGGGTTGAACGGCCATCGCCATGATCTGGGTGAATATGCCGCCTGGTCCTGGCCCTGGATCAAAACCGGGGTCCAAGCTGCCATCGCTGTTCAACCGGGCGATGTTCCTCCTTGGGGTTCCGTTGTATCCGATGAACCCTCCTGCGATCAGGATCTTGCCATCGGGCTGTATGCCCATGGCTTGGATTTCTCCGCTTGCACCTAATTGGGGGTTGAAATCACTAACGAACTCGCCGAGGCTATCCAGCTTGATGAAGTTCTCCGGGGTCAGCACATCATCATAAGAATAGAACTGCCCCCCTATGAGCAAATCCCCATTAGGCTGCAGGGCAATGGCAGATACGAAATCCGTGGAAGAGGGGTCGGCAGTATTGTTGAATCCGGCATCCAAACTGCCGTCGCTGTTGAGCCGTTGAATGATATTGTTGTCTCCAATGATAAGGTCCATGCCTCCGATCAACACCTTCCCATCAGGCTGGAGGGCAATGGTATTGATCCGGAACGGTGAAGGAGGATCATAGTTGAAGCCAAAGTCCAAGCTGCCATCCACATTCAGCCGAAGCAGTGTTTTGCTAAATCCCCCGATCAAGTACGAACTCCCCCCGACCAGGATCTTCCCATCGGGTTGAAGGGATAGTGCATTGGCATGGTTGAGGGCAATGGGATCATACCCAAGGTCCAAGCTTCCGTCGCTGTTGAGCCGCGCTGTCCCGTTCCGCACCGTTCCGTCGTAGGAGTCGAACTCCCCGCCGATCACGATCTTCCCATCAGGCTGAAGGACCATTGCCAGGATTGAAACCCCGGGGTTGTTTCCAACACCTGCTCCGGAGTTGAAGCTGGTATCCAGGCTTCCATCGTTGTTGAGCCGGGCGATGGAGTTGCACGGCGTTCCATTGTAAAAGTTGAAGCCGCCCGCGATCAGGATCTTCCCATCGGGTTGAAGAGCCATGGAGCTAATGCCGCTTCCTGTCGTTGCACCCGTTCCAAAGCCGAAGGTGGTATCCAAGCTGCCATCGCTATGGAGCCGTGCCAATCCGGCCCAATAGGTGAATGGTGGCAAATACTGTGAATAGAGATCCCCGGAGATCAGGATCCGACCATCCGGCTGAACGATGACATTCTCGATGATTGAAAATGATCCGATCTCGGGAATGAAGCCCATGTCCATGGCACCACTGGCAAACACTCGTGTCAGGCCAGGGCATACGATCCCGTTGTATGCATTGAACTGACCGCCAATCAACGTTTTTCCATCAGGGTATTGGGCCATGCTGTTTACCACGATGCCGTCGGCACCCGCTCCGTTCCCCAGCTCTACCGGGTTGAATGTGGGATCGTTGGCGCCGGCCTGTCCCAAAGCCGTGGTGGCCGTGAGCAGCAAGGCTGGCAACATCAGTTTGCTTGCCATTTGGATCGGGGTTTTTGATGACACTGCTCGTTGTGTGAACTCATCGAAGATACCGTTCTCATCAAAAGCATGCCTCGATATTTCACCCCCGCAGGGACGGAGTAATGGCGTGGAGTCTGCGAACAATGCCTTCTCCCGTTCGCCGGACGTCCTTTTGATCCACTTCACTGGCATGGCCACCATGCATGTGCCGCGAGGAGATTTCCCGGAAAGCCCGGCGATCACGCACTTCCTGGCCTCGGCGTTTGCATTCGGCGGCTATCGAATTTCCGCCGGGATGGGCTACTTTCACCAGATCTAAACCAATATGCACGAGAGCATGAAGAAATCATACGCATGGATGCTGGTGATGGGCTTGTTCATAGTGCACCCGGCCTTGGCCCAGGAAACCAATGCACTGGACTTTGACGGCTTTGATGATAAGGTCACCGTTCCCGGTGCCTCCGCGCTCATCACCAGTGGCACCGGCATCAGCTTGACCTGCTGGGCCTATCCCGTCAACACGGCCCCGGCATTCCCCGATTTCGACGGTTTTGCGGGCCTGCGCGACGATTTCACCGCCGATTTCTACCTGCTTCAGATCGCGCCGGCCAACACCGTGGAAGGCCGGTTCCGCAACAGCTCCGGCCAGGCCTTCACCTTGGCCCATGCGGGGCTGGTGGTGAACACCTGGCAGTTTTTGGCCTTGACCTACAACGGCAGCCAGCTCTCGCTCAACATCAACGGGGTAACCGTGGCCAGCACCCCGGCCAATGGGGCCATCGCCAGCAACTTCGTAGACCTGTTCATCGGCAACGTGTACTATCAGGGCACCGATTTTCTGCTGCACGGCCGGGTGGACGAGGTGAGCCTTTGGAACCGGGCGCTCAACCCCAACGAGATCAGCTGCATTTACAACAGTGGCATTGACGTGAGCGACTCCGGGTTGCAGCTGTACTATAAAATGGACCAAGGCACCGGCGGAGGCAACAATGCGGGCATCACCTCCCTGCTCCCCAGCAAGGGCAGCATCAACGGCGCGTTGGAAGGATTCGTCCTCAGTGGTGGCGCTTCCAATTTTGTCACCTCGCCTGCCGTGGGCACCACGCTTTCGGCCACCCTGTGCCCGGGCGAGGTGTACACCTTCAACGGGCAGCAGCTTACCGCCGCCGGTGTGTATGGTGCCTCCTTGCCATCGGGCAGTGCGTGCGACTCGGTGGTCATCCTCAACCTGTCATTCAGTTCGGTCAACACGCAGCTCAGCAATACCGGCGGAGTGCTCACTTCCTTGGCGGAGGGAGACTATTGGCAGTGGCTGGACTGCAACAACGGCCATGCGGAGATCCCGGGCGCCATTGGCCAGCAATATGCACCGGTGCAAAGCGGCAGTTACGCGGTGGAAGTGACCCAGTTCAATTGCACGGATACCTCGGCCTGTGCCGAAGTGATCATCACCGGATCGGCCGAAGCTCCGGTGCAGGGCCTTGTGAAGGTGTACCCCAACCCGGCACAAGACCGGGTGTGGGTGGAATTGGGCCGGGAGGCAGGGAGCCGGCTGCTCATGGTCGAAGATGCTTTTGGCCGATGCATCGCCAAGGTGAGGACATCGGGTGAAAGCACCGTGGAAATTCCGCTCACCGGCATGGCCGCCGGACTGTACGTGGTACGTGCAAGGTCGGCAGGAGCGGAGCAGGTGCTGCGCCTGTTGAAGCAATAGGTTGCAAGGCGGTTTTCACGGGGGCAGGGGAGGGCACGGTGCCGCTCCATGCCTCAAAGGCAACCGCGGTGGGCCGTGGGGCCAACCTTGCGGGCGGGGGTGGCGTAGAACGGCCATCAACGGCCCCCGCAATGCGTACTGCCTGCTCCCACCGGATGCTGCTGCTGATCATGTCGGCGGTGGTCTGGTCCGGCTGCACCAAGGTGCAGGAAGAAGAAGAACTTGTTCCGGAGCTCTCCTTCTCCTTCAACTTGCCGGCCATGCCCATCAATCTTGATTCGGCCGCCGTGGCCAGCCCTACGGGCATGGTTCTGGCGCTGGACAGCACGGCCTTGGCCCAAGCCTTGGAAGCAAGGGGCTACCTGCCTGGCCAGGTTTTGGGCGTCAGCATCAACAAGGCCACCCTGTACTGCTCCGCCCCGGTGAACGGCACCTACGACGCGGTGGGCTCCGTGCAGCTCCTGTTGGCCGCCGGCGATGCGGCACCGGTCACCGTTGCCGCCTTGGACCCGGTGCCTGCCGGGGCACAAACCCTGTTGCTTGACCTGAACGGCCCGGATGTGCAGCACGTACTGCAAGGCCACCAGCCCCGGTTGTGCTTCCGGATGGTGTTTGACGGTCCCCTGCCGCCGCAGAGCAGCCATTTGCTGGTGCTTGGTGCACGGGTGGAGTTGCTGCCATAGTCAAGTCCTACTTCATTGTGCCGTGCGGTTCCCACCGGCGCCGCATGGCTGCTCCATGGTGATCGGACCTCCCCGAACACCTGCGGCTTACCTTTGCAACCGTTTTTAGAACCGTACCTTCCTATCCACAGCAGTTGCCATCATGCGTACCGTACAATTCCGCGAGGCCCTCAATGAGGCCATGAGCGAGGAGATGCGCCGAGACCCCAACGTGTTCCTCTTGGGCGAGGAGGTGGCCGAGTACAACGGCGCCTACAAGGTGAGCAAAGGCATGCTGGCGGAATTCGGCCCCCAACGGGTCATCGATACGCCCATCGCCGAGCTGGGCTTCACGGGCATCGCGGTGGGCGCTGCCATGAACGGCCTGCGGCCCATCGTGGAGTTCATGACCTGGAACTTCGCGGTGCTGGCCGCGGACCAGATCATCAACTCTGCAGCCAAGATGCTGCAGATGAGCGGCGGCCAGTTCCATGTGCCCATCGTGTTCCGGGGCGGCAACGGCAGCGCGGGGCAGTTGGCGGCCACGCACAGCCAGAGCTACGAGAGCATGTATGCCAATGTGCCGGGCCTGAAGGTGATCACGCCGAGCAATCCTTATGATGCCAAGGGCCTGCTGAAGGCGGCGATCCGCGATGACGACCCGGTGCTCTTCATGGAGAGCGAGCGCATGTACGGTGACAAGGGGGAGGTCCCCGACGGCGAATACCTGCTGCCCATCGGCCTGGCCGATATCAAACGGGCCGGCACGGACGCCACCATCGTAAGCTTTGGCAAAATGATGAAAGTGGCCTTGGCTGCGGCCGAGGCCCTGGCCAAGGAAGGCATCGATTGCGAGGTGATCGACCTGCGCACCATCCGCCCGCTGGATGAAGCCACCATCATCGCCTCGGTGAAGAAGACCAACCGCCTGGTGGTGGTGGATGAGCATTTCCCCTACGGCAGCATCGCCACCGAGGTGGCCTACCGCGTGCAGCGCCACGCCTTCGACTACCTGGATGCACCCGTGGTGCGGATCACCCAGGCCGATACACCCCTGCCCTTCGCCCCCAACCTCATCGATGCCAGCCTGCCCAGCGTGGAGCGCGTGGTGAAGGCGGTGAAAGGGGTGGCGTACGCGCGCAGTTGAGGGAAGCCTCCGAGCACAGGTTGGATCAGTACTGCACGGACCAGGCAGCGTGCGTACATTGGTTGCTGTCTTTATAGCAGATTCCCCTCTTGCATGCGAACACTGCTTCCATTGGGCTGTGTACTGTGGCTGTCTTCCGGTCTCTATGGCCAAGTACCCGTGCTCCAGGGTTATCCGTTGGCCAAGGGCACTTACTTCCAAGCCGTGCAGGACGATGGTGTGCTTTACTGCACCACGGACCTGGGCATGGCCATTTGGAACGTGGCCGACCCTGCGCAACCGGTCCTTCTTTCCTGGTATGTGGCTACCGGGGCATTCCAGGACGGACAGCTCAGGAAAGCGGGAAACACCGTGTTGCTCCTCAAGCGGGGCAAGGTGCATGCGGTGGATGTGACCAACCCGGCAGCGCCCACCGGGGTTGAGCTGGATCTCGGTGCCGCCACCCAGGTGCAGTGCTTCGAACTGCTGGATACCTTGCTCTATGCCGGTACGGGAACCAGTATCGTCACCTTCAATGTGGCCGACCTGGCCAACCCCGTACCATTGGATACCATGCCGATCTGGTTGCTCGCCGGGTTGCACCGCACCGATACGATGTTGTTGGCAATTACCCAGCAAACGGTGATGCGGGCGGGCATCGGTACGGGCGTGCCAGTATTGCTGGATACAATAGCCGCCCAAGGTGAATTGATGGTCATGGATGCCAGAATGACCACGGACCGGTTGGCTCTACTGGAAGGGGATGGAATGTCGGGCCTCTACCAAGTGGCGCTCTATGATGTGGCCATGGCCGGGACACCGGCCCTGCAAGAGGTGGTTGCCATGGAAAGTTGGACCCAAGGACTGCTGGCCATGGATGATTCCGTGCTCATGGTTCAAGGGGGGCAATCGTGGATCTATGATATTTCCGTGCCTGGAGGGGCGGTTCCCGCAGGAGCGCTGCCAGGGGGCTTGGACAGCCATGACGATGCATACTTGGAAGATGACCGGTTGTACACCATGGACGGCGTCTTTGGGTTCAGCATCTTTCAACGCTCAGGACCCACGGCGTTCTCGGTCCTGGTGGAGCACCGCGTTGGTGATTGGGTCCATGAGCTGAAAAGCAGCACCATGGGTTTTGTCTTGGCTGAAGGGCTGGACTCCTTGTTCGTGTTGGACCCGTATGCCCCGGGCGTGGGCACGGGCGTGCGGGCCAGCCGACTATACGATGCCGAGGATTGGTGGGTATATGGTGACCTGTTGGTGGAGTTTCGCATGATCCCACCGGCCCATTACGAGCTTACCATCTTACGCATTGAGCCGGATGGCAGCTTGGACTTTCAGGCCAACCTGATTCCCCTGCACAACGGCAGTTCTGAGCGGTTGGCCATTTGGGACAATGTGTTGTACTGGAGCGGGTATATGTCCACGGTGACCGTAACGGACCGCTATAACCTGGACGATCCAGCCACGCCTGTTTTCATGGATTCCACCGCTGCGGAGTACAATGCACAGTGGGGTGGTGTGCTATACACGATTTGGAATGAGCAAGGTGTAACCGACCTGTACGATCCGGAAAGCTCACCACCTGAGTGGCTGGCTACCCAAGAATTTACTTTGGGCTGCACGGGATTCCAAGCGGGTTACGTGTATCAGGATCCCCAGCGAGCGGTTCTCCATCAAGTGAGCAACAGTTGTTACGCTGCGGTGGATTTTCAGGACACGGCCAGTATAGCCAGCTATGGGCCGTTCCCGATCACCGAGCCGATCGGTCCTATGGGTGATGGAACCGGGGTTTGGAACAAGATCCTCTACATCCCTGGACTGAACGCCCAAAAGGTCTTCTTGTATGATGTATGCGAACCCGGCTATTTCAACTACTTGGCCACCTTGCCTTTGCGCAACTTCCCACGTGACCTGGCCTTTGTGGACTCTGTCATGGTGGTGCCCTTCGGGGGGTATGTGGAGAGTTACGACATCAGCAGCGTACTACCCTGCCTTGTTACGGATGTGGCGACACTCGGCGAACCCGCCGTGGTGGCCGTGTACCCCAACCCGGCCCGGGACGCCTTCCTGGTGGAGGCCTTGGACATGGTCAGGCCCGTTGTGGTGGAAGTATTGGATGCAACCGGTAGGTTGGTACGATCCACGGTGCAAGGCCATAGCTCGGACCCCATCAGGGTCTCTTGCGCCGACCTTGCCCCTGGCCTGTATACCGTGCGGGTGATCGGGGGAACCAAGGCAGCCCTGGCGAAAGTGGTTGTAGAGTGAAGGGCAACGTGCTATCCCAGGGTCTTGCGCTCCGTAGGTTGGATAAGGAGCAAAAAGGCGCCATCAGCTGAGCAGTACTGGAAAGCGCGTTCCCTTGTCCGGACCTGCCACTTTGATCCATTGAAAGGCTTACGTGGGAGCGTGAATGGAAGGTGCTCCTGTTCTCATATAATACCGGTTGGTGTTGGCACTATGGACCACTCTGTGGATCCACAATCGATCTCGACTGGAGATTGACCGCCACAACCAGCGGCACGGCGGAATTTTTGTTTATTTTCGGCGCAATCGAAAATAGAATGCACACACACACAAGCACGTGAATTCGTTGGCGCTCTGATTTTATTTCTCGCCTTTGCTTCCTGTTCCAAGGAAGAATCCGCAGGGCCTGTGGCTGTTCAGGAAGTCGATGTGACCGCCAGGGTCAAGGCATTCATAGAGCAAGCCAGCCATGGTGCTGATCGTTCTTCCAATTACACTCTTGATAGTTCGGCTTGGTATTTGGAAGCCGCCTTGAATTTTTCTTGTACCACCCCATGGATGGTTGGTGAAGATCAGGTGGTCGACTCGATCAATATGGCACTCCCACTGGTGAACGGAGAGGTTTCGATGGAAAGCTTGGCACAAGCTTATGAAGCATAGAGCCATCAACTTTGCTCGAGTGCATCGGGAAGGTCACTTCAGGTGGTAGATGTTGTTCCGGAACCAGGAGTTGATAGCTTGAGAATGTTAATTGCCTCACATTCGGTTCTTGGTGGTGATAGGGGCTGGGGAGAAGTCGGGGTGCCCAAACATTTGGTTTGGGGAGATTGGACTGGCACCATTACCAACTGCGGCTGCGGACCTGACGCGGGGGCGAGCAGTGTATGTGCGGACAAAAAGATCCAAGCGCGGTTGAACTGGTCGGTAGGGCCAATACCGGTGGGTACATATTACACCAATGTCCAGGCCATCGATGCGGGTTCCGCCTCCGTTTATTCATGCATCGGACCTGCGAACAATTGTACTTGTCTTTCACCTGCTACGATCGATGATCGGACCAACTACGGTTGGGTGCTGTTCGGGCTGCTTCAACCGCAGGGAAAATCCAAGGTGAATGCGTTTATGTACTCGGCTCAGACGTTGGGAGGGGACGATGCCATGTACTACACAGGAGCTATCTTCAAGTATGGCATACAGCATACGGGGAACCCGAACCAATGAATTTTTGGCCCATAGTGGTCCTTGCCTTGTTGACCGCTTCAACGGCCAACGGGCAGGGATCGTGGTCCTATGAAGAGAGCTACGGTGCCTACCAAACGCGGGTGCGCGACGGTTTGGAGCTACCTGACGGCAGTTGGGTATTGGCCACCATGGCCAGAGGGACCCAAGTAGGGTTGCCGGGCCAGTTTTGGTTGACCCGAATAGGTGCGGATGGGGAGTGGATCAGTTCAGCCCGTATCTGGGACCCCGGCATTAAGACGATCGTGAGCGTATTGCAACCCATGGGCGGAGACAGGTTCAGGGCATTCGGCACGGTCGGGGATGTGGATACCACGGAAGCTTACTTCCACTACGATTCCAATTCAGGATTGGATCGCCTTGATTCAGGTGTAGTCACCTATCCTGGGTTGCACCGCCTGGGGTGGACAATGCTATTCCCCTTCCGGATGGAGGTGCAGTATTACTGGGGTCAGCAGCCGACACGACGCTACTTTGGAACAAAGGCATTGTGGCACACATTTCCCCGGATGGGGAGTTGTTGATGGATCACATATTTCAGAGTTCGTCCAACCCACTGGTGCTTCGTGATGGCCTGATGGAGCCGGATGGGTCATATTTGATCTCATCCTGCAAGGCGCCGTTGGAACTGGACGAGCCGTTGGCGGCCACTTCGGTGTTTCGTTTGAACCAGGAACTCGACTGGCTTGGGGGCTTTCCTACGCCCAATATTTACGGAAGTGGAAGCATTTTCGCTGAAGACAGTGTGCTGGAAGACCAAGTGCATCTCCGAAGGTTGTCCAGCGGGAATCTGATCGTTTCCGGACGGCTCGGGGGGTGGCTGGAATTGGGGTATTACCATAGCGTGATCATGAAAACTAACAGCATCGGGGAACTTCAGTACATGGCATATTTTGAATCAACCTTCCCGTTTGATCAGGTAGCAGTGTTGTCCGCCATGTGTGATGCACCGGAGGGAGGTTTCTATTTTGCATATGTGGAGAACTCGGAAGTGCTCGGCCAGGTGCAGTTTTCCAACGTGCGGGTGCTGCGGATGGATACCTCTCTGAGCGTGACCTGTGACTGGATGGTGGAAGGTGCGGAGGAAGGAGCCTACTACTACTTGGAAAGGATCAAATCCACGTCCGATGGTGGGTTTGTGCTGCTCGGTGGCCGCAGGACCAACGGAGAGAGCACGAGTGCATGGGCGCAGAAATTTGAAGCGTCCGATTGCTATTCCTCAACTAATGAGCGGGTGCAACCAATGAAGGGGGGAGTGTTTCCCAATCCAGGCAGCCAGGAGTTTATATGGAAAGGGGATATGCTGAGATCGGGCGAATTACGACTTCATGATGCACTTGGGCGGCTGGTCTGGTCAGGGGCCATTGCCAATGGCCACGTCCATGCCGAAGACCTGTTGATGGTTCCCGGTTTGTATTGCTACGAAGTGCGCGATGGGACTGGGAAAAGATACGACTGTGGTTTGTGGGTCAAGCAATAGCACCTGGGTGGGTCCGGACGTTGCAGGAAGTGTGATCCTCGACCATGGAGGCGAAGAAGGGCAGTTACATCCCGTAGCACTGGCCAGGAACGGCGTCAAGGATCGCGGAAGTGGCCTAACCTCCTTGGCGTACGTTGGCTTGGGATATCACGGCTCTGTTGAAGGTGTTGAAGCAATAGGTTGTGCCAGATCCGATCCTTCGGTTAATTTCGCGCCCCCCGCGAGCGGGGATACCTTAATAAGAGCAGCACAAACGCAATAGCAGTCCATGGAAAGTCAGTTGATGTATTTCATCCCGTTGATGGGCCTGGTGGGCCTGGCGGTGATGATCGGAAAGGCCCTGTGGGTGAACAAGCAGGATGCCGGTGACAAGAACATGCAGGAGCTGGCCGGCTACATCGCCCGGGGAGCCAGCGCCTTTTTGAAGGCCGAATGGAAGGTGCTCGGGGTGTTCGCCGTGATCGCCGCCGTGCTGCTGGCTTGGAGCGCCGAGCTCGAAGCGGTGGCCGCCCATACCGATTGGGTCATCGCCATCGCCTTCCTCATCGGGGCCTTCTTCAGCGCCTTCGCCGGCTGGATCGGCATGAGCATCGCCACCAAGGCCAATGTGCGCACCACGCAGGCCGCCCGCACCAGCTTGGCCCAAGGGCTGCGCGTGAGCTTCACCGGCGGCACCGTGATGGGCCTCGGCGTGGCGGGCCTCGCCGTGCTGGGCCTCAGCACCCTCTTCATCGTGTTCCTGGGGATGTACGTGGGCGATGTGCCGGCCGGTACCGCCCAATGGAACGACGCCATGATGCAGTGCCTGGAGGTGCTCGCCGGCTTCAGCCTGGGGGCCGAGTCCATCGCGCTCTTTGCCCGCGTGGGCGGGGGCATCTACACCAAGGCCGCCGACGTGGGCGCCGATCTGGTGGGCAAGGTGGAAGCGGGCATCCCCGAGGATGATGCACGCAACCCCGCCACCATCGCCGACAACGTGGGCGACAACGTGGGCGACGTGGCCGGCATGGGCGCCGACCTCTTCGGCAGCTACGTGGCCACCATGCTCGCAACCATGGTGCTCGGCCGTGAGGTGGTGAGCGAAGACAATTTCGGCGGCCTGGCCCCGATCCTGCTGCCGATGGTGATCGCCGGCCTGGGGGTATTGTACTCCATCGTGGGCACCTTCTTCGTGCGCATCAACAAGGACAGCGACAGCGTGATGGCCGCGCTGAACAAGGGCAATTGGGGTTCCATGATCCTGGTGGCCATCACCAGCTATCCCCTGATCCAGTGGATGATGCCCGAAACAATGCAGTTCGTGCGCGGCGGGGTCACCACCGAGATCACCAGCATGAACGTGTTCTGGGCCATCATCCTGGGCCTGGTGGTGGGCACCCTGATGAGCATGGTGACCGAATACTACACCAGCATGGGCAAACGCCCGGTGCTGAGCATCGTGCGCAAGAGCGGCACGGGCCACGGCACCAACGTGATCGGCGGCCTGGCCATGGGCATGGAAAGCACGGTGCTCCCCATCCTGATCCTGGCAGCCGGCATCTGGGGCTCCTTCGAACTGGCCGGCATGTACGGCGTGGCCATCGCGGCCGCCGGCATGATGGCCACCACGGCCATGCAGCTCGCCATTGACGCCTTCGGCCCCATCGCCGACAATGCCGGCGGTATTGCCGAGATGAGCGGCCTGCCCAAGGAAGTGCGCGAGCGCACCGACAACCTGGACGCCGTGGGCAACACCACCGCCGCCACGGGCAAGGGCTTTGCCATCGCCTCCGCGGCATTGACCGCATTGGCCCTCTTCGCGGCCTATGTGGGCATGTCCGGCATCTCCGGCATCGACATCTACAAGGCCGAAGTGCTGGCCATGTTGTTCGTGGGCGGCATGATCCCCTTCTTCTTCAGCAGCCTGGCCATCAGCGCGGTGGGCAAAGCCGCCATGGACATGGTGAAGGAAGTGCGCCGCCAGTTCCGCGAGATCCCCGGCATCATGGAAGGCAAGGCCAAGCCGGAATACGAGAAGTGCGTGGCCATCAGCACGCAGGCTTCCATCCGCGAGATGATCGCACCGGGCGCGCTGGCGTTGCTCGCCCCGATCCTGGTCGGCTTCCTCGCCGGTCCCGAGGCCCTGGGCGGACTGCTCGCCGGCATCACCGTGAGCGGCGTGCTCATGGGCATGTTCCAGAACAACGCCGGCGGCGCTTGGGACAATGCGAAGAAGAGCTTCGAGAAGGGCGTGGACATCGACGGCACCATGTATTACAAGCACAAGGCCGACAAGCCGAGCGCACCGCACCAAGCCGCAGTAACGGGGGATACCGTGGGTGATCCGTTCAAGGATACCAGCGGTCCTTCGATGAACATCCTGATCAAGCTGACGTCGATCGTGGCCTTGATCATTGCGCCGCACATCAACGAGGGAGGGCACCAGCCTGCCGCCAGTACTGCTGTGCCCCAGGTGGAGGTGACCGTGGTGGAAACTGTGCAGCCCGTACCTGCGGCCGGGATGGTCACCTCGGCCGAATAAGGTCCGGTCAACAACAGTCCGGCCTGCAGCGCCTCCCATATGGGAGGCGCTGCCCGTTCCGGGCCTTGTCGATCCTCATCAACGGACCCGGAAGGAGCAGGGAACCGTACGGCGCGGCCGTGAATAGGCGGACTATTTGCTCTTGGCCAAGGCCTTCTTTTTCGGGGCGGCTTTGGCAGGAGCCTTGGCCGGCACCTTTGCCGGGGCCTCATTGGGGAACAGGCCGTGGATCTCCGCGTCGATGGCGTTGATGATCTTGCCGAGGTCCTCGGGATTGTTGTGGAAGCTGTTGGCGTCCACGTCGATCACCAGCACCTTGCCCTTGTCGTAGGTGCTGATCCAGGCTTCGTATCGCTCCTGCAGGCGCTTGAGGTAGTCGATGCTGATGCTGCTCTCGTACTCGCGGCCGCGCTCGGCGATCTGGCTCACCAGGTTGGGCACGCTGGCCCGCAGGAAGATCAGCAGGTCTGGCGGCACGATGGCGCTTTCCATGTTCTGGAACAGCCGGAAGTAGTTCTCGAAATCGCGCGTGGTCATCAGGCCCATGGCGTGCAGGTTGGGGGCGAAGATGTAGGCATCCTCGTAGATGGTGCGGTCTTGCACCACGTTGCGGCCGCTGCGGCGGATATCCAGCAATTGCTCGAAGCGCGAGTTGAGGAAGAAGATCTGGAGGTTGAAGCTCCAGCGCTGCATGTCCTTGTAGAAATCGAACAGGTAGGGGTTGTTGTCCACGGCTTCCTCCAAGCGGTCCCAATTGTAGTGCTTGGCCAGCAGCTTGGTGAGCGTGGTCTTTCCCGAGCCGATGTTCCCTGCGATGGCGATGTGCATGATGATGTGCTTTCCGAAGGTTGGCGAAAGTACCCCTGTTGGGCGAAGCGTGCGCCGGGTGTGGATAAAGTCTTGTGATGTTGCCGCACACGGGCGTTCCCGTGCGCTGCCGCGCCTGGCACTACGGTTCGACCGCATCCACCTGTATGCCCTCCGCGGTCAAGCGGTAGAGGCGGCCGGGCTCCAAACGGGCGTCCAGCACCGGGGCTGCCAGGGTGGCGGCCGGCCACGGGAGCTGATCCAAGGTGAAGGTGCGCAGGTTGTAGGCGAGCAAGCCGCTTGGCCCAACGGCCCAGATCATGTTGCCGCGGACCTGCACCTGCTTTGCTCCGGTGATCGGCAGGGTGCGCAGGTAGGTGGCGAAGAGGTCGAACACGAGCACACCGTGCACGGGGTCCACCAGGTACAGGCGTCCATCGGCTTCCTCCATGTGGGTGGGTTGGGGGGCAAAGCCGAGAAGCTGGTCCAAGCGCCCGCTGGAGGAGACGGGGGAGAGGTCCTTCTCCACGTGCACCAAGGAGAGGTCGCGTTCATCAAAGAACCAGAACCTGCTTTGCACACCGGCACAGGCCAAGCTTACCCAAGGGTGGCCTTGGCGGGCCAGGGCCGTGGCGTTGCCCAGCAGGCTCAGGGTGTTGTCCAGTACGGCCAACTGCCCCTGCTCCCGGGAAAAGACCATGGGCTTCAAAGAAGAAAACGCATCAATGGATGAAATGGGCCCGAGCAACGTAAGGCTGTTGTGCGCCACGCGTTTCCCCAGGCGGTCGTAGAGCGTGATCTCGTTTCCGCTGATCACGTAGAGGTTGCCCAGCTCGTCGGTGGTGAAGCGGTCCACGGGGCCGGGCACTGCCCAAGTTCCGCCATCGGGTTGGGCATGGGCCATGGCCGGGGCCATGGTCAGCAGCAAGGCGAACAGCAGCGGCCTCATGCCGGGATCAGTTGCAACAACTGGTCCAGGATGATGCGGTCGTTGCAAAGGCGCGGAACCTTGTGCTGGCCGCCGAGCTTGCCCCGCTGCTTGAGCCATTGGTGGAAGGTGCCGCGGGCAACAGCATGCACCAAGGGCCGTTGCAGCACAGTGTCCGTGCTGCGTTTGGCATCGTAGTCGCTGTTGAGCAGGCGCAGGTTGTTGTCAAGCTCCGAGATGAACAGCTCCAGCTGGCCGGGATCCTGCTCGAATTCGATGATCCATTCATGCCCCCCTCGGGCCAACGCGTCCATGTAAACGGGGCCAGCGGTGTAGTCGCAGACGACTGCGCCAGTGGCATGGCAAGCGGCTTGGATGGCCCGGTCGGCATTGTCCACGATCAATTCCTCGCCGAAAGCATTGATGAAGCTGCGCGTGCGGCCGCTGACCTGGATGCGGTACGGGCTGGTGGAGGTGAAGCGCACGGTATCGCCGGGCATGTAGCGCCACAGGCCGGCATTGGTGCTGATCACCACGGCATATTCTTGCCCGGTCTCCACCTGGTGGAGCAGTTTGGTGGGCGGTTGTTCACGATGGATGTCCTTCACTGGGATGAACTCGAAGAAGATGCCATAGTCCAGCATCAGGAGCATGTCGTCGGCGCCGCGCATGTCGGTGATGCCAAAGAAGCCTTCGCTGGCGTTGTAGGCCTCCAGGTAGTTCATGGTGTCGGAAGGAAAGATGGCCATGAACTGTTCCTTGTACGGGCGGAAGCTCACGCCCCCGTGCATGAACAGCTCCAGGTCGGGCCACACTTCGAGGATGTGGCGCTTGCCGGTGAGCTCCAGCACGCGCTTGAGCACCACCAAGGTCCAGGAGGGCACGCCGGCAATGCTGCGCACGTCCTCGCGCATGGTTTCGCGCGCCATGCGTTCCACTTTCTCCTCCCAGTTCTCCATCAGCGCTGTTTCGATCACCGGGGTGCGGCGCACTTCCACCCAGATGGGCAGGTTGCGGATGATGATGGCGCTGAGGTCGCCGGTATAGGCATCTTCGCGCAGCGGCTCGGTGGCGCTGCTGCCGCCCACCACCATGCTCATGCCTTGGTACAGCCTGCTGTTGGGCCGCATGGCGAAATGCAGCGCCAGCAGGTCCTTTCCGCCTTTGTAGTGGCACTCCTCCAAGGCCTCCCGGCTGATGGGGATGAATTTGCTTTTGGCATTGGTGGTGCCGCTGCTCTTGGCGAACCAGCGGATGTCCGTGGGCCAAAGCAGGTTCTGCTCGCCGCGCCGCATGCGGTCCACCCAGGGCTTCACGTCCGTATAGTCCTGCAGGGGTACGCGCTGGCCGAATTCCTCCGGAGAGCCGATGGAGCCATAGCCGTGCAGGCGGCCCCATTCGGTGTAGCGGGCCGCTTCGATCAGTTTGTGGAACACCTCCAGCTGGGCCTCATGGGGATTGTCGCGGAACAGCTCGATCTGCTGCAGCCGTTTTTTCATCAAGAAGCCGAACAGCGCGTTCACGGGCATGGGATCGGGGATGGGAGCGCCCTACTTTCGTGCGGAAGATACTCACTGCAAAACAATGGACGGATCGCCCCTGCGCAAAATGAAGGCCTGGTTGCCCGCCGACGGCATGCCGGAAACGGCCGGCCGGGTGCACTATGCCATGGCGTTCGCCGAAGGGGAGCACCCGCTGATGGATCGCATTTCCACCGGGTTCACCCTGCGGTTCACGGGGGTGCGCACCTGCGCGGCCTGTGGCAAGAAAGTGAAGAAGTTCTACGGACAAGGGTTGTGTTATCCTTGCCTGATGGCGGCCCCGGAAGCCAGCCCGTGCATCATCCGGCCGGAGCTGTGCGAGGCGCACCTGGGCCGCGGCCGCGATCCGCAGTGGGAGCGGGAGCATCATGATCAGGAACATTTGGTCTACCTCTCGTTCACCGGCGGGGTGAAGGTGGGAGTGACGCGCAGCGCCCAGGTGCCCGTGCGATGGATCGACCAAGGCGCCACGCTGGCCGTTCCCCTGGCCCGGGTGCCGTACAGGCAGTTGGCCGGAGCCATCGAAGTGGACCTGAAACAACACTTTGCCGACCGTACCGATTGGCGGAAGATGTTGCTCGTATCGGGACCGGAACAGGGGGAGGAGTTGCTGCATACGGCACGCAACAAGGCGGCGGAGGTACTGGATCCGGCTTTTGCCGAGTACCTGCTACCGGCAGAACCGGTGGTGCACCTGGGCTATCCCTTGCTCCAGGTGCCGCCCAAGCTGGTGAGCGTTCAGTTGGACAAGCTTCCGGAGGTAACCGGCAAGCTGCAGGGCATCAAGGGCCAGTACTTGGTATGGGCCGATGGCCGCGTGCTGAACGTGCGCAACCACATTGGTTACCACGTGCAAGTGGCTTGATCGAAACCTTTCCCCGGAGCACACCGTTGGAACAGGCAGGGTTTGGATTTTGGGTTATGGGTGGAAGGGCCTGGCGCAAGCCGGGCCTTTCTTTTTACGGGCCGGCCGCCTCACGGACCGGCGCTGCTGCGCGGGCAGGCCGCTGAAGTTCCTGCTTGCCCCAAGCCCGCAGTGGGCAGGCCGGCACGCAGGACCGGCAGCCCGCACGCACCGGTCGAGAACCGGGAAGTGCCGGTACTACTAGTGGAATTCCACCTCGAACGGCATGCGGGCTTGCAGGCCGCTCATGCTGCGCACCCGCTGCACTTGTTCAAAACGGCGCAGCATATCGGCATCCGCGCCCAAGGTCTCCGCTGCTGCCCAGGTGCGTACCCGGGCACCAAGGCTGGCACGCAGTTCCTGGAAGAAGTCCTTTTGCTCCGGGTAGCCCACCGTGCGGTACTTGCCCGCTTCCAGGCCGGCCATCCGGGCGGCTTCGGCCAAGGCCGCCTCCAAGCCGCCAAGGGTGTCCACAAGGCCCAACCGCCGGGCATCCGTGCCGGTCCATACACGGCCTTGGCCGATGCTGTCCACCTCGGCCACGGTCAGCTTCCGTCCGTCGGCCACGCGCTGGGTGAAGGTGCTGTAGAAGTCGTCAACGTACCCTTGGATGATGCCTTTTTCCTCGGCGGTGAGCGGGCGGGTAACCGTCATCATGCCGGCGTATTTGTGGGTTTGCACCCCGTCGAAGGTGAGGCCCAGTTTATTGTTGAAGAAGCCTTGCATGTTGGGGATCATGCCGAACACGCCGATGCTGCCGGTGATGGTGGTGGGCTCGGCGAAGATCTTGTCCGCGGCGCAACTGATGTAGTAGCCGCCGCTGGCCGCCACATCGCCCATGCTCACCACCACCGGTTTTTCCGCTTTGGCCAGTAGCACCTCGCGCCACATCACATCGCTGGCCAAGCCACTGCCGCCCGGGCTGTTCACCCGCAGCACGATCGCTTTCACGGTGCTGTCTTTGCGGGCCTTGCGGATGGCTGCGCTGATGGTGGCTCCGCCGATGCTGCCATCCATGCTTTCCCCGTCGATGATATCCCCTTGGGCATAGACCACCGCCACCTTGGGCTGCTGCCAAGTACTGCCGGTTTCACCTTCGGCCTTGGGTTTGGCCACGTAGGCGCGGGTGTACTTGCCCAGGTCCACGGCATCGATGTCCTTGTCGGGGTCAAGGCCCATGCGCTGCTTGAGGATGTCGAGCACTTGGTCGCGGTACACCAGGCTGTCCACCAATCCTTGGGCCACGGCATCATCGGCCTTGCGCACCAGCAGGCCTGCGGCAATGGCGTTGAGCTGGGCCGTGTCCAGTCCGCGCAGCGCGCCCACATCCGTGATGTAGGTGTTCCAAATGCCGTTGAGCAGGGCGGAGGTCTGCAACTTGCTTTCCGGGCTCATGTCCTTGCGGGTGAACGCCTCTCCGAAGCTCTTGAACTTGTTGTTGCGGCCACGGATGAACTGTACCTCGATGTCCAGCTTTTCGAAGAGCCCGGCGTAATACATCATTTCGCTGCTCAGCCCGCGGAAGTCCAGGTCACCCTTGGGTACCAGGTAGACTTCATCGGCCACGGCGGCCAGGTAGTAGCTCTTCTGGGTGTACACATCGGCAAAGGCCACCACGGGCTTGCCGCTTTCCGCCTTGAATTCCACGAGCTTGTCGCGGATCTCCTTCAGGGTGCCCAAGCCGGCGTTCACCACGCTCAGATCGAGGAACACCCCGTGGATACGGTCATCACGCTTGGCCTTTTCAATGTTGTTCAGGATGTCGTTCAGCCCCAGGCTGGACATGCTGCGGAACGGGCCGAAGTCGAAGTGGAATGGATCATTGGGCCCGCGGTCGAGGATCTGCTGGTCCAAGGTGATGTGCAGTACGGAGGAGCTTTTTACGGTGGTGGCCTTGCGTTCCATGCTGAAGGCGCTGCCCAGGGCGGCCAACGAGCCGATGAACAGCATAAGCAGCACCAGGCCGATCAGCAGGGTGCCCAGCATGGAGGCGAACATGAACTTGAGGAACTGGCGCATGGATCAGTGGCTAGGGGTGGCCAAAACTACCCGATCGCGGGCCAGGAGCGCCGATGATCACACAAGCGGCGGTGTGCGGTGCTGGCCGGGGTGGGCACCCCATCAGGGTCTCACGCAGTGGCCCGTGATGTCCTGTTCAGCGTGAGCACCGTGATCTCCGGCGGCATGCCCACCCTGCCCGGGAAGCCGATGAAGCCGAAGCCGCGGTTCACATGGAGCTGCAAGCCCTGCTTCTCATACAGTCCGGCCCACTCCTCATACACCCATTGCGCCGGGCTGTATGTATGGCCGTTGATGGTGATGCCGAACTGCGCGCCGTGCGTATGGCCCGCCAGCATCAGGTCAATCCCGGTGGCGCGCACCTCTGCGTCCCAGTGCGTGGGGTCGTGGCTCATCAGCAGCCGGAACTGGGCGGGATCCGTGCCGGCCGCGGCCTTGGCCAGGCTGCCGTACTGCTGGAAGCGCGTGCCCCAGTTCTGTACGCCGATCAAGGTGAAGCGTTCACCTTCCTTCTCAATGGGCAAGTGCTCGTCCAGCAACAGGCGGAAGCCCATGGCGCGGTGGTGGGCCTTGAGCCGCTCCAGGTTTTCGTGCTTCGCAGCGGCACTGGGCCAGTTGGAGTAATCGCCGTAGTCGTGGTTGCCGAGGATGGAAAACTTGCCCAAGGGCGCCTCCAACGAGGCTACCGTCTCGATCCAAGGCTCGGCCTCGTAGGCGAAGTTGTTCACCAGGTCCCCGGTGAAGAGGATCAGGTCCGGGCGCTGTGCGTTGATCAGCTCCATGCCGTGCCTTACCATGTCCGTGCTGGTGCTGAAGCTGCCCAAGTGCATGTCGCTGATCTGCACGATGCGCAACCCGTCGAACGCCTTGGGCAACTTGGGCGAGCGCACCTGCACCTGGGCCACATGGAAGTTGCGCCAGCCGCGCGTAAGTCCGTACAGCACGCCGGTGAACGGTATAGCCGCCAAAGCCAAGCCCATCTGCGAAAGGAAACGCAAACGCCCCGGATCGGGCTCATGGGCGGCGCCCGGTGCCCACTTGCGCCAGACCCAGCGGAACAATTCCAGCAGGTCCTCCAGGCCGTGGAACAGGATGATGACCACCTTGGGCAGGAGGAAAAGCACGAACAGCCCGATCACCGTGAACAGGAAGGCGTGGTTGTTCGCCGAACGCAGCTCCTGCATGCGCAACATGCCGAAGGCGATCACGGCCAACATGCCCACGCTCACCACCCAGTAGGCCATGCGCAACCCGCGCTGGAAACCCGCGGACCGCAGGCCGATGGCGGTGTGTATGCCGCGCCAGGCATACCAGTCGATCAGGAACAACACAAGCAAGGCCAAGGCAATGCGGAACGGGACGGACATGGGGGCAAAGGTGGGGGGGGGGGGTATTGGGCCAAGAAGCAGTGCTTAGGCACAGACTTGGATAACTTGCACCGGAAAACTTCAATCAAGTGAATTACCGGATATTGTGCTTCCTCTTTTTTGGAACCCTCTTTGGCAATGTGGACGCCCAGGCCACATGGCGGATGGCCTATGGTGCATACGGGCCGGAAGAGGGTAAAAGCGTGAAAGTTGCCTTTGACGGAGACTTTGTAGTTGCGGGTTCCACAGGGAGCTTTGGCTCAGGCACATCGGATATCTACCTGCTAAAGATTGATGGTGATGGTATGGTTCTTTGGACACGAACTATTGGCGGCCCAATGATTGAACAGGCAAACGATCTGGTGCAATTGAGTGATGGAGGCTGGCTAATAGTGGGTTCCACCAATGACTCTAACGGAAACGGTGGTTATGATGGATTGTTGGCCCGCACGGATCCTGATGGCAATGTTCTGTGGCGGAGGGAATATGGCGGTGTTGGTTGGGATTTCCTTCACTCCGGAATTGTGTTGGCTGACGGAGGGTTTCTCATGGTCGGACAGACCTTTAGTCAAGGGATTGGCGGAGATGCTTGGCTTGTAAGGACAACTCAAGTTGGTGACACTGTCTGGACACGGCATTTTGGAGGGACAGGGATGGATGACGGAAATGCTGTAGTGGAAACTACAGATGGCGGAGTTGCATTTGCTGGGAGCTTGACATCTGGAAATGGTGATTTAGATGCGTACGTAGTGAAGCTGAATGGGCAATTAGGCATCGAATGGGAGAACTCGTACGGTGGTGATAGTTTAGACCTGGCCCGGGACATTGTGTTGACCCAGGATGCAGGATACTCCCTTGTTGGCACAACAAAATCCTTCTCAGAATTCACCGAACACTACCACTTCAAATTGGATATGGATGGTGCCTTGGAATGGCAGAAGCATTGGGGCCAGATCAATGACCAAGAAGCTTATTGCCATATTGAACTACCTTCAGGCGGGTTTGCCACTGCAGGTTGGACGACTACTTCCGGAGGTGGTGGAAGGGACATGTTCATTTTTCTGTGTGACCAGCAAGGAACGTTCATTGAGCAGCACACCTTCGGAGGTACGGAAGACGATGAAGGATATTCACTTGCGAAGAGCTCGGATGGATTCATCGTTTGCGGGGCCACGCTTTCGTATGGTGCAGGAAGTAACGATGTGTTCGTGGTCAGGACGGATAGTACAGGTAGCACGGCTTTAGAGACTGTGGCAACCTATTTTGATCCTACTTCAGTGGGAGACCTTCATAAGGAGAGAGGACAAGCGCCATTTCCAAATCCAAGTTCCGGAATAGTGCATGTGCCTGACGCACAGAGCTATGCCAGTTTGGAACTACTTGATCCAATCGGGCGAATTCTGTTTACTTGGCGGGAACCAAATCCAGAACTCGACATAAGTGAATATTCGGGAGGAGCCTTTTACCTTCGGGCCACCGATCGCCAAGGCAACACCACCACCTTTCCGCTGGTCCTAATCAAGCCATAGTCCGTGGGCCAACCGGTCATACATAAGGTCGTGCTCTTTTTCGGCCACGTTACCTTTTTCGCACTCCTTGTTCTCTCATTCAAGCACACAGAGATCCGAACCACCTCCGGGGATTCCGCCTATCAGGTCTTCAAGTGGGTGAATGACACTGGCTTGAGCATTGAAGCCCATCGCTATTCAGCCATCTTTCCGGAGCTTGCGGTGAAATGCTTTAAGTACTTCCATGCCGATCTGAAGACCTTGTTGATGGTGGCATCGGTGACGCATGTACTGGTGGCTTACCTAGTCTTCCTCATCTGCCTGTTGGGCTTGAAGGCACCCCGTTCTGCCCTTGCAGCGGCCCTTGCAGCGGTTTTGTGTACCCGGTTGACATTCTACGGCCCGGTGCTGGAGGCGAACTACCTGCTATGCTATCCTTTCCTCTTCTTTGCCATGCTGGAACAGAACGGGTCAGCATCGATCAGTAGGTGCAAGTTTGCAAGCTTGGTCGTGGCAGGTGCGCTAACGCTGCTGGCCCATCCGCTTGGTTGGCTCCTGTTGCTTTACGGAATTCTGTTCCTGTGGGCCATACGGCACATCTCCGCCAAGTCGGCTGTGTTGGTTTCATCGGGTGTGGTAATTGGCGCGGGGACCGTACGTCTGTTGTTTCCACCTACTGCCTATGAGCAAGCACAGTATGGGAATTTGCTCAAGGCCTTTTCGGGCCACGGTTTGGCGGGGCCATGGAGGTCTTGGGATTTCTTAATCGGCCATACGTTCCATTTCACCACCAACTACTTGCCAGCTTTAGTATTGGTCAGCGCAGTGGTGATCGGCTACATGGTGCGAAAGCACTGGATAGCTGCAGCAGTCATTGGTGGAGGCGTGATCAGTTTCCTGGTCTTGGAGTTGGTCACCTTCCGCGCGGGTGATGCTGCCATCATGATGGACCGGGCCTTTTTACCGGTGGCCACCTTAATCGCCTTGCCATTCATTTGGTTGTTGTGGGGCCTGCGTGGAAGGTGGGCAATCATGGGCAACAGTTTGCTTGTGCTGGTGCTGTTCATCAAGTTGCGGGACATCTCCTTCGCCTCGCGTGAACCCCTGCGACAACTGAAACGCATTGAACAATTGTTGACGGAACTGGACCAGCGTTCGATCAAGAAAGCCGAAGTCTCCGAAATGGAGCTGCGGTCAAGAAGTATCCAGGCAAATTGGGCACTTCCTTTCGGCACCTTGTTGATCACCTCGATGGACGGACCTGAACATTCCAAAACGGTTCGCATGATCAACACGCAGGCCATGGCTATGGTGAGGTTGGATGCCTTTCCAGTTACACCGGACTTGAACGGTTTCATGTCCTCTCTGAATACTTCATATTTCCAACTTCCGAAAGGCCCTTATGAAGGTCTTCCATCAACACCACCGGCTCCTTGATTCAAGCAAATTACTTCGCAGCCATCCCCCCGCCCTGCATTACTTTGCCGGAAGCATGCACCCCTCCGTCTTTTCCGTGGATGTGGAAGAGTGGTTCCACATCCTGGACGTGCCCTCCACGCCGCCGCTGGCGCAGTGGGCGGTGCTGCCTTCGCGGGTGGAGCCCAGCTTTCGCGCCATGTTGGAGACGTTTGCGGAGAAGAAGGTGCGCACCACGCTTTTTTTCCTGGCCTGGGTGGCGGAGCGCTACCCGCACCTGGTGCGCGAGGCGGTGGCCGGCGGGCATGAAGTGGCCTCGCACGGCTATGCGCATGAGCTGGTGTACAAGCAGGACCGCGCTACTTTTCTGGCCGACATCACCAAGGCCAAGCAGATCATTGAGCAGGCGGGCGGCGTGGCCGTAAAGGGCTACCGGGCGCCGGGCTTCTCCGTCACCAAGGAAACGCCTTGGTTCTTTGATGCGGTGGCCGAGGCGGGCTACCGTTACGATTCCTCCGTGTTCCCCGGGGAGCGCGGCCATGGCGGACTGCCCGGCGCGTGGCCCGTTCCGCACACCATCGCAACGGGGCACGGGAACCTGGTGGAATTCCCCATTTCGCTTTCCGCCGTGTTCGGCCGGCCCATGTACTTCTTCGGCGGGGGCTACCTGCGGTTCTTTCCGTACCGCCTCATCCGTTCCAAAGCAAAAGGCGTGTTGGCGGAAAACAGGCCGGTGGTGTTCTACCTGCATCCGCGCGAGGTGGACCCGGACCATCCGCGCTTGGCCATGAGCGCCAAGCGCCGCTTCATGACCTACCACAACCTGCGCAGCACCTTGCCCAAAATGCGCCGGCTTTTCGATGACCTGCCGATGGCCACCTTCAGCGAGCTGATGGATGCCGGGATCGCTGGATCACCCAAGGGACAACGATGAAGAAAGTGCTTTTCCTGTATTCGGAGATCTCGCCCTACCTGATGGCGGGCATTGACCGCTTGGCCATTGACCACGGGGTGGAGGTGCACATTGTGCGTTGGCCCATCAATCCCGAGGCACCGTTCCATTTCAAGCAGATCCCCGGCGTGAAGGTGCATGAACGCACGGCATACGATACGGCCGCCCTGCGGGCCTTTGCGAAGGAGCTGCGGCCGGACCTCATTTTCGCCAGCGGCTGGGTGGACAAGGCCTACCTGCGGGTGTGCCGCGATGCACGCGATCGCGGCGTGCCCACGGTGATGTGCAGCGATCCTTCGTGGAGGGGCGATCTGCGGCAGCACGTGGCCGTCGTGGCCGCGAAGTGCTGGTTGCCGCGCACGTTCAGCCATGCATGGGTGCCGGGGCCGCCGCAAGCGGAATATGCGGCGCGGCTGGGCATCAGGCGCGCCAACATCAAGCACGGCTTTTACACGGCGGACACGGAACGGTTCGTGCGCATGGAAAAAGAGTATACAGCCGCCAAGGCCGTACGCTTCCCGCACCGATTCATCTTCGTGGCGCGCTACATCGGCCTCAAAGGGCACCAGTACACGCTTTCCGCTTTCATTGAGCTGTGCGAGGCGGGCCAGGCGGGGGATTGGGAGATATGGTGCATCGGCACGGGTGAACTGCAGGGCAAGGTGCCGGAACATCCGCGGGTCCGGCACGTGGGCTTTGTACAGTCCGGCGACATGGGCGCGTATATAGGGCAATGTGGCGTGTCCATCCTGGCCAGCATGTACGAGGCCTGGGGCGTGGTGGTGCATGAGCACGCCGCCGCCGGCCTGCCCTTGCTGCTGAGCGATGCCGTGGGGGCGCGCCACAGGTTTCTTCAGGAAGGACGGAACGGCTGGTCCTTCAAAGCCGGTGACAAGGCGGCCCTGAAGGAGGTCTTCCGCATGATGATGGCCAAGAGCGATGATGAGCTGAGGGAGATGGGCCGGGCAAGCGCCGCATTGGGCGCCTCCTGGGGTCCGGAGCAGTGGGCTGCCACGGTGATGGACCTGATCGCGGAAGGCCATGGCTAAGCCGCGCGTTTTGGTCTTCATCGATTGGTATGCGCCCGGCTACAAGGCCGGCGGCCCGGTGCGCAGCCTGGTCAATTTGGTGGACCATCTCCGGGACCGCGTGGACTTCCACATCGTGACGCGCAACACGGACTACACGGAGAACACACCGTATGCGGGCATTACGCCGGATGCGTGGACCACCTTGCCCGGTGGTGAAAAGGTGTGGTACGCCTCTGCTGCCGCCGCCTCCCGTGCTGCATGGAAGCGTATTTTGGCCAATGGCCCGTGGGATGCACTGTACATCAACGGGCTCTATTCCTGGCGGTACAACATCCTGCCGTTGTGGCTTTCGCAGCGGATGGCCGGGCGGCGCATAGTGGCTGTGCGCGGCATGCTGGCAGCGGGCGCCATGCAGCACGGGGCGCTGAAGAAGCTGCTTTTTCTGTCCGTGGCGCGCATGCTCGACCTGTACAAGGGTGTGCGCTTTCAGGCCACCAACGGTGAAGAAGCGAAGGTTATCCGCCTGCATATCCTGAAACATGCGGAAGTGCAGGTGGTGCCGAACCTGCCCCGGAAGGTGGTTGCGGAAGTGCGGCCCATCACCAAGGATGCAGGCAGTGTGAAACTGGTGAGCATCGCGCGGATCGCCGTGGAAAAGAACACATTGCTGGCCATTGAGAGCTTGCATGGCGTAAAGGGCCGGGTGCAATACCACCTGTACGGCCCGGTGTACGATGAGGCCTATTGGTCAAAGTGCCAAGCGGTCATCGCGGAGTTGCCGCCAAACGTGGAGGTGAAGCATGCAGGCTCCATCCCGCCGGAGCTAGTGCCCAAGGTGCTCGCGGATCACCACGCACTCTTCATGCCCAGTGCCGGCGAGAACTTCGGCCACACCATGCTGGAAGCGCTCACCGCTGGGCGCCCCCTGCTCATCAGCGACCGCACGCCATGGCGCGGGCTGGAAGCAGATCAGGCCGGATGGGACCTGCCGTTGGACAAGGTGGAGGCCTGCACGCAAGCCGTGGACAACCTTTGCGCCATGGACCAGGCGGAGTACGACCGATGGTCGCAGGGAGCCTTTGGGCGCGGGATGCGATATTTGGCCGATCCCGCTCCTGTTGAGGCCAGCTTGCAGCTGTTCCTGCCATGAACCAAGAACGCCCCCGCGCCGACCTAAGCCGCTTCAACAATGCCGGGTTCCCCTTGGGGGCGGGCCTCATCAAGCGCACGCTTTGGTATTTCACCAATGCGTTGTTCTTCCTCAATCCGCTGTTCCCGTTCCGCTCGCCGAAGCCCGTGCTGCTGCGGCTGTTCGGCGCCAAGGTGGGCAAAGGCGTGGTGATCCATCCCGGGGTGAACATCAAGTTCCCCTGGAAGCTCACCATCGGCAACCACGTATGGATCGGCCAGCGCGCCTGGTTGGACAACATCGACCAGCTCACCATCCACAGCAACGTGGTGATCAGCCAAGGGGCCATGCTCATCTTGGGCAGCCACGACTATAAAAAGCCCGATTACCCCACGCTTTCCGGCCCGGTGGTGCTGGAGGAAGGCAGCTGGGTGGGGGCAGGTGCCCTGGTGTTGGGCGGCGTTACCCTGAAGAGCCATGCCCTGCTGGCCGCGGGCAGTGTGACCGGCAAGAACCTCAAGGCTTACACCATATACCGGGGCAACCCGGCGGTGCCGGTGAAGGAAAGGCTGATGGAAGGTGAGCAAGCCAACGGGCCTGCGGCCGAGACCACCGAAGGCAGCCCGGCATGAAGATCAGTGTGATCACCGTTTGTTTCAACGCCGCGCAGGAGATCGAGGAGACCATCCGCAGCGTGGTGGTGCAGGACCATCCGGACATCGAGCACATCGTGATCGACGGAGCCAGCACCGACGGCACGCAGGAACGCGTGAAGCGCTACAGCGAGTGCATTGCGCACTTCGTCAGCGAACCCGACAATGGCGTGTATGACGCCATGAACAAGGGCTTGCGTTTGGCCTCGGGTGAGGTGGTGGCCTTTGTGAACGCCGGCGACATGCTGGCCACGCGCAACACCGTGTCTTACATGGCCAAGGCGTTTGCGGAGCACGATGCCGAAGTGATCTACGGCGATGCGCTGATGGTGGACCCAGCGGACATCACCAAGGTGAAACGCTTTTGGAAAGGCGGTGAATACAAGCGGGAGAACTTCCGCAAGGGCTGGATGCCCCCGCATCTGGGCACGTATATCCGCAAGGCGGCATACGACCGGTTGGGCCACTTCAACACGGCATTGAAAGTGAGCGCGGACTACGAGCTGATGTTCCGCTTCCTTTACAAACACAGGCTACGTGGCCACTATGTGCCCAAAGTGCTCGTGCGCTTCCGCCTGGGCGGCATGAGCAACCGGTCGCTCGGCCACATTTGGCGGGCCAACCTGGAAGTGTACAGGGCATGGCGCATCAACGGGGAGCGGGTTTCGCCGCTGATCATCCTGCGCAAGCCGCTGCGCAAGTTGGGCCAGATGCTCCGTCGGGGATCGGCTGAATTGTGATGGGCGGTGCCCGTGCCAGCCGCGCGGAACTTACATTTAGCACCCTGCCGTCACCTGCCGGCAGCACCTAACCTGCAAGCCAACAGCATGAAAACAAGAAACATCCTGTCCGTATTGCTTTTTGCGGCGGCCTTCTCTGCCAGTGCGCAGAAGAAGTACACCTACGAGGCCGTGCCGAACGATCCGATGCAAGTGCGCATCTACACCCTGGACAACGGGCTCAAGGTCTACCTGTCCAAAAATGACGACGAGCCCCGGATCCAAACCAACATCGCCGTGCGGGCCGGCAGCAAGAACGATCCTTCGGATGCCACCGGCCTGGCCCACTACCTGGAGCACATGCTGTTCAAGGGCACCCATGCGATCGCCACGCAGGACTGGTCCACCGAAAGCGCCTACCTCCAGCAGATCTCCGACCTCTACGAGAAGCGCCGCTCGGTGACCGATGACATCGAGCGCGCCGCGATCTACGACCAGATCGACAGCCTGAGCTACCTGGCCGCGAAATACGCAGTGCCCAACGAGTACGACAAGATGATCTCCTCCTTGGGCGCCAACGGCACCAATGCCTATACCAGCACGGAACAAACTGTTTACGTGAACGACATTCCCAGCAATGCCCAGGAGAAGTGGATGATGATCGAATCCGTGCGGTTCCAGGAGCTGGTGCTGCGCCTCTTCCACACGGAGCTGGAAACGGTGTTCGAGGAGTTCAACCGCGGGCAGGACAACGACTACCGCAAGGCCGGCGAAGCCATGAACCGCGCCCTCTACCACAACCACCCCTACGGTACGCAAACCACCATCGGCACGGGCGAGCACCTCAAGAACCCCAGCATGGTGAAGATCCACGAATACTTCAACACCTACTACGTGCCCAACAACATGGCCATCATCATGGCCGGTGACCTGGACTATGATGCCACCATCGCCTTGGTGGACAAATATTTCGGCGGGTGGAAGGCAAAACCGGTGCCGGCCTTCACTTTCAAGCCGGAGGCGCCGATCGCCAAGGCGGACACCATGAGCGTATACGGCCCGATGGCCGGGTGGGTCACCATGGGCTGGCGCTTCAACGGCACCAAGAGCACCGACCCCATGATGCTCGATCTCATCAGCGGGCTGATGAGCAATGGCCAGGCGGGCCTGATCGACCTGGACCTCAAGCAGCAGCAAAAGGTGCTCGATGCCTATGCCTATTCCTCCGAACAGGCCGACTATTCGGAATTCGCCATGGGCGGAAACCCCAAGCAGGGGCAAAGCCTCGAGGAAGTGCGTGCCTTGCTGCTCCAGGAACTCGACAAGCTTAAAAAGGGCCAGTTTGATGATTGGTTGCTGCAGGCCGTGGTGAACAACCAGCGCCAACAGCGCACGCGCTACTGGAATGAGCGCAACAACATGCGCGGGTATGCCCTCACCGATGCGTTCATCCTGCAGAAGAATTGGAAGGACGTGGTGGACTACTACGACCGCATGGCCAAGATCACCAAGGCCGAGGTAGTGGCCTTCGCCAATGCACGCTTCAAGGACAACAGCATCACCGTGTTCAAGCGCACGGGCGAAGACAAGGGTGCCTTCCACGTGGACAAGCCGAAGATCACCCCGTTGGAGATCAACCGCGATGCCCAAAGCGATTGGTACAAGGAATGGGCGGCCGTGCCCGAATCCCGCCTCAAGCCGCAGTTCGTTGACTACAATACGGCCATTGCCCGCCGCCAGCTGGCCAACGGGATCCCGCTGGCCGTGATCCCCAATACCAGCAACGACCTGTTCACCCTCACGCAGATCTTGGACCTGGGCAACTATGACGACCCCAAGCTCAAGATGGCGGTGAACTACCTGCCGTACCTGGGAACGGCCACCATGGGCGCGGAAGAGCTGAAGAAGGAATTCTTCAAGCTGGGCCTCCAGTTTGATGTATTTGCCGGCCAGGACCGCATGTACGTTTCGCTCTCCGGGCTGGAAGAAAACCTGCCCCAAGGGTTGAAGCTGGTGGAGGAGCTGCTGGCGGGCCCTCAGCCCAACGCGGAAGCCTTGGCGGAACTGGTGAAGGATGCCTTGAAGGAACGCAGCGACAATGTGAAGGACAAGAACACCATCCTGTTCGGCGGCATGCTGAACTACGCCCGCTATGGAGAGCGCTCCCCGTTCCGCAACATACTTACGGCCGAACAGCTCAAGGCCGTGGACCCGCAGGAGCTCATCGCGCTGATCAAAGGGATCAATACCCATCAGCACCGTTTCTTCTACTACGGAAAGCGCAGCCCGGAGGCCATGGTGGACCTGCTCAACAAAGCCCACAAGGTGCCTGCCACCTTGGAGAGCTGGCCGCAGCCTGCACCTTATGTGGAGCTTCCCACGGACAAGAGCCAAGTGTACTACGTGAACTACGACATGGTGCAGACCGAGCTCATGCTGATGAGCAAGGACGGGCGCTTTGATGCGGCGAACATGCCCTATGCCTCCCTGTTCAACGAGTACTTCGGTTCCGGCCTGTCCAGCATCGTATTCCAAGAGATCCGTGAGGGCAAAGCACTGGCCTATTCGGCTTATGCCGCCTATACCACCCCGGGCAAGAAGGAAGAATCGCACTACATCCGGGCGTACGTGGGCACACAGTCGGACAAGCTGGGCCAGGCGGAAGCCGCACTGAGCGAGCTCATGAACAACATGCCCACCAATGAACGAATGTTCCAAGGCAGCAAGGATGCGGCATTGAAAAAGATCGAATCCAGCCGTACCACCAAGGAGGACATCTACTGGAGCTGGGAAGCAGCACAGCGCCGAGGATTGGCCGAGGATGTGAACAAGTTGCTCTACCCCCGGATCCAGCAGAGCACCATGGAGGGCCTGGTGGCCTTCTTCAACCAGCACATCAAGGGGAAACACTATACCTTCCTGGCCATCGGGAAAGAAGGTGCACTGGACATGAAGGCACTGGAGAAACTGGGCCCGGTGAAACAGCTTACCATCAAGGACCTCTTTGGCTACGATGGAACCGAGCAGTGAGGCCTGCTTCCGCCGCTTGGGGCCGCAAGATGCAAGTGCCCGCCTTGCGGCTGCGCCGGGATGCGCAACAGCCCCGGCTTGGCTCCAGGTGGTCAGGGTCCGCACCGCCGGGGCGGCAGCGGATCGGCACGGGTAGTGGCTATCGGTGGCAACAACAAAGACGGCGGGCTCCAAGCCCGCCGTCTTTGTATCATGTCCAAGCAGTTCAGTGGGCTACCACCACACGTATCGGGCGCCAATGGTTGCCGGAAGGTGCAAGCAGGTAGTTGCCATTGGCGAGGGCGGCCACATCCAGCGTCAATGGGCCGGAAGCCGGAGTTTGCCCTTGCATCACGGGGCGGCCCACCATGTCATGCAGGGTCCAGCCTGCGCCTCTGGCCGAGCCTTGCGGCCAGGTCACCGTCATTTGTTCGCCGGCAGGATTGGGCGTTACCACGGCTTGTGGTGCCGTGGGGCCGTGCAGGCCGGTGGTGATCCAAGGTTCCGAAGGCGACTGGCAGGGTTGCCCGTAATCCACGAATACTGTGTACGAGCCGGGAGCATCCGGGGTGATGCAATCCGTGGTGGCGATGGGGGTGCCCGCCAAATACCATTGGGTGGAATTGCCGGTGGGGTAGGCACAGAGCCCCCCGCTGCCGTCTTCCACAATGTCCGGCTGCATGTTCGTGGTGAAGGTGATGGCCACATCCATGCCGAGGTAGGAGATCAGGTCCGGGCATACCTCCGGCGCCCCGGAGACGGAGTAGGCGCCGGTGGAGGTAACCGTGAGCACCGGTGATGTTTCACCCGGAATGGGGATGCCGTTGTTGGTCCACACAATGTTCTGCGTGTACGGTTGGCCCAAGGTCAGTGTGGCGGTGTCCCCCTCGCAGTAATACGGTTCGCCGAACGGCCCGTAGGAGTACGGTTCATCGCCGCCGTGGATCACATAGGGCAATAGAAAGACCCAGCTGTCCACAAGCACTGCGGCTGAAGTTTCGGTGCACCCTTCCGAGGTGGCGGCAACGGTGAAGCTCGAACCCGCATCGTTGTACTGGTCCACTGCCAGCGTTTGGCTGGTGGCGTTGGGGATCAGGGTGCCATCCTTGTACCACTGGTAGGCTTCATAGCTTTCGGTGGAGAGCGTGGCACTGCCATTGGGGCAAAGCACCAGGATCGCCGGTGTTATGGTGGGCGTGAAGGGGCATTGGCCCATTCCGTACAGGGCCGGGGCAACCATGGCCATGGCCAGGATGTAGCGTGTTTTCATCAGGGAAGGTATTGGGCCATTGGAGGCCGCTCACAAGACAATGGATCCCAGTGCGGCGTTGCCCGGATCAGATCAGGGCCTTGGGTCTTCCACCCGGACCAATTGGAACGCATCCCCGTCGAACAGGCCGAGGTCGCTCATCTTCAGGTGCGGGATCACCAACAGGGCCATGAAGCTCAAGGTCATGAAAGGCGCTGCCAAGGTGGAGCCGAGGGCTTTGGACTGCGCATCGATGCGGGCGTAGTCCTTGGCCACGGCGTAGGCATCGGCATTGGTCATGATGCCCGCCACCGGCAAGGGCAAAACGGCCTTGGTATTCCCATCGGAAAGGCTGATGCCGCCATGCGCCTCGATCACTTGGTTGATCGCCGAGCAGAGGTCCTCATCATTGGTGCCCACCGCCACGATGTTGTGGCTGTCGTGCGCCACGCTGCCCGCAATGGCCCCGCGCTTAAGCCCGAAGTTCTTGATCCAGCCCAAGGCCGGTGGGGCGTCCCGGTACCGGTTCACTACGGCGATCTTCAGCAGGTCGCGCGCGGTGTCGGCAACGGCAAACCCGTTTTCAACCTTGGGGGCCATGCGCTCCTTGCCGGTGATCAGCTGCCCGTCCAGCGCGGTGATCACCAACAGGTCTTCTCCGGTTGCGGCCACTGCAAGATCTTGGGGCTGCTTGGCCGTGCAACGGAAGCGGTTCGGTGTTTCTTCCGCCGCACTGCCGATCAGGCTGCGGCCATTTTCGGCCACCAGCTTGCCGTTGAGGTAGGTCTGCCGCACGCGGAACCTCACGAGGTCCTCCACCACGATCAGGTCCGCCGCATCGCCTTCGCGCAGCCTGCCGATGGGCAGCTTGTAGTGCTCCACCGGGTTCGCACAGGCCGCCTGCAGCACGTTGAACACGTCGATGCCCTTGGCCACGGCGCGCGCGCACAGGTCGTTGATGTGCCCTTCCAGCAAACTGTCCGGGTGCTTGTCATCGCTGCAGAACATCATGCTGTCCGCATGGTCGCGCAGCAGGTCTATCAAGGCCTCGAAGTTTTTGGCGGCACTGCCCTCACGGATCAAGATCTTCATGCCGTGCTGCAACTTGTCCAGGGCTTCTTCCGCCGTGAAGCACTCGTGGTCTGTGCTGATGCCTGCGGCGATGTAGCGGCGGGCCTCCTCGCCGCGCAGCCCGGGCGCGTGGCCGTCAACAGGTTTTCCCGACCGCTGCGCATGGGCGATCTTGGCCAGCACCTGCGCATCGCCGTTCAGCACGCCGGGGAAGTTCATCATTTCGCTCAGGTAGAGCACCTCCGGCTTTTCCAGAAGGGCGCCCACCGCAGCGGCATCGATCGTGTCGCCGGCCGTTTCGAACACGGTGGCCGGCACGCAGCTCGGCGCTCCGAAGAAGAAATGAAAGGGGGTCTTTTTCCCGTTGGCGATCATGAATTCCACGCCCTCCACGCCCAGCACATTGCCGATCTCATGCGGGTCGCTCACCGTGGCCACCGTACCATGCAACACCGCCAAGCGTGCGAATTCACTGGGGATGAGCATGCTGCTCTCCACATGCACGTGCGCATCCACGAAGCCCGGCAGGAGGAAGCCTTCTACCGGCTCGTCCAGTTCGGTGATCTGCGCGATGCGTCCATCCCGTATCGCCAGCTCGGCCGCATAGATGCGGCGTGCGGCGATGTCCACCATGTTGCCCCTGATCCGTGCCTCCGCCATGCAGGAAAGGTAGTCCGCACGGCCCGAAGTGCTGCACCTCCTGAACGGTTCCCGGCACGGGAACGGCGCAAGTGCCGTGCCCAATTGCCAAATGATCGCACGGCTCCGGTGCACCCGGGCCATGCGGCATTGCAGCTCGGCCACGGGTGCGTGCCGCCGTGTGCTACGCTGTCTTGCGCAAGCGGATGATCCCGGCAAGGTCCAACACCTTGATCACCGGCCAAGTTGGGTCGAACTCCCACCACTTGGTGCCGAAGTTGGCGCGGGCCGCATGGGTGTGGTGGTTGTTGTGCAGGCCTTCGCCCAGCATGATCACGTCCATGGGCATCAGGTTCTTGCTGGTATTGTCCGTGGGGTAGTTCACGTACCCGTAGGTGTGCGCGTACCAGTTGATGATCATGCCGTGCAGCGGGCCCATGACGAACTGGAGCGGCAGCAGCAGCCATTGCCACCAGGCCGTGGCGAATGCGGCATAGAAGGCCGTGTAGAGCAGGCCCCAGGCAATGCGGGAAACCCAGCTCTCGCCCACCACCTCCATCAGCTTCCAGCGCGGCAGGTCGCGGGTGAAGCGCTCCTCCGCCGCCAGCTTGCCGTACAACAGCCCGTTGTAATGGCCCGCCGTCTTCCACATCATTTTGAAGGGATTCTCGTCGAATTTCGGTGAATGCGGGTCTTGCTCCGTGTCGGCATACGCATGGTGTGCACGGTGCATCATGCCGTACACGGCTGGGTTCAGGTAGCTGCTGCCCTGGGCCAGCCAGGTGAACAGGTGGAACGCCCTTTCCCAGAACGGGGACATGGTGAACATGCGATGGGCCGCGTAGCGGTGCAAGTAGAAGGTCTGCACGAAAAGCGAGAGGTACCAGTGCAGGCCGAAGAAGAGCAGAATGGCCATGTGGGGGCGAAGTTACCATGGCACCTGGCGGGCGCCTCCCCAAGATCGGGTCCGTTGGCCATGCTGCCGGATGGTCAAGAAAAGGTCAGATCGATCGGGCCGACGAGGATTTCACATGGCCATGGTGATCACATAAGATGGAGGGGCTCGCTTTGCGGCATGAAGAAGCAAATGATCTTAAAGTCGGACCAGCCCAGGGGCTGGCCCTCCTGGGGCTTGACGCTGATCGCCGTGCTGGGCCTGCTGGGCCTTGCCAAGGCACAGGATAATGCGTTGGCCGATGCCGACGCGCGGTTGAGGGGCCTGGCATATGGTGTGGAACTGACCACCGCGCCTGCCGCAGGCCCTGTGCCTGCGTTTGTGCGCACCACCGATGTTGGGCGCAACGGCGGCGAACGGACCTCCACCACGCAGTTGATCTTCGCGCTCCATAGCGATCGTCAACGTTCGATCAGCGTGGAGGTCTTCAACGAGAGCGGCCTGGCCTTGCACCACCAGGTGCTGGTGGCGCGCCCGGGCAGAAATGCCATGGCCATGGACGTGGCCCACCTTCGGGAGGGCCGTTACGTGGCGCTGCTTCACGAGGGCGCGAATGCCCGTGTGGTGCGCTTCCGGCGGTGAAGAGCGCCTTGCGGCCACGGCACATGGACGGCCGGCCGGGAGGTCGGCCATTTCATTGGCCGCCGGCACTCATCAGCTCGCGAACATTTCCCGCACCCGCTCAAAGAAGCCCCGGTCCTTGTTGGTGGGCTTGGGCTGGATGCCGGGGCTGTCGCGCAGCTTCTCCAGGATCTTCTTTTCGTCCTTGCCCAGCTCGGTGGGCGTCCACACCATCACATGCACGAACAGGTCGCCCAGGCCGTGCCGGTTCACGCTCGGCAGGCCTTTGTGCTTCAGGCGCAGCACGTGGTTGCACTGGGTGCCCGGTTCGATCTTCACCTTGGCCTTGCCGCTCACCAAGGGTACTTCCACAGTGGCGCCCAGGGCGGCGTCCACCATGGTGATGAAGGCTTCGTAATGCAGGTTGTTGCCGTCGCGTTTCAGCTCCGGATGGTCTTCTTCCTCGATCACCACCAATAGGTCGCCCGGAATGCCGCCCGCAGGTGCTTCATTGCCCAGGCCGCTCAGGTTGAGCTGCATGCCTTCCTCCACACCGGCCGGGATCTTCACCGTTACCACGCTTTCCTCGCGCACCAGGCCATTGGCGTCGCTGCCGGCCCCGCGCTTGCTTACGGCCTGCCCCAAGCCATTGCACGCCGGGCAGGTGGTCACTGTTTGCATCTGCCCCAGGAAGGTGTTCTGCACGCGGTGCACCTGCCCGGCCCCTTTGCAGGTGGAGCAGGTGGCGTACTCGGTACCCTTGGCGCGGACCAGTTTGTGCAACTTGAGCTGTTTTTCCGAGCCTTCGGCTATCTCGGCCAGGCTCAGCTTCATGCGCACGCGCAGGTTGCTTCCCTTCACGGTTCGCCGCTGCTGGCCCCCGCCAAAGCCCCCGAATCCTCCCCCGGCGAAGGCGCCGCCGAAAATGTCGCCGAACTGGGAGAAAATGTCCTCCATGTTCATGCCTCCTCCTCCGTGGAAGCCGCCACCGCCGGAACCGGCATGGCCGAAGCGGTCGAAGCGCGCCTTCTTTTCAGGGTCGCTCAGTATCTCATAGGCGTTCGCCGCTTCTTTGAAGCGGTCCTCGGCGCTGTGGTCGCCGGGGTTCTTGTCCGGATGGTACTTGATGGCCAGCTTGCGGTAGGCCTTCTTGATCTCGTCCGCACTGGCGTTGCGGCCAACGCCCAGTACCTCGTAAGGGTCTCTCTTGCTCATCGCGGAATGGCTTCCCCAGGTCGGAGTGCTTGGCCTTTATTCGCCAACTACCACCTTGGCGTAGCGCAACACCTTGTCGTGGATCATGTAGCCGGTTTCCACCACCTCGAGCACCTTGCCTTTCAATGCGGCCTCCGGGGCGGGGATCTGGGTGATCGCGTCGTGCAGGTCCGGGTTGAATGGCTGGCCCTTGGCTTCCATGGCCTTTACACCGTGGTTGGCCAGGATATGGAAGAACTTTTGATGGATCAGGCTGAATCCCTGCTTTACGGCCTCGAGGTCGTTGACCTGCGCGTTGTGCACCATCGCCCGCTCCATGTCGTCCAGCACGGGCAGTATGCTTTTGATCGTGTCGGCACCAGCGGTCATCAACAGCTCCATGCGCTCCTTGGCGTTGCGCTTGCGGAAGTTGTCGAATTCCGCATGCAGCCTGACGTATTTGTCGTGCAGGGCATCGTGTTCGGTTTGGCGTGCATCCAGCTCCGCGCGCAACCGGTCCAGCTCACGGTCCGCGCTGCCCATTGCATCCGCTGCGGTATGCTCAGCTGCCGCTTCCGCTGCTTTGCCCAGCAGTTCTTCTGCAGTTGGGGCATCGATTTTTTCCTGGGGACTGACTTCCGGTCGATCCGACATCTGCTTGCGTTGTTTTCGGAATGGATTGCGCATCGGGCAAAATCAGTGCCTTGGACAATGAGGCGACATTGCGGCGCGAAGATGGGACAGATCGGCAGGATGCCGTTTCCAAGCCGCCACTTCAGCAGCCCAAATGCAGGTCCGATCCTGCGGCGTTGCCGCAGGTGTGCAGCTCAACGGGCGATCAGCAAGCGTTGGTGGCTTTCCAAGCCTTGGTCCACCATCCGCACCACATACATTCCGTTCTGCCAGTCGCCCACGTCCAGCACCAAGTTGTTCGAACCGTCCACGGCCGTGAGCTGTCGGCTCAGCACCGGTCGCCCTAAGGCATCGATCACCGACAGTTCCACCACACCGTCCTGCTGGGCCTCAAAGCGTACCGTAAGGGTTTCGCTGGCCGGATTGGGGAACAATTGCAGGTTGCTCTTCAAGCCGATGCCTGCCTCCGGCCCGGGACCTGCCGTTCGGAAATCCGATGCCGAGGTGGAGGCCCGCAGGGTGTAGCACCCGTCCGGGTCGTAGGCGCCGCCATAACCCAATACGCGAATGCGGTAGGTGCCCACGGTGCTGCCATTGTACACCACTTCTTCCGCCGTGGTGCCGCCGTTGGTGCTGTTGCCGATAACGGTGCTGCCCCGCTTTACCTGCAGGTCATAATCCCCGGGCAGGCCGCTGAGGGTGACCCGGAAGTTGGGCTGGGAAACGCTGTTGGCGAACTCGAACCAGTCCTTGTCCTTCTTCACTCCGATCAAGGCGTGGTAGTCCGTATTGGCATTGATCGAGGTGGCCGTTCCGGCCGTGTTGTTCGGCTCGTACGGGTCCGAGCAGCTGGCGGAACCCATGGAGAAGGTGGCCAGGGCGGAGTAGGCTGAGGTGGAGCCATTGGAGCAATTGGCGGCCACTTGCCATTCATAGGTTTCACCGGCTGCCAAGCCGGAAAGGTTGGCGGAAGCGGCTCCGGTGCTTGCGGTGGTCCAAGTGCCGGATCCTTGGGTCCTGAAGCGGTAGCTGTAGCTGGTGGCCCCGCTCACCGCATTCCATGCCAAGGTGGCGGTGCTCGCACCAGTGACGTTGGCGGAGGTGTTGCCTGGCGTGCCGCAAGATCCCCCGCCAGGGGCGGTGCAGCCCAAGGAGCCGGTGAGGGCCTGGCGCGCGCCCCCTGGGCTGAACACCGATTGCATGCGGTCGGCCTGCCCGTCGGTGAACAAGTTCATGCACTGGTCATCGCTGTAGTCCATGTAGTTCATGAACATGTCCCCATTGGGCCCATTGCTGCAAGAAACGCGGGGGAAAGTGGGGCACCCGTAGGTTTCATCGGCCTGGTTGGGGGTGTCGGCCACTTGGTCCGAACCGTTGCAACCGCTGCCGTCATCGCCCCAGATGTGCCGCAGGTTCATCCAATGGCCCACCTCATGGGTGGCGGAGCGACCGTACTTGAAGCTTCCTCCGGTCCCCGGCACGGTTAAGCTGCCCACGGTGCTGTAATCCACCACCACCCCGTCCGTACTGGCAGCGCCCCCGGGGAACTGCGCGTATCCGAGCAGGCCGCTGCCCAAGTCGCAAGACCAAAGGTTCAGGTAGCTGTCGCGCGGCCAAGCATCCAAACCTCCATTGTTGTAACGCTTCACGTTGTCGTTGGAAGAGAAACTGGTCACGCTGGTTTGCCTGCGTTCAATGCCGTTGGTGGCGTTGCCGTTGGGGTCGCGCTGGGCCAGGCAGAACTGGATGTCCGTGTTGGCGGCCAAGCCGGCAAAGGCTGCGGGCGTTTCGTTGGCATCGCTGTTCATGCGGGCGAAGTCGTCGTTGAGCTGTTGGACCTGTGCAATGATCCGGGCATCGCTCACATTCTCCCCGCTGGTGTTCCATACCACGTGCACCACCACCGGGATCACCACCACGCTCCGCTCCTGCTGGGCGGCACTGCTCAATGCATAGGCGGCGGCATGGTCATCGGCCTGTTGCAGGCGCAAACCCCGGCCGGGATCGGCGGCGATCTGTTCCTGCAAGTATTCCATGGTGCCGCATACCCGCTGGGCCACGGCTTGGTGAAGGGGCAGGAAGCTGATGAGCGCGGGCAGAAGGGCCCAAAGACCGGTACGTGTGTTGGAGCAATGCATGTTGGAGGGGTTAGCGGCCAGCAGGGTATGGCCTGCCATGCAATTTTACCAAAATCATCTGCGGGGCGCGATTTTTTTTTTGGCACGGTAGCACACGCACCACATGTGGCCCCGGCACGCAGCATACCTCCAAGCACCTGGGGTGCCGACGCTGCGCCGTACATCACCTCATGCCATGCTCAGGGAGCGATCCCCCCGGTGGACCTTCCGCACGGCAATGCGCCCGATCGCCTTAAAATCCTTTGATGTACATGTCCAGCGCCTTGTCGAGCTGGTCCCCGCGCAGGTCCTTGGCCACAATGATGCCGTTCGGGTCGATGAGGAAGTTCGTTGGGATGGAGTTCACCCCATAGATGCGTGCACCTTCGGAACTCCAGGCCTTCAGGTCGCTCACGTGGTAAGGCCAAGCCAGTTTGTCCTGTTCAATGGCGCGCTTCCAAGCTTCGCGGCTTTTGTCCAGGCTCACGCTGTAGATCGTGAAGCCCTTGCCTTGCTTGAACTTGGCCTTGCGGTATTTCTCGTAGGCGCGCACCACATTGGGGTTTTCCCGCCGGCATGGACCGCACCAGCTGGCCCAAAAGTCCAGCAGCACATACTGCCCTTTGAGCGAGGATAATTTGATGACCTTGCTGCTGTCCGGGTTATAGAAGGCCAGTTCCGGGGCTTTGTCCCCAATGGCCGTTCCCGCTTTGCCGGGTGCCATTGCCGCGTTGTTCGTGGTAAAGCCGAATGCGGCCAGCAGGATCACGCCGGCAATGAGGGCGAAGCGGGTCTTGGTCATCTCAAGGAGAGGTTTCATGCAAAGGTAGGAGGGTGATGTACCGGTCTTGAGCGAACTTCGTGCCGGATCGGAAACCCATCAACGTCTTTGTTTCCGCTTTTGCCGTGCAGCGGCCTTTTCCTCTTTCTCCCGCTGCTTGCGTTGTTCGGACAGGCGTTCAGGGTCGTGCTCCAGCAGCCGGTCCAACGCATGGTGCAGGTCCTCGCCGTGCAGGTCCATGCCGATCACCTTGCCTTCGGCATCGAGCAGCACATTGGTGGGGATGAATTGGACTTGGTAGGTGTTGGCCGCGGTATTGATCCCGCTTTCCACGGCGCCCACATGCCATGGCCAGTCCAACTGGTCCTGATCGATCGCTTGTTTCCAAGCGGCTGTGCCTCCCTTGCGGTCCAGGCTTACGCTGAATACACGGAAGCCTTTGGCGCCGATGAACAGCGTGTCCTTGTACGCGTGGTAGGTGGCCCGCAGCTCGGGGTTTTCCATCCGGCAGGGCCGGCACCAACTGGCCCAGAAATCCACCAGGGTGAGGTATCCGCGGAGCTGCGACAACCGCAGGGTATCTCCGCCGGGGCCGGGCATGGCAATTTCAGGGGCCTGCTGGCCGATGACCACCCCGGTGAGGCGCACTTGGCCGTTGGCGGAATGAAAAGGCAGGGCCAGCAGGCATAGGCTGGCGGCGATCGCTGTTTTCATTGGCCAAAGGTGGGGCTGAATTCAGCTGCACATGGAGGAGGTCCCGGTGTGCGAGTTTCTTGCAGGCCTACCGGCAGGCATGCTGCGGACCTCATGGCCGCTTTACGGCTGGCGTTGGATCTTCGCGCCCAAGGCATTGAGGCGCTCGGCAATGCGCTGGTAGCCGCGGTCCACCTGCTCAATGTTGTGGATCGTACTGGTGCCCTCGGCGCTCAACGCGGCGATCAACAAGGATACCCCCGCACGGATGTCGGGGCTGGTCATGGTGATGCCGCGCAGGGGCTGTTCAAAGTTCAGGCCGTTTACCTGTACGCGGTGCGGGTCGCAGAGCGTGATCTGGGCGCCCATCTCGATCAACTTGTCCACGAAGAAGAGGCGGCTCTCGAACATTTTCTGGTGGATGAGCACACTGCCTTTGGCCTGGGTGGCCGCCACGATCACGATGCTGATGAGGTCCGGTGTGAAGCCGGGCCAGGGCGCATCGCTGATGTTCATCAAGCTGCCGTCGATGAACCGCTGGATGGCGTAGTGCTCCTGTGCGGGCACGTGAATGTCATCACCTCGGCGTTCCGCTTCAATGCCCAGCCGGCGGAACACATCGGGGATCATGCCCAGATGGTCGTAGCCGGTGTCCTTGATGGTGATGTTGCTGCGGGTGAGCGCGGCCAGACCGATGAAGGAGCCGATCTCGATCATGTCCGGCAGCATGCGGTGCTCGGTGCCGCCAAGCTCCTTCACGCCGTCGATGGTGAGCAGGTTGCTGCCGATGCCCTGGATCTTCGCGCCCATGCGCACCAGCATGGCGCAGAGCTGCTGCAAGTAAGGCTCGCAGGCCGCATTGAAAATGGTGGTGCGGCCTTCGGCCAGCACGGCGGCCATCACAATGTTGGCCGTGCCGGTCACGCTGGCCTCGTCCAGCAGCATATAGGTGCCCTTGAGCTGCTTGGCCTCGGCCTTGTAAAAGCCTTCGTTGCGGTCGTAGGTGAAGGTGGCCCCGAGTTTTTCAAAACCGATGAAATGGGTGTCCAGCCGTCGGCGCCCGATCTTGTCACCGCCGGGCGTGGGCAGGTAGCCCTTGCCGAAGCGCGCGAGCGCAGGGCCCACCACCATCACGCTGCCCCGAAGCCCGCCGCCCATCTTCTTGAATTCGGGCTTCAGGAAAAATTCCAGGTCCACGGACTTGGCCTGAAAGCGCCAATCGCCATCGCCGATCCGCTCCACCTGCACCCCCATGGCGCGCAAGAGGTCGATCAACTTGTTCACGTCCACGATGTCGGGCACATTGCGGATGATCACCGGCTCGCAGGTGAGCAGCACGGCGCACAGCACTTGCAGCGCTTCGTTCTTGGCACCTTGGGGGATCAGTTCGCCCGCCAGGCGGTGCCCTCCTTCAATTTTGAAACTTCCCATGTTGCGAAGCAAGGAAGGGAAGTGCTGGTTCCGCCGCCCTGGGAAAGAATGCTTTCAACAAGCCGATGTAGGTGGATCCGCAGGCGGCCGATGCCTGCCAGGCTCAATACCGGTTCTTCTTGCGGCGCCGCTTCTTGCCGTTGTTATTGCGCTTGCGCATGGTCTCCACCGCATTGCGCGGGCCGTTGCGCTGCGCTTGCAGCAGGGTTTCCGTATGGGTGAGCTGCTGGTCCGGTGCCAAGCGGAGCAACCCTTTGCTCAATTCCTGGAGGTCCTTGAGGATGGCCCCGTCGCCCACACTGTCGCGGTTCCACACCAGGAACTGCTTTTTCATTTGGTTGGCAATGGCCAGGGTGAACGCGGCTTTCTCCGCGCCTTCCGGCTTGGCGATGCACTCCGCGATCATGCGCTCCACCAACTTCCCGTAGTGGCCGAAGCGGATCTCGGTCTTCGGGTAGGCTACCGGTGCGGGTTTGCTGGCCCGCTCTTCGGCCGAAGGCGGCGGAAAAGGGCAATCCACGTCCAACTTATACTCCGCCATGACGTGAAGGTGGTCCCAAAGCGTTCGCTCGCTATCGCCGTTGCTGCGCAGTTGGGGGTTCAGCTTGCCGATGGTTTGTACGATGGCCCGGGCCATGCGCGTGCGTTTGGCGCGGTCCTGCTCTTCCATGCACAAGCCTACCATGCGTTGCACATGGCGGCCGTATTCGGTAATGATCAACGGGGTGCGCTGGGTGTTGTAGTCAAGCTCGGCTTGCATGTGCGGAACAACGGATGGAAATGGGGGGCACCTCCCTTCGCCCGGGCCGCCAAGGCGTGGGGTGCCGGACAAAGGTAGGCAAGGGCGCCGCAAGCCGGAGGGACCCGCTGCAGGCAATGCGAGGGTCGTATATCCTTCAGCCGGGCTGGCCAACCTTGGTTTCGAAAAAAAACGCATATATTCAGCGTCCAAACCAAAATCACTCCAATGAGGAAAAACCTACTCCTTTCACTTGCCTTGGTCCCGGCAATTGCTGGCGCGCAGACCTTCTCGGACGATTTTGAGTCCTACACGGCAGGCATGGCCATTGCGGCCAGCTCCAATGGCCTATGGACCACTTGGAGCAATGCGCCCGGCGGCAGCGAGGATGCCTTCGCATCGGATCTTTACGCCCACAGTGGAACCATCTCGGCCGAGTTCGTGACCACCAGTGGCAGTGGCGGCCCTGCGGATTTTGTGCACGATTTCGGCAACCTCACCTCCGGGCATTATGAACTGAGCATGTGGATCATGGTGCTGGACGGTTCTGGCGGCTATGTGAACCTGATGCACACGGGCGGTGCCACGGGCGTATGGGCGCTGGGCGCTTATTTCCAAGGTGATGGCAATGGCTACATCACGGCCGGCGGCACGAACTACAATTTCACCCACACGGTGTCGGCCTGGAATGAGCTGAAGTTCGACATCAACATGGATACGGACCTGTGCGAAGCCTTCATGAACGGCACTTCGTTGGGGTCTTGGCAGTGGAGCTACGCCGAGAACGCCGTCACCGGAGGCAGCAACCAGCTGGCTTGGCTGGACATCTTCGCCTACGGCCCCACGGGTTGGTTGGGCCACTATTTCATCGATGACGTGACCTTCCAAGAGGCCGGAGGATCCGGCATTGGCGAGCTCTACCGCACTGGTGAATTGCCGGCCTGGCCCAATCCGGCCAAGGATATGCTCAACGTGGAGCTCGGCGCCGACCTGTCCGCCCAAGCCCGTGTAGAACTGGTGGACCTCACGGGCAAGGTGCTCACCGTGCCCACGCGCCGTACCGGCCAGGTATTGCAGATGGACATGAGCAGCCTGGTGGATGGTGTGTACTTCGTACGGGTATCCGATGGTGCCCAACAACGCGTAGGCCGGGTGGTGAAACACTGAGCCTTCGGGTTTCAATAGAAAAAGCCGCCTCCAACGGGGCGGCTTTTTTATGTGCCCACCGCGCCGCTTGCGGACAGGATGCTACTGCACCACCCGCAACTTCGCGAAGCGCAACAGCAGTTGCTTCTGACCCGCTGCGGGGAAGAAGATGGTGGCTTTCTGGTCCGGTGGGGCTCCTTCCACCTTTACCACCTTGCCCTTTCCGAATTTTTCGTGTTCCACGGTAACACCCTCCTGCAGGTCTTCCGGCGTGGCGAAGCCCAAGGTGGCCGTAGCCTCCAGAGGTTTTCCGGCCGGGGTGATCCGCTTCAGGTTGGGCCTGCCCGCCGGGGAAGGAGCGGCCGGCGCCCGTTCCGTGAAGGAGCGTCGTTGTTGCGACGGGGCTGCTGGCCGGGGCGCAAAGCCGTTGCGCTCGGCAAATGAAGGTCCGCGGCTGAAGCTGTGCAGCTCGCTGCGGCCGGGCAGTTGCAGGTACTTCGCATCGATCTCCTGGATGAAGCGGCTGGGCTCGGCGCCTTGCAGGGTGCCCCACTTGTAGCGGCTTACGGCATAGCTCAGCGTGCAGCGTTTTTCCGCACGCGTGATGGCCACGTAGAACAAGCGGCGCTCTTCCTCCAGTTCGGCGCGGCTGTTCATGGCCATCATGTTGGGGAAGAGGTTCTCCTCCAGGCCCACGATGTATACATACGGGAACTCCAGGCCCTTGGCGCTGTGGATGGTCATCAGGCTCACGCGGTCCTGGTCGTTGGGGTCGTCGTTGTCGGCATCGGTGAGCAGGGCCACATCGATCAGGAAGTCCGGCAGGGTGCGCAGCACGGGTGCGCCGTCGGCATCGGGGTCGGCACCGGGTTCGGTGGCTCCGCCGCCACTTTCGGGGTTGCTGAATTCCTTCATGCCGTTCAGCAGGCCCTGGATGTTCTCAAACCGGCTTACGCCCTCCGGTGTCTTGTCGGCGAAGAGGTCCTGCAGCAGGCCGGTGGTGCGCGCGATGTACTCGCCCAGTTCATAGGCGCTGCGCGTGTCCAGCATGGTCTGGAAGCTGCGCACCATCATCACGAAGTTGGCCACCTTGGTCCGCAAGCCTTGGTGCAGGTCCAGTTCACCGAGGTGCCCGATGATGGTGTCCCACAGGCTTTTTTCATGCTGTCCGGCCACCACCGTCAGCTTGTCGATGGTGCTTTGGCCGATGCCGCGCGCCGGGTAGTTGATGATGCGCTTGAGGGCCTCGTCGTCGTTGGGGTTGCAGGTGAGGCGGAAGTAGGCGATCAGGTCCTTGATCTCCTTGCGTTGGTAGAAGCTCAGCCCGCCGTAGATGCGGTAGGGGATGTTCATTTTCCGCAGGGCTTCCTCCATGCTGCGGCTCTGGGCATTGGTGCGGTACAGGATGGCGAAGTCCTTGTTGTGCAGCTGCCCGTGCATCCTGGTGCTGAAGATGTCATCCGCCACGAAGCGCCCCTCCTCGTTGTCTCCCGGGCTGCGGTTCACCACTAGCGGCGCGCCTTCCGGGTTTTCGGTCCACACGGTCTTGTCCAAGCGCTCCCGGTTTTTTTCGATCAGGCTGTTGGCGGCGCCTACGATGTTCTTGGTGCTGCGGTAGTTCTGTTCCAGCTTGAAGACACGGTGCTCCGGGTAGTCGGTCTTGAAGTTGAGGATGTTCTGGATGTTGGCGCCGCGGAAGGCGTAGATACTTTGGCTGTCGTCGCCCACCACGGTGAGGTTCTGGTGGCGTGCGGCCATGGTGCGCACAATGTTGTACTGGGCCAGGTTGGTGTCCTGGTACTCGTCCACCAAAATGTACTGGAAGCGCTGCTGGTACTTCAGCATCACGTCCGGATGGTCGCGGAAGAGGATATTGGTGAGGTAGAGCAGGTCGTCAAAATCCATGGCGCCGGCGCGGTAGCAGCGCGCGGCGTACTGCTGGTAGATGGTGCCGATGTGCGGGCGCAAGTTGGCCGCATCACTGGCCATCAACTCGGTGTTGGCCAGGTATTCCTTGGGGCCGATCAGGTTGTTCTTGGCAATGCTGATGCGCCCGTGTACTTGGTTGGCCTTGTACAGCTTGTCGTCTAGCTGCAGCTCTTTCACAATGGCGCGGATCACCGAGCGGCTGTCGTCGGTGTCGTAGATAGTGAAGTCCTTGGGGTAGCCCAGCTTGTCGGCCTCGGCGCGCAGGATGCGTGCGAAGACACTGTGAAAAGTGCCCATCCACAGGTTGCGGGCCTCGGTGCCCATGCCGGGCACGTCGGCGAGCAGCTTGGCGATGCGCTCCTTCATTTCCTTGGCGGCCTTGTTGGTGAAGGTGAGCGCCAGGATGCGGAAGGCGTCCACGCCCTTCTCCATCAGGCGGGCGATGCGCACGGTGAGCACCTTGGTCTTGCCGCTGCCGGCGCCGGCGATCACCATGGTGGGGCCGTCGGTGGCTTCCACGGCGGCGCGCTGGGCGGAATTGAGTCCTTGCAGAATGTCCATGGGAGGTTGCGAAGGTAGCCCGGCCCATCGGGGTTGCCGGGGCGGATTATCAACAGATGGGGAGCGGCAGCCCGTTTGCCCGGGGGAAGGCGCGCGGGCGTGCCCGGCACGGCATCAGTCAGGATCATATTGTGGCACTCATAAAATATGTATCATAAAATATGAAGCATATAAGCAGCGACATAAAGCACGTACATTTGGGCCATGGAGGAAGACGACAACCCCTTTCTGCTCCAGGGCTATGCAGGGGCCGGTACCTTCTGCGACCGGGCGGGTGAAACGGCCGCCTTGCGGGAGGCCATGGCCAACCAGCGCAACGTCACGATCATTTCGCTGCGCCGCCTGGGCAAAACGGCCCTGCTGCGGCACTTCTTCGCCAACCAGCGCAAGTTCACCCCCGTCTTCGTGGACCTGTACCGCACCACGGACCAGCAGGGCATGGTGCTGCGCATCGTGCAGGAAGCGGTGCGCACGCTGGGCAAGCCCACGGGTTCGTTGCTGAGGGATGTGGCGCAGGCCATGCGCTCCATGGAGTTCAGTCTGGGCATCGACGCCATCACCGGCATGCCCGAGCTGGGCGTCTCCATCCGGCCGGGCAAGCCGCAGGTCGTGGCGTTGGATGAGCTTTTCCGGTACCTGGAGCGGCAACGAAAGCCGGTTGTCATTGCGCTGGATGAATTCCAGCAGATCACCGGGTATCCGGAGCGGAACACCGAGGCCTTGCTGCGCGAACAGGTGCAGAAGCTGCGCAACGTGCAGTTCATCTTCTCAGGCAGCGACCGCCGCATGATGCAGGCCATCTTCGCCGACGGCAAGCGCCCCTTCTTCCAAGCCACGGAGCCCATGTACCTGGGGCCGATCCCCGAAGATGCCTACACGGAGTTCATCCAGCGGCATTTCAAGGCGGGCAGGCGGCGCATCGATCAAGCCGTGGTCAGGGACGGGCTGTCCTGGTGCCGCCGCCATACCTATTACGTGCAGTACCTCTTCAACAGGATCTGGTCCACTGGCAACCGCCAAGTGGGACCGGCCGACCTGGAGCGGACGAAGGCGAGCATCCTCAAGGAGCGCGCGCCGGAATACATGACGCTGCAACGCCTGCTCAGCCCCAACCAGGCGGCGCTGCTTACCGCGATCGCCAAGGAGGGCGGGGTAAAGGCCCCCACGGCCATGCAGTTCGTGCAGAAACACCGGCTCAGTGCCTTGAGCACGGTGCGGCAAAGCTTGGGCGTGCTGGTGGAGAAGGAATTGGTGTACCAGGCTGAAGGGGTATACGGCGTTACCGATGTGTTCCTAGGGCACTGGCTGGCCGAAGCGTGACCTTTCCTCGCCCGCGTTTGCAACGCGGGCGATCACAACCCGTTTTTTTCAACGACCATAGCTCCTTCACGCGCCTGCTTATGCACGCGTTCGGGAGTGGAACAAGCAGGCAGTGGCCCAATGTGCGTGCTGCAAGCGCGCCTCGATCTTAGTCCGTTTTGCAAACGCGGACGAGTGTGGTTGGCCCAAGGGTCATTCTGCTACGGGCCAATAGCTGGCCACCCTGCCGGTACCGGCGCGGTTGATCCGTCCTTGGGCCACTGCCTCGGCCAGGTCGCGGCTGGCGGTGGCCGTGGAGAGCTCGGGGAACATGCGGCGGTAATCCTTGCGGGTGAACTGTCCGATATTCCTGGCCAGCAGGAAGACGGATATCCTGTCGGTGGCGGCGAGCATGGGCCGTTGCCGGCTGAGCAGTTCATGCAGGGCTTCATCGATGCGCTCCATCATGAAGGTGATAAAGCCGCCACAATCCTCCTGGCGGTCGGCCATGTCCAAGGCGGCATAGTAGGCAGCTTTGTGCTGCAGGATGAACCCTTCTATGGGCAGGAAGGAAAACACGGGCCACTGCTGGGTGAGCATCAGCTTCTGCCAAAGGCGCGCGATCCGGCCGTTGCCGGCGGTGAAGGGCCGTAACTGGACCAGGCCGTGGTGAAGCACGCAGCTGATGAGCAGCAGCGGGGCCTCGTCATTTTCGGCAAAGTGCAACAATTGCTCCACCTGGCTGGAGATGTTTCCGCCGACCGCCCTGCGGCGCCCCGGCCGGTCGCCATAGATCACTTCCAGGGGGCCGGTGCGGTACTGCCCAGGGTCCAACGCCAGCCCGTGCATCAGTTCGCCGTGGGCCAGGCGGAGGTCCTGGCCGGAGAAGGGGTCCAAACGGGCGAGCAGATCATAAAGCCGGATGGTGTTCATCACCTCGCGCTCAGCACTGTTGGAGGCATCGGGCAAGCGGCCGGCGAGCAGTTGGGCCAGGGTGTGGCGGTCCAAGGGGTTGTCTTCCAGGGCCAGGGTGGCGTGGATGGTGCTGACGCGGTGGGCGCGCCGCAGTTCGGGTGCGGGGTGATGCAGGTGGGCGGCGTTCACCTCGCCCAACCGCTCGCTGATGGAAGCCAGCAAGGAGAGGGTGCGGGGGGTAATGGAATAGGAGGTGAGGTTCACAATGATGTCATTTGATGCCATCAAAGGTATGGATCGGGAAGATGTTGGCAACTTGGGCAGCCTGCTTGTTGCGGACCCATGGCCATGGTTGGTCGGGTGAATTGTGCAGTAATACCAATGGTTTCGGAAGGTTTTGGAACGTTGTTTGACAAGGAGGTGCACGTCGGATCTTGGGGGTGCGTGGAGTATTTTGCTCAACAGGTGTTGGTTGAAAGGTTGGAAAAGCTACATTTGCAGCCCGAATTTCGCCGCCCAGAGGAAAGCGGTTCGGCAGATAAACAGGAAAGACGGAGCTTCATGCCAACGATCCAACAGTTGATCCGGAAAGGTCGCAAGACCCCCACCTTCAAGAGCAAGTCGGTTGCCTTGGCCGAGTGCCCACAACGCCGCGGTGTATGCACCAAGGTGTACACCACCACGCCGAAGAAGCCGAACTCGGCGCTTCGCAAGGTGGCCAAGGTGCGCTTGTCGAACAAGATGGAGGTGATCGCCTACATCGGTGGTGAGGGCCACAACCTGCAGGAGCACAGCATTGTGCTTGTGCGCGGGGGCAGGGTAAAGGACCTGCCCGGCGTGAAATACCACATTGTTCGCGGGGTGCTGGACACCTCCGGGGTGGAAGGCCGCAACCAGCGCCGCAGCAAATACGGCACCAAGCGCAAGAAGGAAGGAGCCAAGGGTGCCGCCAAGAAGTAATCGAACGGAGCAAGCCAGATGCGTAAAAAAGCAGCCAAGCACACCACGCTTCCCGACCCCAAGTTCGGGGAGGTACAGGTGACCAAGTTCGTGAATAACCTGATGTACGACGGCAAGAAGAGCAAGTCGTTCGACATCTTCTACGGCGCCCTCGACCTGGTGAGCGAGAAGAGCGGGGAGGAGGGCCTGGAGGTCTTCCGCAAGGCGCTCGCCAATGTCACCCCCCAAGTGGAGGTGCGCAGCCGCCGGGTGGGCGGGGCCAACTTCCAGATCCCCCAGCCCGTGCGCGAAAACCGCAAGGAGAGCCTGGCCATGAAATGGCTGATCGGCTACAGCCGCAAGCGCAACGAGCGCAGCATGGAGCAGCGCTTGGCCAACGAGATCATGGCCGCCGCCAAGGAAGAGGGGGCCGCATTCAAAAAGAAGGAGGAAGTGCACAAGATGGCCGAGGCCAACAAGGCCTTCAGCCACTTCCGCTTCTGAACCAGGTAACGCAACGCGAAGGGAGACCCAACAATGGCCCGCGACCTTAAACTCACGCGCAACATCGGCATCATGGCGCACATAGATGCCGGCAAGACGACCACGTCTGAGCGCATTCTGTATTACACCGGCCTCACCCACAAGCTGGGCGAGGTGCACGATGGCGCCGCCACCATGGACTGGATGGCCCAGGAGCAGGAGCGGGGCATCACCATCACCAGTGCTGCGACCACCACCTACTGGAACTACCGCGGCAACAAGTACAAGATCAACCTGATCGACACGCCGGGCCACGTGGACTTCACCGTGGAGGTGGAGCGCAGCCTGCGCGTGCTGGACGGCGCCGTGGCCCTGTTCTGCGCAGTGGGCGGCGTGGAGCCCCAGAGCGAGACCGTATGGCGCCAGGCCAACAAGTACAAGGTGCCCCGCATCGGCTTCGTGAACAAGATGGACCGCAGCGGCGCCGACTTCTTCCGCGTGGTGAGCCAGATCAAGGAGCGCCTGGGTGCCAAGCCCGTGCCCTTGCAGGTGCCCATCGGCGGCGAAGCCGAATTCAAGGGCGTGGTGGACCTGGTGAACAACCGGGGCATGGTGTGGAACGAAGCGGACCAGGGCATGACCTGGACCGAAGTGCCCATTCCCGACGACCTGAAGGACAGCGTGAAGGAATGGCGCGACAGCTTGATCGAGGCCGTTGCCGAGAGCGACGACAAGCTGATGGAGAAGTACTTCAATGATCCCGACAGCCTCACCGAGGCCGAGATCATGAATGCCATCCGGGTCAGTACCATCAACATGACCATCACCCCGGTGCTCTGCGGCTCCTCCTTCAAGAACAAGGGCGTGCAGACCATGCTGGATGCCGTGATGGCCTATCTGCCCAGCCCGATGGACATTGAAGCCGTGGTGGGCACGGACCCGGACTCGGGCGAGGAGATCATCCGCAAGCCCAGCGTGGACGAGCCCATGGCCTCCTTGGCGTTCAAGATCGCCACGGACCCCTTCGTGGGCCGCTTGGCCTTCTTCCGCTGCTACAGCGGCAAGGTGGATGCCGGCAGCTACGTGCAGAACATGCGCACCGGGAAGAAGGAGCGGATCAGCCGCATCTTCCAGATGCACTCCAATAAGCAGAACCCCGTGGAGGTGATCGAGGCCGGTGACATCGGTGCCGCCGTGGGCTTCAAGGACATCCGCACGGGCGATACGCTCTGCGCCGAAGACAAGCAGATCATCCTCGAGAGCATGAGCTTCCCCGAGCCGGTGATCGGCATCGCCATTGAGCCCAAGACCCAGGCCGACCTGGACAAGATGGGCCAGGCGCTGGCCAAGCTGGCCGAAGAGGACCCCACATTCAAGGTGGCCACCGATGATGAAACGGGCCAGACCGTGATCAGCGGCATGGGCGAACTGCACTTGGAGATCCTGGTGGACCGCATGAAGCGCGAGTTCAAGGTGGAGTGCAACCAAGGCGCGCCCCAGGTGAAATACAAAGAAGCGATCACCGGCAGCGTGGAGCACCGTGAACTGTACAAAAAGCAGACCGGTGGCCGCGGTAAGTTCGCCGACATCCACGTGAAGATCGAGCCCCAGACCGATGCCGAAAAGGTGGGCCTGGAGTTCATCGACGCCATCAAGGGCGGCGTGATCCCCAAGGAATTCATCCCCTCGGTGCAGAAAGGCTTCGCCGCCTCCTTGCAGAACGGGGTGCTGGCAGGCTACCCCATGGAGAGCCTGAAGGTGACCCTGTACGACGGCAGCTTCCACAACGTGGACTCCGATGCGTTGAGCTTCGAGATCGCCGCCAAGAGCGCCTTCCGTACGGCCGTGCCCAAGTGCAAGCCGGTGCTGATGGAGCCGATCATGAAGATCGAGGTGATCACCCCCGAGGAGAACATGGGCGACATCGTAGGCGACCTGAACCGTCGCCGGGGCCAGATCCAAGGCATGGAGGACCGCAGCGGGGCCAAAGCCGTGAAGGGTATTGTGCCCTTGAGCGAAATGTTCGGCTACGTCACCAGCCTGCGCACCCTGAGCTCCGGCCGCGCCAGCAGCACCATGGAATTCAGCCACTACGAGCAAGCCCCCAACAACATCACCGAGGCCGTGCTGGCCAAAGTGCGTGGTAAAGTATCAGCCTAAGCAGACCCCCAAGCGAGATGACCCAAAAGATCAGGATCAAGCTGCGGTCTTACGATCACAACTTGGTGGACAAGAGCGCCGAGAAGATCGTGAAGACGGTGAAGAGCACCGGAGCCGTTGTGAGCGGCCCCATCCCTTTGCCCACGCACAAGCGCATTTTCACGGTGCTGCGTTCACCCCACGTGAACAAGAAGGCCCGCGAGCAGTTCCAACTGTGCAGCTACAAGCGGTTGATGGACATCTACAGCTCCAGCAGCAAGACCATCGACGCGCTGATGAAGCTTGAGCTGCCCAGCGGCGTGGACGTGGAGATCAAGGTCTGACCGGTTAACAAGACAAAGCGATGAGCGGATTGATCGGAAAAAAGGTGGGGATGACCAGCCTCTACGATGCGGAGGGCAGCCTGTTGGGCTGCACCGTGCTGGAGGTGGGCCCCAATGTGGTGACCCAGGTGAAGACCCTGGAGAAGGACGGCTACACGGCCGTGCAGCTCGGCTACGGCGAGCGCCGTGAGAAGAACACGCCGGCAGCGGCCATCGGCCACTTCAAGAAGGCCAATACCACCCCCAAGGTGAAGACCCACGAGTTCAAGGAATTCGAACAGGAGCTCAAGCAGGGCGACACCGTGGACATGGGGATCTTTGAGGAGGGCAGCTACATCGCCGTTACCTCCACCAGCAAGGGCAAGGGTTTCCAGGGCGTGGTGAAGCGCCATGGCTTCTCGGGTGTGGGCGAAAGCACGCACGGCCAGCATGACCGCAGTCGCGCCCCCGGTTCCCTGGGCGGCTCCTCCACGCCTTCGCGCGTGTTCAAGGGCCTGCGCATGGCGGGCCGCACCGGTGGCGACAAGATCACCACGGAGAACCTGCGCGTGGTGAAGATCGACAAGGAAAAGAACCTCATGGTGGTCCACGGCTCCGTACCCGGCGCCAAGGGCACCTATGTTATCCTCTGGAAGTAAGATGGAACTGGAGATCCACAGCGCGGACGGAAAGTCCACCGGCAAAAAAGCCAAGCTGAACGATGCGGTGTTCGGTGTAGAGCCGAACGACCACGCCATTTGGCTGGACGTGAAGCAGCACCTGGCGAACCGCCGCCAAGGCACGGCCAACACCTTGGAGCGCAGCGAAGTGAGCGGCTCCACCAAGAAGCTCTTCCGGCAGAAGGGCACGGGCGGCGCCCGCCGCGGCTCCATCAAGAGCCCGCTGCTCAAGGGCGGAGCCCGGGTGTTCGGCCCCAAGCCGCGCGATTACAGCTTCAAGCTGAACCGCAAGGTGAAGGACCTCGCCCGCCGCAGCGCCCTGACCTACAAGGCCAAGAGCGGTTCCATCTCCCTGCTGGACGGGCAGGGTTTCGACAGCAGCAAGACCAAGACCTACGCCGGCATGTTCAAGGCGTTCGGCCTCACCGGGCGCAAGGCGCTGGTGGTACTTGCCGGCCGCAACGAGAACATGGTGCTGGGCACGCGCAACATCCAGGGCGCCCGCGTGGTGACCGCCGCGGAGGTGAGCACCTATGACATCATGAACGCCAACCGGGTGTTGATCGCCGTGGACGCAATCGCTCCGCTGGAATCCACCCTTATCAAGCAGTCCTAATGAGCATCATCATCCGCCCCCTCATCACCGAGAAGATGACGGCCCAGAGCGAGAAGGAAGGCCGCTACGGATTCGTGGTGGACCGCCGCAGCAACAAGGTGGAGATCCGCCAGGCCGTGGAGGCGCAGTTCAACGTGAAGGTCGTTGGTGTGCGCACCATGATCGTACGCGGCAATGAGCGCACGCGCTACACCAAGAGCAATATCCTGCGGGGCAGCACCAGCACTTGGAAGAAGGCGATCGTCACCTTGGCCAAGGGAGAGAGCATCGATCTGTACAGCAACCTTTGATCCCCGAAGCAGACTAGATCATGGGAATCCGCAAAATGAACCCCGTAACCGCCGGCACCCGTCACAAGGTGGCCGTGGATTTCGAGGAGATCACCACCAACCGGCCCGAGCCCAGCTTGCTGCGCGGCCGCGTGAAGAAGTCCGGCGGCCGCAACAGCTCCGGGAAAATGACCATGCGCTACATCGGCGGTGGCCACAAGCAGCGCTACCGCCTGATCGATACCAAGCGCGACAAGGCGGGTATCGCGGGCACGGTGAAGACCATCGAGTATGACCCCAACCGCAGCGCCCGCATCGCCTTGGTGCAGTACCCCGACGGGGAGAAGCGCTACATCCTGGCCCCCGGTGGCCTGAAGGTGGGCCAGGTGATCATGAGCGGCAAGGGCGCGGCTCCTGAAGTGGGAAATGCCTTGCCTTTGAGCGACATTCCTTTGGGCACCTTGGTGCACAATGTGGAACTGCAGCCCGGCAAAGGCGGTGCCTTGGCCCGCAGCGCAGGGACCTTCGCGCAGCTCAACGCCCGTGAAGGCCGCTACGCCACCCTGAAGATGCCCAGCGGCGAAGTCCGCATGGTGCTGGTGGCCTGCATGGCCACGGTGGGCGTGGTGGGCAACGCCGAGCACATGCTGCAACGCAGCGGCAAGGCCGGCCGTACCCGTTGGCAGGGCCGCCGCCCGCGCACCCGCGCCGTGGCGATGAACCCCGTGGACCACCCGATGGGCGGTGGCGAGGGGCGCGCCTCCGGCGGCCATCCGCGCAGCCGCAAGGGCTTGCTGGCCAAAGGCAAGAAGACGCGCGCACCCAAGCGCCTTTCCAATAAGTTCATTATCCAGCGGGCCAACCACAAGGTGGCCTGATCACCCGAGAGCAGATGAGCCGTTCACTCAAGAAACCCCCCTTCGTCCACTACAAGCTGGCCAAGCGGGTCACCGATATGCAGCAGGGCGGAAAGAAAGCCGTTCTGAAGACCTGGTCCCGGGCCAGCACCATCACGCCCGACTTCGTGGGGCTCACCTTCGCGGTGCATAACGGGAACAAGTTCATTCCGGTGTACGTCACCGAGAACATGGTAGGCCACAAGTTGGGGGAGTTCGCGCCTACGCGCACCTTCCGCGGGCATGCCGGCAACAACAAGAAATAACCATGGGATCGCGCAAGAAAATCGCCGCTGACAAGCGGAAGGAGGCCAAGAAGGCCGTTGCGGTGGCCAGCCTGAAGAAGGTTCCCACCAGCCCCCGGAAGATGCGCCAAGTGGCGGACATCATCCGCGGCGTGGAGGTGGAACGTGCCCTGGGCCTGCTGCGCTTCAGCACGCGCCATGCCAGCAAGCCGATGGAGAAGCTGCTGATGAGCGCCATCGCCAACTGGGAGGCGAAGAACGAAGGACGCAAGGCCGGCGACACCAAACTGGTGGTGAAAACGGTCATGGTGGACGAGAGCACCGGCCTCAAGCGCATGCTCCCCGCCCCCCAAGGCCGCGCCTACCGCATGGTGAAGCGCAGCAACCACGTTACCCTGATCGTGGACACCGCACCCGAGGAAACCGCCGAGAACAAAGCATAAATGGGACAGAAAGCACACCCGATCGGCCAACGCCTGGGCTTGATCAAAGGCTGGGACAGCAACTGGTACGGCGGCAGCAACTATGCCGACAAGCTGGTGGAGGATGAAAAGATCCGCCAGTACCTGATGGCGCGCCTGAAGAAGGCGAGCGTGTCGCGGATCATCATCGAGCGCACCCTGAAGCTGGTCACCGTGACGATCAACACGGCCCGCCCGGGCGTGATCATCGGCCGGGGCGGCACCGAAGTGGACAAGCTGCGCGAGGAACTCAAGAAGTTCACGGGCAAGGAGGTGCAGATCAACATCTTCGAGATCAAGCGCCCCGAGCTGGATGCCCGCCTGGTGGCCGACAGCATCGCGCGCCAGCTGGAAGGCCGCATCAGCTTCCGCCGTGCCATGAAGATGAGCGTGGCCAGCACGATGCGCATGGGTGCCGAAGGCATCAAGGTGCAAGTGAGCGGCCGCTTGAACGGAGCGGAGATCGCCCGCACGGAGAAGTACCGCGAGGGCCGCGTACCGTTGCACACCCTGCGTGCCGACATCGACTTCGCCATTGCCGAGGCGCACACCAAAATGGGGCGCATCGGGGTGAAGTGCTGGATCATGCGCGGAGAGGTTTACGGCAAGCGCGACCTTAGCCCGAACCAAGGCCAAGTGAAGGGACCGGGCGGCATGCGTGCCGGCGGCGGAGCCGGTGAGCGCCGCGGAGGCGGTGAACGCCGCCAGGGAGGAGAGCGCCGCTCCGGGGGAAATCGTGGAGGAAACCGGACTAATAACTAAGCAACATGTTGCAACCAAAGCGCAGTCGGCGCCGCAATATGCACAAAGGCCGCATGAAGGGCGAGTCCCAGCGCGGCCATCGGGTAGCCTTGGGCTCCTACGGCCTCAAGGCACTGGAGAGCGTATGGCTCACCTCGCGCCAGATCGAAGCGGCCCGCGTGGCCCTTACCCGCCAGATGAAGCGTGAAGGCCAGGTGTGGATCAAGGTGTTCCCGGACAAGCCGGTGACCAGCAAGCCCGCCGAAGTACGTATGGGCAAAGGCAAAGGCTCCCTGGACCACTGGGTGGCCGTGACCCGGGCCGGCCGCATCATCTTCGAGGTGGACGGCGTACCGGTGGAAACCGCCCGTGAGGCCTTGCGGCTCGCTGCGCAGAAGCTTCCGATCCGCACCAAGTTCGTGGCCCGTGAAGACCTGGATGCATAACAAGCCCGTGTGATGAAGAAGAAACCCGATACCTTGAAGGACCTCACCGACCTGGAGCTGCAGGACAAGCTGCAGAGCGAACGGGAGGCCCTGGGCAAGCTGCGCTTCAACCACGCCGTAAGCCCGGTGGAAAGCCCGGCCCAATTGCGCAGCACGCGCAAGGCCGTGGCCCGCGTCCTTACCGAGATGCGCCGCCGCGCCATCGCCAACACCGCCCAAGCATGAGCACCGAAAGCAAAGCCATTCCCCAGGAGCTGGAGACCGCACGCAACCTCCGCAAGGAACGCGTGGGCATCGTGACCAGCGACAAGATGAACAAGAGCATCACGGTGAGCGTGGAGCGCCGCGTGATGCACCCCAAGTACGGCAAGTTCGTCAAGCGCACCAGCAAGTTCATGGCCCATGACGAGAAGGGCGAGGCGCATGTGGGCGACACGGTCCGGATCGCCGAGACCCGCCCTGTGAGCAAGCTCAAGCGCTGGCGTTTGGTGGAAGTAGTGGAACGTGCCAAGTAAGAACGAGCAAGAACGATGATCCAACAGGAATCCCGGCTTACAGTGGCCGACAACAGCGGAGCCCGCGAGGTGCTCGTGATCCGCGTACTTGGCGGCACGGCCCGCCGCTACGCCCGCATCGGCGATACCGTGGTGGTGACCGTGAAGGACGCCCTGCCCAACAGCGGCACCAAGAAGGGCGCCGTGAGCAAGGCCGTGGTGGTGCGCACCCGAAAGGAAACGCGCCGCAAGGACGGCAGCTACATCCGCTTCGATGACAACGCCGTGGTGCTGCTGGACGGCGCGGGCGAGATGAAGGGAACGCGCATCTTCGGCCCGGTGGCCCGTGAACTGCGCGAGAAGAAGTTCATGAAGATCATTTCACTGGCACCCGAAGTACTGTAGGACCAAAGCTCGGGCGGTGCACGCACCGCTCCTGACAGATGCAGAAGAAGACACACATCAAAAAAGGCGACCTGGTGAAGGTGCTGGCCGGTGAAGACCGCGCCAAGCAGGGCCGTGTACTGGAAGTGGACCGCGTTGGCGGCACCGCCCTGGTGGAAGGCCTGCGCATGAACAAGAAGCACAGCAAGCCCTCCACCGCCGCCCCCCAGGGAGGCATCCTGGAGAAGGAAGGCCCCATCCACATCAGCAACCTGATGCTCATTGATGCCAAGACCGGCGAACCCGGCCGCGTTGGCCGCAAGATGGACAAGGAAGGCAAGCTGGAGCGCTTCGTGAAAGTGAACAACCGGAAAACCGCGAAGAAGTGATGAGCACCTACGCACCCCGCATGCGGGCCAAATACGTGAACGAGGTGGTTCCCCAACTGCAAAAGGAGTTCAACTACAAGAGCTCCATGCAAGTGCCGCGCCTTGTGAAGATATCCCTCAACCAAGGCCTCGGATCGGCCGTGGGCGACAAGAAGATCGTGGACAGCGCCGTGGAGGAAATGACCCAGATCAGCGGCCAGCGCGCCCAGGCCACCATGTCCCGCAAGGACATCAGCAACTTCAAGCTGCGCAAGGGCATGCCCATCGGCGCACGTGTCACCCTGCGCGGAGAGCGCATGTACGACTTCCTGGACCGCCTGATCTCGGTGGCCCTGCCCCGTACCCGCGACTTCCACGGGGTGAAAGCCTCGGGCTTCGACGGCCGCGGCAACTTCACCTTCGGGATCAAGGAGCACATCATCTTCCCGGAGATCGACATCGACAAGACCCCGCGGATCCACGGCATGGACATCACCATGGTGACCACGGCCAAGACCGATGCGGAAGCCAAGGCACTGTTGAACGCATTCGGATTCCCCTTCACCAAGTAACCACCCAACGGCGCCAAGGCACGCCCCAACAGGACATACAATGGCAAAAGAATCGATGAAGGCACGTGAGCGCAAGCGGGCCAAGATGGTGGAGAAGTACGCCGCCAAGCGCGAGGCACTGAAGGCCTCCGGCGATTGGAACGCGCTGCAAAAGCTCCCCGTGAACGGCAGCAAGGTGCGCATGCACAACCGCTGCCTGCTCACCGGCCGCCCCAAGGGCTACATCCGTCTCTTCGGCATCAGCCGCAACACATTCCGTGCACTGGCCTTGGAAGGAAAGATCCCGGGCGTAACCAAGAGCAGCTGGTAATAGAAATCTTCGGGCGTGCAGCCGTGCGCCCCAATGAAAACGACCATGACGACCGATCCCATCGCCGATTACCTCACCCGCTTGCGCAACGCCATCCTGGCGCGCAAAAAGGTGGTGACCGTGCCCGCCAGCGGCATCAAGAAGGACATCACCCGCATCCTCTTCGACAAGGGGTACATCCTCAGCTATAAAATGGAAGAGGACGGGAAACAAGGCCTGATCAAGATCGCCTTGAAGTACGGACCCGACCGCCGCAGCGCCATCCATGAGCTCAAGCGCGTCAGCACCCCCGGCCTGCGCCAGTATGCCGGCTCCGAGGAGCTGCCCCGCGTGCTCAACGGCATGGGCGTGGCCATCATCAGCACCAGCAAAGGCGTGATCACCGACAAGGAAGCCCGCACCCTGGGCGTGGGCGGCGAAGTGATCTGCTACGTCAGCTAAGCCATCCGAAGAAATGAGCCGCATAGGAAAAGAACCGATCCGCATCCCCAAGGGGGTGGAAGTGGGCGTCAGCGACAAGAACGTGGTGACCGTCAAGGGCCCCAAGGGCACCCTGCAACAAACCCTCGATCCCGCCATCAAGGTGGTGGTGGAGGAGGGCGCCGTTACCTTCAGCCGCCCCACCGACCTCAAGCACCACCGCTCCATGCACGGCTTGTACCGGGCATTGGTGGCCAACATGGTGGAGGGCGTTACCAAGGGCTTCAAAACCGAGCAGGAACTGGTGGGCGTGGGTTACCGCGCCACCGCCAAAGGCCAGCAATTGCACCTCTCCCTGGGGTACTCCCACAACGTGGTGCTGGAGCTTCCTTCCGTGATCACCGTGGCCGCCGTGCAGGAAAAGGGCAAGGCGCCGGTGGTGACCATGGAGAGCATCGACAAGCAGGCCTTGGGGGCAGTGGCCGCCAAGGTGCGCAGCCTGCGCAAGCCCGAGCCGTACAAAGGCAAGGGGATCCGCTTCGTGGGTGAGAACATCCGCCGCAAGGCAGGCAAAGCGGCCGGTAAATAACATTCGACCATGGCATTCAACAAGACCGCGCGCCGCGCACGCATCAAGACCAGCATCCGCAACAAGGTGCACGGCACCGCCGAGCGCCCGCGCCTTACCGTGTTCCGGAGCAACAAGGACATCTACGCCCAATTGGTGGACGACGAGCAGGGCCGCACCCTGGCCAGCGTTGGCAGCCTGAAGGACAAGCAGGCCCACGGCGCCGCCGGCGTGGAGCAGGCCAAGCTGGTGGGCAAGGCACTGGCCGAAAAGGCCAAGGCCGCCGGCATCGAAAGGGCGGTGTTCGACCGCAATGGCTACCTCTACCACGGCCGGGTGAAGGCATTGGCCGATGCCGCACGCGAAGGCGGCCTGAATTTCTGAACCCCATACACGCAGCATGTCAGACAACAGAACCAAATCGGTCAAAAGCAGCGACCTTGAGCTGAAGGACAAGGTTGTACACCTGAACCGGGTGACCAAGGTGACCAAGGGCGGACGCACGTTCACCTTCGCTGCCACGGTGGTAGTGGGCGACGGCAACGGTGTGGTGGGCCACGGCCTGGGCAAATCCAAGGAAGTGCAGGAAGCCATCGCCAAGGGCATTGATGATGCGAAGAAGAACCTGGTGCGCGTACCCGTGCGCCAAGGCACCATCCCCCATGTGCAGGAGGGCCGCTTTGCCGGCGCCAAGGTGCTGCTGAAGCCTGCCGCCCATGGTACCGGTGTGATCGCCGGGGGCTCGATGCGCGCCGTGCTGGAGTCGGCCGGCATCACCGACGTGCTCGCCAAGAGCAAGGGCAGCAGCAACCCGCAGAACGTGGTGAAGGCCACCATCCAGGCCTTGGCCAACCTGCGCGACGCCGCCGCCGTGGCCCGCGAGCGCGGTGTGGAACTCGACAAGGTGTTCAACGGATAAGCAAACCGCTGCCGCCGGCAAATTCGGCGGACCAAGCCATGAGCAAGATCATCATTACGCAGACCCGCAGCCAGATCAAGTGCCCCAAGGACCAGAAAGCCACCTTGGTAGCCTTGGGCCTGGGCCGGATCGGCAAGCAGAACGAAGTGGAAGCCACTCCGCAAGTGCGCGGCATGGTGGCCAAAGTGCAGCATTTGGTATCGGTTACCGGGGCTTGATCCCGAACAACAAGCTAGAGCGATGGAGGACCTGAGCAAATTGAAGCCCGCCAAAGGAGCGGTGAAGAACAACAAACGCCTGGGCCGCGGCCAAGGCAGTGGCCACGGCGGCACCAGCGGCAAGGGCCACAAGGGTCAGAAGGCCATGAGCGGCTACAACGTTCGCCGTGGTTTTGAGGGTGGCCAAACCCCCATGGTCCGCCGCCTGCCCAAATTCGGCTTCACCAACCCCACGCGCGTGGAGTACAAGGGCATCAACCTGGACGCCATCCAGGCCTTGGCCGGCAAGGCGGGGTTGAAGATGGTGGACATCGAAGTCCTGCGCCAGCATGGCCTGATCTCCCGCAATGACCTGGTGAAGGTGCTGGGCCGTGGGGAGGTAAAGGAGGCCATCGAGGTGAAAGCCCATGCATTCAGTGCCACGGCCAAAGCAGCCATTGAAGCCAAAGGAGGGAAAACCGAAATCGTGGATCCCCGAGGATGAAGAACTTCATCGAAACGGTCAAGAACATCTGGCGGATCGAGGAGCTGCGCAACCGCATCCTGATCACGCTGGGGCTCTTGCTCGTGTTCCGCATCGGCAGCTTCATCGCCTTGCCGGGCGTGGACAGCACCCGCTTGTCCAGCGGTACCGGTGCCGGCTCCGGCCTGGTGGACCTGCTGAGCATCTTCACCGGGGGGGCGTTCACGCGCGCCAGCATCTTCGCCTTGGGCGTCATGCCGTACATCAGCGCCAGCATCATCATGCAGCTGGCCGGCATTGCCGTGCCCATGGTGCAGAAAATGCAGAAGGAGGAAAGCGGCCGCCGGAAGATCAACCAGTGGACCCGCTACATGACCATCCTGATCTGCATCTTCCAGGCACCGGGCTACCTGCTGACCTACGTGGATGCAGCGGCACGGCCTGAAGGACAGTTCTGGATGATGACGAGCATCGTGATCCTCACCACGGGCACCCTCTTTGTGATGTGGCTCGGGGAACGGATCACCGAACGCGGGCTGGGCAACGGCGTGTCACTGATCATCATGATCGGCATTCTGGCCAACCTGCCCCAATCGTTCCTGCAGGAGTTCATCGGCCGTACCACCGGAGGCGGCGGCATGGTGGTGATCTTGCTGGAGGTGGTGATCTGGCTGCTCATCATCGCGGGCAACGTGCTGTTGGTGCAGGGCACCCGGCGCATACCCGTGCAATTCGCCAAGCGAGTGCAGGGCAACAAGCAGTATGGGGGGGTGCGCAACTACATTCCCCTCAAGGTGAACGCCGCCGGGGTGATGCCGATCATCTTCGCGCAGGCCATCGTGCTGGTGCCGATGTACATCGCGCAGATGCCGGTGTTCGAGGGCAACCCGCCCATGTGGCTTCAGCAGTTCAGCAACTACCAGAGCCTGCCGTACAACCTTACGCTGTTCCTGATGGTGGTGGCCTTCACCTATTTCTATACGGCCATCACGGTGAACCCCAACCAGCTCTCGGACGACCTGAAGCGCAACGGCGGCTTCATTCCCGGCGTGAAACCGGGCAAACAAACGGCCAGCCACATCGATGACCTGCTGAGCCGGATCACCCTGCCGGGTTCCATTTTCCTGGGCTTGGTGGCCATACTGCCCGCCTTCGTGGGAATGGCCGGCGTGAAGCAGGGCTTCGCCCAGTTTTTCGGAGGCACTTCGCTGTTGATCATGGTGGGGGTGTTGCTGGACACCTTGCAGCAGATCGAAAGCCATTTGTTGATGCGGCATTACGACGGCCTGATGAAATCCGGCCGGATCAAAGGAAGGACCAGTTCAGCGTTCGGCATGGCCGGCTAAAGCATGGCTAAGCCGGGGAACAAACTGGGCGCGGAGGAGATCGAATTGGTGAGGAGAAGTTCTTTGCTTGTTGGTAAGACCTTGGCCGAAGTGGCCCGCGTGATCGCCCCCGGGGTGACCACCGGAACGCTCGACCGCTTGGCGGAGGAGTTCATCCGTGACAACGGCGGAATTCCCGGCTTCAAGGGCCTGTACGGCTGCCCGTCCACGTTGTTGATCAGCGTGAACGAGGAAGTAGTGCACGGCCTGCCCGGCAACCGGGTGCTGAAGGAGGGCGATATCGCCAGTGTGGATTGCGGCGTGCTGATGGAGGGTTTCTACGGCGATAGCGCATACACCTTTGAAGTGGGCGAAGCGGCACCGGAAACGGTAACGCTGATGCGGGTAACGAAGGAGTGCCTGGCGCGCGGCATCGAACAGGCGGTGGCGAACCAGCGTACGGGCGACATCGGTTTCGCCGTGCAGCAGCACGCCGAAGCACACGGGTACGGCATCGTACGCGAGCTGGTGGGCCACGGCGTGGGCCGCAAGCTCCATGAACCGCCCGAAGTGCCCAACTACGGCCGCCGCGGGCACGGCGCCCGCCTCCACGACGGAATGGTGATCGCCATTGAACCCATGGTGAACATGGGCCGAAAGGAGGTGCGCCAGCTGGACGACGGCTGGACCGTGGTGACCCAGGACGGCCGCCCCAGCGCCCATTTCGAGCATACGGTGGTGGTGCGCCACGGAAAAGCAGAGGTCTTGTCAACGTTCAGTTACATCGAGGATGTGCTGAAGGAAAAAGGATACACAACGGTGTGAATGCACCGCGAAAAGAAGGAAACCGGCCCTTGGGCCAAATGAACAGGAAGGAAGATAGATGAGCAGAGCAGGGAACATAGAGCAGGACGGCGTCATCAAGGAGGCGTTGAGCAATGCCATGTTCCGTGTGGAGCTGGAGAACGGGCACGTCATCGTGGCGCACATCTCGGGCAAGATGCGGATGCACTTCATCCGGATCCTTCCCGGCGACAAGGTGAAGGTGGAGATGAGCCCCTACGACCTGAGCAAGGGGCGCATCACCTTCCGCTACAAAACGTAAGGAAAAGCAGAACACAACGACCCCAAATGAAGACCAGGGCCTCGATCAAGAAGCGTTCGGCGGATTGCAAATTGGTGCGCCGCAAGGGACGCTTGTACATCATCAACAAGAAGAACCCGAAGTTCAAGCAGCGTCAAGGCTGATAACCGATAGACCATGGCACGTATCGCAGGCATCGACCTCCCCAAGACCAAACGTGGCGCCATCGGCCTCACGTACATCTACGGCATTGGCCGCAGCACCGCCCTCTCCATCCTGGAGCAGGCCGGCATTGACCCGGACACCAAGGTGCAAGACTGGACGGACGACGAACAGTCGCGTATCCGCACGGTGATCAACGAGAACATCAAGGTGGAAGGGGCCCTGCGCAGCGAGGTGCAGTTGAGCATCAAGCGCCTGGTGGACATCAACTGCTTCCGCGGCACGCGCCACCGCCAAGGGCTTCCCCTGCGCGGCCAGCGTACCCGCACCAACGCCCGCACCCGCAAAGGCAAGCGCAAGACCGTGGCGAACAAGAAGAAGGTGACCAAGTAAAATCAGTTGCCAGTTGTCAGTTGCCAGCAGGCAACCGCTGACAACCGACAACGGACAACCGACAGCTGAAGACAATGGCAAAGCAAGAAAAAGGCGGCGGGGCCGCAGGCAAAAAGAAGAAGAAGAACGTGGTGGTGGAGGCCTTCGGGCAGGCACACATCCGTGCAACCTTCAACAACCTGATCGTAAGCCTGACCAACAACAAGGGTGAGGTGATCAGCTGGAGCAGCGCCGGGAAGATGGGCTTCCGCGGCAGCAAGAAGAACACTCCGTACGCCGGCCAGGTGAGCGCCGAGGAGGCCGCCCGCGAGGCCTTCGAGCTGGGCCTGCGCAAGGTGAAGGTGTTCGTGCGCGGCCCCGGGGGCGGGCGCGAAAGCGCCATCCGTGCCCTGCACAACAGCGGGGTGGAAGTGACCGAGATCCTCGACCTGACGCCCATGCCGCACAACGGCTGCCGCCCGCCCAAGAAACGCCGCGTTTGATCCCCAAGAATTAACCGTAGGGGGCATAAAGCACCCCGTTGTTGGTGCGCAGCACGCACCCAAAACCAAGAAGAATGGCACGATACATTGGACCCAAGACCCGGATCGCCCGCAAATTCAAGGAGCCGATCTTCGGACCCGACAAATGGATGGAGCGCAAGCCCCATTCACCCGGCCAGCACGGCCCCAACGCCCGGCGCCGCCGCACCGAGAGCGAGTACAAGCTGCAGCTCACCGAAAAGCAGAAGGCCAAGTACACCTATGGCATCCTGGAGCGCCAGTTCCGCAAGATGTTCAGCCTTGCCGCCAGCAAGAAGGGCATCACCGGTGCCGTGCTGCTCAGCCTGTGCGAAGCCCGCTTGGACAATACCGTTTACCGCCTGGGCATCGCCCCCACGCGCCGTGCCGCCCGGCAGCTGGTGGGCCACGGGCACATCACCGTGAACAAGAACGTGGTGAACATCGCCAGCTACTCCCTCCGTCCCGGTGATGAAGTGGCCGTGCGCGAGCGCAGCCGCAGCTTGGAGGCGATCACCAGCAGCCTCTCCACCAACACCAACCGGTTCGACTGGCTGGACTTCAACCCGGCCACCATGACCGGCAAGATGATCGCCATGCCTGAGCGTGCGCAGATCCCGGAGAACATCCGTGAGCAGCTCATCGTCGAATTGTACTCCAAGTAAGAACCCCCCAAACAGACCGAGCATCCCCATGCCAATCCTTGATTTCCAGAGACCGGACAAGGTCTCCATGATCGAAGCTGACGACAAGCACGGAATCTTTGAGTTCCGCCCGCTGGAGCCCGGTTATGGCATCACCATCGGCAACTCCCTGCGCCGGATCCTGCTCAGCAGCCTGGAAGGCTTCGCCATCACCAGCGTGCGCATCGACGGCGTGGAGCATGAGTTCAGCACCATCAAGGGCGTGATCGAGGACGTGACCGAGATCGTGCTCAACCTCAAGCAGGTACGCTTCCGCCGCCAGCTCGAGGATGTGAGCACCGAAAAGGTGAACTTCACCGTGGGCGGCAAGGACAGCTTCACCGCCGGCGATATCGGCAAGCATACCTCCGGCTTCCAGGTGCTCAACCCCGAGCTGGTGATCTGCCGGATGGAAAGCAGTGTGAAGCTCCAAGTGGAACTGACCATCGGCAAGGGCCGCGGCTATGTGCCGGCCGATGAGAACAAGGAAGACGGCGCCCCCATGGGCACCATCTTCATCGATTCCATCTTCACGCCGATCAAGAACGTGCGCTACAGCGTGGACAACACCCGCGTGGAGCAGAAGACCGACTACGAGAAGCTCACGATCGAACTGACCACCGACGGCAGCATCGACCCCAAGAGCGCCTTGCAGGAAGCAGCCAAGATCCTCATCCACCATTTCCTGCTCTTCAGCGATGAGCGCATGACCATCGAGCTCGAAGAACCGGCCGGCGTGGTGGGCGGATCCGTTGCGGCCTCCGCGGACATGGATGAAATGGACGAGTCCAGCCAGCACATGCGCCAGCTGCTCAAGTCCAAGCTCGTGGACCTGGACCTGAGCGTGCGCGCCCTGAACTGCCTGAAGGCCGCCGACATTGAAACCTTGGGCGACCTGGTGAGCTACAACAAGAACGACCTCTTGAAGTTCCGCAACTTCGGCAAGAAGAGCCTCACCGAGCTGGAAGACCTGGTGGAGAACAAGGGCCTCTCCTTCGGCATGAGCGTGGCCAAGTACAAACTGGACCGGGACTGAGCATCGGCCAAGCAGGGCAACCTGCTGCAAATAGACCAACATGAGACACGGAAACAAGAACAACGCGCTCGGGCGAAAGAAGGCCCACCGCGACAGCATGCTCAGCAACATGGCCTGTTCGCTGATCGAGCACAAGCGCATCCAAACCACCTTGGCCAAGGCGAAAGCCCTGCGGGGATTCGTGGAGCCGCTGATCACCAAGAGCAAGGAGGACAGCACCCACAGCCGCCGTGTGGTGTTCAGCTACCTGCGCAGCAAGGAGGCCACTGCGGCCCTCTTCCGCGATGTGGCGCCCAAAGTGGCCGAACGCCCCGGTGGGTACACCCGCATCATCAAACTGGGCAACCGCTTGGGCGATGCCGCCGAACTGGCCCTGATCGAGATGGTGGACTTCAACACGCTGTATTCCGCCAAGGAAAAGGCCGGTGCCGAAGTGAAGCGCACGCGCCGCAGCCGCACCAAGGCCAAAGCCGCGGGGGACGAAGCCGCCGCAAAGCCGCGATCGAAGGCAACCGGGGAAGATGCACCGGCAGAACCCCAAGGCGAGTGAACGCTTCCATGCACTACCGATGATGAACGGGGCGCCTTCGGGGTGCCCCGTTCCATTTCATCACCGTTAGATTTGCGCCCTCCGGCCCAACGCAATACCTCCCCTTGATGCTCATCAGCAAACGCCCCAAGGCCATCCTGCTGCTGCAGGACGGTACCCGCTTCGAGGGGCGCGCCATCGGCGCACGCACCACCTCGGTCGGCGAGATCTGCTTCAATACCGGCATGACCGGCTACCAGGAGATCTTCACCGACCCCAGCTACACCGGCCAGATCATGGTGATGGCCTCGCCCCACATCGGCAACTACGGCGTGCGGGAAAGTGCACGCCGGCCGTTGGACGGCGAGAGCGAAGGACCGGTGGTGAGCATTGCCGGGCTGGTGGTGAAGAAATTCAGCGAAGTGTGGAGCCGCCCGGCCGGTTCCGGATCCTTGGAGGAAATGCTCCAACACGCGGGGATCGCGGGCATCAGCGACATCGATACGCGCATGCTGGTGCGGCACATCCGCGATCGCGGGGCCCAGAACGCCATCATTGACAGTACCGGCCTGCCCGAGGATCAGCTCCGCAAGCGCTTGGCCGAAGCACCGAACATGGCCGGCCTGGAGCTTTCCAGCCGGGTAAGTACCGCCCAAGCCTATGATGCCGGTGCGGCCGATGCGCAATGGAGGGTGGCCCTGGTGGACTTCGGCATCAAGCTCAACACCATACGCTGGCTGGTGGAACGGGGCTGTGCCGTGCGCGTGTTCCCCATGCACACCCCGGTGCCGCAGATGCTGGAATGGAACCCCGACGGCTTCCTGTTGAGCAATGGGCCCGGAGACCCGGCAGCCATGCCGCAAGCCAAACAATTGGTGCAGGAGATCCTGGACGCGTCGCTCCCCGTGTTCGGCATCTGCTTGGGCCACCAACTGCTGGCGGAGTGCCAAGGGGTGCGCACCACCAAGATGCACCACGGCCACCGCGGCATCAACCACCCTGTGCGCAACCTCATTACGGGCAAGAACGAAGTAACCTCCCAGAACCACGGCTTCGTGGTGGACCGGGAGCAGGCCGAGCAGCGGGCGGACATGGAGATCACCCACGTGCATCTCAATGACGGCAGTGTGGCCGGCATCCGGCTCAAGGGGCGCCCGGTGTTCAGCGTGCAGCACCACCCGGAGGCCGGGCCGGGCCCCTGGGATTCCCGCTACCTCTTCGACGAGTTCGTGGAGGCCATGCAGGCACGCAAGGGCGCACCGCATGCCCGTGCGCAACACGCCGGGACCAAAGCCGTATAGAGGCCCCCATGTGGCCAAAGCCGCGGCATGGCCGCCCGTCCGGAACAACCAACCAACTAGCATAAACCAGTGACATGAGCGTAATCGCCAAGATCCAAGCACGTGAGATCCTCGACTCCCGCGGCAACCCCACCGTTGAAGTGGAAGTCTTCACCGATGGCGGCCGCATTGGCAGGGCCGCCGTGCCCAGCGGGGCCAGTACCGGGGCACACGAAGCCGTGGAACTGCGTGATGGCGACAAGCACCGCTACCTGGGCAAAGGAGTGCTGAAGGCCGTGGCCAACGTAAATGGCCCGTTGAATGATGAACTGAGCGGCGTTTTCGTGGGCGACCAGGCCGCCATTGACCGCCAAATGCTGGCCCTGGACGGCACGGCGAACAAAGGGAACTTGGGCGCCAACGCCATCTTGGGCGTATCGCTGGCCGTGGCCAAGGTGGCTGCCAGCGAGGCGGGCCTGCCACTGTACCGTTATGTGGGCGGCACCAATGCCTGCACCCTGCCGGTACCCATGATGAACATCCTCAACGGCGGAGCCCATGCCGACAACAAGGTGGACATCCAGGAGTTCATGGTGATGCCCGTGGGGGCGGAGAGCTTTGCCGAGGGGTTGCGCATGGGTACCGAAGTGTTCCATGCCCTCAAAGGCGTGCTCAAAGCCAAGAAGCTGGGCACCAACGTGGGGGATGAAGGCGGCTTTGCACCCGACCTGAAAAGCAATGAGGACGCGCTGAAACTGGTGATGCAAGCCATTGAGAAGGCGGGCTACAAGCCCGGGGACGACATCATGATCGCCCTCGACGCGGCCAGCACCGAGTTCTACCAGGCCGACAAAAAACGCTATGTGCTTGAAAGCACCGGGGACAGCCTTACCTCCGAGGACATGGTCGCCATGTGGCAGGATTGGAGCAAGCGTTATCCGATCATGAGCATCGAGGACGGGATGGCCGAAGATGATTGGGAGGGGTGGAAAAAGCTCACCAAGGCGATGGGCGCCAAGGTGCAATTGGTGGGTGACGACCTGTTCGTGACCAATACCCAACGCCTTGCCCAAGGCATCAGTAAGCAGATCGCCAACAGCATCCTGGTGAAGGTGAACCAGATCGGCACGCTCACCGAAACCTTGGATGCCGTGGAAATGGCGCATCGTGCGGGCTATACGGCAGTAATGAGCCACCGCAGCGGTGAAACCGAGGATACCACCATCGCCGACCTGGCCGTGGCCACCAACTGCGGCATGATCAAAACCGGCAGTGCCAGCCGCAGCGACAGGATCGCCAAGTACAACCAATTGCTGCGCATCGAAGAGCAATTGGGCAACAGTGCCCGTTATCCGGGGCGCAGCCTGCAGTACGTGGGCTGAAAGAGCTACTGGTCCAGGTCGATATAGCGCTCCAGCAGCTCCTGCAGCTCGGCCTTTCCCTGTTCCAGCAGCCGTGAGGCATCGCGTGTGCGGGTGCTGTCGCGCATTTCCATGGGCTGATCGCCCGTGGCGTCGAACACCACGGTTTGCGTGCTGTCGGCCAGGCCAAAGCCGTTATTGAACGTCCAAAAGGCGCTATGGGGAGTGGCCGTACTGAACAGATCGCGCCCCCAAGCGAAGGATTGGTGCGGCAAACCGAGCTGGGCCAGCAAGGTCACCGGAAAGTCCACATGGCTCCCGAACGTGGTGTTGCGCTGCCCGCGCAGTTCATCTTTCAACGCGCCGCCCGTGATCAGGAAGGGAATTCGATGCCGTGCAGCGCTGTACGGGGCCAAGTTGTGCGGCAGGTAGTGCCCGTGGTCGGCCACGATGAAGATGAGCGTATTGGCGTACCATTCTTCCTTCTTGGCGGCATCGATGAAGTTGCCCAAGCAACGGTCGGTATAGTGGACCGTATTGCGGTAGAGCTGGGCATCACTGCCTGTGAAACCCTCCTGCACGGGGGCGTCGAAGGGTTCATGGCTGGTGGAGGTCATCAGCAGGTGGAAGAAGGGGCGCGCAGCGGACGGTGCATCCTGGAGGTAGAAGGAGAAGAGTTCTTCATCGAAGGCACCCCAGCGCGTGCGGCGCCGGATAGGGAAGGCGGACTCGTCATAGACTTTGCCGAAGCCCATGGATTCCAAGTAGGCCCGGGTGTTTGCAAAGGAAACATCGCCGGCGTAGTAGTACCGCGAGCTATAGCCGAGGCTGTCCAAGGAGCGCACCACGCTGGGCAAGCGGTCGAACTTGCCGAACATGCGGATGATGGTGGTGGACGGCTGGGAGGGGAATCCGCTCACCAGCGCACAGAGGCCCTGCTCGGTGCGGAAACCGGTGGCGTAGAAGTTGGGGAAGAGGAGCCCGTCCTTGCAGAGCCGCGTGAACTGCGGAGCTACGCCGCTATCCCCGCCAAGCGGTTCAATGATGTCCGCCGTCCAGCTTTCCAAAAGCACCACCAGCACATTGGGGCGGGTGTCTTTCAGGATCACCAGGTCGGGAGCACCGGTACGCGGCCGCCGGGCCGCAACCAGGTCCCGGGCTTGTGCCTCGGGCATGAACGCGTAGGGGTTGGTGGTGAACTGTGCGGGCTCCACCAGCACGGCGAGCAGGTTCCACATGCTGTTCATGGCGGCAAGGTTCAGCACGGGCCGGGTGGAGAACCAGCTCCAGCTCTTGTTGATCGGATCATCCTGCGGACCTCCGCGAAGGGCCACCACGCACATCAATGGCAGCAACAAAGCGGTGCCGGCCTTTCCGGCCAGGTTGCCAGTGCGGTAGTTCCGGTGGTGGTCGATCTTGCCCAACAGAAAAAGGAAGAGGATGCTTTGCAGCGCGGCCACCAATACGAGCATGGCCATATTGGCCGGGGAGGTTCCCCCCATCACTTCCGCCGGCCATCGCAGGTAGCTCAATGCCTTGCGGTCGATCTTCACACCCCAGGCGTCAAACAGCCCTATGTCCGCAACGTTCACCAAGGCACTGATAACGATGAACACGGCCAAAAAGCCATGGATCGCACGGCGCAGCCAGGGCCGGTCCCGGAACATGAGGGGTATGCTCAGCAGCACCACCGCGAACAGTACATACCCCGAGGTGGAAATGTCCATGGGCAGGGCCTTCCAATGGCATCGCACGATCTCTTGCCATCCACTGTCCTGCAGGGCCTTGTGGCCAAACGCGAGGAACAGGTGCCGTTGTACGGCGAACAGGCCAAGCAGCAGCAACGCCAACGAGCCGGTATAGCGCAGCAAGTTCTTCACGGGTCTATGGCATTTCAGCGGGTGATGTGCAGTTGCCCCAGGCGGATGGTACCGCCCCTGGCAGGTTGCACGGAGAGGAGGATGGTTTGCGCCCCAAACCGCACGGTGGCGATCCGGTTGAGGCCTTTGTGCAAGCGCTGTTGTGCCAATGGCCTGCCGTGCACGTCGTGCAGCAGCAGGCGCGCGTTGTGGCCTTCTGCCGGGGCGATGACCGTGACTTCATCGGTGGCGGGATCCGGGTAGTAACGCCAGCCTGCATCGTGCTTTGAGGGGTCCGGCACGGCGGTTACCGTATTCCGCCAGGCAATGGTGTAGTCACCTGCGGCCATCCCGGGCATGTCCAACCGGGCGCTTTTGTCGGTGGCGCTGCCCGAGGTGTTCACTTGTGCGGGTTTCACTGTCCAGGGGGCATGCGGTCCCGGGCGGTACAGCACCACCAAGCTGTCTTCATGGAAGTTCGTGCCGCCGGCATCCTGTGTCAAGCCTTGGTCGAATGCGCCGGGGAATCCTGCACGGCCGTCCACGGTGAACCGCAGGGTGATGTCCGTGCCTGCTTGTACATCGCTTTCAAGGCGCCACCAACGATCAGGCGACACGAAGAAGCCGTCAGCCTCGTCGGCGGGCACCCAGAATTCTTCCGCGCGCACCTTGGTGGGTCCGGCCAGGTTGTCGGTGATCAGGCGCAGGTCGGTGTTGGAGAGGTACTTCTGGCCGGTGGCCGTAATGGTGGTTGTATCCCAGGTGGTGGCAAGGGCCAGCCGCTCATCGTCGTTCAAGCGGATGGTGCTTGGCGGCTGGTCGGTTGTGAGGTTCACCGTGTTCAGGGCACCGCCCAGATCGACCAACTGCCGTTGCACGCCACCTGAGGCATCCACGGCGGAAATGGTGACCGGAACATGGAGGAACAGCTCCGCGCCGCCACGCGTTTTCTGCCGGATGTACACCGTGGTTTGGAAGCCGGGGCCGTTGCTGGTGGTTTGGAAGGAGTCCACCATGAAGGCTGCTCCACCGGGCTGCAGGATCCAGTCGGCGAAAAATTCGGTGAGGTCCACGCCGGTGGCGGTGCTGAGGCTGTCCCGCAGGGCCAGGCTGCCCATGGCGGAATAGGCGTTGTTGGCGAACACTTGTTGCATGCCGGCCCGGAACAAGCTGTCGCCCAACGTGGCCCGGAGGGTGCGGGCAATATTGGCGCCCTTGCTGTAGGAGGTAACGCCGTAAGTGATGTTCGAGGGCACCGCGGCCAACGCATACCAGCCATCATCGCGCAGGTGGGCCGCGCTCACCACCTGCCGGTGGTTCTCGCGTACCTTGGCCTTGTAAGCCGCTTCGCCGTAGAGGCCTTCAATGAAGAGCATGGCACAGAAGTCGGCAAACCCTTCGTTGATGTACATCTCCTCCGGTGTGGCGCAGGTGATGAGGTTGCCGAACCAGTGGTGCGACAACTCATGGGCCACCAGGTCTTCGTTGGCCAAGGTGCCGTCAGCGGCAAAATCAGGGTAGCAGATGTTGGTGGCATGCTCCATGGCCCCTGCGCTGGTGAGCACATAGCCCACGCGGTTCCAGCGGTAGGGGCCGAACCATTGCTCAAACGTGTTGAAGGCGTCCTGCAGGTGGATGAATGAGGCGCGCATGTCGGCCGTGTCATTGGGCAGGGCGGCCAGGGTCACGGGGATGTTGCTGCCCGCAATGCTGGGGAAGGTGTCCTGGATGGTTGCATAGTTGCCAGCGGCCACCGAGGCCAGGTAGGCGGGTATGGGCTCATCCATGGCCCAATGGCTGATGCGTTCCCCGTTGCCCAGGTCGTCGACCGCCTGGAGGGCGCCGTTGGCCAGCACGGACCTTCCGTTGGTGGTGTGCACGAGGTATTCAAAGGTGCAGCGCTCCACAAAGTTGTCGAAGCAGGGGAACCAGGCCCGGCCGAAGGAATGGGGTACGGCATCGAATGCAACACCCAGGTCGTATTGGTAGTTGGCCAGGGTGTAAAAGCCGCCGAAACCACTGGGGTCCGTGGAGGGGTTGCCTCCGTAGCTCACGGCGGCCACCAACGTGTCGCCCGGCCCATAGGCCGCCTGCAGGTCCACGCGGAGCAGTTCATCCTGCTGGCTGAAGGGCACGATGGCGCCGTTCAGCACCACCGAGTCCACGGGCAGTTGCAGGTCGAGGTCCAGCTGTTGGATCCCCGCCACCAGCGGCGTGAAGGTGATCTGCGCGGTGGCATGCACCAGGCCTGTGCCGGTATTGGTGAGGTCAAGCGCGATGCGGGTATGCAGCAGGTTGATGCTGTCGCTGCGGGAGGCACTGCCCACCAAGCCGTCCTGGGCCAGGGCGGGAACGCCGTGGAGGAGAACGGCGAGCGTGCTTAGGAGGATACGGATCGGGGCCATTGCGCGAAAGTACCGCAAGCGGCCGTGGGCTGCCGCGCTGCACGCGCAAACCGGTGAAGCCCTATCTTTGGGCAACAGGTACACAGGCTGCTTGCACCGCTGACCGCTGCCACCACATGAAGCCAAGCAACGAGCTCTTCGACCTGATCCGGTCCCTGACCAAATCAGAAAAAAGGTTCTTCAAGCTGCACTCCGCCCTGCAAAGCGGGGAAAAGAACTACCTGCGCATCTTCGATGCGATCGACAAGCAGAAGGAGTACAATGAGGCGGCGATCAAGAAGCAGTTCGCCAAGGAAACCTTCATCCGGCATTTCCCTTCGGAGAAGAACCACCTGTACAAGCTCATCCTGAAGGCGCTGCGGGCCTACCACGCGGACTCCAGCGTCACCGGCGTCTTGAAGCAGCACATCAACAATATCGAGATCCTCTTCGGCAAAGCATTGTACGAGGAGGCCACCAAGGTGCTGCAGCGTGCCAAGAAGATCGCCAAGGACCATGAGCGGCTCTACCTGTGGTTCGAACTGCTGAGCTGGGAGAAGATGCTCATCGAAGAGGCCTACCACACGGGCAATTTCACCCGCGACCTCAACAGCCTGATCAAGGAAGAAGAGGCGGTGCTTGAGAAGTTGCAGAACTTGGCCACCTACAATGTGCTTTATGCCAAGATCAATTACGTGTTCCGAAGCGGGGGGTATGTGCGCACGGATGAGGAGCATGCCATGGTGGAGGAGATCAGCGGCCACCCGCTGATCGTAGGCAAGAACACGGCGCTTACGCACCGGGCCAGCACCATCTGCCACTACACGCAAGGCTTCTGCCAATGGGCCAAGCGCGATTGGGCCTTGAGCTACGCCAAATTCCAGCGGGCCAAGGAGATCCTGGACAAACATCCCTTGTTGAAGAAGGACCTGCCCCAACGTTATGTGCGCACACTGTACTACCTGATCCAGTGCGAGATCGAACTGGGTGATTTTGCTAACGTCCCCGCCGACATCGAAAAGCTAAGGGAACTGCCGGGCAAACCGGGTTTCGGCGACATCGATATCCGGCTGCTCGTGTTCTGCAACAGTTGGCTGAGCGACCTGCGCTACCACGACCGGTCGGGCAATTTTGCGGAAGGCGTCCTGCGTGAGGAGGAAGTGGTCAAGGGCATGGCGATGTGGGATGCACAGTTGCCCAAGGAGTATGAACTGGAGTTCTACTTTCTGCTGTCCACCGTGAATTTCGGTGCCGACAACATGAACCGGTCGCTCTATTGGCTCAACAAGGTGCTCAATGATCCGGAGCCGGCCTTGCGCCAGGACATCTTCACCTATGCGCGGCTGTTCAACCTGGTGGTGCACTACGAATTGGGCAATTTTGAGCTGCTGGAGTACATGGTGCGCAGCACCCAGCGCTACCTGAGCAAGCGGCAGCGCGGCTTCGGGGTGGAGGCCGCCTTGATCGACCACATCAAGAAATTGGCGAGGAGCACCTCGCCGGAGGCCAAACACAAGCTGCTGGGCTCACTTCGGTCCGTTTTGGATGAATTGATGAAGGACCCCAATGAGAGCACGGTGCTCAAGTACTTCAACCTGCGCGCCTGGGTGGCGGCAAAGGTGGAAGGACAGCCGTTTGCCAGCATGGTGCAGCGCATGGCGCAGGCCCGCAAGTAGGCCGTGGCGGGCCTAAGGCTGCGTTGCGGCCTGCCCGCGGCCCACCACCTTGAATTCGGTGCGCCGGTTGGCCTGGTGCTCATCCTCGGTGCATTTCACCCCGTCGGCGCATTGGTTCACCAAGATCGTTTCCCCATATCCCCGGGCAAAGATCCGGTCCGGGGAAACACCCTTGCGTACCAGGTAGTCCACGGCGCTCTTGGCGCGAGCATCGCTCAGCACCAGGTTGTACAGGTCGCCCCCGCGGCTGTCAGTATGGGAGCCCAGCTCAAAGGTGAGCTCCGGGTTGTCGGTGAACACCGCCACCAATTTGTCCAGCTCAGCGGCCGCATCCGGGCGGATGTCCCACTTGTCATAGTCGTAATAGATGTTTGGCACGGGGAAAGGCTTGTCCAGTTCCAGCGGCTTCATGGCGATATGGGTGCCCAAGGCCGTGCTCATCGCCAAGCCCACGGTGCTGGCGGTGGTGCTCTGCGTAAGCATGCCGTCCTTGATCGCCGTGATCGAATAGGTCGCATTGGGGTCGAGCGGGAATCTGAACCGGCCGTTGGCATCGGCAGTGTCCTGTGTTTTCATGTGGTCGGCCAGGTTTTCCAGGATGACCAAAGCGAAAGGCACCGGCTGCTCGCCATCGGCCTGGGTGATCATGCCATCCACGGAGAACACGGGAGTGTTCACTTTCAAGGCATAGATCCAATCTGTGCCGGAACGGTCGCTGCTGAGGTAGCCTTGCGTGCCGCTGCTGTCCAGCCAAAGTCCGAAGTCGTCGCGCGTGGTGTTCACCGGATAGCCCAAGTTCCTCGGCTCGCTCCAGTATTCACCTTCCACATGGGTCTCCAGGATGTCCAATCCCCCCATGTTGTTGTGGTTGGTGCTGGAGAAATAGAGGGCATCGCCCACCAGGGTGGGGAACATCTCATCGCCGCTGGTGTTGATGGAAGGGCCCAGGTTCACAGGAGCTTGCCAGCCCGTGCCCAGGTCCCTGCAGTACCAGAGGTCTTTGCCGCCATGTCCGCCCGGCATGTCGCTGGTGAAGTACAGCGTCTTTCCGTCCTTGCTCAACGCCGGTTGCCCAACGGACCAGGCATCGTTGTTGTAGCTGAATTCACTGATGTTGCCCCAAGTGCCGTCCGCTTGCAGGGTGGCCCGGAACAGTTTCAGGTTGCTGATGTTCTTTTCATCCTTGATCAGCTTTCGGCCGTAGTAGTTGCTTCGGGTGAAATAGAGCGTGTTGCCTCCGTCGGCCAGTACGGCCGGCCCTTCATGGAAAGGCCCGTTCACCTCGCCCTTGATCAACTGTGGCTTGCCGTATGCTCCGTTCCGGGGTTCCCACTGGTAGAGGTCGGTGAACGAATAACCCGACCAAGGGTCCTGTTTGGCTGCTGCGGCATCACGCTGGGCTGTGAACAGGATCGCCTGCCCGTGGGGGACTGCGCAAAATGCGGTGGCGATGCCCTCCAGTTCCAAGGGGGATATTTCGTAGCGGGAACTGTCGGCATAGAAGGACTTGTACCCCTGCGAGGACCCGATGAGCTCGGTGATGTCCCGCCGCTCCGGTTGGTCCTGCCAGGCGCGCACAAGCAGCGATTCAGCTTGCTGGTAGTTGCCCAAGTTCATCAGCAGGCGCCCGTACTGGTAGGCATCATGGCCGTTCAGCGGGGCGATCTGTTCGGCAGCGTCATAATGGGCGGCCGCTTCTTCCACCTTGTTCTGTTTGGCTTCGGCTTGCGCAGCCAAGATCAACAGGTCGCGGTCCTGGTGGTGCTTCAACGCCTTGTCGAAGTGGCGCTCCGCCTTGCTGTATGAAAGGAGGCCCATGGCCTGGCTGCCTTTGCGCACATGGTGGTCCGCACAAGACACCAAGGCCGATGCGGCCAACAGCGCAAGGGGGAAAGAAGGACAGTACGACCGCATCAGAAGTACCTCGGGTTTTTGATCATGATCGGCTCCCGGCCCAGGTCGATGCCGAGCATTACCTCATGCGATCCGCCGTTGTAGTGGCGCAGGCCGGAGGTGTTCATGTCGTAAGCGTAGCCAACGCGCAACAGCTGGTTTACCTGGAATTCCACCATGCCCACCACGGCATCCCCGGTGCGGTATCCGGCACCCAGCCAGAAACGCTCCTTGAACAAGACATTGAGGTTGATGTCCACTTCAGGAGGGGCTTGTTGCTGGTACTTCACCAAGGTGCTCGGTTTAAGGTCGAAATGCTCGTTCAGTTCGAAGACATGGCCGGCATGAATGTACAGGTGCCGGGTGAAAAAATGGTCGGGGGCGGAGGCCAGTTCGGAGGTCAGCCGGCCATCCGCAGCGGTGAGGGTAGGAACGGAAACGCCCAGGAAGGACAGTTCGTTGTTCCAATAGAGCCCAAAGCCGAACTTGCCCACGGCGGCATTGCTGATGTCTGCCTGGTAGAGGGCATCCTGCGCGTCCCAGTACACCAGTTCCCCGAGGCGGGCGGAATACAGGGAAAGCCCGGCCTTGAGGCCCAAGGCGAGGTGCCCGTTGTTGCCGGTGCGGATGCGGTAGGCGTAGTGTGCCGCCATTTCCATGTCGCGGCTTACTCCGATCATGTCGTGGCTGAAGGTGAAGCCCAATCCCATCTTGTTGTTCCACACCGGGCCGTCCACGCACAAGAGGTTGGTGCGGGGCGCACCCTCCATGCCCACCCATTGGCTGCGGTGCAGGGCGGTGGCGCTGGCAAACGGGTGGCTGCCGGCATAGGCGGGATTGATCAGCAGCCCGTTGAACATGTATTGGCTGATCATGAGCTCTTGCTGGGCGCTGGCAGTGAGGCAGCTGCCGCACACCAACGTGGCCGAAAGGAGGAGCCGGATGCTGCGCATGTCGGTAGCGGGGGTTTGCTTAGCGGCGGAGGTCCACATAGTTCTGCATGGAGCGTTCTGTCCCCAGTTGCAGCACCACGAAGTAGGTGCCGTTGGGAAGGTCTTGTCCTTGCTGGTTTTCACCGCGCCAATCGTTGGCGTAGTTCAGGCGGTCGTAAACCGCGTTGCCCCAGCGGTTGAACACGGTGATCCGGTTGTTGGGGAAGCTTTCGATGCCGTGCACCACAAAGGCGTCGTTCTGGCCGTCGCCGTTGGGCGTGAAGCCCGTGGGCATGGCCAGGTCATCCGGCTGCGTAAGGGTGATGGACAGCTCCAGCGTGCACCCGTTGGCATCGGTAACGATCACCGGATAGGTCCCTGCCGGAAGGCCGGTGCGCGGGTCGGTGGTGGCGCCATCGCCCCAGAGGTAGCTGTAGGGTGCTGTGCCGCCCAGGACCTGCAGGGCGATGGAACCATCGTTTCCTCCCCAGGTGCTCACATTGTAGCCGTTGGCGAAGTAGGAGAGCAGCGTTTCCGCGGCCAGGCTGTCCGGAGCGGCCACCACGATGGTCTGCTCCCAGGTGCAGCCATTGGCATCGGTGATGGTGACGGCATAGCCGCCCGCGCCGATGCCTTCCAGCAACGCATTCGTGGAACCATCGGCCCACAGGTAGCTGAAGGGTGCTTCGCCCCCGGTGGCCGTGAGCACCACCGAACCGTCCGTGGAGGAGTGGCACAACGGTGCGGTCACAGTGGCATGGGCTTCCACCGCCGGGCTGCCTTCAACCACGGCCGTGGCGGAAGCCGAGCAGCCGTTGGCATCGGCGACCAGCAGCACATAGCTGCCTGCCGCCACGCCCGCGAGGTCCTCGGATTGGGCACCGTTGCTCCAATCAAAGCTGTACGGGCCGCTTCCTCCGGCAACGGTGGCATTTACCGTGCCCGTCTCCTGGCCGCAGGCGGCTTCAGTTCCGGTGGCGGTGGCGCTGAGCGCCGCAGGCTCGGCCAAGGTGATGCACTGCTGGGCACTGCACGCGTTGGTGTCGGATACCGTGAGGCAATAGGTGCCGGGGATGAGGGAGTCGATTTCAGCTTCTGCGGAAGTGAACCCTCCAGGGCCGCTCCAAAGCAGGGTGAATGGCGCCACACCGCCGGTGATCACGGCGTTGATCGAGCCGTCGTTGGCGCCATGGCAGCTGATGTTGCTGCCCGAAGGGAAGGTTGCCGCAAGCAGTTCGGCGGCGAGCGGTGCAGGAGCATTGAGCACCAGGTTTGTGGTATAGGTGCAGCCCATGGCATCGGTAACAGCGAGCACATAGGTGCCGGCCACAAGGCCACTGATGCTGTCCTGGTCGGATGTGAAGCCATTGGGGCCGCTCCAACTGTACAGGTAGCCTGCAGTGCCGCCGTTCGCGGCCAATAAGATCGAGCCGTCCGCAGCATCGGCGCAGCTGGTTTGGAAGCCTTGGTGGTCGCTCAGTGCATAGGCTACCGCCAAGGCGCTGTCCGGTTGGTGAATGGTGGTGTGCAGGGTGTCCACGCATTGGTTGGCATCGGTCACCACCAGTTCATACACGCCGGCCACCAGTGCAGTAATGTCTGCCGTGCTGAAGGAAGCGCTGTCGGGTCCGCGCCAATCGAAGAGGTAAGGGCCGTCACCGCCGGTAACCGTGGTGGAGATGCTGCCGGTGGCCCCGCCGTGGCAGGCCACGTCCACCGTGCCGATCTCTGCGAGCAAGGGGCTGCCCGGTTCCACCAGCGTGACGGAGGTGTCGCGCATGCAGCCGTGGTCATCGACAACGGTGGCCGTGTACAGGCCGGCAGGCAGACCGGAAAGGTTGAAGGTGGTTGCCGTAAAGCCATCAGGTCCGTTCCATGCGATGCTCAACGGTTGGAACCCGCCGGCTACGGCTAGTTCGATCACGCCGGTGCTATCGCCGTGGCAGGGAATGTTCACCTGGCCGTAGGTGGAGACGTAGAGGTCCAACGACATGGGCGCCGCCGCGATCACCTCGGCTTGTGCGGTGGTGGTGCAGCCCATGGCGCTGGTCACTTCCACGCTGTAGGTGCCAATGGCCAGGCCGGAAAGGTCTTCGTCCGAGGAACTGAACCCGTTGGGCCCGCTCCAAGCCACGGTGTAAGGCTCCGTGCCCCCGGCTACGGTGAGGTTGATGGCCCCGTTGCTGGTGGCATCGCACTCATTGCTGGTCACCACCAGGTTGGCGGTGAGCGCTGCGGGTGCTTGCAGCACAAAGGCACGGCTGGCAGTGCAGTTGTTGGCATCGGAGATCAGGACCGAATAATTGCCTGCCGCGAGCCCGCTGAGGTCTTCGTCCAGTGCCGCAAAGCCGTTCGGCCCGGACCAGGAGAACTGGTAGGGGGGCAAACCTCCGGATACGTTGAGGTCGATGGCGCCATCGTTGCCGCCGCATCCCACTTCAAACCCGCTGTGATCGCTCAGGAGTGCATCCACGGTGATGGGCGCTGGTGCGACCAGGTCAACAGAGGTGGCCGTAGCGCAGCCTGCGTTGTCGGTAACGGTGGCCGTGTAGGTGCCCGGTGCCAGGCCTGTGATCGCATTGTCGGTGGAGAAGAATCCACCGGGCCCGCTCCAACTGGTGGTGTAGCCGGGGCTGCCGCCGCTGATGGCCAAGGTGATGGTGCCGTCCTGCGCGCCGGCGCAGGAAACGCCGTTGCCGTTGCTGTACGAAGAGGTAGCCACCTCCAGGGCCAACACAGGCGGAGCGGCAAGAGCCGCCTGGCTGAAGGTGGTGCAGCCGCTGGCATCGGTAATGGTGGCCGTATAAATGCCGGGCAGCAGCCCGCTGAGGTCTTCGGTGGTGGCTTGGTACCCGCCAGGGCCGTTCCAAGTAACGAGGTAAGGTCCGGTGCCGCCGGAGATCACCAGGTCGATGCTGCCATCCGCTGTATTGGCGCAACTGTGGTTGGTGCCGTTGGGGTACACATGGGCCGTGGCGGTCGCATTAATGCCACCGGGCTCGGCCAGGTTGATGCTGGCCGTGGCGGTGCATCCCAAGGCATCGGTTACCTGTACCTGGTAGATGCCGGCGCCGATGCTGCTGAGGTCCGAGCCTAGGCCCAAGGGGCCGTCAGGTCCGGTCCAAGAGGCCGTATAGGGCGCCGTGCCACCGCTGATGGAGGCATGGATGCTGCCGTCATTGCCACCATTGCATGCGGGTTGTGCCGTGGCCGTGAGGCCGATCTGGATGGCGGCCGGTGCAACCAGGCTGAAACTGGCCTGGGCGTTGCAGCCGTTGGCATCGTGCACGGTAAGGTGGTATTCACCCGCAGCCAGTCCTGTGAGATCAAGGTTGATCGAGGTAAAGCCATCGGGCCCGTTCCAGAAATAGGTGTAGGGGCCGGTTCCTCCTCCCACCGCGGCGTCGATGGAGCCGTCGGTGGCCGTGGCGCAGCTCACGTTGTATCCGCCGGCAACACTGCTCAGTTGGGCCGTGAGCTGGAATTGGCCCGGTTCGCCCACGTTGTAGTACGCGGTGGCCGTGCATCCGGCATCATCCGTGATGTTCACGGTGTACACCCCGGCGAGCAGCGCGGAGATGTCTTCGGTGATGGCTGAGAAGGCGGGGAAGCCGCTCCATTGGAAGGTATAGCTTCCGGTGCCGCCTGCCGGGCTCAGGTCGATCGATCCGGTGTTGGCGCCTTGGCACTGGGCGGTGGTGATGATCGCCGTGGAGGTGAGGGGGAGCGGTTGCACCAGCGTGATGCTGGTGGTGGCCTGGCATCCGTTGGCATCGGCCACCACCACAGTGTAGGTACCGGCGGGTACGCCGCTGAGGTCTTCGCTGGCCGCTGCAAATGCACCCGGCCCGCTCCATGTGTGGATGTAGCTTCCACTGCCCCCCGATACGCCGAGATCAATAGTGCCGTTGCTGCCGCCATGGCAGGTAATGTCGGAGCCGGTGATGCTGAGGGCGATCGGGTCCGGAGCGCTGATGGCCGTGGCAGCTGTGGCGGTGCAGCCATTGGCATCGGTCACGGTGGCCGTGTACGTGCCTGCAGCCAAGCCGGTGATCTGCCAGGCACTCGCGGTAAATCCGCCGGGGCCGTTCCATGCCACGGTGTAGGCCGGTGTGCCGCCCGCCGGGGTAAGGATGATCGAACCGTCCTCCGCACCTTGGCAACTGGTGCCTGATCCACCGGCATAGCTGTTGGCCACGGCCGTGGCGGCAAGTGCGGGCGGTGCCACCAGCACCGTGGTCACGGCAACGCTGCAGCCGTTGGCGTCGGTTATGGTCAGGGTGTAAGTGCCGGCCGCCAATCCGCTGATGTCGGGGGTGCTGGCGGTGAATCCGCCGGGACCGGTCCACGCAAAGCTGTACGGCGGCGTGCCGCCGTAGTATACAGTGGTGAGCACCCCGTCGCTGGCGCCGGCACAGGTGATGTCGTAGCCGCCATGGTTCTTGCTTGAAATGGTATAGGCATGAAGCGGGGAAGGGGCTTGCAGGGTGGTGCTGAAGAGTGCGCTGCAGCCGTTGTCATCCGTCAAGGTGAGGTGGTAGCTGCCGGCTGCAAGATCTTGGATGTTGGCGGTGTGGGGGTGTAGCCCGTGGGTCCGGTCCAAGCATACTGGTATGGAGCGGTGCCTCCCGCTGCGGTGAGCTGTATGGCCCCGTCGTTGGAGCTGGCGCAGCTGACCTGTTCCACGGTGGCATCAAAGGTGAACATGCCGGGCTCGGATACATCGAAGGGCTGTTGCAACACGCAGCCGTTGATGTCCGTGATGGTGGCATGGTACACGCCTGCATACAGGCCGCCCAGGTCTTGCGTGCCTGCGGTGAACCCGTTTGGACCGGTCCATTGGTAGCTGTATGGCGCAGCTCCTCCGGCCGGGGTCAGGTCGATGGTGCCGCTGTTTGCGCCATGGCAAGTTGCCGATTGGATGGTGGCAGTGGCCGAGAGCCCGGCGGGTGCGTTCAAGATGATGGTGGAGTCGAGCAGGCAGCCATGCCCGTCGGCGATGTGGAGCTGGTATTCACCTGCCGGAATGTTCGTGAGGTCTTCCGTGGAGGAAATATTGCCCAAACCGTCCTGCCAGTGGAATTGGTAGTCGGGAGTGCCTCCGGTAACGCTCAGGTTGATGTTGCCGTCGCTTGTGCCCGGGCAGCTCACATGGGCTCCGCCGGGGTAGGTCTGGGCGGTCCAGGTGATGGCCAAGGGCTCCACGGGGCCGCCTACGTACACGGGGAGTTCCAGCGTTTGGGCACAGCCGTTCGCATCGGCAATGGTGGCCGTGTACATGCCGGGGGCCAGGCCCGTGGCGGTACTGCCGGTTTGCGTCGGCAGGGTGTTCCAAGTGATGCTGTAGTCGCCGCTGCCGCCTGTGGCGATGATGGAAGCGGATCCATCGTTGTCGCCGAAGCACGAAACGTTATGCTGATCCTCCCACGTGGCGTTGAGGGGAAGTGCAGGCTGATCGATCACCACTTGGCTGGTCGCGGTGCACCCGGCGGCATCGGTCGCGGTAACCGTCCAGGTACCTGCGTTGAGCCCGCTGACCGTGGCGCTATTGGTGGTCGGTATGGTGTTCCAGGCATAGGCATAGGGCGGGGTTCCGCCAACGGCAGCGGCCGTGGCCGATCCATCATTCCCCCCATGGCAGAGCACGTTGGAGACCAGCTGCACTTCTGCCACCAAGGCTTGTGCCGGGCCGCCCACGGCAATGACGCTTGAGGATGTGCACCCGTTGGCATCGGTGATGCTTACGGTGTAGTTCCCGGCGGCAAGTCCGGTGGCCGTGGCCGCGTGCTGGGCCGGAAGCGTGTTCCAGGTGTAAATGTACGCGGGCACGCCGCCGGTGACTGCTGCGGTGGCCTGCCCGGTGTTGCTGCCGTAGCAGGTGGCCGGAGTGCTGCCACCGTTGCCGGCCACCAGCGCAGCGGGTTGCGTCAATTGGACGCTTTGCGTGGTGGTGCACCCGTTGGCATCCGTGATGGTTGCCTGGTAGGCACCGGCTTGCAGCCCCGAGATGGCGGCATCAGCGGACGCAAATCCGTTGGGCCCGCTCCAGGCCGTGGTGTATGGCGCGTTGCCGCCGCTGACCTGTGCCGTAATGGTGCCGTTGCTTCCGCCATTGCACGAGAGGCCGTAGCCGCCGTAGTTGCTGGTGGGCAGGGTGGCGCTGATGGCCGCAGGGGCGTTCAACGTAACATCCAGGCTGGCGCTGCAGCCATTGTCATCGGTAATGGTCACCTGGTAGCCCCCGGCCGCCAGCCCGGAAGGGTCTTCCTGGTCGGAAGTGTAGCCGTTCGGGCCGCTCCAGGCATATTCATAAGGGGGCAAGGCGCCGGTTACATCCAGAGCGATGGAGCCGTCGTTGCTGCCAGGGCAGCTCACATGGGCATTGCCGATGAGCACGGGCGTGGCATTCACGTCGAACAAACCGGGCTGGTTCACATTGAAGCTGCGGTTGATCGTGCAGCCATTGGCATCGGTGATGGCCACGTTGTAGCCACCGGCGGCGATACCACTGATGTTTTGGGTGGTTGCGGTGAAGCCGTTCGGCCCGGTCCAAGCCCAGGTATAGGGCTCAACACCGCCGCTGATCTCCAGGTCCACCGCGCCATCGGCGTTTCCTTGGCACTGGGCCGGGCTTACCTGGCCCTCGGCCACCAAGGGGTCGGGTTCGCCGATGGTGATCTGCGCCGTGGCGCTGCACGCGTTGGCATCTTCCACGGTCACTTGCCAAGTGCCGGCGGCCAAGCCGACGGCCGTAGCGGTCTGCTGGGCCGGCGTGGTGTTCCATTGGTAGGTATAACCACCGGCCCCGCCTGTGGCCACCACGGTGGCGCTGCCGGAGGCGCTGCCGGCGCAGAGCACGTTCAGGCTGGAGCTGATCTCCGCTTCAAGGCTTTCCGCCGGTGCGGTGATCTCCACGATCAACGAGGTGGTGCACCCGTTGGCATCAGTGATGATCACCGTGTGGTTGCCGGCCGGCAGCCCGGTTGCCGCAGCGCCGTATTGTGCCGGGGCGGTGTTCCACGCATAGCTGTACGGGCCGGTACCCCCGGAGGCAAGCACAGTGGCGCTGCCAGCGCCTTGGCCGGGGCAAGCGATGTTCTCCTGCGCGGTGATGGTGGCCGCCAACGGTTGTGACGGTTCGGTGATCGTTACCGTACGGGCGGTCTGGCATCCGTTCGCATCGGTGATCGTGGCCGTGTAGGTGCCGCCTCCCAGCCCGCTGGCGGTGGGGCCGGTTTGCACGGGCACGGTGTTCCAGGCGATGCTGTAGCCCGGGGTGCCTCCGGAAACGGAAAGGGTGGCGCTTCCATTGGCTGCGCCTTGGCACGTCACATCGGTCTTGCCACTGAGCTGCACCGCCAAGGGTTGTGCGGGGCCGGTGATGGTGACCGCAGCGGCGTTGGTGCAGCCGTATTGGTCCGTGGCGGTAACGGTGTAGGCGCCGGGGGCAAGGCCGCTGGCGGTGGCGGAGGTCTGTGCGGGCACGGTGTTCCACAGATAGCTGTATGCGGGCATGCCTCCGGTCACGATCACCGTGGCGGATCCGTTGTTGTTCCCGGCGCAGGCCACATGGGCGGTATCCGTGATCTCTGCCGCCAGGGGCGCACTGGCCAGCAAGGTGGCCTCGGCCATGGCCGTGCATCCGAACTGATCGGTTACCACCAAGGTGTAGGTGCCTTCACCCAGGTTGCCGATATCGGTGGAGCTGGAAGAAAAACCGCCGGGTCCGTTCCACAGGGCCGAATAGGGGGCAATACCGCCGGTTACCGTGGCATCAATGCTGCCGTCCTGGCCATTGTGGCAACTGATGTTTTGCCCGAATACCAGCAAGGAAGGCTGCAGCGATACGCCCAGCACGGGAGGTTGCCCTACGATGAGGTTCACCGTTTTGCTGCAGGCTGCATCCGTGATGACCACGGTGTAGGCGCCGGCGGCAATGCCGCTGATGTCTTCGGTGGAAGCACTGTATCCGTCCGGTCCGGACCATTGGAAGCTGTATGGAGGAATTCCGCCGCTGACGCTCAGGTTGATGGCACCGTTGTCATCGCCATGGCACAAGGGCCGCACAATGACCGTTGAGGTCTGCATGGCGCTCACCTTCACCTCAGCTTGCAGCTGGCTGCTACAGGCGCCGCTGGTCACGGCCACGCTGTAGGTAGTGGTGGTGGTCGGCTGGGCGATGGGGTCGGGGATGGAACTGGCGCTGAGCCCGGCAGCGGGCGTCCAGCTGTAGTTCTCCCCGCCTGATGCGGTGAGCTGGATTTGGCCACCGCTGCAGATCATGCTTGTTGCAGGCACAACCGCGGCCTGCAATGAGTCCATCAGGGGAACCGTGAGCGTGTCCGCATCCATGCCCGGGCAGTAAGGATTGCCCAAGATGAAGAGCAGGGATTCCGCGCCTTCGGGCACGCCGTCGGCGATCAGGCCGATGGGCTGCTCGGCAGATGCTTGGTTGGCCGGAATGGTGATGGTTTTAGGCACGCTGGGCAAGGGGTTGCCGATGGGAGCATAGTCGGTGCCGTTCACCGCCGTTCCTTGGAGATAGTACTCCAGGTCCAACGGTTGCGCGGTCACCAGCTGGCGGGTGAAGCGCACCAAGCCCGGATTGCAGCCTTCAATGAGCGTGCCGCTGCCGTTGTCAGTGATCAGCGCCATGGTCACCGGATTGCTTTGCACTTTGGCAATGAACACGCCCGAATCATACACCCTGTCGGAGGCATCCGCCACGATCAGTTTCAGGTGGTAGCTCTGGCAGGGCTCCACGGGCGATACAGCGCGGAGCCCTTGGGTGAACCCGTCGTATTGCACATACTGGCCGCCGGCATTGTTGAAGTAGTAGCCCGGATTGGAACCGCTGTTCACGTTGTTGATCGTTACCGCCTGGTTGGTGCCGGGGATCAATGCGATGTTCTTGTCGGCGCCGATGCCGGGGTCGCCGGTGATGCCTGGCCCGGAAATGAAAAAGCCGAACACGTCATTGTATTGTGAGCCCACGTACTCGTTGTATTCCTCGGAGGCGAAGACGAAATCGAACTGCAGGCTGTCCCCGGCAGGGATCACGTCAAATTCGAAGGTGCAGGCATCGAAGGTGGGCCTTCCGGCCACGGTGGTCAGCAAGCTGCTGCCGGGGCCGTCCTGGTCCAAGGTCCGGTTTTCCGCATTGTTGGGCCCAATGGCATTGTTGATGGAGCCGCTGGTGAGCAGGATGCCCTCATCGATGCCCAGCAAGGAACCGCTGTAGGAGAATTCGCCATAGCCTTCGGCATGGCAGTTGATCTGTGGATCGGAAATGACCACGCCCGGCCCGGTGATGGTGCTGGCCAATTGTTGCAGGTCCGTTTGCGGGCCTGTTGTGAGCTGGGCAAACGCGCCTAAAGCCGCGGCCCAGGAGCAAGCCATGGACAAGGAGCGGCGGGTGGTGCTGGTGCGGGCCGCGCTCATTGTCCACGGGTGGTTTCACAGGCTGCCTCCGCAGCTTCCAATGTCAATTCCCGGGCCTCGATCCGCTGGGCGGGAACCGTGGGGGCCATGGCGGCGCGCACGTTGGCGCGCAATGCTTCGCGGCTCGAGGCGCGGCCTTGGTCGCTGAACACGATCACCCCTGCGGGAACACAGGCAAATACCACCTTCAATTCCCCGGAAGCATGGGCGGCGGCGACCAGGGCATCGCGCTCGGCACTGGTCAATGCGATAACGCGCAGGCCTATGGTGTTCTGGGCGGAAGCCTGTTGGCTGTACAGCAGGCCGAGCAGGATCAGGGTGAGGGAAAGTACCTTCAGGGTGCGGGCTCTTGGTTTCATGGATCCCGGCTTATACCCGTTCAAGGCCCGAAAGGTTCCGATGAGCGGGCCGTGTGCCGGAGCACGGCCTTGCACGCTCACTTCACCCTGGCTGCGGGCACGGTGCGCTGGCGCAATGCCTCAAACAGGGCCACGCCGGTGGCTACGCTCACGTTCAGCGACCCGAGGGTGCCGGCCATGGGGATCCGCACCAAGGCATCGGCCTTGCGCAGGATGGCTTCGGAAATGCCCGTGTCCTCCGCTCCCATCACCAGTACCAAGGGGCCGGTCAGGTCACAGGTGCCGATCATTTGCTCGGCCTTCTCCGAAACGGCGATAATGCGCAGGCCGTGCTCCCGTGCCCGCTCCAGCGCCAGCGGCAACTGGTCCGTACGGCACACCGGTTTGCGCAACAGCGCCCCGGCGCTGCTTTTTACCGCATCGCTGCCCAAGCGGGCCGTGCCTGCCTTGGGCACCACCAGGCCGTGGGCGCCGAAGCATTCCGCGCTGCGGGCAATGGCCCCGACGTTCCGTACATCGGTAACGCCGTCCAGTGCCACCAACAAGGGGTCTTCCCCCCGGTCATAGGCTTGGGCGATCACCCCGTCCAGGTCCTGCACAGGCACTTGGCTGATGAAGGCCACCACGCCTTGGTGCTCCGTGGTGGTCAAGCGGTCCAGTTTTTCCAAAGGCACCGGTTGCCACGGTACGCCCAGTTCACGGGCCAGGTTCTTCAGCTCCTGGATGCCTTTGCCGCCGGCATCCCTGCGCACGAGCAGTTTTTCCACATGCAAGTCGCTGCGCAGAGCTTCCATTACCGGATGCACGCCACAGATCAGCTCGTCCTTCTTCATCTTGTTGCTATGCCCGTTCTTGCGCATTCCTCGAAGTTGCCTTGTGCCCCGGGGCCGCCATTGGCCTTCCGTTGGGCTGTTCCATCGCTCATTCGCTCACTACCCTTCCATTCCGCCAGCTTTCCACGTTGCGGTACCACGCAGACTTGAGTTGGGGGTCGCGCTGCAAGATCAGGTCGTTGTTGCTGAAGGGCTCCTCCCTTTTGTGGAAGGCGAACACCAGGCTCATCATGTTGGTCTCGTCGCCGTAGGTCCACGTTTCGCCGCGTTCGTCCTTGCGAATGGTGGTGGGCGTGCCGAAGATGATGTGCACCAGGCCGCGGTCCGTTTTCCAGCCTTCGGTATAGCTGGTGAAGTGGCGGTTGGCGCTTTCCACCCGGCCATAGAATGCAGCTATCGCTTCACGCGCCCGATCACGGCTGCCTGCGGCATCGGTCCAGAACCGCTCCATGGCGGCACGCGGGTCGGCTGCGGCATGGATGGCTTCCCATTCCTTGGAGCTGGTGATGTAGCGCAAGGGGCCCAGCATGTCCTGCACCGTTCTCACTTCGGGATAGCCGCCCGGTTGCACGAACAGGGTATACCCCTTAGGCGAAGCCGTATCGGAGCGGAAATGGTAGAATCCACTATCTCCTGCGGTGAATTCCAGCAGGCCATCCCCGCTCACGGATAGGGTGAACACGCTGTCGGGGGGCATGTCCAAGGCAGGCGGTGCGGTGGCGGCGAACACCGGGGCAGGCAGTTTTTCCACCGGTGGGTAGTGGCCTACCTGCAGTTGGTTCCCCGCCAGGCTTTCGGCTTTCAACCGCACAACGGTGCCCGGTTTGGCGCGGTCATCGAACAAGGGCAGCTGGTCGCTCCCCAGGGGCAGAAAGGATCGGGCCGGGTCTACAGCCGCAGGCTCCACCCGCAGCAGCACGGTGCTGAGGGCATCCCTGTTCAGGTCGTGGGCGGTGACCTGCAGGTAGAATGGCTTGTCGGTCTTGAGCTTCAGCGGCAGGCTGCCGATCAGTACCATGTCCTCCGTGGGGCTCATGCTCTCGTCCTTCACCAAGGTGCTGGCACTGTCCAACAGCACCTTTGAACCAGGGAGGGGAAGCGCTTCATAGCGCACCGATGTGCGGGCGTGGTAGGGGCCTCCACCGCCGGTGCCCTTGTACAGCAGGTCCCGGGTGCGCAGCTTGTAGTAGATCACGGCCTGCCCGTCGCCGGTTTGGTATACGCGTGCATCCAACCGCACGGCGGCAGCTCCTTTCCCATAGAGATAGGCGAAGTTGTCGTTGCCGGCCACGGGAACATAGGTGCTGCAACCCGAGGCCAAGGTCACGGCGCCGGCGGCCAGCAGGAAAAGCGCCATGCCCGGCTTCATGGGTCCTGGTGTTCTTCCATGGAACGTTCCAGCAGCTTGGGGTTGATCCCCTTGTTGGCCTTGGCGCCGAGCTCCTTGAGCTTTTCCACCTGGCGCACCAGGTTGCCCGGGCCTTCGCTCAGCTTGCCCATGGCCTCATCATAGGCTCCCTTCACCAGTTTCAACTGGTGGCCCACTTTGATCAGGTCTTCGGTGAACCCGTTGAATTTGTCGTACAGCTTGCCTGCACGGTCGGCGATCTCCAAGTGGTTGCGGGTGATCCGCTCGTTCTTCCAAAGGCCGTGCACCGTGCGCAAGGTGGCCATCAGCGTGCTATGGCTCACCATCACCACCTGGCGGTCGTAGGCTTCCTGGAAGATCTGCGGCCGCTCCCGCAGGGCCAGCAGGAATGCGGGTTCCACGGGAACGAACATCAGCACGAAGTCCACGTTGTTGAGCCCGTAGAGCTTGGTGTATGCCTTTTCGCCGAGGCCCTTGGCATGGGTGCGCATGCTCTCGGTGTGCAGGCGGAGCAGCCGGGCCTGTTCCGCCTCATCCGTGGTGTTGCAGTACTGTTCGTAGTGCACCAGGGATACCTTGGAATCCACCACCAGGTGCTTGTCTTCGGGAAGGTGGATCACCGCATCCGGGCGCAGGCGCGTGCCATCCGCCTGGGTGGTGCTTTCCTGCATGGTGTATTCCTGGCCTTTCACCAGGCCGGCGTCTTCCAGCAGTTTCTCCAGGATCATTTCCCCCCACGCACCTTGGCTTTGGCGGTCGCCTTTCAAGGCCCGCGTGAGGTTGTCCGCATCCTGGCTCAATCGCTGGTTTTGTTCCACCAGTTTGGCCACTTCGCTTTTCAGCAGGAACCGCTCCTTGCCCTCTTTGTCATAGGCCTGCCGTACCTGTTCCTGGAATTCCTTGATCTTCTCGCCGAACGGGTTCAGCAGCAGTTTCAGGCGGTCTTCCTGCTGCTCGGTGATCTGCTTGCCCTTTTCCTCGAGCAGGGCGCTGGCGATCTGCCTGAATTCCTTGTTCATGCGCTCATTGAGCGCTTCGAGTTCCGTGCGTTGGACGGCCAATTTTTCGGACAAGCCCACATTGCGCTGCCGCTCCGCCCCCAACTGCCCGCTCTGCTCCTGCAAGGTATGATTGGCCTGTGCCAGTTGCTGGTCGCGCTCCGCCAATTGCCGCAGGTGTTCCTGCCGTTCCGCCTCCCGTACCTGGTTGAGGGTGCGCATGGTTTCGTTGTGCTTGGCACGCGCCCGGGCGATCATGGCCGTCGCACCCAGGATCAACCCGGCCAACAAGCCCAGCGCCACGCTCATCCAGTCCATGCCGCTAAGGTAGGCGCCGGCTGCGCACCCCTGCTTGCCGCGCGACGGTCAGTTGTCCAGGATCACCACCAGGGTGCCCAGGGGCACTTGCTCGTAGAGGCGGATGATGTCCGCATTGTACATGCGGATGCAGCCATGGGAGCTGGGCTTGCCCAAGGAGGCTTCGTCTGCCGTGCCATGGATGTAGATCCCGCGCTGCATGCTGTCGCGGCCTTCCCCTTGGTTCACCCCGCGCTCCAGGCCGTCCAGCCACAGGATGCGCGAGGTGATCAGATCGCCGGTGCCACTGTTGGGCCGGGCTATTTCACCGGTGAATTGGCGGGCCTTGAAGATGCCGAAAGGGGGGATGCCCGCGCCGAACTTGCGCACCACGCGGTGCAGGCCCTGCGGTGTTCGGTTGCTGCAGGCCAGTTCGCCCAGCCCGTTGCTGGCGGTGCTGATGATGTACTCGCCTTCCAGTTCACGGTCCCGAACATAGTACATGCGCTGGCTCTTGGCGGAAACGTACAGCACACATCCCTCCGACGGGGCCGCCGGGTACCGCGCCTGCATCCATTCGATCAGGAAATCCGCGAGCACCTGCTTGGTTGCCGGGGTTGCGGCAGCCAGGTCATCTTGTTGCGCGGCTGCGCCTTGCGCGGCCAAAAGCAGCAAACACAGGGCTATGGGCTTTTTCACCCGCATGGTGGTGGCCCGGTTGTTGGCCATGGCGAAGCAAATGCGCGGAGGGATAGGCTTTCCGGTATGGTCGGCTCAGTTTATAACCAGCTTCCTGGTGATTTCATGGCCGTTTATTGCCACGGTTGCTTGGTACAAGCCGGGGGCTAGCATGGAAACGTCCATCTCGTTACGCGGGCCGTACAGTGTTTGTTGCAGCACGTTCCTGCCGATGGCGTCCGTCAATCGGATCCGGGCTGCTGCGGGTTCCGTGGTCAGCACTGTCACGTGCGTGTTTGCCGGGTTCGGGAACAATCCGAACACGGGCGTGCCGGCTTCCGCGATCGCACTTGGCTCGCACGGCGCATTGAAACGGGTGTCCAGATAGGCCAGGCGCGCCTGGAGCCAGGCTTCAAGGTAGGCCAGCTGGGCGGGGTCGTGCACAAACTCCGGCCAGGCCAAGGCTTCACGCACATATGCCCAATTGCCGGAAAGACGGGCGTGTTCCTGGGCGAACATGCCGGTGATCGCGTTCGCGGTGATGATGGTTCCGCGCAGTTCATTCCAGCGCTGCCGCAGGCGGTCCATGAATCCGCCCGGCCTGCAATCGTGGATCAGTCGCTCATAGAACCCATTTTCCAGCAGGTCGTCCGTGGTGTTTGCAACGCTGCCGTCCCAAGCGATGCCAAAGGTCCCGTCCAGGTCGTGCGGCACATAGAAGTAGGGTGTGCCGGCATCGTACCGCGCGATGTAGATGTTCTTGCCGGTGTTGTCCTCGGCGCGCAGCAGGTTCAGGAAGATGAAATAGTCCACTGCGTTGTCCAGCTCGAACCGCGATGTGCAGCTCTCCAGGAATTGTTCTTCGGGCGTGTCCAGCACGAATTGCACGAAGTCATGCAGGTTGGCCCAGTCCGTTACCTCTGTCGGGTACTCGTATTCAAAGCCGGACCAGTACAGTTCGCCATTGTCGTACGGCGGCGCCTCACTGAAGGTGGACGCCCCCCAGGATGTGCCTTTGTAGAGTTCGCCGCGGATGCTGCCGTTGTATGTTTTCAGTTCCAGTTGCTTCCTGTCGATCCGTTCGCTCACGGCGTAGATCCCCCTGTAGGCGCCATTCACGAAAAGTTCGGCGTGCATCATGCGTACACCGTTCACCGCATCGGGTTCCAGGAACTGGTAGTAGGGTGCGTGGATCATGCGCCAAAGCCGGTTGCATACCACGTTGCGCAGGCGCAAGGGCTCGTTGTACAAGGCGAGCAGGTTCCAGTCATCATCGGAACGCATGCCGGGCAGCTGCATGTCGGTTTCTTCTTCCCATGCCGTGTCGCTTCGGAATTCAATGCGGTAGGATTTTTTCGGCCATGCTTGTGATGAGCCGCCGCGGTATTCAATGCCCAGGGCTGCGTGGACCAGTTCCCCGGTGCTGTCCGAATAGGTAAAGTGGCCTGCCACCTGCGGCTCGTCCACAATGGGGCCCTGCGTGGTAATGCCGATCAACGGCAGGTTGGAGAAATAGAGTTGGTAGGCAATGCCGCTGCCGGTCCGCACGGTGTAGGGGTGGCCTGTTTCCACGATGGGTACAGCCGGGTTTAAGGAATAGAGGGAGTCTGCGAGGATCTCGGATTTCAGGCCGGGCCACAGGGCATTGACCTGACTTGCCGGAAGGTTGGCCAGGATCAATCGCCGGGCGTGGTCCACATGGATGCGGCCGGGAGGCGCAGTGATGGTATCTCCGGCTTGCAAGCCGCCCGCCACGGCATACGCCAACGTGGCAAGGATTGTGCGGCAGTGCCGGATGCCCATGTCTTCGGAAGTTGGTGCCAGGAGGTGGGATCACCCGCGTTCAGGAACCTTTCCAAGTTGTTGCTGTCAAGACGCTGCGCGGCGGGGAAATGCTGCCTGGGTCAGAACAAGCTGGTGAATCCGAAGTGGACCTTGCCGTTGCGCAGCTCCACGGGATTGTTGAATTGGCGGCCCAGCGCGTAGCTCAGCGAGAAGATGCCAGCCTTGGTCTCAAAACTGGTGCCCGCGCCGAAGCCGATGGGCGCATCGGTGAGCAGTGCCGGTCGGCTTTGGTCCTCCCACCAGCCTTGGTCGGCGAAGAGGAAGATGTTGCTGTTCTCCTCGAAAAGAAATCGGTACTCCACCGTACCGATCAGATAGGATGAGGCATAGATGCCGGCTTCATCCATGCCGCGCATGCCCTTCAGCCCGCCAATGCGGAAGAGTTCGTTGGTGTACAAGCGGTCGTTGAGCATGGCTCCCCCTTGGCCGGCGAGCTTCACGGTGCCCCACTTGCCAACTTGAATGTGCCATGCCGCTTGGCCCCTCAAGTCGTACTGCAGGCTGTGGTCCACCACCTGCACCGAATCGCTGAAAGTGGCGGTGGAGCTTTGTTTTCGGCCAACCGAGCCTTCGAGGTCCATTCCGATGCCGCTCCGCGGATTGAAGCGGTAGTCGAACCGTTCGCGTCGCAGGCCCAGGCCGTAGGCGGTCAACTTCACATCGGCCAAGCCGGGCGTAAAAGAAACCAGTTGGCCCAGCCGCTTGCTGTTTTTGCTGTTCACGAACAACCTCACCTTGTCACCCCTGCCCAGGAGATATTCCAATGCCGCGCGGGCATTTACTTCCAAAAAGGTGGTGTCGCGCTTGAAGAGCTTCAAGCTGAGGTCCGCTCCGAACGGGGTGTTGAAAGCGAAGGGATAGTTGAATCCCGCCTGGAAGTCCTGGGTGCGGTCTTGCAGGCTGCGCCAGTTCAGGTCGATGGCTTCGCCGCGGTGCAATGCATTGCGCAGCTTCAGGTCCAGGTCGCCGGTGAAATGCAGTTTTCCCGTGGCGGGCTCCTGGGCAACGCCGATGATGCCGTTGAAGAGGCTGGCCCGCTTGGCGTCCAGGAAGAGGTAGAGTTTGGTTTGTTCCGGGGCAAAGAGCACATAGGCGGGCTGGCGGACCGATACGAAGGGTAGCTCGCGCATGCGGCTGTCCAGCCCGCGGATCAGCTGTTCGTTGTAGGGGTCGCCCGGCATGATGCCGATCTGTGCCCGCAGGTACCTGGCGCCCAAGCGCGCCGTGCCGCGCACCAGTACACTGTCGATCGTGACATGGCGGCCGCGCTCCAGGCACACCGTGGCAAGCAGGCCTTGGCCCCGGTGGTCGATGGTGTCCAGTTGAAAGCTGTCCAGGCGGGCCACGGCAAAGGGATAGCCATGGTTCTCGCATTCGGCCAGCAGACCTTCGAACAGCTTGGCCACCTGGCCGGGGCTAATGGGCCTGTTGCGGTAAAAGCGTTCACGGAATCCGGTGGCACTGGCGATCTCTTGCGGTACGCCGCCGGCGCTCAGGCGGGCCCAACGGTACTCGGCCCCCAGGTGGAAGTAGCACCGGACCGTGTCCGTGCCGGTGCTGCAACTGTCGCAGGAGGCCGCCAGGAAGCCCCGGGCGACCATCTCCGAGCGCAATGCGGCAACGCGCGCCGCGGCCTGGCCGGGATCGGTCTTGAAGGGGCCTCGCCACGCACGTGGCAGCACGCTGTCCGCCTGTACCACCAGCACCTGCTGCTGGGCAACGGCACTCGTGGCGCACAGCAGGGCAAACAGCAGCACCAAGCGGCCCATCAAGTGGTCCAATCTATGGGGTTGCCGCCTTGTGCCTGCAGGATCTCATTGGCGCTGGCGAAATGGCCGCAGCCCAGAAAGCCCCTGTGGGCCGAAAGGGGAGAAGGGTGGGGAGCTTTGAGGATGTAATGGCGGGAACTGTCGATCAGGGTTTCCTTGGCTTGGGCATGGCGGCCCCACAGCAGAAAGACCAAACCGCTGCGCTGGCGCGAGAGCCCGGCAATGGCCGCGTCCGTGAAGCGCTCCCAGCCTTTGCCTTGGTGCGAGGCGGCTTCCCCTGCACGCACGGTAAGCGTGGCATTGAGCAGCAGTACGCCTTGTTCGGCCCAGCAGGTCAGGTCTCCGCTGCCGGATGCTGGATCGCCGGGGTTCCGCTGGATCTCCTTGATCATGTTCTGCAGCGATGGCGGCGGGGGGATGCCCTTGGGCACCGAGAAGCTGAGTCCATGGGCCTGGCCTGGCCCATGGTACGGGTCTTGGCCCAAGATCACCACCCGCACGGCCTCAAAGGGGGTGGCTCGAAACGCGCGCAGGATGTCGCTTCCGCGCGGATAAACCGTGTGCACGGCCCGTTCCTGAACGAGGAAATGTTTCAATGCCGCGAAATAGGGCGCCACGAACTCCGTTTTCAGTACGTCATTCCAACCGGCCCCGATGTCCGGAATTCTCGGAGGGTCAGGAGTGTCCGGGCCGGAGTGCATGGCGTGCGAAGAATAATTCGCGGGTGATCGTTGAAACTTTTTGACCGCCAACAAGGTAATAGGGCCTAGTTTTGGAGTGTCAACCAGCAGTTGATAAACGATGAAAAAGGTCTTCAAGGTATTCGCGGTTCTGGCGGTGGCCAGCATGCTCTTCAGCGCCTGTAAGAGCATGCATTCCTGCCCGGCCTACGGCAAAGTGGCCAAGCCCGCTGCCGAAAAACCCTGCTAGGGCCCCCCGTCGGTCACAGCGTTCCAAGCCCGGGATCACCTCGGGCTTTCCTGTTTGTAGCATCATGTATAGCGGAAGGAGACCTCCTGTGCCAGTTCTCCGTTCAAGCTCAGGGCAACCGGGCAGGTCCGGGCGGCATGCTCCAGGATCGCCCGTTGGCGCTGGTCCAACCCGCTGCCCTCCAGCTCAAAGGCCAGTTCAATGCGTTCCACCCGGCGCGGCCCCGCCGCCATGTGCTTGACCACCCGGGCTTGCAGGTTGCGCAATGGGATGGCCTTGCTTTCGGCCGCGATCCCCATCAGGGTCATCATGCAGCAGGCCAGGGAGGTGCTCATCAGGTCGGTGGGTGAGAAGGCTTCCCCCTTGCCGTGGTTGTCCACAGGGGCATCGGTAATGATCTTTTCCCCGCTGCGTAAATGGGTGGCCTGCGTACGCAGGCCACCGAGGTAGCTCACATGTGCGGTATCCATGTTGCGAAGGAACAACAGCCGGGGCCCCCGCGCATCACCCGTCAAGGAATTCCTCCCGCACCGCATACAGGTACCAGGGGGCCGCTTCCTGCCAGTTCCGGTCGTTGCCCCAAAGCCGGGCCGGTACCGGCACCAAAGCGTCCTGCCCAACGTCCTTCTGCCGTAGCTTTGAGGGCTTTACCCCATGTGGCGCACCATTCCCTGCTTGACCTTGTTGTTGTTGGGCCCCATGGCCCGGGGACAGGTGCAGCAGAGCATCTACGATGAGGCCGGGCGAACGCTGTACGCCCATGAGATGTACGGCGGGCCACTGATCCACGGCGATGGTTGGGGGATCACCTTCCAGTACGGGAAATATGCCAATGCCCGAGACCGCAATATGCTGGGCATCGACATTGTTTCAGTGAAGCACCCCAAAGAGATCAAGAGCTACAACCCCAATTACCAAGATGCCCGCGGCTATTTCTACGGCAAGCTCAACAGCATGATCGTGGTGCGGCCCACCATCGGCCGCAAGCACCGCATCACCGAAAAGATCCGGCACAGCGGGGTGGAAGTGAACTATGTGTGGGGCATCGGCCCTTCCTTGGGGTTGCTGAAACCCGTGTACCTGCAGATCGGCGAGCCGAGTTTCCCGTACCAATACGTGGTTACCGAACGCTATGACCCCGCGGAGCATTTTGCGGACAACATCTTCGGCCGGGCTTCCTGGTTCGAGGGTTTCGGTGAGATGCAGCTTTATCCCGGCGCTTTCGGGCGGTTCGCACTGAACTTTGAGCATGCCTCGGACAATACCGGCATTCGCGCCCTGGAAGCTGGCGTGACCATGGATGCCTATGGCAAGAAGCTGCCGCAAATGGCGGTTTTGGAAGGGGAGGATTACAACAAACAGTTTTTTCTCGGCTTTTATCTGGCGGTCCATTTCGGGGCCAAGGCGATCCGATGAGCGGAACATTAGAGCAGGCTACGGCCCAAGCACCCGGGCGCAAGCCGGAATGGTTGCGTGTGAAATTGCCCGGAGGAAGCGGTTACAAACAGGTGCGCTCCATCGTGGACGAGCACCAACTGCACACCATTTGCCAGAGCGGCCACTGCCCCAACATCGCCGAATGCTGGGGCGCAGGTTCGGCCACCTTCATGATCCTGGGCAACGTGTGCACCCGCTCCTGCGGCTTCTGCAACGTGGCCACCGGCAGGCCGGAAGCCCCGGACCCGTTTGAGCCGGCCCGCGTGTCCCGCTCCGTGGAGCTCATGGGCGTGAAGCACTGCGTGATCACCTCCGTGGACCGCGACGACTTGGCCGACGGCGGCGCGGATATCTGGGCCAAGACCATCCGCTCCCTGCGCCGCCGCTGCCCGGAAACCAAACTGGAAACGCTCATTCCCGACTTCAAAGGCGAATGGCACAACTTGGCCACCGTGCTGGCCGAGCGGCCCGAAGTGCTCAGCCACAACGTGGAAACCGTGCGCCGCCTCACCCGCAAGGTGCGGGTGCAGGCCAAATACGATCGAAGCCTGGAAGTGCTGATGCGCGCCAAGAAAGCCGGTTTGCGCACCAAGAGCGGCATCATGCTCGGCCTTGGTGAACATGACCACGAGGTATTGGAAACGCTCGATGACTTGCGCAGCGTGGGTTGCGATGTAGTGACCATCGGCCAATACCTGCAACCCACAAAGAAGCACTTGCCCGTGGCGGAGTTCTCCCATCCGGACCGGTTTAAGCTGTTCAAGGAAGAGGGCGTGAAGCGCGGGTTCATGTTCGTGGAGAGCGGGCCTTTGGTGCGCAGCAGTTACCGCGCTTGGAAACATGCCGAATGAGGCTCCGCGAACCGTTCACGTTGCAATCTGTTCCTGTAGCGACCATCCAACCACCATTATCACATGCCCAAGATCCGCGTCGCCATCAATGGCTTTGGCCGCATCGGCCGCATCACCTCACGCATCCTGTTGGAGCGCAACGACATCGAGCTCGTGGCCGCGAATGACCTGACCGACGCCCCGACCCTGGCGCACCTTTTCAAGTACGATTCCGTCCACGGAGTGAACCGGAACCAAGTGGACCATGACGCCAAACACCTGCTGGTGGGCGGCAGGAAGATCGCCCTCTTTGCCGAACAGGATCCCGCGAAGCTTCCGTGGAAGGAACTGGCCATTGATGTGGTCATCGAAAGCACCGGGCACTTTCTCACGCGTGAACTGGCCTCGGCACACCTGAAGGCCGGTGCGCGCAAGGTGCTCCTTTCCGCACCCGCCAAGGACAAAACCACCAAGACCGTGGTGCTCGGCATCAACGATGAGGTGCTCGACAGCCCTGACGACATCATCAGCAACGCCAGCTGCACCACCAACTGCGCCGCGCCCATGCTCGTGGGGTTGGATGAGGTATGCGGCATCGAGGACGGCTTCATCAGCACCGTGCACAGCTACACCAGCGACCAGCGCCTGCACGACGCGCCCCACCGCGACCTGCGCCGCGCGCGCGCCGCTGCCGTCAGCATCATCCCCACCACCACCGGCGCGGCAAAGGCCGTTACCCGTGTGCTGCCCAAGTTCGAAGGCAAGCTCGGCGGCACCGGTATCCGCGTGCCCGTGCCCGACGGTTCCATCACCGACATCGCCTGCCGCGTCAAGAACCTGAAGACCGAGAAGGAGATCAATGCGCACTTCAAAGAATTGGCCGAGGGCCGCATGAAGGGCATCCTGCGCTACACCGAGGATCCCATCGTGGGCATCGACATCGTGGGCGACCCGGCCAGCTGCATCTTCGACGCCAAGCTCACCAGCGTGGTGGGTAACATGGTGAAGATCATGGGCTGGTACGACAATGAGTACGGCTACAGCGCCCGCCTGGTGGACTTAGTGGCGAGGTTGGGGAAGCGGTAGTTGTCAGTTGTTCGTTGTTAGGCCCGGACAACTGAGGACGAACAACTGACAACTACACCGCCGGTCCCCCGCTGATCCGCACATCCCCGTCCAGCGCCCCGTCACCAACGCGTTTCATCAACCGCATCCCGCCACCGTCGAACACCGCGTATGTGAAGTGCGTGATCCAGTCGCCGAGGTTGATGTAGCGGGAAACTGTTCCCTCAGGGTCTCCCGCAGGGGACCCTGAGGTCACCGTCCCCATCGTCCCCGTAGGGTCACGCGAAGCGGACCCTGCGGGGACGAGTTCCAGATCCACCGGCAAATGCCGGTGACCGAAAATGAAGTAGTCGTAGTGCTCCTTCTCCAGCAGCCCATTGCAATACTGCACCAGCCATTCCTTGTCAGCACCTAGCCACTGGCGGTCGTTCTCGTAGTTCTTCTTCCGGCTCCTGGCGCTCCAGAAATGCGCAATGCCCAAACCCAGGTTGGGATGCAGGCGCGCAAAGCACCATTGCATGAATGGATTGCGGAACACCTTTCGGATGAACTTGTAGCCGTGGTCGCCCGGCCCGAGCCCATCGCCGTGCCCGATGTACAGGCGCTTGCCGTTCCATTCGCGGACGATCGGCTCTTGGTGCAGCGTAACGCCCGTCTCCTTCGGCAGGTAGTCAAAGGCCCACATGTCGTGGTTGCCGATATGGATGTGTACGGGGATCCCCCGGTCGTGCAGTTCGGAAAGCTTGCCGAGCAGCCGTGTAAAACCGCGCGGCACCACTTGCTTGTACTCAAACCACATGTCGAACAGGTCGCCCAGGATGTGGATCTCCGTGGCATCCTTGGCCGCTTCTTCCAGGAAGGCCACAATGCGCCTCTCCCGCACCAAGCTCGTCGCATGGTCGGGCACGCCGAGGTGGAAGTCGGAGAGGAAGTAAACCATTTGCCCGGGCATGGGCCAAAGATGGGGAAGGATGGGTGGTTCAGAATGGGTTGGCGGTCGACGACGAAGGTCAAGGTGGGGGTTGGGTCAAATTGAGCAGCGTTATCCCGGGCATGGACAGCACATCCGCGGGCACAGTACCATCGTTTTCCACGAAAACGGGCAACCCGCTGCCGATCAGTTCTTGCAATACGCTCTTTGTGGGTAGTTCCGCATATACCGTGAGCGGGGTGTAGAACATCGCTTCAATAGGCCGGTCGTAATTGAACAAGACACCGCCCGATGCAACTGTTTTGTTCAAACGCCGTAGATCGACCGCCCATTTAGGATTGCGTTCGGCCATCGTAAAAGGCTTCACCCGTTCAATCATGTACCGGACCGGCAATGCGATCAAGAGAACCAGTACCACTTGGTACAACCACTTGCGCCGGTTCTCCTGCATGCGGTCTTGCAAGAATTGGAAGAAGCCTGCTGTCATCATGAACAGCGCCGGGCAGGTGAACAGGAGGTAGCCCTGCATCTTCGTTGCGGCGAAGGAGAAGAACAGGAACGGCACCCAGAACCAAAGCAGGATGGCCCAGTGGCCGTAGTTCCGGCCCTGGATTGTGCGCCACGTGAACCATCCCAAGGGCAGGTACAGCAGTTCTCCAAAGTTGATGCGGATCTGCTCAAAAAAGTAAAACACGCTGCCGCCTTGCCCATCCAACGCCTCTGTGTAGTGTCTCAAGTTGAAGTTGGCTTCCCAGTTCGCTTCGGCGGGAAAGGTGTTGTGGGTGTACAACTGCCACGGAAGAAATACGGCCGTGCAGGTGATGACCAACACCAGGAAGTGTGCTGCCACCTGCCTTGCAGTGAATTGCCTTGTTCCCATGACCACCAACACCCAAATAGGCAAAACGATCAGGGCGGGCAGCCATTTCGTGAGCACGGCCGCACCGATGAATGCTCCGGCCAACAAATTGTAGATCGATTTCTTGTGCCGGGCGAATAGGATGCTGAACCAAATGGCAAGCTCGATGAGGACCAGGAAGAACACGTCAATGTGGTCCGTTGCCACGCGCCCGCCGGTCAGTTCAATGACCAACCCGTTTATGGCGAAAAAGAAAGCCGAGATGTAGGCGACTTTCCTGTTGAAGAATGCCTTGGCAATGGCGTATGTGAGCCAGATGCCCATGGAACTAAGGAGAACGGAAGGGACCCTCACCGCGAACTCGTTCACCCCGAACAGCCACAGACTGAGGGCAATGGACCAGAGCGGGAATGGCTGTTTATGCAACCAGATGTGGTTCGCGGTCCAGTTCTTCAAGTCGTATGGCAGTACGGGGTCGTTGTAGAGCGTTGGTACCAGTGGGTGCTGGATCAGGTTCTTGGCGACCAAGGCGTGGTACCGCTCATCCCAAGCGTGCAGGTAGAGGTCAGAGGAGGTATACACGCGCAACGCCATTCCGCATAGCACAAGCAGGAGCAGGGCGAGTTTGTGGTTGCCTTTGGCTTGCGACCGCCATGACCAGTAAAAGCCGAGGCCACAAATGAGAATGATCCACGCGCCCATCGGAGATCATTGACCGCCGAGGTGGAAGTCGGAGAGGAAGTAGATCTTCTGGCCGGTGGACATGGGGTTCAAAGATGGGGAAGTGTGAGCTTCCCCCCGTTGCAAACGCGGGTAAAGGTGGGCGGGTGTCGGCAACACGCGGTCCGCGCACATGCTTCAAGGCTTTTCCTTTCCTTTCTTGAACCCGATGGGCGGGCGCTTCTTCGGGACCTGCGCCAACAGGGTGCGGTGGCGTTCATCCTCCTGCATCTTCTTCAGGATATTGAAGATCACCTTGATGTCGCGGCTGTTGTGGGGTACCGTTCCACGCAACTTTTCCAAGGCCAGCAACAGGTCTTTGCGGTTGGCCAGCAGTTCGCGCATCTTGGCGAACACCCGTATGATCTGGATGTTGACATCGATTGCCGTCTCGCTGTTCAACACGCTGGAGAGCATCAGCACACCGTGTTCGGTGAAGCAGAACGGCGCATAGCGCAAGCCCATCCGGTCTCCCGAATTGGAGGTCACAGTTTGTGACCTCCATTGCTCGAGCTCCTCCTTGCTCATCTCGAACATAAAGTCCTCAGGGAAGCGCTCCATATTGCGCCGGACAGCCTGTTTGAGCGCTTTGGTCTCTACGCCGTAAAGTTGCGCCAGGTCGCGGTCAAGCATCACCTTGTGGCCGCGTACCGTGTGGATCCTGCTCATGACCGCTGCGTCGCTGATCGCCGGAACCTGCTTCGCGCTCTTGCTCATCGTGTTGGTAAACGTATCACACGTATCACAAACCCGCCGCACGGCTGGCCGCAGCCCTGGTCCAGAAACGGGGAAGAGTGGGCGGTTCAACGCTCCCTCAATGCGGCTACTTCCTCAACGCCTGCTTGGGGTCCATCTTCTCCAACGCCAGCACAAAGCGGATGCGGTCGCTGGCTACACCTATTTCACCGCTTTGGCTTTGGCACCGGATCGACGGCGTGGAATCATCACCGGCCCCCGTTCTCCCGGCCCGGTCAGCCGTCGGATCACCTCACTGCGCACAATGCTGGTAAGGAATCCCTTCAAGGAAAGGTGAACATCCAGGTCTTCCCAGCCAATTGCTGTTCCGTTGGCTACCAACTCGTAATTCTTTCGCTGTGCGGGCTTTGCGGTTGCCAATTGCGGTACATCGTCCAACGGTGCAACCACGGTGGTGCCATTGGTGAGGGTGAGGATCAATGTACTCCCATCCGCAACGGAAGAAATGTCCACGATGCGCAGCCCCTCCTCAATGATCAATTGGTCCAACGGGTCTTTGGTCCGGATGTCGTCAGCGTGGGCCGAAGTGATTTTTCCAGGCTTGGATGAGCGTTTCATGGTGTTCCTTGATCAGTTGTGCGATCTTGCGTTGTTCCTGTTTCTTGAATCCGTTGGAATATTCCGCTGTCGGTTCCGACACCAACCACCATTTGGCCAACCCGGTACCCTTGCTAACATGCACATGGGGCGGTTCACTGCCTTCATCGCTCCAGAAATAGAAACTGAAACCTTCCCGCAGCAATACCGTGGGCATGGTGCCAAGATACACAGAGCGGCTGTTTTCCTCAATGCGGCAACTTCCTCAACGCCTGCGTGGGGTCCATCTTCTCCAACGCCAGCACAAAGCGGATGCGGTCGCTGAAGTTGAAGCGGCGCAGGTCCTGCTCTTTCTGGATGTCTTCCGAGAAAGCCAGCGGCACCCACACCTCCACCATGTCGCGCCACAGCCGCAGGCCGATGCCCACTTCCCAGTTGCCGCGCCAGTCCGTGGTCTTCCCATCCTGCGTTACCAGCGTCACCGGTGCCGCGCCATAGCTGCCATAGGCAGCGAGCGGCAACGCAAAAGGGAAGTCGATCTCCGTGTTCAACGCCGCGATCCACGTGTCCGATGTGCCGATGGACGTGGGGGTGCGGAAGCCGCCCTGTTCGATGTTGAACTGCGCGCTGGTGTTTTGCCCGGTGTACTGCCGGTCGATGTACAGGTGGTCGTACAGCAGGTCATTACTGCCCCAGTACATGCGCCAGCCCATGGCGGAAGTCATCAGGCTGCGGTCCTTGCGCAGAAAGGTGCCGGCGAATGCGCGGAAGGTGATGCGGTGCTTGTGCGTGTCGTAGATGGCGCTCCAGTTGGCTTCCAAGGCCAATCGGTTGAAGGCATCGGCATTCAGCGAGGTCAGCGTGAGGCTGTACGGGTTGAAGCCGTTGCGCTGCGCTATGTTCGTGCTGAGCTCGTGGTACACGCTGTTGCCCGTGCTGTTGATCGGTACTTCCCGGTCCGCGTAGTGGTATGTGCCCTGTGCGTGTTCCCATAAGATCACGCTGCGGTAGCGCAAATAGGCCTCGGGGCCGGTGGTTTTCAGCTTCGGGTCGAATTGGATGCTCGGTACCAAGCGCTGGTACCATTGTTCCACATCGCTCACGTTGTACAACGAAGCGGCAAAGCCGGAGAGGCCGACATGGATGTTGCGCAGCCAGTTGCTCCGCAACCGATCCGCGTTCCACATCATCCGCGCGCCCCCGGCTAAGCGGCCACTGGCGAATCCGTAGAGCGGTGCGGCGGCCCATTCCAGCTGTTGCGAAGGGAATGTGGTGTTGTACAAGGCGATCCCGGCCATCCAGCCGTCGTGGGTGTTGTATCCCGCTGCAGGGGAGACGAAGATGCTTTTGCGGTCCTCGCGTTCCAGCCCGACCAGGAATTTCAGTGCGGGCAAGTGGTGGCGTTTCAGCAGGCCGAAGGAGCGCGCCTCGTTGTTGCGCCGGTCGATGTCCAGCGTGTGGTCCAGCGCGTCGATACGCACCCGGTCGGCATTGGCCCACGGCAGCGTTGCGTTGTTCCTCCCCGGCTTGCCGGTGATCCATGTGGTGCCCAAGCTGTCCGCGCCGTTCCATGCCGTAACGGGGAACGGAAAGCCTGCCACAGCGGTGGAACGGTAGGTGAGCTCACCGCTCTTCAGCTTGCGTGCTTTCACCTCCACCTTGTCGGCCGTTCCGATCAATTCCCCGAAGCACCAATCAAGGTTCTTGCCGCTGGCGCGTTCATAGCTGGCGCGTGCATCTGCCGGTTGCGGGTGCTTGCCCGCCCATTCGTTGAAGTATGCTTGGGAACAGGCATCGAAAAGGGAATCGCCCAAGTAGGAATGAAGCTGGTCGAAGATCAACGCGGTCTTGGCATAGATGGTGGTGCCGTAGTCCGCTTCCGTGAACGCGGTTGAAGTGCTGCTGCCTGGTGCATCCCAGATACGGCGTGCGTTGTACCGGTACATCAGTTCGTTCTGCATCCGGAAGGTGATGCCGCGCCCTTTGTTGATCAGGCCGATCGGCAGTCCGGCCATGTCGAACGACAAACCGGCGCCATAGCGCGTTTCCATGTAGCGCTGTTCGAAGAAGCTGTTCATGCCCTCGTCCATCCAAGGATGGTAGCGCTCGTTGCTGGCCAGCATGCCGTAGAACCAATTGTGGCCTACTTCGTGGGCGATCACCTGGTCCAGGTCAAGTGATGAACCCATGTTGCCGATGATGGTGATCATCGGGTATTCCATGCCGCCACCTGCGGCTATGGTGCCGTCAATGGCGGTGCAGCGCGCGTATTGGTAATCGCCCACCCATTGGCTGTACAGGCGCACGCTTTCGTTCACGTAGGTGATGGCATCCTTCCACAGGTGCGCGTTGGCGGGCGTGAACAGCACTTGCGTTTGCACCTTTCGGCCACTGCGTGCCAAGGTCACATCGCCATTGCGTACCAGGAAGCGTTTGTCTGCGAACCACGCGAAGTCATGCACGTGGTCCTGCCTGTAGCGGAGGGTCTTGGTGGTTGCCGCGGAAGGCGGAAAGTCGTTGTTCTTCCGGTCAGGCATAGGCAGCTGCGCCAAGGAGTCCATCCAAGCTACTTCGGAAGGGTTGCCCTGGAGCAGGCCCGTGGCCCCCACCACGTAGTTCGCGGGCAAGGTGATGGATACATCGAATGATCCGAACTCGGAATAGAATTCCCCCTGGTTGAGGTAGGGCATGGCGTGCCAGCCTTGTGCATCATACACCGCCGGCTTCGGGTACCATTGCGTGATATAATAGGCCTGGCCGGTGTGGCCCAGGCGGGAGAATTTGGCGTCCGGTATTTTTACTCGAAAGGGCGTTGTGATCACCGTATGGCCTCCCGGGACAAGAGGTTGCGGCAGTTTGAGCCAGGCAATGTCGCTGTTGGCGGAAGAAAAGTCCCACTGCAATTTGGCTGCGCCAACGTGGAAGTCGAGACTGTCGATCCACCCGCGTTCCTCCGCTTCGGCGAAGTGCAGGTCGAAGTCGTTCTGCGAATCCTTCTGCCGGCACAAGGCGGTGTTGCGGTCGCGGTAGGCATTGGGCCAAAGGTGGATCCACAAGGTATCCAGCGTGCTGGTGCTGTTGTTCCGATAGGTGAAGGTTTCCGAGCCGTGCAGCAAGTGGGACTCGTCGTCCAAGCGCACGTCGATCACATAATCCACCTCTTGCTGGAAGTAGGCTTGCCCATATGCCGGGTGAATGACGGAGCCAAGCCCGAGGATCGTGGTCAACTGAATTGCCCTGCATGCCCTCATCGATCACCACTGGATTAAGTGTTCAACAGACTTGTCCACTATGTCTGACCCCACCAAGAACCGTGGCCCGGGCGCTGTGCCAATGCCCTACGAGCTCTGCCTACGAACCATGCCCTATTTGAGCACTTCGGCCAGTTTCGCTTCCAGCTCGGCACCGCGCAGGTTTTTGGCCAACACCTTGCCGTCGCGGCCCACGAGCACGGTATAGGGTATGGCGGAGACGCCATATTGCTGCGCTACCGCGTTGTTCCAGAAGGCCAGATCGCTCACGTGCTTCCAGGTCAAGCCGTCCTGCTTGATCGCGGAGGTCCACGCTTCCTTGGTCTTGTCCAAGCTTACGCCCAGGATCTCGAAGCCCTTGCCATGGTATTTGTTGTACATCCTCACCACGTTGGGGTTTTCCATGCGGCACGGGCGGCACCAGCTGGCCCAAAAGTCGATGAGCACGACCTTTCCGCGCAGGCTGCTCAGCGAGAGCGGTTGGCCTTCCGGAGTGTTCTGGGAGAAGTCCGGCGCTTCACTGCCTACGGGAATGAGGTTGTCCAGCATGGCCTGCTGTTCTTCCTGCTGTTTTGCAGCGGCCATCTGTTGGGCCATACGGTCAACCTGGTCGCGGAATCCAATGAAATACTCGCTGTGCGGGATGGTTTTGCGCAAAGAATCCTTCACCTGCTGGAACAGGGCCAGGTCCTGCTCGGGATTCAGCCGGTTGAGGGCGGCCAGGACGGCTGGTGAGCCCATGTGCTCTTGGATGAACTGCCTGGTGCTTTGGCCGAAGGCCGCGTTCAGTGCGGCGTATTCCGCCATGGCGGCGGTATCGCTCCGGTCTGCTTTCAGCCGGGCCACCAGCGTCTGGCTCTGCTCATCGAATGCCTTGGAGTCACGGAAGAAGCCATGCAACAGGGCGGTGTTCACCGAACCCTCTATGTTCGTAGGTGACTGCAACGAATCGGCCTTGGCAGCCACGCTGATACTTTCGGCACTGTCCAGCAGCAGAACCATGATCTGCTCCCCGCCCAAGCTCAAGGAGTAGAAGTCCAGTGGCATGGAAGGCAAGTGCATTTCACCCTTGCCTTGGGCGTCCAGCTTCACGCTGTCCACATGGGTGGGCCGGTTGTTCACGAACTTGTCGAAGTACAGCATTTTCTCCCCGGCACCGGCTATCTCGGCTGTGAGGGTGCGTTGTTGGGGAGTTGCTCCGGTGCAACCGGCCAGTGTGGCGGCCAGCAGGGCCGGGGCGATCAAGTAGTTGGTCATCATGGTTGTTCGAGCAGTCGTTTTACGATCACATTGGCGGCCTTGGGGTCGGCTTTGCCCTTGGAGGCTTTCATCACTTCGCCCATGAACAGGCCCAGCAGGCCCTTGTTCCCGGCGCGGTAGGCCTCCACTTTGTCGGGGTAGCGCGCCATGGCCGTTTGCACGGCGGCTTCGATGGCGCCGGTGTCCGTGCTCAGCAGCAGCCCGTGTTGTTCAGCAAGCTCGCCTGCAGTGCCGCTGTGTTCGAGCATCAAGGGGAACAGCTTCTGCGATGCCAAGGTGTGGCTCACCGTGCCGCTTTCGATCAGGTCTACCAATCCGGCCAACCGTTCGGGACTGATGGGCAGTTCCGCCATGGAGAGCCCCTTTTCGTTCACCCAGGAACGCACATCGCCCATGACCCAGTTGGCTGCTTGCTTGAAGGGCTTCTTGCTGCTACTGCCGTTCAAGCTGGCCACCACGGCTTCGTAATAGAGCGCCGTGCCCTTGTCATCGGTGAGTATCTCTGCGTCATACGTGCTCAATCCGTACTCCTTGGTGTACTTGCTGCGCAGCTCCCTAGGCAGAGGCGGCATGGTTTGCCGCACGGCTTCCTTCTTTTTTTCGCTCACGGTCAACGGCAGCAGGTCGGGCTCGGGGAAGTAGCGGTAGTCATGCGCCATTTCCTTGCTGCGCAAGGCGGTGGTGATGCCTTTGGCCGCGTCGAAGTTGCGCGTTTCCATCCGGATGGTGCCGCCCGCGTCCAACACTTCCGATTGGCGTTGCGCTTCATGTTCAATGGCGCGCTGCACGTTGCGGAAGCTGTTCATGTTCTTCACCTCGGTGCGTGTGCCGAAGGTGGTGGCCCCCTTGGGGCGGATGCTGATGTTGGCGTCGCAGCGCAGGCTGCCTTCCTCCATGTTGCCGTCGCAGATGTCCAGGTAACGCACTAAGCGCCGTACCTCCACCAAGTAGTCGTAAGCTTCCTGCGAGGAGCGGATCACCGGTTCGCTCACGATCTCCACCAGCGGCACCCCGGCGCGGTTCAGGTCCACCAAGGTGTTGAAAGGGTCCACGTCGTGGATGCTCTTCCCGGCATCTTCCTCCATGTGGATGCGGGTGAGGGCAATGGCCTTCTCGGAGCCGTCCTCAAGTGTGATGGTGATGCTGCCGCCCGTGCAGATGGGCGTGGTGTCCTGCGTGATCTGGTAGCCCTTGGGCAGGTCGGGATAGAAGTAGTTCTTGCGGGCGTAGTGCATGCGCGGCGCGATGGTGCAACCGCACGCCAAGCCCAGCTTGATGGCGTGATCGATCACCGCGGTGTTCGGCACCGGCAGGGTGCCGGGCAACGCCAGCGTTACCGGTCCTGCCAAGGTGTTCGGGCGGTCACCGTAGGCGTTGGGGTCGCTGCTGTAGGCCTTGCTGCGGGTGAGCAACTGCGCGTGGACCTCCAGGCCCACCACCAGTTCCCATTTCTCGCTCCAGTGCGGGGCCTTGCCCGTGTTCGGCTTGTTCTCCGGCATCGTGTTTCAGCGGCTCTGCCGCTTTTCCAAGCTGCAAAGGTGCAACGCATCAGGCCAACCACCGTGATGCACGGATGAGAACCTGGGATCTTCCAGACTTACCGTTTACCCCCCCTCGCTCAACTCCCCGCCACCATCTCCCGCATGATCAGCGTCAGGCTCGGCTCGGCCTTCTCCGCCACGCGCTGCACCATCTCGTGGGTGGTTTTCTCAATGCGGCCTTCCACGCCCATGTCGGTGATCACGCTCATGGCAAAGCAGGGCAGGCCCATTTGGCGTGCGGCGATCACCTCCGGCACGGTGCTCATGCCCACGGCGTCGCCGCCGATGATGCGCACGTAGCGGTATTCCGCCGGGGTTTCCAAGGTGGGGCCGGTAAGGCCCACGTAGGTCCCGGTGCGCACCGCAATGTTGTTGGCCTTGGCGATGCCCTTGGCCCGATCGATCATGGCGTGGTCGTATGGTTCGCTCATGTCGGGGAAGCGCGGACCGAAGAAGTCGATGTTCGGGCCGATGAGCGGATTGGGGAACAGGCAGATGTGGTCCGTGAGGATCATCAGGTCGCCGGTGTCGAATTCCTTGTTCACCCCGCCGCAGGCATTGCTCACGAACAGCCGCTTGATGCCGATCAACTTCATCACCCTTACGGGCAGGATCACCTCCGGCATGCTCCAGCCCTCGTAGTAGTGGAAACGGCCCTGCATGGCCACCACGGGCTTGCCGCCAAGCAGGCCGAAGAGCAGCTTGCCGGGGTGGCCTTCCACGGTGCTCACCGGAAATTCCGGGATGTCCTTGTAGGCGATGCTGTACTTCACGTCGATCTCCTTGCCCAAGCCGCTGAGGCCCGTGCCCAGGATGATGCCCGTTTCGGGCGCAAAGCCGTTGGTGGCTTGCTTCAAGTGTTCAGCGATGCGCTGGATGCGTTGCAACATGGGTTCTGATCAGGGCCTCGAAGGCGTGTGGTTCGTTGAGGATCTTGGCTTGTATGCCGATCACGGCCACGGGCAGGCCCTGCAAGGGGCTGGTGCGGAGCGAACCGCCCAAGCGGGTGGCGTCCTTTTCCGTGGTGATCAGCGTTTTCGGGCCGTGGGCGAAACTATGGAATACGTCGGCCACGCCCAGCAACTCGGCCTTGCTGAAGCGGTGGTGGTCGCCGAAGGCCAAGTGGCGCACGGTGCCGAACACGGAACGTGCATGCTCCACCAGCGGTGCGGCATCGGCTATGCCGGTGAACAGCAGCGCCGCAGTCTGCGGGCCAACAGGTACGGCATCTTGCCCGCCGGTGATATACTTCGGAGGGGCGTATTCCAGCCCGCTGAAGAACAGCGCCTGCGCGTCCCGCAAGCCCAACCGCCTGCGCCAGCGGTATTGTTCCTCCGGGGTTGGCAACAGGGGGCACTTGGTCACGATCACCGCGTCGGCCTGCCGGGCGCGGCAGGGGATGTCGCGCAGGTTGCCAGCCGGCAGCAGGTAGTCCTTGTGCCAGGGCCGTTGCCAAGTGGTGAGCACCATGTTCAGCCCGGCCTTCAATGCGCGGTGTTGCAGCGCATCATCCAGCACGATGGCCTGCACCTCGGGCATGGCGGCCTTTATGGCGGCCACCCCGGCCACCCGGTCCGCGCCCACGAACACACGCACGCCGCTGAATTTCTGCTTCAACATCAGCGGCTCGTCACCGGTGGTCCCGGGATCATCATGGGCCTGCACTTCCGAGAAGCCGGAGGCCTTGCGCCCGTAACCGCGGCTCAACGTGGCCAACGTGGTGCCCGGCAGCAGGGTGCGCAGCACCAGCTCCACGTGCGGTGTTTTTCCCGTGCCGCCCAGGGCGATGTTGCCTACGCAAATGGCGGGCACAGGGGCCACTGCGGCCTTCAGCAGGCCGCTGTCGTACAGCCCGTGCCGAAAGCGGAGCACCAGGGCGTAAAGCCAGGAGAACGGGAGCAGCAGCAAGCGCAGCACGTGCATGGGGGCTAAAGATGGCGAGGGGAGGGGGAAGCAGCGCAGATCGGCTCCGGTGCACAGGGTTCGGGCTTGGTGGGAACTGCCGGTCCGCTGTGTTTCCTTTGCGTTGAATAAGTTGTAAAAATCGCCACAGAGTGAATGAAAAATCGCCACGATGTGGCGAAAAAGTACATGACTACCACGCCCACATGGCGCAGATGGGAATCGCGTGAAGGTCTTTGCTGAAGGGGGTTACAGCGGTTCCGGTGTGCAGCACGATGCCCCGGACCCAGTTGGTGCCTGCCGCATTCCGAAGTTCGGCCAGGCCTGCCAGGTCGTGGTGCCCCACGCTGGCCGAAGCCTTCACCTCGATGCCCACCACGCGGCCTTGGGGGTCTTCCAGCACCAGGTCCGTTTCCCGGCCGGTGTTCATGCGGAAGTGGTACAGGTCCGCCCGTGTTTTGGACCAGGTGGCCATCTTGCGCAGTTCGTTTGCGGCGAAAGTTTCCAGCAGGTGCCCCCACATGGTGCTCTTGGGCAGGGCGGCCGGCGTGGAAATGCCGCAGAGCCATGCGGCGAAGCCGCTGTCGGCCAGGTGGACCTTCGGGGCTTTCACCAGTCGCTTGGCCCGCTTGTTGGCCCAGGGCTGCAGCGGGGTGAGCAGGAAGGTGGCCTCCAGCAGCGCCAGGTAACGGCGGATGCTGGAGTGCGACAGGTCCAGGTCGCGGGCCATGTCGGCCATGTTGAGCAGGTTGCCGCTGCGCAGCGCCAACTGGCCCAGCAGCTTGGGCAGGGCGGTGAGGTCCGTAATGTTGCTGATATCGCGCACGTCCTTTTGCAGGATGGTGGTGATGTAGGCCCGGTACCATGCTGCTCGGCGGGCGGCATCCCGGCGTGTCCGTACTTCCGGGTAGCCGCCGGCGAACACCCTCCGCGCCAGGTCCGCGCGGTCTGCGGCCGCCGTGTAGCGCAAGGGGATCTTCTCCTTGAACAGCGTGTCGATGAAGCCGCTGCGGCGGCCCGTCAACTCGTCCTGTGCGAAGGGGTGCAGGGTGATGATCTCCATGCGCCCGGCCAGGGAGTCGCCCATGCGCGGCAGGGCCAGCACGTTGGCACTGCCGGCGAGCAGGAAGCGCCCGGGCCGCCGATCGCGGTCCACTGAGGCTTTGATGGCGCGGAAGATGTTGGGCGCGTTCTGCACTTCGTCCACCACTGCGAATTCGCCCAGCGAGGCCACGAACCCGGCCGGGTCGTTCAGGGCGGCGTCCAGTGAGCCATGGTCATCCAAGGTGACGTAGACGGCCTTGCGCTTTTTTGCCAATTCACGCACCAAAGTGGTCTTGCCGGTTTGCCTCGCGCCGTTCACCAGCACCACCGGGGTGTCCGCCAGGGCGGCGGCAACGGCTGTGTGGATGTTGCGTTGTTTCATGCCTTGGCGAAGGTGTGGTGATTTGTAATAATCGCCAGTTGGTGAATGAAAATTCGTCATGAGCTGGCGAATATTACACAACCTGGTGAAGCACCAAGCCGACCGGTTGGCGTTTCGTAAAGCGGCCGGGCCGGAAGGAAGGCAGCCCGCCCGGCTGTCCATCAGCGGTAACTTGCCGCCCAAGTCACGGGTTGCATGAAGATCAAGGACATCGTACGTGTGTTGGAACAATGGGCCCCGCCCGTGCTGCAGGAGGAGTATGACAATTGCGGCTTGCAGGTGGGCGATCCGGAAGCCGAAGTGGAGCAGGCCTTGCTCACCTTGGATTGCACCGAGGCCGTGGTGAAAGAGGCCGTGGCGCATGGCTGCGGACTGATCATTGCCCACCACCCGGTGATCTTCAAGGGCCTCAAGGCGCTCACCGGGGGCAACGAAGTGCAGCGCACCATCCTTGCGGCCGTTCGAGCCAACGTGGCCATCTACGCCATACATACCAACCTGGATAATGTGATCGGAGGGGTGAACGGGGAGATCGCGGCCCGCCTTGGCCTCAAACCACTGCGCGTGCTTGACCCTAAGACCGGACAGTTGGTGAAACTGGCGGTGTTCGTGCCGTTGGCCCATGCGGATGCCGTGCGCAATGCCCTGTTTGTTGCGGGTGCGGGCCACATTGGCGCGTATGATGAATGCAGCTACAACTTGGAAGGGGCAGGGACCTTCCGGGCGGGTGCAGGCGCTACGCCCTTTGTGGGCGAGCATGGACAGAGGCACACGGAAAAGGAAGTGCGGGTGGAAGTGGCCTGCCCGGCCCACGCTGTTTCCGCGGTGATGGCTGCGCTCAGGGCCGCCCACCCGTATGAGGAACCGGCTTTCGATCTATACCCGGTGCTGAACCACCATACCGGCATCGGAAGTGGGTTGGTAGGGGAGTGGGAGGAGCCCCTGAGCGAATCCGCCTTTCTTGGAAAGCTGAAAGCGGTTTTCGGCACCCCGGCAGTGCGGCACACCCGGCCCGTCGGCCGCCCGGTGAAGCGCGTGGCCGTGTGCGGCGGCTCAGGTGCTTTCCTCATCGGCAAAGCCTTGGCTGCCGGGGCCGATGCGTTTGTTACGGGGGATGTGAAGTACCACGAATTCTTCCTTCCGGAAGGCCGCATGCTGCTGGCGGACATCGGCCACTTCGAAAGCGAGCGATTTACCCCGAACTTGATCCAAGCGCACTTGGCCCGGATTCTACCTACCTTTGCCACCCGTTTATCGGAAACGGGCACCAATCCCATTCATTTTCATTGACCATGGCGAAGACCGCGACCAAGACCGCCGAGCAGGAGGTAAAATCATCGAAGCCCCAGCCTACTAAGGCCGAGAGCGCAATTGCAGCAAAGCTCGTTGCCCTCTTCCGGCTTCAGCATTTCGACTCCTTGGTGGACAAGATCCAAACCCAAAGGGGAGTACTGCCTTTGGAGGTGCAGGACTTGGAGGATGAGGTCGCTGGCTTGGAAACGCGCATGAACAAGCTCGCCGAAGACCTCAAGCAGGCGGAGTTGGCTGTGAGCGACAAGCAGAACTTCATCAAGGACGCCAAGGCCAACATCAAAAAGTACGAGGCCCAGCAATCCAAAGTGCGCAACAACCGGGAGTACGACTCGCTGGGCAAGGAGATCGAGTTCCAGAATTTGGAGATCCAGTTGGCCGAGAAGCGCATCAAGGAGGGCAAGTTTGCCATGGAAGCCAAGAGCAGCGCCGTGGATGAAAGCAAGAAGCTCTTTGCGGAGCGGAAGAGCGATCTGGACGTGAAGAAGAAGGAACTGGGGGATATTGTTGCAGAAACGGAAAAGGAGGAGAAAGAACTTGCCAAGCAGAGTGCGGGCGCCGCAAAAGAGGTGGAGGAACGCCTGCTGAGCGCTTATCGGCGCATTCGGGGCAACGCCCGGAACGGGCTGGCCGTAGTAGGCATGGAGCGGGGGTCCTGCGGGGGGTGCTTCAATGCTATTCCGCCCCAGCGCCAATTGGATATCGCCAGCCACAAGAAGATCATCGTTTGCGAGCACTGCGGCCGCATTCTGGTGGATGATGCCATTGTTGGCGAAGTGCTCGACAGCCTGAAGTGACCAAGTGCCCCTGGAGGCAGTACAAACGGCACGTGGCCACCTTGCAAGGTGGCCACGTGCCGTTTACGGGCGCCCGATCACGGGCGAAAGGCCACGGTGATCATTCCACGCGTGTCGGTAAGGCGCTCATTCACGCTGCCAACCAGGCTCGCATCATAAGGGAAGTAATTGGTATCGCGCGTACCGTATACCCCGGTCAGGTCAATGCTCATGTGCTTCGTGCGATATCCGATGCCCGAAGTAAAGCGCATGTAGTCAGTGCCCGCGCGGGGGTCGATCTCCGCATAGGCGTCAGGCCAAATGCCCCAGCCACCGCGGAAGTACCAAGATCCGGCCCTCCACTCGGTACCAACCCGAAGGCTGTGCGTGCTTCGGGTTCCGGTTTGGACGGCTTGGTTTTCCATATTGAAGTCATAGTCGTCCATCAAGGAAGTACTGGCGTTCAGCCGCCCCTGCCTGAAGTTTGTGTAGCCATAGTCAATGCTTACCAGACCGTACTGCCCTGCGATGTAGGCTACGGAGGCAAGTACGCTCCATGGTGTGCGGATGCGGTAATCATAGCTTCCATCTGGTGAGTTCTGGCCGTAGTGAACGTTCCCGTTGGCGTCAGGCGTACGGAAGCTCGTGGACATACCGTAGTTGTAGGCATCGGTCAACATCAACCACTTCGGACTGTGGAAGGCAGCCCCGAGCCGCAGGTGTTGCCCCACCCGGCCAAGCACGCCCACCTTCAGATCAATGCCGTTTCCGGTGGTCAGCAACTGTTCCGTGTAGCTCAGCTCTTTCAGGTCTATTGCAGTATCCCCCACCACCTCTTCATGCACGGTTTGGCGTTCGTAGCGCACACTGGCCAAACCCATGCTGGCACCCAGGTACAGCCGGTCCTTGTAGTTCGCCGCATAGAAGATGCTGGTTGTATTCAGCCTTCCCGATGAACTGATCCGATGGTCCTGGTCAACAGTGGTCCCAAAGGGAAGGGCCCCCGTGTAAGTGTTTGCATTGGTGTCCAGTGGGTCTATTCCGTAGGTCAAATAGGCCAGGTTGCTCGAGAAAGGGAACTGGGTGGCCAATTGGTCGGGTGCGGTGCCATTGGCCTCGTTCACGAACTTGTCGAGTATGGTGCTGGGCACCTGGAGGCCTTGGGCCTGTTCATTCCAATGGTAACTCGCCTGCCGGTCGAAACTGATGCCGAAGGTGCCGCTCTGCCAATCCTGCCCGTGTTCGTACGGGCTGCTCAGGACCAGTGAAAAGTTACTGAAGCTGAACCGGTTGTCATTGTCGGATGCACTCGTGCCATAGAAGGTGGAACGGCTGCTGTTCACCTCAAACTGCGGGGAAAAGGAAATCTCACTGGTGTTGTACAGGCCAAGACCGGCAGGATTGAGGGAGGCGCTTCCCGGGTCGGCCCCCACCGCACCAACCGCCCCGCCCAGCGCCCACGATCGTGCAGTGCCACCCGGCAAAAAAGACGAATAGCGCAACACGTCTTCCTCGTTCTGGGCGAACAATTCGGCGCAGGGCAGGAGCAGAAGCAAGGCGGGGAGACAACGGAAAGCTGGCTGCATGTGTAGAACTGGGTCTGTTAGCGGGGCCGGGGGCTAGTAACACGCCCTCCTCCGCCACTGTTGCCCCCCCCGGTTGAGCGTGATGGGTTTGAGGGGGAAATGTCGAAGCCGCGCTCAGGCCGTGCAGAGGGTGCCCGGTTGGGTGAGCGGCTTGGCGCTTCAGGTGCGGAGATGTTCCGGCCTTGCCGTGTCGGCCAAGCCGGGGAATTCATGTCAGGTTGGCGCGTGGGCGCCGGCCCGGGCAACAGGCTGGCGGGGTTGCGGGCGGCCATGCGGGGTGCCGCACTGTTGGTGCTGCCGGTAACCGAAGACATGGAAGGACGGTGCGAATAGACCGTGGTGCCGTATCCTATGGGCTCATAGCAACCATAGCAGCCGCCCCAAGGCCCTTGGTACGGGCCATAGCCCATGCCGTAACCGCCGTAACCATAGCCGTATTGGCCATAGCCGTAATAACCGTACGGGCCGTATCCGTAGAATGGCTGGTAGCCGTAGCCGCTCATCCAACTGTTGCTCCAGTAGGGGTCATAGCCGTACGGCAGGCTCCCCCAACCATACCCGATGCTCATGCTGCCGAAGGTCGTGGGCCAGCCGTAGCTCAAGCCCATGCCCCAGCCGGGACCGTAGTTCCCAAGGCCGGTACCGAACCCGAAGCGACCGTAGTTGTAGTAGTACGGATCGTTGTAGGTCAGATCGTAATAGTCCCGGTAAACGGTTGAATTTCGCGCATCCGCATCATTGTAGTAGTCCTCGTGGCCCGCAATCGGGGGCTCCGGTGCCGATTGCTCGGCCGGAGTGGATGCTGCCAAGGCCGACCGGTCGGGAATGTCATAGACGTCATCACCCGACATGGCGGTGTGTTGCAGTGTGCCGCACGCAGAAAGCAGCAGTAACGGAAGGAGGAAGGCGGTCGATTTCATGGCGTTCGGAGCATTCGTTCGGCGGGTGGGTGGCCTTACTTTCGCAGCCCTTCCCGCTCCAAGAACAAAAATAATACCGCAAAAGTGCCCGGCATGAGCGATCAACTCACCAAGCGCGAAACAGATTACGCCCAGTGGTACAACGACCTGGTGCTGAAGGCCGACCTTGCCGAACACAGCGATGTGCGGGGCTGCATGGTGATCAAACCGCATGGTTATGCCATTTGGGAAAAGATGCAGGCCGCCTTGGACGCCATGTTCAAGGCCACCGGGCACGTGAACGCCTATTTCCCCCTCTTCATCCCAAAGAGCTACCTGGCCAAAGAAGCCAGCCATGTGGAAGGCTTTGCAAAGGAATGTGCCGTGGTTACCCATTACCGCCTGAAGACCGATGCCCTGCACGGCGTGGTGGTCGACCCCGATGCCAAGCTCGAAGAGGAACTGATCGTGCGCCCCACCAGCGAAACCATCATCTGGAACACCTATCGCGGTTGGGTCAAGAGCTATCGCGACCTGCCCCTGCTGATCAACCAGTGGGCCAACGTGGTGCGATGGGAAATGCGCACCCGCCTGTTCCTGCGCACGGCCGAGTTTCTTTGGCAGGAAGGGCATACGGCCCACGCCACACGTGCGGAGGCCATTGAAGAAACCGAGCGCATGCTGGAAGTTTACCGGCAATTCGCCGAGGAGTGGTTGGCCATACCGGTGGTCAAGGGCATCAAAACGGCCAGTGAGCGTTTCGCCGGAGCGGAGGAGACCTACTGCATCGAAGCCATGATGCAGGACGGCAAAGCCTTGCAGGCCGGCACATCCCATTTCCTGGGGCAGAACTTCGCCAAGGCGTTCGATGTGCTCTTCACCAACAAAGAAAACCAACAAGAGCACGTATGGGCCACGAGTTGGGGAGTGAGCACCCGCCTGATGGGCGCACTGATCATGACCCATAGCGACGACCACGGCCTTGTACTGCCCCCCAAATTGGCGCCCGTGCAGGTGGCCATGGTACCGATCGCCAAAAACGGCGAACAGCTGGCGGCCATCGATGCCTATGTGCAACCCATGCTGGATGCCTTGCGCGCCAAAGGCATCACCGTGAAGTATGACAACGACGACAAGCGCAAGCCCGGTTGGAAATTCGCCGAGTACGAGTTCAAGGGGTATCCTTTGCGCATCGCCGTTGGTCCGCGCGACATGGAGAACGGCACCGTGGAAGTGGCCCGCCGCGATACCATGGAGAAGCAAGTGATGCAAGCTGCCGGGATCGCGGAAAAGGTGCAGCATTTGCTGGTGGCCATACAGGACAACCTCTACCGCAAGGCCCTCACCATGCGTGAGGAGAACACCCATGTGGTGGACAGCTATGAGGAGTTCAAGGACCGCATCGACCAAGGCGGTTTCTTCCTCGCGCACTGGGATGGCACACCCGAGACCGAGGAACGGGTGAAAGCCGAAACCAAGGCTACCATCCGGTGCATCCCCATGCAAAGTGACCATAAGCCGGGCCGGTGCATGGTTACCGGCAAGCCCAGTGCCCAACGTGTCATTTTCGCAAGATCCTACTGATGGCAAACCGGTCACGCCCCAAGGGCACCAAGGAACTCATCGTGGACCTGCTGGCCACCCGGTCGGGCATGAAGCAGGATGTCTATGCCAAGTCCAAGGAAAACTTCGCGCTGCTCAAACAGGAACTCAAGTCCCTGGCAGATGAACTCGCCGGGGCGGTAGCATCGCTCGATCCGAGGCTGAAGGTAGAATTCTCCGAGCAAGGTGACTTCTCGGCCAAAGTGGTGGCTGCAGGCGATACGGTTGTTTTCACCATGCACACCAACGTGTTCCGCTTGGACCAAGGCAACAGCCTATGGAAATCCAGTTACCTCCAGGAAGATGAACAACGCGGCTATTTCGGGGTGGTGAACATCTACAACTTCCTGTCCGATTCTTTCCGATACAATCGCGAAAGGGACTTGGGTTACCTGGTGGCGCGCCTCTTTGTGAACAAGGAAGGCCATTTTTTCGTCCAGGGTAAAAAACAACTGGGCTTTCTGTACAACGACCTGGCCGAAGGGGTGATGGACCCCGGCCGTATGAAAGAAGTGCTCGGTTCGGTGTTGCTCTATGTGCTCGACTTCGACCTGCTGGCACCTCCGTACGACCAGGTCAGCCAGGTTTCCTTGGAAGAGATGAAACAGTTGGAAGCCTACTCCATGGTCAGCACCGGCAAGCGCCTGGGTTTCCGCTTCCAAGCAGATACCGAGGATATATCTTGAGGGATAATTTGGAGGGATCGCCCGGCTGGCTATTTTTGCGGCCCCAAAGCGCTGGCGACAGCCTTCGGGAAATGTGTTGGCCCGTTCGTCTAGGGGTTAGGACGCGTCCCTTTCACGGATGAAACAGGGGTTCGATTCCCCTACGGGCTACTTCAAAGACCCGGACTTGCCGTCCGGGTCTTTTTGTATCCCTCCGGGGAACCTGGTTCCCGTCCAAGTCCTTCCCCCGGAAGGCCTTTCCGGGAACTCCTACGGGTTACTTCCGGAACGCCAGAACCTGAGCAATAGCAAGTGTTTCCGGTGTTTTTGGGTTCCAGGACGGGACAGTTCCGGGACAGTATTAGCCGTGTTTCTCCCTTCTTCAAGCGTAGGAATGTGGAACCTTTCTCCTGCCATTTGTATCCCTTCGGGGAATCCGGTTACCCCTCAAACCCTTCCCATTAGCAGGCCCCTATGGCGAAGTTCCGCGGGTGGCGGAGGGGTTCAGTGGATCCCGTTGGTGCTGGGGCAGGGCGCCACCCTTGCCAACTCCCTGGGGGTCATGGCTGTCGTTCAGAACACGCTGCCATGCGTGGGGTCGCGTGCAAAGATCATAGCAGATGGTGCCTCCATTCTGCGGTGATCCTGTCTCGGGCACCTTCATGGAAGATCAGTAGTTGATGGGCGGCCAGATCAATGGGTTTCAACGTCTCCCATGCGTGTGAAACGATCCTTTCCGTGGTGATTTCGTATCAACTGCTCTTCCAGAGTGCATCAAGAATCGTAAATTCGGGGCGAAACAGCACCATAAGATGTGGGGTCTTGCCAAGGAAATTCAACCGGTGACCACCGTATACCAGGTGTTCCGCCTTAGGAGCAGCGCGGTGATGTACACGTTGGGCATGTGGCTCCTTGCCGGTGGAATTCCGCTGTTTGCGCAGGCCGATCTGTGCGGCTCGCCCATTATGACCGACAAACCGTCGGTGAAGGAATGGTCCATGACCACCGTGCAGGTAGCCCAGTGCGTAAACCCGGCGTGCCCCACCCCGGGCCCTGACCTGCGGATGAACGTGTATGTGCCCACGGTACTGGCGGACAACGTGCCGAACCCTGGCAAATTCCCCCTGATGCTGTTGCTCCACGGCGGCGGCTTCACTACTGGGGGCTATACCATGTTCCAATGGCCCGAAGCCTTCGTGAAACGCGGCATGATCGTGGCTACTGCGGAATATCGGGTGGGCTGGGACGTGAACGGTGATGGCGTGGTGACGAATGATGAGCACCATGATTCCGTGGAAGATCCCTGCGGGGGAGACTATTCCACCATGATGAGGGCAGTGATCAGGGCCGTTGCGGATGTGGACGCCGCCATGCGGTATCTGCTCGGAGACAGCACCACCTATCCCATCGATCGCAACGCCCTTTATTTGGGCGGGCCCAGCGCAGGCGGGGCATTGGCCCTGCACGTGGCGTTTTCAAAGCCCGGCGAGCTCCAGTCCCGGTGGGAAACCTTGTATGGAAACCTTCCCTTGATCGGGGATCCTTGTGATATGCGCTGGGATCCCATCATGTGTCAACCAGTGGCCGGGTCGGCAGGTTTCTATCAGGGAGACTACTCGTACAAAGGCATCATGAATTGCTGGGGCGGGCTGTTCGGTACCGAGCTGTTGGATCCCCATGATGGGGTCGACCCCGGCAACGACGAACCGGATGATCTCGCCTTTATCGGCTTCTATGGCGGGGAGGACCATGTGTACCCGCCTGGTGTCGGACCGGCTTATGAGTGCCCGAACTACCCGATCGGCTATGGTGGGCTTGCAATGTTCAACCTCCGCAGGCAGTATGGATATCCGGCGCAGCTCTATACCGATCCCACTGCCAAGCACCGCCATGTCTGGGTGCAGGCAGGCCTGCCCGCAGGCCCTGAGTTGTCCAACCAACGGGGCATCCGGGCGGAGTTCATCGCGGCAAGAACCTGCTGCTTCTTCAAGTCGGTCATGTGCGGCCACCCGTGCAATTTCGAGGAACCGATGGCCATGGAAGAACCCTCGGACTGGGGAAAGGCCTACATGGAGATGTTCAATGAGCCGCTCCTGCCTTCCGGATGCTACAATGACGGTACCATGCGCTTCAATCCCTGGTCTTCTCTGGATGAGCCTCTGGTTTACCCCAATCCGTCCAATGGCACGGTAAAGATCCTGGGGGCCGGTTTTCCCGAAGGAGCGGACTACGAGATCTTTGATATGCATGGCAGCAAGGTGGAAGAAGGCCGGATGAAGGTGGAGGGAAACACCATCGACCTGAAAGCACTGCCGGACGGCATGTACATGATCCGCCTGACCAGCCCGTCAAACACGTACTTGGCCCGGGTGGTGCTGCAGCCATGGAAAGTGCGATGAGCGTTGGGCCCTTCGTCCGTGCGGATCGGCACGGGACCCGCCGATCACCTTCATCCATACATTTGGCGCTTGGCCCAATTGCCAGCTGCTTGGCCGTATAGGCAGGCCGGTTGCGCATGGCGAAAAAAGTTCCTGAATGAGATCGACCAAGATCGTTTTGGCCATGGTGGTGATGGCACTGTTGGCCTCATGCGTGGGCAAGCGCAGCATCAACTTCCTGCATGACGGATCGTTGAGCAATACCAGCAAATTGTTCCCCAACCGCAAGTTCGAGTATCGGATCCAAGTGAACGATGTGCTGAGCATCAGGATCCTCGGACTGGATGAGGCCAACTCCAGGCTGTTCAACGTGGAAGCCGTGAATTCCGGCCTTGCATTGAACGAAGCGGCCCTCTATGTCAACGGATTTTCCGTGGACAAGACCGGCAATGTGCAATTGCCCAGCGTAGGGAGGATCAAAATGTTGGGCCTTACCGTGAACGAAGCCCAGGAAACCCTGCAGCGCAAAGTGAATGAATACTTCGCCAATGCCACGGTGATCCTCAAGCTCGTAAGCTTCCGGGTAAGCGTACTGGGGGAGGTTGAAAGACCTGGCACCTATTTTGTGTACAACAACCAGATCACCTTGCTGGAAGCCTTGGCACAAGCCGGCGGGCCATCGGAAATGGCGGACAAACGGCACGTGACACTGATGCGCCAAAGCGACCAGGGCACCCAAGCAGTCTATCTCGACCTGAGCCATGCGGAAGTGCTTTCCAGCGAGTATTACTACTTGTTGCCCAATGATGTGGTCTACCTTCCGGCAATGGGCGCCAGGCCGCAACGCATGAACCTGGACCTGCTCACCATCCTGTTCGGCGCGATCAGCACGGCCGCCCTGGTGATCACCGTAGTGCAAAACCTCAAATGAGCAGCGGCCAGAACGACACCATCGATATTCAGGCCTTCCTTAAAAAGGTCCTCAAGATGTGGTGGCTCTTTGCCATCACCGTGGTGCTGGCCGCGGCAGGAGCGGTGTGGTACGTGAAAACCACTGCCAAGACCTATGAGGTGAACGGAGTGATGCTGATGAGCGACACCAAACGGAACAGCTTCGGTTCGAGCCGTGAGGATTTCATCAAGGGGGCCTCCTTTCTCAGCAGCAACGTCGGCTTGGAGGATGAGATCAGCGTACTCACTTCATTCACCAACGTGTTGGCCACGATCCAACAGTTGGATTTCGCCACCACCTACTACGTGGAGCGCAATTTCCTGCGGCAGGAGATCTACGAGGACAAGCCGTTCATCATCCGACTCGATACCGGGCTGCAGATAACGGGGGTGATGGTGGAGGTGAAGCCGGACCTGGAGGCAGGCACCTATCGCGTGGTAGCCTCGGGGAAGAACGTGCAGATGTTCAATGCCGGGCTGCAGAAACCGGTGGACAATTTTGTGCCTGAACTTGACCTGGACCAGACCGTCAAGGTCGGGGAGCCGTTCCATAGCCCTTACCTCAACTTCCGGATCGAGTTCAACCCGGAACACAAGCATCGATCAGCGGAACGGTACTTTTTTCATCCCGCCAGCAATCCGGATGTAGCCTCCTATTACAGGTCCAAGACCTATGTCACGCCCTTGAGCGATGAAAGCAACATCATCACGATCACCACCGTGGGGGAGGACACCAAGAAGGAACAGGACTACATCAACACCTTGATGCAGACCTACATCAAGAGTGAGCAGGACAAGCAGAACGAAAAAGGAACGCGGACCATCGCATTCATCGATGAACAATTGGACCGGTCAACGGGCAGCTTGGAGGTGGCGGAGGGTAACCTGGAGAATGTCCAGGCCACGGCCGGCGGCTTGGTGGGCAGTGCCGGTGACCGCGGCGCGGCGGTGTTCAATGACCTCTCCCGATTGAAGGACGACCAAGGCAAAGCACGCTCTCGGCTGCAATACCTGGGGGAACTGATCACCTACATGGGCCAGGATGATGGAGGTACACCCTCCACTATCTCTGCGGCCAATGTGGGCGCACCATCCCTGAGCAACTTGATCGACAAGTACAACGAGGATGTGAATGAACTGGCCACACGCAGGCTGAACGAGCGCCAGCAATCGGCACCTACGATCGCCTTGGCCCGCAAGGTGCAAACCCAGCGGAACCAGATCATCCAAAGCGCCCAGGACGCGCGTCGCGGTGCACAGCTGGAGCTGGACCAGATCACCAATCGCGTCAACCAGTTGCAATACCAACTGAACCAACTGCCCCAAAGCAGCAGACAGGTAAGCATCGCCACGCGCAAGTATGAGCTCAGCGCCAGCATCAACACCTACTTGATGGAGAAGCGGTACGAAGCAGAGATCGCCGTGAACTCCGATCAGGTGGACAAATACATCATCGACCCCGCAAGGGTCAAGCCTGGTGGGGCCGTGGCCCCGAACAAAGGCACAACCCTGGCCTTGGCCTTGGGGCTTGCCTTGGTGCTGCCCTTGGGGTTCGTGCTGGTGCGTGACATCTTCAACGACCGCATCATGGACCTCGACGAGGTGAAGCGCTTGAGCCCGATCCCGGTGCTCAGTACCATTCCCGCATCCAAACAAGCGCGCATCAAGACCTTGGATGACCGGTCTGCGCTTGCCGAAGCCTTCCGTACGGCCCGCATCAATCTGCAGTACCTCAATGCCAACAAGGACCGCCAGGTGGTGGGGATCACCAGCAGCGCCAGCGGGGAGGGCAAAACGTTCTGTGCCGTGAACCTGGCCACCGTGATGGCCTTGGGCAACAAGCGCACCCTGTTGATGGATGCCGATATGCGCAAACCGAAGATGCATGAACGCTTCGGCATGGAGCTCGGTACCGGCCTAAGTACCTACCTGATCGGAGAGGCTGGCTTGGAAGGCATCGTACGCCGATCGGATGTGCAGGGGTTGGACTTGATCACTGCGGGCCCTGTACCCCCCAACCCCTTGGAGCTGTTCGAGAGCCCGCGCCTGGCGGAACTGCTGCAACAGCTGCGCGGGCGGTACGACCAGATCGTCGTCGACGCCTCGCCCATGGGCCTGGTCAGTGAATTCAAGGTGCTGGCCCAGCATGTGGACCTCACCTTGTACGTGGTGCGCCAGGGGTATACCCGCCGGGCCATGCTGAGGCAGGTGAATGAGCTCTACCGCACCGACAAGCTCCGGCACATCGACCTGTTGTTCAACGGTGTGAAGGCGGGGGACGGCTACGGCTACGTATATGCGTGAGAGCACCGGTGGCACGTTGGTGAACAAGCTGCGCTCCGAAGGGTTCCGCAAGTATTTCAGGAACACCTCCTGGCTTTTCGTGGACCGCGTGGTCAGGCTGGCCTCCGTGCTCATCACCAGCATCTTCGTCACCCGGTATCTCGGCCCCGAGCTGTTCGGTCAGCTCAACTACGCCAGTGCGTTCGTGGGCATCTTCTTCGCCCTCACCTCCATGGGCCTGGATGATATCCTGATCCGCGACCTGGTGCGCCGACCGGACCGCCGGGACCAGCTCCTGGGCACAGCTGCCACGATCAAGCTCTGCGGTGCCGTGGTCCTGTTCATCACCGTGATGGTGCTGGCATGGGCCAAAGACCTGGACCGTACGAAGGTCCTGATGATCCTGCTGATCGCTTCGGCGGAATTCCTCAAGCCCCTGATCGTTGCCGAACAATACTTCCTTTCCCGGGTGGAGGCGCAAACCGCGGCCCGCGTGAACATTGCCCAAGCCTTGCTGGGTTCGTTCTTCCGCTTGGGCCTGGTACTGCTGCATGCACCACTGGTATGGTTTGCATGTGCCTACATTGTGGAAATGGCCATTGCTGCCGGTGGATTTCTGATCACCTACGGCCGGCACGGCCTTTCCTGGCGGGGTTGGCGCTATGACCGTACCACCGCACGATACCTGTTGAACCAGTCCTGGCCGTTGATCATCTTCGGGTTGGCCTTGTACGTCCAAGCCAAGATCGACCAGGTGATGATCGGCGACATCCTGCGCCACACCATCGGGGAAGCTGCTGCCGACGCCGAAGTGGGTCAGTATTCCGCTGCGTTGAAAATGATCGAGGCCTTGGGCTTCATTCCCGGGATCGTGGTGGCCTCCCTGGCACCGGCCATCACCAGGGCCCGTGCACAAGACCGCCGGCTCTATGAGGAACGGCTGGTCAACCAGTACAGGCTGCTCTTCATCTTGTTCCTGGTGGTGTCCGTGCCCTTGTATTTCTTGGCCGAACCGGTGATGGTGCTCTTGTTCGGGGAGGAGTTCCGCATGGCGGGCTACCTGCTGTCCTTGTTTGCGATCCGGTTGTTCTTCACCAACATGGGCGTGGGCAAAGGAAGTTTCATCACCAACGAAAGCCTGTTCAAGTATTCCTTGGTCACCGCCGTGGTGGGAGCCGCGCTCAACATTGGCATGAACTATGTGCTGATCCCCGCGTATCAATCCATCGGAGCCATTTGGGCCATGATCGGTTCCTTCTTCGTCAGCATCTTTCTCGTGGATCTTTTCTTCAAGGAGGCCCGGCCGAATTTCCGCTGGATGATGAAGGGCATCGGGACGTTCTGGAAGATCCGAAATGTGAACTGAGCATGCTCCCGCACCCGCACCTTGTGCCCTTGCTGCCCCGGCCTGCCTCAGCGCCCGACTGTCCCGCATGCGGGTCCCGCGAGGTGGAAGCCAGCGGCAGCGTATGGCCCGGCATTCATGTGCTGGGCGCTCACGGCTGCCGTTCGTGCAAGCTGGATTTCCTGCAGGACCTGCCTGTTGGCTTCGCCGTGGACCACCCCATGGCCATCGGCATGCGCAAGGGAGAGCTCTTCAACCCCACCAACGGGCCTGCATGGATCTATGCCCCCTTGGTCCGGGGTTATCATGACCAGTGGCACCAGGAAGTACGCATGGAACGCGTGGTGAACAGGACCGCTCAAAGGGTGGTGGTGCTCAATACGCTCGATTATCTCTACGGCCACGTATTGCTGAAGTTGTACAACGCCCAGTACTATTTGGACAAACACCCGGAACTTGGCCTGGTGGTGATCGTGCCGCGCATGTTCCTTTGGCTGGTCCCGGAAGGAGTGGCTGAAGTATGGGTCGTGGATCAACGCTTGGGTGAAGCACAGCGGTGGTCCACATCGATCGACCGGTTCGTGCAGGACCAATTACCGCGGTACAAAGAAGTGTTTTTGGGCAAGGGCTATGCCCATCCGGAATTTGCCGTCATGGACATATCCCGCTTCAGCAAGGTGCCGCCCTTTCGGCTCTCGCAGTTTCTGGAGCAACCCCCGAAGATCACTTTTGTATTGAGGGAAGACCGCTTGTGGATCGCGGGAGCGGGAACGAAGCTCATGTACAGGATCGCCAGGAAGCTAAGCCCCAACGGGCCGCTCACGCGATGGTTCATACACGCCCAGGACCGCCTGGTGAAACGCAGCATGGCGCACATGCGCAAGGAACTGCCGACTGCCCGATTCGCAGTGGTGGGACTGGGCCGGCCCGGCGGCATGCCACCGGGCGTGGAGGACCTGCGCACGGAGAAGATGGACGCAGGTACCGAGCTGACCTGGTGCCGCACCTATGCCGCCAGCCAGGTGGTGGTGGGCGTGCATGGCAGCAATATGCTGCTTCCCACGGCCCATGCCGCCGGTTGTGTGGAGATCCTTCCCTACGACCGCTACGGCAACATGGTGCAGGACATCTCCGTGCGCTACCATGACCGCATGCAGTTGTTCCTCTACCGGTTCGTTGATGAATTTGCCGTTCCACGGGCCGTGGCCAGGCATGTGGTTTCCATGTTCAAGGATTTCGCGGTTTACAAAAGGGACAACTTGGTGAACATCTTCAACGAGGAATGAACACAAAACCAATGGGCACCGCCGTGCTGTTCATCGCGTTCAACCGCGAAGAGCCGTCGCGCATGGTGCTGGAGGCGATCCGCCAGGCCAAGCCCCCCCGGCTGTACTTCGCTTGTGACGGACCCCGGAACGCAAAGGAGAAGGAGCGCTGTGAACGGGTGCGTGCCTTGGTGTCCATGGTAGACTGGGATTGCCAGCTGTTCACCCGGTTCAGCGAGGTGAACCAAGGCGTGATGATGGGCGAATCCACGGCCATGAACTGGTTTTTTGAACATGAGGAGGAAGGCATCATTCTGGAGGACGACACCTGCCCGGACCCCAGCTTCTTCAATTATTGCGAAGAGCTGCTGGAGCGCTACCGCCATGATGAACGGGTATGGTGCATCATGGGCAACAACCTGATGACCGAATGGGAGGCCAAGGACGGTGGGTCCTACTACTTTTCCGCCCATGGATATGGCGCATATTGGGGATGGGCAGGATGGCGGCGGGTGTGGAAGAAGTATGACGTGCACATGAAGGATTGGCCCGAATGCCGTGACCGGCAATTGTTGAACGGCCACTTCCTGAGCAAGGCGGAGATGACCGAGGCATACAAACTTTTCCAGGGGCAGTTCGACGGCCGGATCCGCTCTTGGGATTACCAGATGGATTTTGCCCGGATCATCAACCGGGGCATCACCTGCATTCCCAACATCAACCTGGTGAGGAACATCGGCTTCGGAGCGGATGGCACCCATACCGTCAGCGAGAATGACAAGCGCAATAAATCAGACCTGTCGCGGATGTCCTTCCCGTTGAAGCACCCCCGGTTCATGGTGGTGGATGCCGTGCGCGACCTGGCCTATTTTGAACGGTACATCCAACCGAGCTTGTTCCGCAAGTTCAAGGATGCGGTGAAACACCTCTTGCCCGAAAGGTTGGACGAAGCGATCACGCCCTTCCTCTCCAAGGTGCAAAAACGGTTGGGCTTGAACTAAGCAGCTACCTTTCCCGGCGGTTCCACCGCCCCTGAGCCGTGCTTAGCAAGAGGAAGCTCATAAACGCGCTGTTCGTCCTGTCGTTCCCTTGGTACGGGATCGGGGCCTATGCCATGGTGGATCGTGGTTTCGCCGTGGGGATCTTGATGTGCGCGTTGCCGTTCCTGCTCATCTTGGGCATTTACCTGCTGGACCTGCTTTACCGGGGGACGGTGAAGCCTTTGGTCAACGGCAAGTTCCTGTTGGTCATGGGAGCGTTGGCCTCCATCAGCTTTTCCGTGTTGTTGGGCTTGCACTACAACAGCCCGCTGATCACAGGGGCCAATGGCGCCTTGCTCATCTTGCTCTTCGTGGCCCCTTTCCTCAGTTCCGTGGTGGTGCAGGTCTATAACCGCCACGATCCCGATTTCAATATGGCGGACCTGGTGCTGTGGGGATTCCTGGCGTATGTGGGGATCAACCTGGTGGGCATGGGCATGGGCATGCGCAATCACCTCCACTATTTCAGCGGCCGTGCAAGTCCGCCCTTCGCCATGGGCATCTACGATGCGGCCCATTTACTGGCCATCATCAACCTGATGCTGCTTTTCCACCTGCGCGATTTCCGGACGGATCCTGTCCGTTGGTCGCTACTGGCGGCGGTGTACGTAGTGAACATGGCCATGATCCTGAGCATCAACAGCCGCCTTTCGTTCATGATCTTCATTGTGCTTACGGCACTGTTCATCACCCGGGCCATGAAGACGCTGAAGGGATTGTTCACCTTGTCCCTGTTCACCATGCCCCTGATGATGAGCTTTGCCTTGCTCATCTACCAGATCCTCTCCTTGCCCGTGTTCGTGGCGATCCTGGAGCGGGTTGACAAAGAGGATGTCACCACCTTCAATGGGCGTACGTACATCTGGACGGCTGCAGCGGATTGGTTGATGGACGATCGCCGGGGCCTGCTCTTCGGGAACGGCTATAATGGGCAGTACCGCCTCCGCCTGCTGGAGCGTGTGGCGAACTTGTGGGGCGAGTCGGGCTCATTCAACCTGCACATGCACAGTGCATTCCTGGAAATGCTGGTGGACCAGGGCATCGTGGGCATCCTATTGATGTACGCCGTCTACTGGGCCGGTTTCCGGTACTACCGGCAACACTATCTGCTGGATACCCGCATGGCCCCGCTGTTTGCGGCGTTCGTCTATTTGATGTTCGTTTGGCAGATCGATATCGTGGGGTATGCCTACTACAGCGGGTTTTGCCTATTATTCGTACTTATGGGCCCGGTAGTAATGAAAAAAGAGGAACCAGCCACCGTTATCACCAATCCCCAGGGACCGTCCACATGATCGAAGGAGGAATCCGCACCAAGGAGGGAATTCCCCTGGATCCCCCGGTGGTGAGCATTGTAACAGTCGTATATAATGGTGCCGCCACGTTGGAGCGGACCATTCACAGTGTATTGGAGCAGGATTTTCCGGGCATGGAGTACGTGATCGTGGATGGGGGAAGCAATGACGGCACCTTGGACATCATCCGGCGGCATGAGGACCGTATTGCCTACTGGTGCAGTGCCAAGGACAATGGGATCTACGACGCCATGAACAAGGGCATTGGGCTGGCCCAAGGTGAATGGGTGGGGTTGATCAATGCGGATGATGCCTACGCCCATGGTGCGGTGGCCAAGGTCGTAGAAGCGGTGGCCGGAAAGGAGCACATCAATATCGTGCATGGCGATATCCTGGTGGAGTATCCCAGCGGGGCCCGCAAGGTGAAGCATGCCAAGCGCTCCTCCTTTTTGTTGAAGTACTGGGAAATGGTGCTGAACCATCCCAGCTTTTTTGTACGGCGGTCATATTACGCCGGCCATCCGTTCGATCCATCCTTCCGCGTGAGCGGCGATCACCTGTGGACCTACCGTGCCTGGCGGGAGAACCGCCGGCAATTCCTGTATTTGCCGATCGTGCTGGCGCACTTTACCGCCGGAGGGGCCAGCATGTCGGGTTCCTTCGCCCGCATGTTGAAGGAGAGCGACCGCATGTGCGAGGTATTGGGCTTCTCCCGAATGGAGAAAGTGTTGGCCAGAACGGTCCGTACGGCACTCTACTTGCCGGGCATGGCGAAGCTGTGGTTCAACCAGTTGGCGGCACCATTGCAGGGCAAGCAACAACCATGAGCGCCAACCACGGACTATTGCAGGATTGGCGTGCCAACAGGGGTAACCCCAAGGGGCGCTTGGTCATGGTGTTCTTCCGGTTGATGCACCTGCTGCGGCGGAGCTTGGCCACCTTCATCCTTTTCCTGCCGCTGTTCCTGTTGTACCGCTTGCTGGTGGAATGGCTCCTGTGCATAGAACTGCCTTGGAAGACACGCATCGGGCCGGGCTTCCGGTTGGATCACGGGCAGGCCCTGGTGGTCAACGATGGCACCGTGTTCGGTGCGGGTTGCACTGTGCGCAACAGCACCACCATCGGCAATAAGCTGCAAAAGGACGGTTCCTTCAGTCGCGCCCCGGTGTTCGGCGACCGGGTGGATATCGGCGCCAATGCCGTGATCATCGGGCCCATAACCATTGGCCATGACGTGGCCATAGGAGCGGGTGCAGTGGTGGTGAAAGATGTGCCGCCGGAACACGTGGCCGTGGGGAACCCTGCCCGGTGCTTCCCCAAGCGCAAGGCCTGATACGGCTACGGGCGGCCATTGCCATGCAGGGTATCGCAACCTGCGGGTAGCAAGCAGGGGTGATGGCGCGGGTCAGTGCACGATCAACTTCCGGACCAAGGGGCCGCCCTTGCTTTGCAGGTGGGCCATGTACATGCCGGCGGGCAGTGCCGGAAGAACGAGCTCTCCGCCCATGGGCACCGTTGCGCTCCACGCTTCAGCTCCTTGCATGTTGAACAAGGTGACATGACCGGTGATCCCCGCTCCGAACCGGATAGGTCCATTGGCCTGTGCCGGGTTCGGGTGGATGGCGCCAGGTCCGGCATCGGCCAAGTTGGTGGGAACGGTGGTCGTGAGCCCGCAGGCATCGTCGGGCAGCAAATAGATCACCAAGGAGCTCATTGCGGGCAACAGGGCTTGCCCTTGCAGCACCTCGCCCCCCACGCTGCTCCAGCAACCTTCGGGCAAGGCCACCGTTTGCGTGCCCGATTGGTCGTTCACCAGCAGCAGGTGCTTTTCCTGGGGGTTTGCCGGTTGCACGTTCACCCGGGTCACCTCCACATTGTCCAGGTAGTACATCGGGTCGGTCCACAGGTTGGTGAACTGGATCCATGCCTGGTCGCTCAGGGTGCTTTGGAAATACAGTTCCAGGTCCCGACGCTCGGTACTGAAGGGGATTTCCTGTTGCCAGGTGGTATACGGGTCGCCGGAAGTGGATTGGCCTTTGATCCCGAGGATCAGCTGGCCATTGGCATTGCTCTGCAAGCTGCACCGCACGCGGTACCAAGCGCTGTTCTGGATGGGGAACAGGTCCGGGTTGTGCATGGTGAAGGAAGGGTACATGCTGTTGTTGGGCAAATAGGCCTTCAGCGCACCGTTGTCGAGGTAGTTCGTCACACGGCTCACCTGGGCGTTGGTGGGCCAGCCGGACCAGCCGTTCACATTGTTGCTGAACTGGCCGTTCTGCACCAGGTTGGCGCTGAGCTCATCCGTTGTGGTGAAACCGGCCTGTCGAAGCGGGCTTCGCGTACTGCCGGCATCCTCATTGCGGTCGGCCTGCCAACGCTCCAGGGTGTATGTGCGGTTGCCCGAAGCGAAGTTGATGATTTCGATGCTCAGCTCGTTGTACGGATTGAAGTAGCTGTTGTTGGTGTAGGTGCCGAAGTCCACCGGGTCCGAACCGTACACGTGGTACTGGCGCATGCAGAGCTGGTCCTTGGTGAGGCAGTACATCACATTGCCGCTGTACACATCGTTGTATTGGGGCACATGGTAAGGTGGCGTGGCGCCGGTGCCCACGTTGTTGGAGTAGTCCGAGAGGGTGATCTGGATCTTGTTGTTGTAAAGCACGTTGTCCTTCACCTGGATGCCGGAGGTGACCATGGTATGGTCCACGTGGATGCCGGCACCGTGGCAACCGTACACGGTATTGCGCTGCACCACTGTGTTTTTAATGGAGGTGTTGCCGAAGTAGATGCCCATGGTCATGTTCTCAAAGTACGGGCTCACCATGGCCACACCGTTGTCCATCCGCCCGATGGGATCGCCCACGATGTTGTCCTGGATGATCATGCCGTCGGCATGGTCAATGGCAATGGAGCCCCCGTCGTTGAGCAGGGCCACGGAGCGGAGCACCACGTTGCGCTCCACGAGCGTGTTCTGCTCGGCATTTATGCCGATGTATCCGATGCTGTCCAGCCGGTTGCCCCGGATCACCACGTTGTTGCCGATGGCACGGATGCCGAAGTAGCCCCAGCTGCTTTCACCTTCTCCCTCCAACATGGCGATGTGCCTGTAGTCATTGCCTTCGATCAAGGCATTGTTGTCCAGCAGGAATGCCGCCGTGGCGTAGGTGTCGCGGAATTCGTTGCCGGTGATCTTGCTGGATTGGCCCGCGCTGGAGATGCCATGGTAGAGGTCGCGGAACGTGCAGCCCGAAACGGTTACGTTGTTCGCTCCGTCATTGCGGATGCCCGCAACGGTTTGATGCCGGAATTCCAGGTCCTGCACTTTCAGGTTGGACCGCTGCCAGTAGCAGTTGATGCCGTTTTGGTGGATGGCGGCCTCCACCGTCAGGCTGTTCGGGTTGCCACTGCCCAAGGGCCACAGGTAGAGCTGCTGGCTCGCCGGATCATAGAACCATTCACCGGGGCTGTCCAATTCGCTGAGCTTGCCCCGCAGGTAGAACCCCCATGGATTGTTCTCCAAATAGGTGACGCCCGAGGTGAATTGCAGCGTCTCCCCATTGTGGCTGGCCACGCGTAAGGTATCAAAGGACCAGTTGGAGCTGCGCAGCACGCACACGGCGTCGTTCCAGTACCCGCTGGGTTGGGTGAGGTCGTCGCTTTGCAGCTGGTTGCCCCCGCCCTGGTCGTTGCGCAACCAGCCGCTGTTGGGAAAGCGTGCCGGGGTCATCCGCTCACCGCCGGCATACAGTTGGATCACCTTGCCTGCGGTTACGGTGCACTTCCATATACTGCCTTGGTGAACGGTCCAACCGCTGACCGTTTCGCTGCCTTTGATGATCGGCTTGGCCCCGGTGCCGTATGCCCCAACGGTAATGGGCTGGCCGGGGGTGCCCGAACTGCCCAGGATCAACTCTCCCCGCCAGGTGCCGCCACGCTTGAACAGGATGCGATCGCCCGGCTGGAAGCCGAATGCGGACTGGTTCACCCGGGCAATGGAACTCCATGCCGCAGCGGCTGAAGTGCCATTGTTGCCGTCGTTGCCGTTAGGCGCCACATAGTAGTCCGTGGCATACGTCCAACTGCTGATCGCGGCAAACAGCAAGGAGGACAACGCCGCACGGTGACGGAACAGGGGGGGGAGAGACCGGTGCATGGAAGGGGGTATGTGCAGTCTTAAACCGCGCAATGGCCGGTTGGTTGCATCCCTTCGACCAAGCGGGGTACGGCCCGGATGAAGCAACCCATAGGTCGACGATCAGCACAGGTGCCGGATGTGCCTGTGCCCGGCCGGCAAGTGCCCGGGTGATCGCAGCGCCGATAGATTTGGGCCGTGATCCGTAGTGAACCCCTCCGTGTACTTGTAGTTGGGCAAACCCCTCCACCCTTCGGGGGGCAGGCCGTAATGATAGATGCCTTGCTGCAGGCCAAGCTGTCCCGCGTCAGGTTGTTCCACGTGCGCCTGGCCTATTCGGACGACATGGAAAGCGTGGGCAAGTTCGCTTTGCGCAAGGTGTGGGTACTGTTTACCACCATCGGCCAAGTTTGGTGGGCGCGGTTCCGCCATGGCACGCCCGTGCTCTACTATCCGCCGAGCGGGCCCAATAGGGTGCCCGTACTGCGCGATATCGTCTTTTTATGCGCAACCCGCTGGCTGTTCCGGCAGACGGTTTTCCACTATCACGCCGGAGGGGTTTCGGGTTTTCGCCGGCAATTGCCCGCTGTACTGCGCCCGTTCTTCGACCTGGCATACGGCAATGCGGCCATGGCCATCCGCACCGCACCCCAAAACCCGGAGGATGGGCGGCTCCTGGGTGCGGAATTGGACGTGGTGGTGCCCAATGGCATTCCCGATGCGCGTGGCAGGGTCAAAGAACGTACTGCAGGGCCGCAGGGGCCGATCGTGATCTTGTTCACCGGCGTGCTTATCCCTGCCAAGGGTGTCCGGGTGTTGTTGGAGGCCTTTCACCAAGTGGTGGCCACCGGGGCCAACGCGCGGTTGGAGCTGATGGGAAGGTGGGGGGATGCGGCATTTGAGGCCGAGTGCCTGGCCTTTATCACACAGCACGGATTGCAAGAACGGGTACAGTTTCTGGGGGTGAAACGCGACGGTGAAAAGCTGGAACATTTTGCAGCTTGTGACATCTTCTGTTTCCCCAGTTACTTCGAGGCGGAAAGTTTCGGATTGGTGCTGCTGGAAGCCATGCAATTCGCCAAACCGTTGGTCAGTACGCAATGGCGGGGCATTCCCTCCGTGGTGCAGGACGGCGTGAACGGATATACCGTACCGGTAATGGATGCGGGGGCCGTAGCGGGCCGGTTGTTGGAACTGATCGGGGATGAGGACTTGCGGCGGCGCATGGGAGCTGAGGGGCGCCGCATCTTTCTGGAACGCTTCACGTTGGAACGCTTTTCAAACCATATGGAAGAGGCATTTTTAGCCGCTTCACGACAGGACTGAACGGATGAGATTGCTTGTGACCGGGGGATCCGGCTTCATCGGTACCAACCTGGTGCAGAGCTCCCTGGACCGGGGCGTGGAGGTGTTGAACCTGGATTGGAATCCGCCGTTGAAGCTTGCACAGCGGGTTTGCTGGCGCGAGTGGGACATCATGGACCAAGAGGCCACAGCACGGCATATTGCCGCATTCCGGCCGACGCATGTGGTGCATTTGGCGGCCAGAACGGATACGGACGTACAAGACGATCTCGCGGCCTACCGGCAGAACCATGAGGGGACAGCGGCGTTGTTGGCGGCCGTGAAAGACGCCCCGGGCATTGAACGCCTCATCGTTACCAGCACGCAGTTCGTATGCGAAGCCGGATATCAGCCCGCGCATGATCAGGATTTTAAGCCGTTCACGCTGTACGGTGAATCCAAGCGATTGTGTGAACTGGCCACGCGCCAAGCCAGGTTGAGCTGCGTGTGGAGCATCATCCGGCCTACCACCATCTGGGGCCCATGGAGCTTGCGCTACCGCGATGTCATGTTCAAGGTGATGCGCAAGGGGCTCTACTTCCATCCGGGCAAAGGCCGTGTGATCCGCTCGTACGGCTATGTGGGCAATGTGGTGTGGCAGATCGAACGCATCCTCCAAGCGGATGCCGCATTGGTGAACGGCCAGGTCTTCTACGTGGGAGACCCTCCGGTGGACTTGCGCATCTGGGTGGAAGCCATTTCCAAAGGATTGGTGGGCAGGCCCGTGCGGTACATCCCCACGTGGATGGTGAAAGGACTGGCCTTGGCAGGGGACCTGCTGAAGCTGCTGCATGTGCCCTTCCCGATCACCAGCGGCCGGTTCCGAAGCATGACCAGCGATTACATCACCCCAATGGACAAGACGGAATCCGTCTTGGGAAAAGCCCCCTTCAGCATGGCTGCGGGCGTGGATGCCACGGTAAAGTGGTATGATCTGGAAAGCTCAACGGCGGTGAAGCCGGAAAAGATCGATACCCGGCCGACAGGATCGGGGCACCGGCCATGAGCGTACTGCCCCGATCGGAGGTATTTGGCTTGGGAATAACCACAGGTAGCTTCAAGCAGCACGTGGAGGCCATGGTTGAACTGGGCAAACAGCACCGGTCATCCTATGTGTGCTGCGTGAACGTGCACATGTGCATGGAAGCCCGGTCTGATCCTGCATTTGCGGCCGTGGTCAACGGCGCCGACCTTGCCACTGCCGATGGTATGCCCATCCTGAACAGTTTGAACAAGTACCATGGGCTGCGCCAGGAACGCGTGGCGGGCAACGACCTGATGCCGGCCATGATGGCCGCAGCGGCGCAACATGGCTTGAGCGTCTTTCTTCAGGGCGGTCAGCAGGCCGTGCTCGATAAGATCGTGGAACGCGCGGCCACGGATTTTCCAACGCTCAAGATCGCCGGCACATGGTCGCCGCCGTTCCGGGAGGCCACTGTGGATGAACGTGCCGCCGAAGTGGAGCTCATTGCCCAAAGTGGGGCGCATATCGTGCTGGTCAGTTTGGGTTGCCCGAGGCAAGAGAAGTGGATGGCGGCCATGAAGGGCAAGGTGCCTGCCGTCATGTTGGGCGTTGGGGGTGCCTTTCTGCTCTATGCCGGTTTGGATACACGGGCGCCTCTTTGGATGCGGCAGGCCTCCTTGGAATGGCTCTATCGCTTGGCGCTGGAACCCGGCAGATTATGGAAACGGTACCTGATCACCAATTCGGCATTCGTTTGGCTACGGTTCAAATACAACTGGCAGCGGAGGTTCAAAGAGCTAACCGGTTGAGAGCGAGCTTGGAAGAATTTTGGCTTCGACGAATTTGACATTTCCATCGACGAACACATAATTTTGGCGCCTAGGTCAATTGTCCACGCTCAGGTTAAGAGTCACCCATGCAAAAAGTTGCAGACCCGAACTTGGTACACGACGGGGATATGATCCGGCGTACCGGAGGTTCCTCCCGATCTGAGCTCAGCCAGGAACTGGCCAGCTTGTTGCGTTCCAGCCGGAACCAACTGCAAAGCGTTCAGCACGGCCTGAACCGGGTGATGACCTTTGAACCGTTGACTTCGGTAAAGGACCTCATCATTGTGGGGGACGGGCCTGCTGCGGAAGAGATCTTCCAGTATTGCGAGGACCAAACCGTGCGAGGCTACCGTTTCCGCGGGGTGTTCCACGATCACGCCTTGAGCGGCCCGTTGGGCAGCAGGCAAATGGGCAGCATTGAGGCGGCCAAGACCTTTGCCACGCAAAACCGGATCGACATTCTCTACTGTGCCCTCCCTGGCAACTTCCGTGAGCAGATCATGGAATTGATGGAGTTCTGTGAGCGTAACACCATCCGGTTCCGCTTGATCCCCAGCCCTGACAGCTTTATCCCGGTGGTACAGACCAGCGACCTCACCTTTCACGGTGCCGTGCCGGTAAGCCGCCTGCGCAAGGAGCCGTTGGACCGCAAAGGGAACCGGTTGCTCAAGCGCAGCTTCGACATCCTCTTTTCCTTCTTGGTGATCACGTTGGTGTTCAGCTGGCTTTTCCCGGTACTGGCCCTGCTGATCAAATTGTCATCAAAAGGGCCGGTGTTCTTCAAGCAGACCCGCATGGGCGAAGGCAAGAAGAAATTCACCTGCTACAAGTTCCGCAGCATGCGCATGAACGAGGATGCCGACATCCGGCAGGCCACCCGCAACGACCCGCGCATCACCCGGGTGGGCAACTTCCTGCGCCGAAGCAATTTGGATGAAATGCCCCAGTTCTTCAATGTGCTTCTGGGCCAAATGAGCGTGGTGGGCCCCCGGCCGCACCCGTTGAAGCTCAATGACCAGTTCCGGGACATCATCGACAAGTACATGGTGCGGCACTTCGTGCGTCCGGGCATCACAGGCTGGGCCCAGGTCAATGGGTTCCGGGGTGAAACACGCACTCCCGAGCTCATGGAAAAGCGGGTGGAACTGGATGTGTGGTATGTGGAAAACTGGTCTTTTGCCCTTGATCTGAAGATCGTGATGAAGACCGTGACCAACATGTTCAAGAAGGACGAAATGGCCTACTGAGGCCGACGGACGAAGGAGAAAGCCGGGATTCCCCGGCTTTTTCATGTCCCGCTTGCCAATTCCCCCCGGATCCCTATATTTGCCGCCCCATTCGGGGAACAGCACATGGCCAACCACAAGTCCTCCATCAAGCGGATCCGCCAAACCGAGACCCGCAACGAGCGCAACCGCTACCAGCACAAAACGGCACGCAACGCTGTGCGGGACTTGCGCACCATCGCTTCCAAGAAGGAGGCCGAGGAGCTGCTCCCCAAGGTGCAGGGCATGCTGGACAAATTGGCCAAGCGCAACATCATCCACAAGAACAAAGCCTCCAACCTGAAGAGCAGCCTTCAGCTGCACATTGCCGGGTTGAAGTGAGCCGTTGAAACGCACGTTGAAACAGGCCCGATGAGGGCCTGTTTGCGTTTTGGGCCTGCAACTGGCCGTGCAACAACTGATCATCCTGAACCCTGGCGGGGACCAACGGGGAATGATGGCATCTTTGTCCTATCTCATGGAAGATCGAGCAAGCGCCAGACCCGGAAGATTGCGCATACCGGATTGGGACAAGTCGGACCGCCCCAGGGAGCGGCTGCTTACCCAAGGGGCCAAGTCGCTTTCCGATGCGGAACTGGTGGCCATTCTCCTGCGGTCGGGCACCCGGGAGCTCAGTGCGCTGGACTTGGCCAAACTGTTGTTGCGCGAGGTGTCCAATGATATTGACCGGCTGGCCGGGCTTCGACCTGCCGAATTGATGAAGCACCATGGGGTGGGTGAGGCCAAAGCCCTGAGTATCGTGGCAGCATTGGAACTGGGCCTGCGCCGACGTGAGCGGGGGGTGCAGGAGCGGCCCCAGGTGCACACCAGCGCACTGGCCTTCCAGGAACTGCAGGCCAAGCTCAGCGGCTTGGGCCATGAAGAGTTCTGGGTACTGCTGCTGGACCGCGGCATGCGCTTGATCGACAAGCGCAGGGTGAGCAGCGGCGGCATACACGGCACGGTGGCCGACCCGAAAATGATCTTCCGCGAAGCCTTGGAGCAAGGTGCATCCTGCATGGTAGTGGCCCATAACCATCCCAGCGGCCAATTGCGCCCGAGCGAAGAGGATATCCGGCTTACCCGCAAACTGATCGAAGGCGGGCGCATGCTGGACATCCTGGTCCAGGACCACTTGATCATCACGGCCGAAGGATATTACAGCTTTGCGGACAACGGACAAATGCACTGAATGGGCAAGCCACTGCGCATCCTCACCATCATCGGGGCCCGGCCCCAGATCATCAAGGCCGCGGCCATCAGCCACGCCGTGCGGACACAATTCCAAGGGCGGATCACCGAAACCCTGCTGCACACCGGACAGCACTACGACAACAACATGTCGCAAGTGTTCTTCGATGAGCTAGGCATCCCGCGGGCCGACATTTCCTTGGGCGTTGGAAGCGGCGCCCACGGAGCACAAACGGCCCGGATGATCGAGGGCATCGAGCACGAACTGGCCGAAGCGCGGCATGATGTGGTGCTGCTCTACGGCGACACCAACAGCACCTTGGCCGGAGCCGTGGCGGCAGCCAAGCTGCACATTCCCGTGGCCCACGTGGAGGCCGGCCTGCGCTCCTTCAACAAGGCCATGCCCGAAGAAGTAAACCGCATTGTGTGCGACCATTGCAGCACTTGGCTCTTCTGCCCTACGGAAACCGCGGTGAAGAACCTCGTGCGCGAAGGGTTTGCCACGGACCTGAGCAAACCGGCCACCGTGGACCGGCCGCATGTGGTTGCCAGCGGTGACGTGATGTACGACAACAGCATGCGGTTCGCGGAACTGGCCGCAGTGCGCTCCAACGTGCTATCCGAGTTGGGCTTGGAGCACGGGAGCTTCATCCTGGCCACAGTGCACCGCGACCATAATACCGACGATGCCGGGAGGATCAATGCGGTCTTCTCCTCCTTGCTTGAACTGTGCAGGACACATGGCCTGCCGGTGGTGCTTCCGGTACATCCCAGGACCAGGAAGATGATGGCATCCCTGCTTGATCCCAACCTGCTTCAAGCGGTCGGTTCCGAAGCGGACTTCCACATGATCCCCCCGATGGGCTTCCTGGACATGATCGCGCTGGAGCGCGGAGCCAGCTTGGTGGTAACCGACAGTGGCGGTGTGCAAAAGGAGGCCTATTTCTTCGGCAGGCCGGTGGTGGTATTGCGGCCGGAGACCGAATGGGTGGAACTGGTGGAACAAGGCCAAGCCGTTTTGGCGGACGCCGACCCCGGCCGTATCGCCACCGCTGCAGCGGCATTCCTGCGGAACGGAGTGCCGCCCTGCCCGCCGATCTTTGGTGATGGCCATGCCGCAGTGGCGATCTGCAGCCACCTGTTGGGCATCAAGGGGCACCTTTGACGCAGAGCGCATGCAGGCCGATCGGACCTTGCCAACGTACCTTGCGCAAGCCCATGGCCGACGTCCATTACCACATTGAGCGGCCCGGCCCGAGGTCACGGTACATCCTTGCCCATGTGCTGGGGGGCATGACCGGTTGGCATGCTGAAGAGGTTCAGGACCGGGATTCGTTCGCCACAGTTCAGGGGCCCAAGCTGGTCTATGGGCACCTCCCGGTTGAGGGCGCCCTGCTTGTGGCGCCCCACGGGCTGTTGCAGGAGCGGGGCATTATGGACGGTTCGCCGGAGTGTGCCATGGGCCATGGGCCCCCGCAGTTGTTTCCCGTTCAGGGCGGCGCCATGCCCTTCGATGTTTTTTCGGGCGCATTTTTCCTGCTCTCGCGCATGGAAGAATACGGCCCCATCCGCCGTGACGAGCATCAACGACCGGTGGCAGCGGCCCTGCATGCATCCCGGTTCGGATATCTGGAACGACCGGTGGTGGATGAATGGCTGAAGCAGCTTATCGCCATGTGGCGCCAGCTTGAGCCCCGCTTGCCCGCGCTGCGACGAAACTATTCGCACACGGCCACGATGGATGCCGACAATGGAGCCATGTTCCTCGGCAGACCCTGGTGGCGTACGCTCGGGAGCGCTGCCCGCGACCTGTTGCAGGGTCGGCCCGATCGGGTAGTGGACCGGGTGCGTGTGCTTTCACGGGCCCAAGCAGATCCCTACGCCGTACACCGGGCCTTTTTGGACCTCGCAGCGGCCAACGGGGCCCAAGCCAACATCCACTTCATTGCCGCGCCACGCGGAAAGCATGATCATGCTGTTCCCTTGCAGACAACTTACATGCGGGATGCAGTAGCACTTGCCGCCGGACATGGCGCTCTAGGGCTGCATCCGGGGTACGGCAGCTCGGACAGGGCGGGGCGCACCGCTGCGGAAAAGGCACTGTTGGAGGCCATAGCGGGATCAGCGGTGGTGAAAAGCCGGCAGCATTACCTAAGGATGCAGTTGCCGGGCACCATGCGCGAACTGGAGCGGCTTGGGATCCGGGAAGAGCATAGCATGGGCCTGGCCGATGCGGTCGGGTTCCGTGCAGGTACTTGCACCCCGTATCCATTCTACGACCTTGCGGCCAATGAACAAACCTCATTGATGGTCCATCCATTTGCGGTCATGGACAGTGCGCTTGCCTACAAGTTGCGGCTCTCTCCCCAAGAGGCGTTGAACAAGGCCCAACAACTGGCGGATGCCGTGCGCGCTGTAGAGGGCAAGTTCATATCCGTGTGGCACGAACGGTTTTTCAGTGACTACGGCGACGAGGCCGGATGGGGTATGCTGGCCCCCGCAGTACTCGCACATGCCAAGCCATGATCGCCCACCTGCTCCATCATCAGATCGATCAGGCCGTGTGGGACCGCAGGCTGGCGGCTTGCGTCAATGGCTCTTGGTACGGTACGAGCAGTGCATTGAATGCCGCGGCACCGGGCTGGGATGCGCTGGTTGATGAGGCCACGGGAGCGCAGATGCCGTTGCCATGGCGCCGGAAGTACGGTATCCGCTACCTCTTCCAGCCATTCTTGTTGCAGCACCTGGGGCCGTATTCACCCCTGCGTGGATCCGAGCAAGAACTGGCGGAGCGATTTCTGCACGCCGTGCCCCCCGCATTCCGTTATGCCGATATCCAATTGCAGGTGGCGGCCGTGGCGCCTTCCGCGCCATGGCGCGTGGAGCAAAGAAGCAACCACGTGCTCCGGTTGGCGGGGAGCCTTCAGCAGCTACGGGCAGCGTACAGCGATAACCACCGGCGCAGCCTGAAGAAATTCATGCGTTCGGGGCTGGTCGTGGAGAAGTGCGCAGATGGCGCCGAGGTATGCGCCGTGCTGACCGGATCGGAGCAGTTCAAACAATGGGGCATTGATGCCGCCGGGCAATTGGCGCTGGAGCGCGTGCTTACCTTCACGGAACAGTCGGGAGCCGGCTTCGGGCGGATCGTTAGGGGACCTCATGGGCCGCACGCGGTGGGTTGGTTTGTGCGCCATGGCCAGCGGATCTTATTCCTGAAAGGGCTGGGAACGGCCGGGGGGCGCGAAATTCGCGCCATGCATGCCCTGATCGACCATGTTGTGGAAGAGTTCGCCGGATCGGACCTGGAGCTGGACTTCGCGGGCGGACAGGACCCGCAATTGGCCAGGTTCTATGCCGGATTTGGTGCCGGGAAGCAAGAATATGTACGAGCTTTGATGAACCGCCTGCCGCCGGTGGTCCGGCTCTTGAAACATTGATCCATGGTGTTGGAACTGAACAAGACAAATTCCGTGGCCAACCGGTTCTTGGCCGAGTTGCGCGACGTGCAAGTGCAAAAGGACCCCCTGCGGTTCCGGCGCAACCTCGAACGCATGGGCGAGGTGTTCGCCTACGAGCTGAGCCGGACGCTTGCCTACGAGGAAACCGATGTGGTTTCGCCCTTGGGCATAGCGCGCATGGCCTTACCGGCCGAACAACCCGTGCTGAGCACCATTCTTCGGGCGGGCTTGCCGCTGCACCAGGGCCTGTTGAACTACTTCGATCGGGCGGACAATGCCTTCGTCAGTGCCTACCGCAAACACCGCAAGGGAGAAGATGGCTTCGACGTGGAAGTGGAATACCTCAGCAGTCCTTCCATAGATGACCGGGTGCTGATCATCAGCGACCCCATGTTGGCCACAGGCCGCAGCATGGTACTGGTATACAAGGCCATGTTGCGCATGGGCAGGCCCAAGGCCGTGCATGTGGTTTCCGTGATCGCCAGCACCGAAGGTGTGGAATATGCACGCAAGCACTTGCCGCCCACTACGCGCTTTTGGCTGGGTGCAGTGGATGACGAGATGACGGCCGAGGCATACATCGTTCCCGGTCTGGGTGATGCCGGTGACCTGGCATACGGGAACAAGGTGTAGCCATGAAGCCGGGGCATGCGGTCATGGTGATGGTGGCCGGAGTGATGAAATTCCTGTTCTCTCCGGCCGTATCCTACGGCTTCAAACATTCCTACTGGGAAACGGTGGCCTTGACCAGCCTGGGGGGGTGCATCGGCATGCTCGTGTTCTTTCGTACGGGCAGACGGGTGCTGGAGTGGTTCCGCCGGCGGCGTCTGCGCAAACGGGCACTGGCCATCAGCAAGGGCCAGAAGCCGAAGCGCATTTTCACCCGTACGAACCGGGTGATCGTACGCCTGAAACAAGCGTACGGCCCGCAGGGCGTGGCCTTTCTGCTTACACCCTTGCTCTCCGTACCGCTCACCGCGTTGGTGGCGGCCAAATATTTCCATCATGACCGGCGCACCTTGCCATTCCTGCTTAGCGCAGTGGTTGCGTGGTCCTTGGTGCTGAGCGCCGCCTGGAAGTTCATCCATTGATGCGCCGCTACCGTCACCTTTTTTTCGACCTGGACCACACCTTGTGGGATTTTCAGGCCAACTCCAGGGCGGTCTTGGCCGAACTGTGGATGGAGCGCCTGGCCGGCACGGGCATCGCAGCGGATGCATTCATCGCCGCCTATGAACGTGTAAACGCGGCGCTTTGGGAGCAGTTGGACAATGGAACCATGCCCAAGGAGGTGCTTCGGGCTTTGCGTTTCAAGCAGGCCTTGGCGCATTTTGGAATTCAGGATGGCGCAATGGCACGGAGGCTGGAGGAAACCTACCTGGATCGTTGCCCCCAGCGGGCCACGCTGGTGCCCGGGGCCATGGGGCTGCTGGAGGATCTTCATCCCCACTATCAGTTGCACATCATTACCAATGGGTTTACCGAGGTGCAGGCCGTGAAATTGCACAGTTCCGGGATCCGGCGGTTCTTCAAAGTGGTGCTTACCAGTGAGATGGCGGGTGCATCCAAGCCGAATGCGCGCATATTCCGCCATGCGCTGCGTGCGGCCGGAGCCCGTGCGGGGGAAAGCTTGATGATCGGTGACAGTGCACGTGCGGACATCGCCGGTGGCCGAGTGGCAGGCATGGACCAAGCGCATTTTGCACCCGAGGGCGGGGGCGATCCCGCGGCGACACACCGGATAGCCCGGTTGGATGAGCTGCGTACGATCCTGCTGTGATCCCACGGGAAGGGCTTCCCGATCAACGGCTATCCGCCCGATCCGGGATGAACCCGTAGCTGATCACCGCCCTCTTCCCGGTGGCCCTGCTGTGTTTGATGAAGCGCAAGCTGTCGCCGTGCACGGCACCGGCATACGTGATGGCGCCACGGTTTGCCATGGTGGTGAAGTACAAACTGTCATTGCGGAAGGTCACCGGCGCATTGTGCAAGCTTCCTGTACCGCCTTGGGCATCCTCCTTGAGCATGGAGCGGAGGTCCAAGGAGCCGTCTGCCGGTTGCCTGCCGGCGATCAGCACCACGTTGCCGCGCTGGAAGAAGCGCATGAAGTAGTGGATATTTCCTTCGCTATGGTCATATACGCCATCGAACTTCAGCCCGATGCCGAGCAGGGAGCGCAGGTGTACCGTGTCTTCTCGGGGCGCCCCCTCCGTATCGCTTGGCATGGCCAATGCCGTGGTGCCGGTGGAGCTGGAACCATGGGCAGGAGCATGGGATGGCGGCGGTGTTTCCGTGTGGCAAGCCACCAATGCCAACAGCGCCGGGAGCAGGTACCTTGGGTGCATGCTTATCGGGCGTAACGGGCGATCACGGAAGCGGCACCCTGCACAACATCCCCGATGTGCACCATGACTTGTGCATCGAGCGGCAAGTACAGGTCTACTCTTGAGCCGAATTTGATGAAGCCCAATTCGCTGCCCTGAACCACGGCCTCACCAGGTTGTGGATAGGTGCAAATGCGCCGGGCCAATGCTCCGGCGATCTGCCGGATGAGCACTTCGCCATGAACGGGATGGCGCACCACCACTGTTGTCCGTTCATTGTGCGTGCTGCTCTTGGGGTGCCATGCCACCAAGTATTTGCCCGGATGGTAGTGGCGGAAGGTGGTTGTGCCGCTGATCGGGTGGTAGTTCACATGCACATTCAGGGGGCTCATGAAGATGGAGACCTGGATGCGCTTGTCCTTGAAGTGCTCGTCTTCGTGGACCTGCTCCACCACCACCACCTTGCCATCGCAAGGGGAAACGATCAGGTCCTCGGCAGGTACCGAGGCCCTCCGGGGCAACCGAAAGAACCAGAGCACCAACGCCAGTACGGCTGCCATGATCAATGCGATGGCCAAGAAGGCGGCAGCGGGCAACCACAGCCACGCGGCCAAGGAAGCCAACACGCCAAAAATGGAAACAAGTGCAATGGTGGGAGTTCCTTCGCGGTGGAGTCGCATGGGCATGGGTGCGGCCAAAGATAGATCGGGGTGCAAGGCCAATGCAGTGCAGCCGGAGTGCCGGCATGCCGGTATCAGCGAAGCACGGCTACCGTGAGCACCATGGCCGGCAAGGCCAATAAAAATCCATCGAAGCGGTCGAGCACCCCGCCGTGGCCAGGCAACAGATCGCCCGAATCTTTTACTCCGGCTTCCCGCTTAAGCGCTGATTCGAGCAAGTCGCCGACCGTGGATGCGATGGCCACCACCGCCCCGGCAATGAGCCACTGGTGTACCGAAAGGGCGTTCCATCCTTGGGCGATCAGGAAGCCGACGGCCATGGCGAGCACTACGCCTCCAACGAACCCTTCCACGGTTTTTTTCGGGCTGGTGCGGGGAAGAAGCGGTGTGCGGCCCATGGTTTTGCCGACCAGATAGGCACCCGTGTCGTTGGTCCAAAGCAGGAGCATAAAGCCGATGAACAGTTCCGGGCCGTCGCGCAGCAACAGGTTGATCATGCCAAAGGGAACGGCGATCAGCAAGACCACCATGAGCAACGGACCGATTTCCAAGGCGGGGGCGGAACCGGGCCGCCAGAGCAGCTCCACCACGGCGATGAACACCACCAGGAAGATCACTGTGAGGGCGGGAAGCAGGCCAAAATCATGGAGTATTCCAGTCAGCACCAAGGTGGTGTACACAACGGCCGCTGCCAACAGCGGGGCCAAGGGCGAAGCAGCGGGTTGGTTGCTGGTGGCCAACCGGTGCAGCTCATAAGCTGCCTGGAGGCAAACCGGGAGGAAGAGCAGGCTGGTGGTGACCGGCCCGGCCCAGGCGGCCCCCAGCGTAAGCCCCACGTAGATCGCTCCGGTGAGGGCCCGTGTCAGCAGTTCGTTCATCACCGACCGGGGTCACGGTCACGTCAACGATGCATTGTCGCCCGTTCCGCTTTCGATCTTGCCGTCAGGCAAGGCCGGTATGGTCCCGCCGTTTACGCTGCGGGCGGCCCCGTTCTGTTCATCTTCACGGGCAAATGGCCTTCCTCCGAAGATGTGCTCCAGGTCCTCCTTGAAGATCACCTCCTTTTCCAGCAGTTGGGTGGCCAGTTTGGTCAGTTTGTCCTTGTTGTCAGTAAGGATCCGTTTGGCCCGGTCATACTGGCCTTCCACAATGTTGCGCACCTCTTCATCGATCACTTGGGCGGTGTGGTCGCTGTACGGCTTGGAAAAGCCGTACTCGGTTTGGCCGGTGCTGTCGTAGAAGCTGATGTTGCCGATCCGGTCGTTGAGGCCGTACATGGTGACCATGGCGTAGGCCTGTTTGGTCACCTTTTCCAGGTCGCTGAGCGCACCGGTGCTCACCTTGCCGAACATGATCTCCTCTGCGGCCCTGCCGCCCAATGCCGCGCAGATCTCATCGTGCATCTGCTCGGCGGTGGTGAGGTGGCGCTCATCGGGCAGGTACCAGGCCGCACCCAAGGAACGCCCACGGGGAACGATGGTGACCTTGACCAAGGGGGAAGCGTGTTCCACCAACCAGCTCACTGTGGCGTGGCCGGCCTCATGGAAGGCAATGGCGCGTTTTTCCTCATTGGTGATGATCTTGTTCTTCTTCTCCAAGCCACCGATCACCCGGTCCACGGCATCGAGGAAATCCTGTTTTTCCACGGCGGTTTTCTTGCGCCGTGCGGCGATCAGCGCGGCCTCATTGCAGATGTTGGCGATGTCCGCCCCGCTGAAGCCCGGGGTTTGGCGTGCCAGGAACTCCACGTCCACGGCGATGTCCAACTTCAATGGTTTGAGGTGCACGTTGAAGATGGCGATGCGCTCGTTCAGGTCCGGCATATCCACGAAGATCTGCCGGTCGAACCGGCCCGGGCGCAACAGGGCACGGTCCAGCACATCCGCCCGGTTGGTGGCCCCCAACAGGATCACACCGGTGTTGGTGCCGAATCCGTCCATTTCGGTAAGCAACTGGTTGAGCGTGTTCTCGCGCTCATCGTTGCTGCCCATGTTGATGTTGCGTCCGCGTGCCCGGCCGATGGCGTCGATCTCGTCGATGAACACGATGCTCGGGGCCTTCTCCTTGGCCTGCTTGAAGAGGTCGCGGACCCGGCTGGCGCCAACTCCCACGAACATTTCCACGAAGTCGGAACCGCTCAGCGAAAAGAAAGGCACTTGTGCTTCGCCGGCAATGGCTTTGGCCAGCAGTGTTTTGCCGGTACCTGGGGGCCCGACAAGCAGGGCTCCCTTGGGGATCTTGGCGCCGAGGTCGGTGTACTTTTTCGGGGTTTTGAGGAAGTCCACGATCTCTTGCAGCTCCTCTTTGGCCTCTTCCAGGCCGGCCACGTCGTTGAAGGTGACATCCGTGCTCTTGCCGCCTTCGAACACTTGGGCACGGCTCTTGCCGATGTTGAAGATCTGGCCTCCGGGCCCGCTGGGCCCTCCCATGCGGCGCATCATGAACATCCAGATCAGGATGATGGCCCCGAAGAAGAGGGCGTAGGAGAGGATCTCACGGCCCAGGTCGTTCTGCGGATTGATGCGTACATCCACTTTCTTGGCCCGTGCTTGTTCGATCACCTGTTGCTGCATCTGCGGGTTGTTGCCGATGTAGAAGGTGTACTGGGGCGCACCGGGGTCTATACTGGCACCGGCCAGGCGTTTCTTATGGGTCTCCTTTTCCAGGCTGTCCTTCTTGATGGTCACCATCACCGCATCGCCGTTCACCACAATGCCCTGCACGTCCCCATTGGCCAGGTAACTATCGTAATCCGAGATGTCGATACGCACCACGCGCGAGTTGAAATTGAACAAGCCCATGGCCAGGATCATCACCACGATGACCCCGTAGATCCAATAGAAGTTGAACGAGCGTTTGGGGCGTTGCCCCATGTCGTTCTTTTTGTTTTTCTCGATGTTTTCCACGGCGATGGGTCAGGCTACGTTCTCGTAATTGATGCGAAGGGCGTCGGCCCAGAGTTGGTCCAATCCGTAGTAGGCACGCACTTCGCGCTGGAAGATGTGCACCACCACGTCAACATAATCCAGCAACACCCAACCGGCGTTTTCCTTGCCTTCCGCGTGCCAGGGTTTTTCCCCGGCCCGTTCCAAGGTGAACTTCTCCACGCTGCGGGCAATGGCTTCAACTTGCGTGCTGGAATCGCCATGGCAAATGATGAAGTGATCGCAGGCGGCGTTGGGCACACCCCGCAGATCGAGGTGGACGACATCCTTGGCTTTCACTTCCTGCATGCCTAGGACCACGGCCTCCACCAAGGGCACAGGGGAGGGGGGTCTGCGGGCTTTGTTCATGCGGTCTATCTTGTGCGCGTTCAAAGGTACGCATCCCGCCCCGCCTGCCGGTGCGATCTGCCGGAATGACAAGCAAACATGGCACGCATCGGTGAAACGGTCCTCAGGTTGGCTTCGGTTGACAGTACCAACAACTATGCTGCCAAGGGCGTTGCGGAAGGACGTTTCGGCCATGGCACTGTCATTCTGGCCTTGGAACAAACCCAAGGGAGGGGGCAATGGAACCGCGAATGGCTTACGGCGCCCGGGTTGGACCTGGCGATGAGCGTGGTGCTGCTGCCGGAAAAGTTGCCGGCCATGGCGCAGTTTGCCTTGGCCAAGGCTGCCGCACTGGCGGTACATGGCGTTGTGGCAGAACTGCTGGCCAACGCCGGGAAGAACGCGGCGGAAGTGCGGATCAAATGGCCCAACGATGTGCTCGTGGACCGCAGCAAGGTGGCGGGCATTCTTATTGAGAACGAACTGCAGGGAAGCATGGTCGCATCATCCGTGGTGGGCATTGGGCTGAATGTGGACAGCCGGGGGATGGAAAGCGGCATGGCCGCCACCAGTCTGCGGCAAGAAACGGGGAGGGCCATGGGCCTGGACCTGGTGCTCAACAAGCTGTGCAACAGCATGGAAACCTGGTGGCAGAAGGTGGGGGTGGATGATGAAACGATCTCCTCGGCGTATGCCGGGCACTTGTGGGCCAAAGGGCGTTTCGCGGATTTTACGCTGAATGGCAAAGAACACCGTGCACGCCCCTTGGACGTGGATGCCGTGGGACGGCTGATCGTGGAGGAGGAGGATGGCACCGTGCGGGCGTACGGCATGGAACGGCTGCGCTTTATACGTTGAGCGGCCCGGCCGCAGCGGTGGACTTGGGCGGGCGATGTGCATGGTACGGGAAGGCGGATCCGCATGGAGGAACCCCGGAAGTAAACGATGCCGGGAGATCAGTGTTTGCACCGATCAACGGAAAAGCTATCTTTGCGCTCCCTTTTGAAGAAAATACATCGGCCATGAAGCGTACCCTACAGCCCAGCAAGCGCAAACGTGTGAACAAGCACGGCTTCCGTGAGCGCATGAGCACCCCGGCCGGGCGGGCCGTTCTGGCCAGCCGCCGTGCCCAAGGGCGGCACAAGCTTACCGTGAGCGACGAACCCCGCGGCCGCAAGTAATTGTTGCCGTCGGTTACGCCTGTTGAAGGCCGCCCTTGTTGGCGGCCTTTTTTATTGGGGCATGGCCGGAGCGGTGCCGGGGCTGCCGCGCAACAAGCCCGCTATCCGCATCCCCACGGCTTCATTCATCATGCGGTGGCCGGTGGGCAAGCGGTGCAGGTGCACCTGGTCGGGAGCTGCCCGGTGCCAAGGTTCACCCATGGAGGGCTGGATCACCCGGTCGTTTTCGCCTAGAAAAATGTGGGTTTGGACATTCCGTTCGCGCAGCCCTTGCGTGACTGTGCCACGATCGGGTTCGATCAGGCGGAAACCGGTCCAGACGTCATGCAGCAGGGCGCGGACCTGCGGGGTGCCGGTGCGCCCCATGATGAAGCTGTGCAAACGTGCATCCATGAGGTGGAACCGGTGCAGCAGATTGATCACGGCATGCGTGGGAGCCGGGTGGAGGATGAAGTGTTGATAGAGCCATCGCCCCCACGCATAATGGGCCAGTCCCCGGTACCACGGTCGATGCACCAGGCCGTCGGGGGCAAGGAGAAACGCTTGGGATACCAGCTGCGGTGCCTGTTCCAGCAGGCAGAGCGCCAGACGGCCGCCCAAGCTGTAGCCCATGATGCTGATGCTTGCCGCGTGGATACTGGCGGCATAGGCAAGGAAGAATGCGGCCCAAGCCTCGGGTTCAACGGGCCTGCCTCCCGGAAGGGCCGGGCTGTGCCCATGGTAGGGGAGATCGAAGGCATGAATGGTGCACAAGGCTTCCAAAGGTGGGCTCAGCAATGCGAAATCATCCCCGGTGCGGCTAAAACCGTGGAAGGCGAGCACGTGCAAGGGACCATGGCCAAACCGGCGCACGGCCAAAGTGATCTGCTGGTGGCTGAACGTCGCCATGGCGGCACAGTATACACCGTTGAACCGGAAGTTTGCCCTGGCGGCGATCATTGGCTGCTCCTGGGGGGGCATGGTGCTCCTGGACCTGCACCGGTCCAATGCGATCTAAACTTGCAGCCGACTTGGCCAATAGGTCAGCGGGCCACTGAAAATTGCACCCTGCACATCGGGCATTGAGCTACCGACGGGGGGCATGGACATTGTGCGGGTGCCCGGGTTCAGCGCTTCACAAAGCTTTCGCCCGGCAGCATGGTGCCGTTAGGCAAGGCGATGTGCAGCGTGTACCAGCCGCTGGCCAACTGGTCGGTGTGCAGCAATGTGGACGTTTGTCCGTTTACCGCAGGTGCCGAAGCATGCACAATGGTTCGCCCCAGCGCATCTCGCACATACAGGTCGGCTTGGCCGTCCACGGGAGATGGGAAGGCAACATGGAGCTGATCGGCGGTGGGGTTGGGATAGAGGGTTGGCCGGCCGGTATCCATGTGCAGGGAGGCGGTGACCGTGTGCGTGCGCATCAGGGTGCCGTCCATGTCCACCTGTTCCAAGCGGTAGTAGTTCACGCCCCGGAAGGGGTGTTCATCGACAAAGAGGTAGTTTGTGCGGATCTGGCTGTTGCCGGCGGCCGCCACCGTGCCGATGGTGGAGAAGTGCTCATTGTCCAAACTGCGCTGCACGTTGAAGTGGCTGCTGTTGTGTTCGGTGGCCGTGGCCCAGAGCACATGTATCACGGGGTCGTTTGCTTCGGCCTCCAACTGGAGGAGTTCCACCGGTAGGGTGGTGCAGTCCAAACTGGCTCCACCGGACAACTGCCAGGAAAGGGTGAAGGCTTGCCCGGAAGTGGAATAGTTGTCGATGTACAGCACGTACACTTCCCCGGCATTTGCGGCGATGTCCATCACCCAGCCGGTGCCGCCGGCTCCTTCGGAAGTTTGGGTGGCGGAGGCACTAAGCCCGGTAGTGGTGGGTCCGGGGGCATCATAGCTGCAGCGCAGGGGCGGGCCGCTCGGGCACTGCGCACTGGAATAGGGCCCCCAAACTGCAAAATCATAGTCGTCGGTACCATTTGCAGGTGCAATGGAAAAAGCGATGGTGCCGTTGGTTTGCGGGGAGAAGTAGTACCAGGTACCTTGGCGTTCACCTGCGGAAAGACAGCCTTGGTTGGTGGCATCCAGGTCGTCAAATTGCCCGGTGCTGGTGCTCGAGGTGGAAATGTTCTGGGAGCTGCACAGGGTGATGCCTCCTGCACAGTCTTGCGGTTGGGCGGGCGGCGGTCCGCAATCCACGGTTTGGGAGAAGGTGATCCCGCTTGCCGGCGGGGTTGCGGAGGAGAAGTAGGGGCTTTCGCCCAATTTGGAGATGGTGTAGGAGTTCTGGCCTTGGTTGGGCCCGGAGGCGTTGTAATTGAACTCGATCACATCGCCCAGGTTCACACCGATGAACACCACATTGGAGGTGCCGGTAACCGTGTAATAGGTATAGGGGCCACCATTGATCCGCACGCCCACATTGGAAGAGCCCCACCCGTTGCCGTTGCTGTCGTTCAAGCGCAGCACATACACGCAATCACCCGCCGGGGGCGTCTGGCAGGACACATTCGCTGCCCAGCCCGTGTTGTTCACGCTCCCGTCGGAGGTGAACCTGGCGGTAATGCAGCCGCCGAGGTTGGAGGCGATGATGACCGGAGGGAGTGCAGTGCCGCTGAAACTACCGATAAAGGGCGCCGAGGTGTTCGGGCCATCGTAGAGCATCAGTTCATCAAAAAAGGACTCCGTGGCAAATGCGGTGAAGTTGAGCACGACCATGTCGCCCGGGATCGTGGGGCAGATGGTAACGATGGAATTGCTGTTCATGGGGTAGTTTCCGCCGGATCCTCCGGGATCGTAGAACACATCACCGCAGCCAGGCGGTGGCGGGGGGGTGGTCAAGCACAAGTCGAAGGTGCTCACATCGCCGCTCACGAATGCCCAGTAGGAGTATACCCTGATCCAATAGGTTTGGCCGATGGTGAGGCCGGTGAGCGTGGAGTTGTTGGCGTCGCTGCAGCTGATGTTGGCAAGGGTGCCGCAAGTGCCGCTGTATACCGCATGGTAGAGGTCGGTCACGTTGCCAGCCACGTTGTTCAAGGAAACGTAGTGCGTGGTGTTGGTGGCGGTAAAGCTGTACCAGACGTCATTGTCCGGTGTGCCGAAGCAGGGAGAAGCGGGCAGGCCGGTGGCGGTGGCACCCACCAAGGTGCCCGCTGTTTGGCTGGTGCAGTTCAAGTCCGGGTTCACGGGGGCCACGGTAGCGGAGCAGGGGTCGTCATTGGCCGGCGGAGCGGGCGGGGTGTAGTTCTGCGCACAGATGGAGAAGGTACCATTGTTGTCCCCGCCGTATTCCCAGAAACGCACGTACACGGTGCTTCCGGGTGTGAGGCCGGTGGCTTGGATCATGGGCATCAGGCCATTGGCGCTGCCATCGTCATCGCAGGCCACTTGGGTAAAGGTGCCGCTGCAGTTGGGGGCGGTGTAGAGGGCCATGCCGCCATCGGTGACCACCCCGGTGTTGCTGTCAATGATCAATCCGCCGGTGGCGGGGACCACCACGCTGAACCACACATCTGCACCGGCATAGTTGGAGCAGGTCGGTGCGGGCACCCCCGAGGTGGACGTGGCGTTGGTGCTGGTGGAAGCGGTGTAGGTGCAGGAGGCATTCACCGGCAGGGCGGTGGCGCCGCAAGGGTCATCATTGGTTGGCGGCGGCGGGGCATTGAACACACATAGCGTACCGTTGTTCATGGCAGCGCTTCCCCCGTAGCGTTGCACCCGAATGATATAGTTGTTGCCGGCAATGGTGGGGATGGTGACCGACTCCACGGCACCGCCGCAACAGTTGTCTGAACAGGCCTGGACCACGGGTGCGGCACAGGTGCCACTGAGCACATGCAACACCGCGTCGATGCCTGCGGGCGGGGTGTATTGCACAATGACGGGATTGCCGGTACCTGCGAACCAGGCGAAGGCGTCGTCATCGGCACTGGCATTGCAGCCTGCGGGGTTCATATCGTTCCCGTAACCGTTCGGCTTGTCAAAGTCCAACGGGTTGCACGTGGCCCCCACCGTCCATTGGGCACCGGGCGTGAAACCGCACCCATCGCTGGAAGCTTGTGCCAGCGCCTTGCTGCCGCTGATGGTGAAGCCGAGCAAGGCGATACAGATCGTACTGTATCCGGAACGGTTGATCCAATTTGTCCAAGACACAATGGGGGTAGTCATTGCGGCATAGAGGGGCAGGATGAAATGAAGACGTGACTAAAGTTATAACGCAAGTTGTTCAATTGGTTGCCGAAGGCGGGTGAACTTTTCCGGAAATACTCACGTTTGAGCCGGGTCAGGCCTGTTTCTTTGCAGCATGCGGCAGTACGTGGCACGGTACCCGGTCCTTGTTTTTATGGCGCTCACCTTGGGTTACCAGGTAGGGGTGATGGCTTTTATTAGCTGGCGGCTGGGCGATGGAGCGGCCTTGCACGACGGCGGCTTGGTGCATATGGTGTTCAGGCTCAGGTTGTTCGGTCCGTTGATCTTTGCTGTTCTACTGACGGCCTACCTGGAGGGAAAGGCCGGCCTCGCCACCTTGTTCAACGGGTTCCGCCATTGGCGGGTGCCTGCGGGCTGGTATGCCTTGGCCTTCTCCTGGAAGTTCCTGTTCACTTGGTGCGGCATTGCCGCCTTGGCGTTGCTCGGCATCCGGCAATGGCCCGGTTTCTTCGTGGAGGGCCTGTTGGGCGGGGACTGGGCCACGCTGAAGAACCTGTTGCGGGCCTTCCCTTTTATTGTGGCCATTGCCTTTGTGGAGGAGACCAGTTGGATGAAGTACTGCGCCACCCGGCTACAAGACAGGTACCCGGCAGCCGTAGCCTGTTTGTTCACCGGCATAGGCTGGGCCCTATGGTATATGCCCATGCTGCTGGTGGGCGAGGGTGTGCCCGACGGCTACCCCTTGCCGGTGTTCATGACCAGCATGGTGGCCCTGGCTTTTCTGCTGGGGTGGGCCTACAACATGACCCACAGCGGGGTGGTGCTGCTGATCATGCAGATCGTAAGCAACTGCGCCTTTTTCCTGCTGCCGGTGCTTCCGGGCCTGCACCACATGGATGCCACCTACGTGAACTCGTTCGTGGCGGTAAATGTGCTGTCAGCGCTCACCTTGGTGCTGGTGTACGGCTGGCGCGAACTGGGCCGGGGCAAGCGGGCCAGTTGGAGCGCGGACCTGGCCAAGGCACAGACCGGTCTTGCATACCAGGACCGAACACTGCGCAAGGCGGCTTGAAGCAGGAACCTGGGGCTGCCGATCAACGGCTGGCGGCTTCCTGGCCGGCCATGGCCGGAGTTCGGGCGTAAGTATCCAGCGCTACGCGCAGGCATTCCACAGCCATTTGCAGCTTGGCCTTTTCCAGCACGTAGGCCAGGCGCACCTGCTTCTTGCCGGGACCGGGCTGGGCATAGAAGCCGGTGGCCGGGGCCATCATCACGGTGTGGCCTTGGTGCTCGAATTTTTCGAGCAGCCATTGGCAGAACACATCGGCATCATCAATGGGCAGTTCAGCCACGCAGTAAAAGGCGCCCTTGGGTTTGGGGCAAACCACGCCAGGGATGGTGTTCAGGCCGTCCACCAGGATGTTGCGGCGCTCGCGGTATTCGAGGTTCACTTCCTCGAAGTAGCTTTTGGGCGCGTGCAGCGCGGCTTCCGAGGCGATCTGTCCGTAGGTGGGCGGGCTGAGCCGGGCCTGGGCGAACTTCATGGCGGTGGCCAGCAGCTCCTTGTTGCGGGTGATGAAGGCGCCGATCCGTGCGCCGCACATGCTGTAGCGCTTGCTCACGCTGTCCACCAGTACCACGTTCTGCTCAATGCCGGGCAGTTCCATGGCGCTGATGTGCTGTGCGCCATCGTAGCAGAACTCGCGGTACACCTCGTCGCTGAAGAGGAAGAGGTCGTGTTTTTTCACGATGTCGCGCAAGGTTTCCAGTTCTTGGCGGCCGTAGAGGGCACCGGTGGGGTTGCCGGGGTTGCAGATCAGGATGCCTTTGGTGCGCGGGGTGATGAGTTTTTCGAACTCGGTGGCGGGAGGCAGGGCGAAGCCGTCGTGGATGGTGCTGCGCAAGGGCACCACGGTGATGCCTGCCTGGATGGCGAAGGCATTGTAGTTGGCATAGAACGGTTCGGGGATGATGAGCTCATCGCCTGGGTTGAAACAGGCCATCATGCCGAAGAGCAGCGCTTCGGAGCCGCCCGTGGTAATGATGATGTCCTCGTGGGAAACCGGAATGCGGTGCGCCTGGTAGTAGGCTGCCAGGCCTTTGCGGTAGCTCTCAAAGCCCGCGCTGTGACTGTATTCCACCACATTAAGCTGGTTGCTGCGGATGGCCTCCAGTGCCACTTCCGGGCTGTGGATGTCCGGCTGGCCGATATTGAGGTGGAGCACTTCCACGCCACGTTTCTTGGCGGCTTCGGCAAAGGGAACCAGCTTGCGGATGGGAGAAGCGGGCATGGTTTGCCCTTTCTGGGAGATGGATGGCATGGCGTGGGAATGGTCGGGCAAAGGTGGGCCAATTCGCGGAAAGAAGATACAGGGCAGGCCATGGCGCCCAGGTTTAATGGGGGGGGCGGAACGGCAAAGGCCGCCCGGGTTACGGGCGGCCTTTGCCGTTATTACGGGGCGGTGGTCAGTCTTCGGCCTCGTTCCCTTGGGTCTTCCGCTCTTCGCGGAGCTGCAGCAGTTTATGGAATTGCTCTGCCGTGAGCACTTGCTGAAAGCCGTTGTCGCGGCTTGCCTTCAGGTGGTCGGCGCGGCCTTTGCGGTCCTGCTCCTGTACGGATCGCAGGTCGTTCATGGCCCGGGCGTATGCCAAGTTGATGGAGGCCACCTTTTCTTGCTGGGCGGCATCCAAGCCCAAGTCCTGCACCATACGTTCGGTGCGGTGGGCGGCTTTTTCGGCCGGGGTCTTCTCCGTGTGCCCGCTCTGCTGGGCCATGGCGGTAAGGCCGGTGGCCAAGGTGAGGGTCATCAACAAGGTTCTCATCTGCTGGGTCGGTTTGTAGGGGGCAAAGTAAGTCGATGACGCGCAAGCAGGAGAAGAGGTTGGCCGGAGTGCTTCCCACCGGAAGGGCGGGACGGCGGCATTTCTTCACGATCGGCCCGGCTTATGCACAATTCCCGGCCGGGCTGCGGTGCCATGGGGTACCTTCGCGCCCCGAGTCCGCCCATGTTCCGGTCGCTAGTGCCGCAGCAGACGCGACGGCGCGCCTCGGAACGGCGGCGGACGGACACCCTCCGGACATGCCCAAAGACAACAGCATCAAGTCGGTCCTGCTCATTGGCAGCGGCCCCATCGTCATCGGCCAGGCCTGCGAGTTCGACTACTCCGGCAGCCAGGCCAGCCGCTCCCTGCGCAACGAGGGCATCGAGGTCACGCTGATCAACAGCAACCCGGCCACCATCATGACCGACCCGGTGACGGCCGACAACGTTTACCTCAAGCCCCTTACACCGGCCAGCATTGAGGAGATATTGCAGAAACACAGGATCGATGCCGTGCTTCCCACCATGGGCGGGCAAACCGCGTTGAACCTGGCGATCGAGTGTGAAAAGCTCGGGATCTGGGAGCAACATGGCGTGCGCATGATCGGGGTGGACACAGAAGCCATCGACATCACCGAGAACCGCGAGCGCTTCCGCAAGCTGATGGAAACCATCGGCATCCCGATGGCGCCGAGCAAAACCGTCACCAGCTTCCTGGAAGGCAAAAAGGTGGCGCAGGAATTCGGTTTCCCGCTGGTGATCCGCGCCAGCTACACCCTGGGCGGAAAGGGAGCGGGCATCGTGCACAAACCGGAGGAGTTCGACAAGCTGCTCAAGCACGGCCTGGAGGCCAGCCCCATCCACGAGGTCATTATTGACAAGGCCTTAATGGGCTGGAAGGAGTTCGAGCTGGAACTGCTGCGCGACCGCGAGGACAACGTGGCCATCATCTGCAGCATCGAGAACTTCGATCCCATGGGCATCCACACGGGCGACAGCATCACCGTGGCCCCGGCGATGACCTTGAGCGACCGCACCTATCAGCGGATGCGCACCATGGCCATCAAGATGATGCGCGCCATCGGCGACTTCGCGGGCGGTTGCAACGTGCAGTTTGCGGTAAGCCCCGATGAAAAGGAGGAGATCTACGCCATCGAGATCAACCCGCGGGTGAGCCGCAGCAGCGCGCTCGCCAGCAAGGCCACGGGCTATCCCATCGCCAAGATCGCCAGCAAGCTCGCCATCGGTTACCGCCTCGATGAGCTGGAGAATCCCATCACCGGCACCAGCGCCTTCTTCGAGCCCACGCTGGATTACGTCATCGTGAAAGTGCCGCGCTGGAACTTCGACAAGTTCGAGGGCAGCGACCGCAGGCTCGGCGTGCAGATGAAGAGCGTGGGCGAGACCATGGGCATCGGCCGCAGTTTCCAGGAAGCGTTGCAGAAAGCCTGTCAGAGCTTGGAGATCAAACGCAACGGTTTGGGCGCCGACGGCAAGGAAACCCGCGATGCCGCCGTGCTGCTGGAAAGCTTGGCCAATCCGAGCTGGAGCCGCCTCTTCCACGTGTACGACGCCATCAAGCTCGGCATCCCCTTCGCCAAGATCCACGAGATCACCCGCATCGATCTGTGGTTCCTGAAGCAGATCGAGGACATGATCCTCACCGAGCGCGAAGTGGAGAAGTACACGCTGGACACCATCCCGCGCGACCTGCTCTTCGAGGCCAAGCAGAAAGGCTACGCCGACCGCCAAGTGGCGCATTTGCTCGGCTGCCTCGAAAGCCAGGTGTACAAAAAGCGGAACGAGCTCGGCATCAAGCGTGTGTACAAACTGGTGGACACCTGCGCCGGGGAGTTCCCCGCGAAGACGCCGTACTACTACAGCACCTTCGAGGAGGAGAACGAAAGCGTGCGCAGCGACCGGAAGAAGATCATCGTGCTGGGCAGCGGCCCCAACCGCATCGGGCAGGGCATCGAGTTCGACTACTGCTGCGTGCATGGCGTGCTGGCAGCCAAGGAGCTCGGCTACGAGACCATCATGATCAACTGCAACCCGGAGACGGTGAGCACCGACTTCGACACGGCCGACAAGCTCTACTTCGAGCCCGTGTTCTGGGAGCACATCTACGACATCATCCTGCACGAAAAGCCCGAAGGCGTCATCGTGCAACTCGGCGGGCAGACCGCGCTGAAGCTGGCCGAAAAGCTGCACCGCTACGGCATCCGCGTGATCGGCACCAGCTACGAGGCGCTGGACATGGCCGAGGACCGCGAGCGCTTCAGCAGCCTGCTGCGCGACCTCGGCATTCCCTACCCGAAGTTCGGCGCCGTCCGCACACCGGAAGAGGCCATCACCCTCAGCAAGGAGCTGGGCTTCCCGCTGCTGGTGCGGCCCAGCTACGTGCTCGGCGGCCAGAAGATGAAGATCGTGATCAACGAGGAGGAACTGGTGGACCAGGTGCTGGACATCCTGCGCCTGATGCCCGACAACAAGATCCTCATCGACCACTTCCTCGACGGCGCCATCGAAGCGGAGAGCGACAGCATTTGCGACGGCGAGCTGGTGCGCATCATCGGCATCATGGAGCACATCGAGCCGGCGGGCATCCACAGCGGTGATAGCAATGCCGTGCTGCCCCCGTTCGACCTCAGCGACAAGGTGATCCAGCAGATGCGCGAGCACACGCACAAGATCGCGCTGGCGCTGAAGACCGTGGGCTTGGTGAACATCCAGTTCGCCATCAAGGACGAGGTGGTGTACGTGATCGAAGCCAACCCGCGCGCCAGCCGCACCGTGCCCTTCATCGCCAAGGCCTACGGCGAACCTTACGTGAACTGGGCCACCAAAGTGATGCTCGGCGCCAAGCTGAAGGACTTCCAGTTCAAGCCGCGCCTGGACGGCTACGCGATCAAGGTGCCGGTGTTCAGCTTCGACAAGTTCCCAAATGTCGATAAGTCACTTGGGCCTGAAATGAAGTCAACGGGTGAAGCGATCTACTTCATCAAGGATTTGAAGGATCCGTTCTTTAGGCAGGTGTATGGGGAGCGGAGCATGTATTTGAGCAGATGATGGCAGCGCGGGAAGTAATTGACCAGAGAATCGGACATTTCCGCGAGGATTTGAAACTCTTGGCCGCGCGTGATATCGTGAATAAGCATGTTCTCACAGGTTCGTGTTGCATGCTGGCGGATGATAAGTACGTGGAATTACGCGGTGTTGTGGCGGAGAAGTTTGGTCTACAGAGGGCCGAGGTGGTCGTAGTGGGCTCATCCAGGCTAGGATTTAGCATCTCACCGGACAAGCGATTCCGCCACTTTGGAGAGGAGTCTGACATCGATGTGGCCATCATTTCGGACAGACTGTTCTCCGAGATCTGGCAAGAAGTTCATCGCTTCAACGAGAACGGGGGTTATTGGGAGATAGGGCCTTTCCGGAAGTACTTGTTCCAAGGCTGGATTAGGCCGGACAAGCTTCCACCAGAGCACACGTTTGCACTAGCGAAGGAGTGGTGGGAGTTCTTCAAAGTGGTAACCCAAACGAACAAATTTGGACCATACAAGGTGAAAGCTGGACTTTACAAAAGCTGGTACTTCCTTGAAGCGTACCAGCTAAAGAGTGTAAAGGCCTGCATAGAAGCCTGAATCGCTATATCAGATGAAGACAAGCGCAACTAACCGAAAGATCCGGGTTCTTCTCACGGCGATTCGTGAAGCGAAGTTGATTCCTCGACCTGAGTTTCAACGACGCTTAGTTTGGACGAACAAGCACAAGCAGGAGTTTATTAAAACGGTGCTTCTGAGGTATCCGTTCCCTGAGATTTATATCGCTGCTGGGGAGGTCAATCCCGATACCGGCGAGGGTATCGAGATGTTGGTAGACGGTCAGCAACGAATAACAACGTTGAATCAGTACTTCACGGGGTCTAGTGATTTACGACTCGGGGATTTGCGGCCTTACGCTTCTCTTAGCGCGGATGAGAAGCTAGAATTCTTGGAGTACGAGGTGGTTGTCAGAGATATCGGAAAGAAGACGATTGAAGAAATCAAGGAAGTTTTCCGTCGAATTAATTCAACGAAGTATTCGCTGAATGCGATGGAGACCCACAATGCTCGCTATGACGGGGCATTCAAACAATTTGTTGAGAAGCTATCGCAGCATGCCTTCTTCGAAAAACACTCGACGTTCAGGACGAACGAAGTGCGTCGAATGGGCGACATGAACTACTGTGCTGTTTTAACTGTCACGTTGATGTCCACCTACTTCAATCGAGACAGCGAGATTGAACCTTTCATGGAGAGATATAACGACGAGTTCGCGGAGGCGGATTCACTAATGGAGGGAATCTCCAAGGTATTGACCTTCATCGATTCGTTTGGTATGACCGACGACTCTAGGCTCTGGAAGAAGACGGACTTGTTTACTGCGTTAGTCGAAGTGTACCGTTGTATGATTACAGAAGGTCGGTCGCTAGACGAAACGAATGTCGCGGATGACCTGGAGAGGTTCTATGGAGAGGTGGACGGTTACTCGAAGACTGGTGTTGGTCACTCCGATGTCGCCATGTATCAAAAGGCGACTATCCAAGCGAGCAATGACCGTTCGAGTCGCGTCGCACGCGGCAAAGCATTCCGTGCCTCTGTGTTGCACTCTGCAATCGGATAGGAGCCTGCTAGCCCCGAATTGTCGCAAGTGTTCCGCGCGGACTTGCCTGAGCGGAGGCGAGTGGCCCCAAAACTCGCCCGAGCGTCAACGCTCGTGCGAATAGCATGGTCCGTTGCACTTGTTCTTGGCGACAAGAGCCTCGGGCCTAAAATGAAGAACACCGGCGAAGCGATCTACTTCATCAAGGACTTGAAGGACCCGTTCTGTCACTGCGCGGCCCGGCTTTGCGGGCCGTGGCAGAGGCAGGTGTATGAGGAGCGGAGCATGAATTTGAGCAGGTAGGTTGATTTGTCCAACAGCCTGTTGGACAATTGTAAGCCTCCTGCCAACCACCCCTTGCAAAGCTGAACTACTTTGCTAAGGGCTGCCAGTTCTGAGGCAGCAGTTGGGAGAGCCTATTGGCCTTGTGCTCCGGGATGCGTGCGATCACATCGCTGAGG